>Ga0214919_10000150_pt1 | contig 114224 bp, 112 predicted proteins | sample LL1503_MetaG_FD_177994 | JGI IMG/M metagenome (GOLD analysis project Ga0214919, IMG submission 177994) | Freshwater microbial communities from Lake Lanier, Atlanta, Georgia, United States - LL-1503 | ecosystem: Environmental > Aquatic > Freshwater > Lake | place: USA: Georgia | collected...
TTATTGCGCACACTTTGTTCACGCGCAGCATGAACTTGCCGCCGCTGATCCACCATGAAGATGGCTTTGAACATGACGAAATCGAACGGCTGAAATGGCACCGAAATTGGTTTCGAACGATTGCGCTTCAAAGGACCAACGCGCTTGTCGTGCCATCAAAAACATTGGAGAAAATTGCTCGCAATATCTGGCATCAACCGCTGGATAAGATATGCCGTTTTCCGAATGGAATCGCTACCGATCACTTCAACCGTCGCTCACAACGCGGAGCGTTTCCGGGATACCAAAAACGGAACGGGGAAATCGTCGTTGGGACGATAGCGGGGCTGCGTCCTGTTAAAAATCTGCCACGGCTTGTGCGCGCAGTCGCAGCGGCTGGACCAAATGTCCGGCTCGCTATTGTGGGCGAAGGACCTGATCGCGATGCCATTATGGCAGAAGCTGGACGCCTTGGCATCGCCGACCGCGTGATGATGCCTGGTTTCTTGCGTGATTCAGCGCGCTATATCCGCCTGTTCGATATATTTGCGATCTCTTCAGATAGCGAACAATACCCAGTTTCGCTCGTTGAAGCGATGACCAGTGCCCTTCCGATCATATCGACCGATGTAGGGGATGTCCGGAATATCGTGTCGCGCGAGAACCGGCCATTTATTGTCCCGCGCAATGACGAGGATGCTTTTTCCAGCGCAATTAGGGCCTTAGCAACGGATGCCGCATTGCGCAAAACATTGGGCGCAGCAAACCGTCTTGTAGCCTGTTCCCAATATGATGAAGAGACCATGTTTGCGCGTTACCGACAGCTCTACGGCTCCGCCATGAAGCGTGCCGATTTTGCGCGACAAAGCTAGATAATTGCGATAGCGCGCCCCCTAGAGAAGCACGCTGAACGGCGCTTTTGACGTAGATATTAGGGGTTAAAATTGTGTTCAAAGGTCTGAAACCCATAATATATGGTGGCCGTGAAGTTTGGCCATTGGTCGAAGGTGGCAAGGGCGTTGCCGCTACAAATCACGCAAGTTCTGGCGCATGGGCCGCAGCAGGCGGTATTGGCACAGTTTCGGCAGTGAATGCTGACAGCTATGATGAAAATGGCGAGATGATCCCGCAGATTTTCCATGGCAAAACACGCGCCGAACGGCATGAAGAACTTGTCGAATACGGCATTCGCGGCGGCATAGCGCAGGTTCGCCTTGCACATGAAATTTCGAATGGTCGTGGTGCAATCAACATCAACGTGCTGTGGGAAATGGGCGGCGCCCAGCGCATACTGCACGGAATTCTTGAACAGACCCGGGGCATGGTTACGGGCGTCACCTGCGGTGCTGGCATGCCATACAAGCTGTCTGAAATCGCCGCGCAATATGGCGTATACTATCTGCCGATCGTCAGCTCCGCACGTGCGTTCCGCGCGTTGTGGAAGCGTGCCTATCACAAGGTGCCCGAATGGTTGGGCGCTGTGGTCTATGAAGATCCATGGCTTGCGGGCGGCCATAATGGCCTGTCCAACGCCGAAGACCCACGCAGCCCAGAAGATCCCTATCCTCGCGTAAAAGCACTTCGCGACGTTATGCGCGTTGAAGGTATTGCCGATGATGTGCCGATTGTCATGGCAGGCGGCGTTTGGTTCTTGCGCGACTGGAATGACTGGATTGATAATCCCGAGCTTGGGCAAATAGCGTTCCAGCTGGGAACGCGCCCGCTGTTGACGCAGGAAAGTCCGATCCCAGCGGGGTGGAAGGACGCACTAACGCAGGTTCCCGAAGACGGCGTATTGCTGCACCAGTTTTCACCAACGGGCTTTTATTCCAGCGCTGTGATCAACCCCTTCCTGCTTGAGCTTCAGGCACGGTCGGACCGTCAGATTTCTTTTGTGCAGGCAGCCGATACGGAACACACCGCACAGCTTGATGTTGGTGTGAAGGGCAAGAATTTCTGGGTCAATCCAGCCGACCTCATGAAGGCCCGCGAGTGGGATGCACGCGGCTTTACCGTCGCGCTGAAAACACCTGATAATTCGCTGGTGTTCGTCACGCCTTCATCGGGGGAAGTTATCCGCAAGGACCAGAAGGATTGCATGGGCTGCTTGTCGCATTGCGGGTTTTCGTCTTGGAAAGACCATGACAATAATTCTACTGGCCGCCTTGCCGATCCGCGCAGCTTCTGCATTCAAAAGGCGCTTCAGAATATCGCCCATGGCGCGCCCATTGATGAAAATTTGATGTTTGCAGGGCACAGCGCCTATCTGTTCGGGAAAGATCCATTTTATTCAAACGGCTTTGTTCCAACGGTACAACAATTAATGGATCGCATTTTAACGGGCGACTGACGTCGTTGATTATTTACCGAATATTGACCTTCTTTGCCTAATGGAACGGTGAAGAGGGGCATTATGGGCCACACGTCGTTTCAGTTTCGCAAATTGCCGCCTGCCCGTCTGGAGCATCCGGATGGTCTGCGTCATCCAGTTCTATTTGGCAAAGTAACCGTCCGGAGGCATGCGCAACGTCCGCTATCAGCATTGCTTTTGGATCTTCGGTATATGGTTGCCGCATCTTGCACGAGGGTAGGGTGAAGGCCGGCGACCGTGTATGGTTGCGGCTGGCGGGAAGCGAAACCATCGGTGCGACTGTAGTCTGGTCTGAAGGGGACCGATTGGGCTGCAAATTTGATAATAATCTAGACCGCAGCTTGTTTCGAGCACTGACGCTTCAGACGAGATAGCCCCGCTGAAAAAATGGCAAGCGCGTCGCGCCCCGCCCCGCCAATATCCTCAATCCAGATCCCAAGCGCGTTCGCCATGGCTGGATAAATCCAGCCCATCACGTTCCTGATCTTCACTGACGCGCATCGGGATTAGTTTCGATACTACATAGCCTATAATCAGCGTTACTACAGCAGAATACACCGCCACCAAGGTAACGGCTTGTAGCTGCACCCAAAGCTGCGATGCCATGTCTGTACCCTTGGCATAGCCAGCGCCGCCAAGCGCCTTGCTTGCGAAGACAGCGAGCAACACAGAGCCCAATATGCCGCCAACGCCATGCACGGCGAATACGTCCAGCGAGTCGTCAATTTTAAGCTTACCTTTGACGATCCCAACAAACCAAAAGCACATGATCGCGGCCAAAATGCCCAAGATCATCGCGCCACTGGGGCCAATAACGCCAGCGGCGGGCGTTATAGTGGCTAAGCCCGCAACGGCACCCGTTGCAAACCCAACTGCGGTTGCCTTGCCGACCCTAATCCGTTCAATCAAGAGCCATACCAAAGCGGCTGCTGAAGCACCGATATGGGTGTTGATAATCGCACTTGCGGCGGCGTCATTGGCGGCCAATGCCGACCCGCCATTGAAACCAAACCAGCCCACCCATAATAATCCGGCGCCAGCGACCGTCAGAGCGGGGCTGTGGGGCAACATCAGCGTTTTAGGAAAACCAATACGCTTGCCAAGCATCAGCGCCACAATAAGCGCTGAGACGCCTGCAGTGGTATGGACAACAATGCCGCCAGCAAAATCAATGACGCCTTGATCCGCCAAAAACCCGTTGCCCCAAACCCAACGGGTAACGGGGACATAGACCAAAAGCGACCACAAGCCGCTGAATGCCACCACCCAGCCAAACCGCGCCCGTTCTACCCATGCGCCGATGATAAGGGCGGGGGTGATGATGGCGAATGTCATCTGGAACAAAGCGAAAGCGAGCGCGCCTGTTGTTTGTCCCTCGCGAATTGAGCCCAACAGGCCATTAAACATGAAGTTTTCCGACGATCCTAAAAAGCCATTTCCGTTTGCTGAAAAGGCTAAGCTGTAGCCCATTACGATCCAGATGACCGATGCAAGAGCCGCCACTGCGCCACATTGCACAAGCACGGATAGAAAGTTTTTGGCACGTACCAGTCCACCATAAAATAGGGCAAGGCCAGGCAGCGTCATCATCAGCACCAGCGCCGATGCCGTCAAAAGCCACGCGCTATCGCCGCTATTGGCCTCGGGCAACGTGCCGACAGCGTCTTGCGCCATTGCAGGCGCGGCTATCAACGCACTGATCCAAAGTGCTGACTTCATTATTTTTTGTATCATGATCTTGGGCCCCCCCGATTTTTATCAGGCGTCTCTAGGCAAGAGTGTACGCAGGCTCAAGGCACAAAATTACCGTTAAGCCACAGCAATAGAAAGAAAGTTGCTTACTGCCAGCCTTCTAGGACTTGATCCGGTGGTCGGTGGCCATCCGCCCAAACGCGTATATTGGTAATGACTCGTTCGCCTGACGCTTCTCTGCCCTCGAAGGTCGCACTGCCCAAATGGGGGAGAAGGACGACGTTGGGAATGTCGAAAAGCCGTGAGTCAACGGCAGGCTCATGCGTGTAAACATCAAGGCCTGCACCTGCGATACGGCCCGTTTCCAACGCATTAATCAGCGCGTCTTCGTCAATCAACTCACCGCGTGAGCTATTGATGATATACGCGTCTCCTTTCATCTGCGCTATGCGGTCAGCGTTGATGATCTTGTCGGTTTCCGGCGTCAGAGGGCAATGCAGGCTGATGATGTCCGAACGCGCCACCAACCGGTCAATGTCGGGTTCAAATGTGATGCCAAGCTCATCTTCAACACTCGCGGGCAGGCGGTGGCGTTTGTTGTAAATGATATTGAGGCCAAAGGCTTTTGCCCGCACGGCCACAGCTTCGCCAATACGGCCAAGCCCGATGATGCCTAAAGTCTTGCCGCCAATGCGATGACCAAGCATGCCCGTAGGGCTCCAGCCGCGCCATTCGCCGCTGCGTACGACCCGTTGCCCTTCACCAAGGCGGCGGGGCACATTCAGGATAAGCGCCATCGTTAGATCAGCTGTGTCATCTGTGAACACGCCCGGCGTGTTGGTAACGATGATGCCCTTCGCCTTGGCAGCTGCAAGGTCGATATGATTGACGCCCGCGCCATAGCTAGCGATCAGTTTTAGCCGGGGTGGCGCAGCGGCGATGACGGCAGCGTCGATGCTGTCTGTCACCGTTGGCACCAGTACGTCGCAATTGACCATTGCCGCGATCAGGGTTTCCCGCGTCAGCGGCGTGTCATCAGGATTAAAGCTTGCGTCAAACAATTCGGCCATCCGCCTTTCAACGGCGGGCAGCAATGTGCGCGTGACACGGATGGACGGACGTTCGATGCGGCTAAGTTCTGGCATATGCATGACTAAAGCTGAATTTGAGGCAAGGTCAAGACTGGATGGTTGCGCTGCCCAACAACCTTACCTTATAGAATGAAAACGGTGGTAAAAAATATGGCTATTCAGAACAATTCGATACTGCGGTGCGGCGCCGCTGCACTTGCATTTTGTGGCGCGGCTTCTGCGGTTGGGCAGGCGCAACAGACGCCGCCTTATTGGGCTTCAATTTCCCAGCCGGAGGCGCGGATGCGCACTGGGCCAAGCACAGAATTTCCGGTCACATGGGTATACAAACGGCAGAACCTTCCCGTGAAAGTCGTGGCTGTCCATAGCATATGGCGTAAGGTTCAAGATATGAATGGCGACCAAGGCTGGCTGCACGTGCGGCTGTTAAGCCCCAAACGCGCTGCCATCGTTATTGGTAAAGACATTGGTACACTGCGTGATGCGGCCGATCCCGGCGCGCACATTTCCTGGCGTGTTGAACCCGGTGTCGTTGGCCTTATCGACGAATGTGACAAGGGATATTGCCGTTTCGAAACTGACGGTCGCTATGGTTATATCGAAACTGCGCGTATCTGGGGCGACGAGGCGCCCTGATTCAGGCCGTGGCGGACGCGTGAAGCCTTAAGCTTCGACGCGTTCTGCAAGAACGGTAAGGCCGTTCGCATTCACCTCGGCAAAACCACCCGCGACCATCAGGCGTTCAGGTGTTGCGCCTTGCGTTTTGTATATCTCAAGCGCCGCGTCATTGCGCAATGTGCTCATTATGGGGCTGTGGCCCTCCAACACACCGAAATCGCCCTCAGTGCCCGGAACGACGACCATATAGACGTCGTCCGAGCGATAGAGCTTCTCAGGGGTTACGAGTTCGAAGTGTAATGGCATGATGTCTTACGCTGCTTCCGCAGCCATCTTGGCAGCCTTTGCAACCGCTTCTTCAATGCCACCGACCATGTAGAACGCGGCTTCTGGAAGATGGTCATATTCGCCGTCAACGACTGCCTTGAAGGACTTCACAGTGTCTTCGACCTGAACAAACTTGCCGGAGATGCCAGTGAAGACTTCAGCAACGTGGAAAGGCTGCGAGAGGAAACGCTGGATTTTACGCGCACGGGTCACGGTCAATTTGTCGTCTTCCGACAATTCGTCCATGCCCAAAATCGCGATGATATCCTGAAGCGACTTATACTTCTGCAGCGTTTCCTGAACGCGGCGAGCCGTGTCATAATGCTCTTGGCCAACAACCGCTGGCGTCAACACGCGGCTGACCGAGTCAAGCGGGTCAACGGCAGGATAAATGCCAAGCTCCGAAATCGCGCGGTTCAGCGTGGTCGTTGCGTCCAAGTGGGCAAATGACGTGGCTGGTGCAGGGTCGGTTAAGTCATCTGCGGGAACGTAAATGGCCTGAACCGAGGTAATCGAACCCTTGGTGGTTGAGGTAATACGCTCTTGCAACTGACCCATGTCGGTTGCCAGCGTCGGTTGATAGCCCACGGCCGAAGGAATACGACCAAGAAGTGCGGACACTTCCGAACCAGCCTGCGTGAAGCGGAAGATGTTGTCGACGAAGAAAAGAACGTCCTGGCCCTCTTCATCGCGGAAATATTCCGCCATCGTCAGACCTGACAAGGCAACGCGTGCACGCGCACCGGGAGGCTCGTTCATCTGGCCGAACACCAGTGCAACCTTTGAACCTTCTGGGGTTGGGTTGCCATCGGCATCCTTGGCGATAACGCCCGCGTCGAGGAATTCGTGATAGAGATCGTTACCTTCGCGGGTACGCTCACCCACGCCAGCAAACACCGAAACGCCGCCATGGCCCTTTGCGATGTTGTTGATCAGTTCCTGAATAAGAACGGTTTTACCAACGCCGGCGCCGCCGAACAGGCCGATCTTGCCGCCCTTTGCATAAGGTGCGAGCAAGTCGATAACCTTGATGCCCGTGACAAGAATTTCAGCCTCTGTGGACTGGTCGGTGAACAAAGGCGCTTCGGCGTGAATTGGGTTCGACTTTGCAGCGCCAACAGGGCCACGTTCGTCAATTGGTTCACCGATCACGTTCATGATGCGGCCAAGGGTCATTGGGCCAACAGGCACAGAAATCTGCGCGCCGGTGTCGCGAACTGGCTGACCACGGGTCAGACCCTCGGTCGCGTCCATAGCGATCGTGCGGACGGTGTTTTCGCCCAAATGCTGCGCAACTTCGAGGACCAAGCGGTTGCCGTTATTGTCGGTTTCAAGCGCCGACAAAATCGATGGCAATTGGCCAGTGAAGGTGACGTCGACAACAGCGCCGATGATCTGGCTGATGCGGCCGGTTGCGCCAACAACGTTGGTCGCGGTCTGGCCTGAACCCGCCTTAGGGGCAGGGGCCTTGCTTGCGGCCTTTGGTGCTGCCTTTTTAGCAGGAGCTTTTGCGGCTGCTTTTGGTGCAGCAGCCTTCGGAGCGGCGGTCTTCTTAGGGGCGGTAGCCATGTGCTTCTTCCTTGCCTTTGATGTTGTTACGGCGCTTGCGCACCACGTTTATTCTGTTGCTACAGTGCTTCCGCACCAGCAATAATTTCGATGAGTTCAGTTGTAATCGCCGCCTGACGCGTGCGGTTATATTGAATGGTCAGCCTGTTGATCATGTCGCCCGCGTTGCGCGTTGCGTTGTCCATAGCCGTCATTTTCGAACCCTGCTCCGACGCCGCATTTTCACGGTTCGCACGCAACAGTTGAACCGAAACGTTGCGCGGCAGCAGGTCGGCGAGGATTTCTTCCTCGTCCGGTTCATATTCAACCGAAGCGCCTACGCTTGGCACAGTGCCATCGGTTGCAACCGCAACTGGCATCAGTTGGATAGCCGTGGGTTCCTGAGTCAGTACGGAGACGAATTTCGAAAACAGCAGATGCGCAACGTCAAATTCGGACGCCTCGAAACGCGCGGTCAGGTCTTCGCCCCAGCCTTGAACATCTGCGAAGGTCAATTTGCCGAGATCGCCAGGCTCGATACTGTGGATGATGTCGTTACGATATGTGCGGGCGAGTTGGTCCTTACCCTTCTTGCCGATCGTGTAGAATTTGACGGTCTTGCCAGCGCCGCGCAGTTCTTCTGCTTTCTTACGCGCCAGACGAACGATGTTGGTATTGAATGCGCCCGCCAGACCCTTGTCTGAGGTTGCGACGACCAGCAGATGCACATTGTCCTTGCCGGTGCCCGCGAGCAGTTTAGGCGATTGCGGTCCAACCGTAACCTTCGACGCGATGCTCGACACTACAGCTTCGAGGCGTTCGGCATAAGGGCGCGATGCCTGAGCCGCTTCGGTTGCCCGACGCAGTTTCGCTGCAGCGACCATTTTCATCGCCTTGGTGATCTTCTGGGTCGACTTGACCGAGTTGATCCGCATTTTGAGGGCCTTAAGAGACGCCATCTATTCTTCCCTTTGCCGTCACCCTGAACGTGTTTCAGGGCCTTCGTTAAGATGCTGAAACATGTTCAGTATGACGGGTGATTGTTACGCAAAATTCTTTGTGAATGTGTCGAGTGCCGCCATCAGGGCCTTTTTGCTATCGTCGCTGAAGTCGCGGCTGTCGCGGATTGTCTTCAGGATGCCAGCGTGATTAGCGCGCAAGTCGGCAAGCATCGATTCTTCATACCGCGTGACGTCGGTCACTGGAATGCCATCGAGATAGCCGTTGGTGCCCGCAAAGATCGAAGCGGTTTGCTCTTCAAACGGAAGCGGTGAGAACTGCTTCTGCTTCAAAAGCTCGGTCAAACGTGCGCCACGGTTCAAAAGCTTCTGCGTTGAGGCATCAAGGTCAGAACCGAACTGCGCGAAGGCCGCCATTTCGCGATATTGCGCCAGCTCAAGCTTAATTGAGCCCGAAACCTTCTTCATCGCCTTAGTCTGCGCAGCCGAGCCAACGCGGCTCACCGACAGACCCACGTTAATTGCAGGGCGGATACCCTGGAAGAACAGGTCGGTTTCAAGGAAAATCTGGCCATCGGTGATCGAAATCACGTTGGTTGGGATATACGCCGAGACGTCGCCAGCCTGTGTTTCAATGATTGGCAATGCGGTCAACGAACCACCGCCATTGGCGTCCGACATCTTTGCGGCGCGCTCAAGCAAACGGCTGTGCAGATAGAAAACGTCACCTGGATAGGCTTCACGACCCGGAGGACGGCGCAGAAGAAGTGACATCTGGCGATAGGCCACAGCCTGCTTCGACAGATCGTCATATACGATGACGGCGTGCATGCCATTGTCGCGGAAGAATTCGCCCATCGCAACGCCGGTATATGGCGCGAGATACTGAAGCGGTGCGGGCTCTGAAGCGGTCGCAGCGACGACGATCGAATATTCCATCGCGCCTTGCTCTTCCAATGCGCGGACGATCTGCGCAACGGTTGAACGCTTCTGACCGACGGCAACGTAGATGCAATACAGCTTCTTCGATTCGTCGGTGCCCTTATTGACTTCCTTCTGGTTGATGAAGGTGTCGATGGCAACAGCGGTCTTACCGGTCTGACGGTCACCGATGATCAATTCGCGCTGGCCACGGCCAACAGGGACGAGGGCGTCAAGCGCCTTGAGGCCAGTTTGCACAGGCTCCGAAACCGATTGGCGCGGGATGATGCCCGGTGCCTTTACTTCAACGCGGCTGCGCTGTGTCGTCTTCAATGGGCCCTTGCCGTCGATTGGGTTGCCAAGGCCGTCAACAACGCGACCAAGCAGCTGTTTGCCGACAGGAACGTCCACAATCGTGCCAGTACGCTTAACAACGTCACCTTCACGGATTTCGCTGTCGGAACCGAAGATAACAACACCAACATTGTCTGCTTCTAGGTTCAGCGCCATGCCCTGAATGCCGTTGGAAAACTCGACCATTTCACCAGCCTGAACATTGTCGAGGCCGTGAATACGGGCGATACCGTCACCAACAGACAGAACGCTGCCGACTTCCGAAACCTGAGCTTCGGTGCCGAAATTGGCGATCTGGTCTTTGATGACCTTGGAAATTTCTGCGGCGCGGATATCCATGTTGCTACTTAGCCTTTCACCGACGGCAACTGCCGTCAGCCTTTCATCTGGTTTGCGAGAGTGTTCAAACGGGTTTTAATTGAGTTGTCGATCATCTGGCTGCCGATGCGGACAGTCAGGCCGCCCAGCAAGGACGGATCAACTTTAGTTTGTATTGCAACGTTGCTGCCAACGCGTGTTTTCAGCGTTGTCAACAATGCCTTCGTCTGCGCGGCGCTTAACGCGTGCGCCGAAGTCACTTCAGCGGTCACTTCGCCGCGATGGGCCGCGGCGAGCGTCGTAAAAGCGCTGGAGACCGAGGCCGTTTCGCTCAAGCGGCGGTTGTCTGCTAGCACGCCCAATGTCTTTGCGGTCAGGGTATCCAACTTCATCGCCTTGGCGACGGCGGCTATGGCCTTTTTCGCATCCGTGCGGCTGAGCACTGGGTTTGAGGTAAGTGCCTTCAGGTCAGCCGATTCGCTGACCGCCTGCGCGATGGCGCCCATGCTTTTTTCAACGGCATCGATAGCCTTTGCATCACGCGCAAGCTCAAACAATGCCGTTGCGTAACGGCCAGCCAAACTGGCTTGTATATTAGCGCTTGTGCCGCCGGAATTATCCACGCGTGTATTTCCTAGAATATGAGACTTAAAAACTTGCCGACCGAACCGAAGGGTTGCCCCCTCTTTGGCGTCGGGCCGCGCCTAGCAGGGGTTTTGCTGCGATGCAAGATAGCGATTTATGTTCTTGGGCAAACTGCATATCGATGCCTGTAATTGGGCCTAACGTTCGCCGCGGAATACCTAAAGCCTTATTGCCATTGCGTAATGACGGCCATTGCCAAACAATCCGAATGACGTTCAGAATGGATGACATTGAGGAGGATATTTATGGGTAAAATGATTCGCATGAAAATGTCGGATGGTGCGGACATAGCGGTTTACCAGGCCGAAGCAGTGGGTGAACGCCGCGGCGGCCTTGTTCTCGTGCAAGAAATCTTTGGCGTAACCGACCATATTCGCGAATTGTGCGATGAATATGCGGCCGACGGATATGATGTCCTTTCGCCCGCTATTTTCGATCGAGAGCATCCCGGGTTTGAGGCGGATTATACCGGCCCCGATTACAACCGCGCCGTTGAACTGGCCCGTGATCTTCACCCGTTCACGCAATCGCTCGATGATGCTCAAACATGTATTGATGCGTTGAAGGATAAAGGGCCTGTGTTCATCACTGGCTATTGCTATGGCGGATCGGTTGCTTGGGCATTGGCAGGCATCAGCGATGATCTCGCTGCCGCAAGCTGCTATTATGGAAGCCTAGTCCCCACAATATATGCTAACCAAGCACCCAAATGTGCGACGATTGCCCATTTTGGCCGATATGATGCGGGCATTCCCATGGAAGGCGTCGAAGCCCTCATCGAAAAGGCGCACCCTACGGCGCAGATATTCGTTTATGACGCCAATCACGGTTTTAATTCGGACCGGCGCAAGGATTATCACGAACCAAGCGCCGATTTGGCGCGGGAACGCGCGCTTGCGCTCTTTCACGCCTGTGGTGGATGACGGGGGGGCATGACACCAAGCGCATGGATTAACGGCGGGGCTGGTGTGACCATAGATTGGGCTGTGGTCGAAACCGCGCTTGGCCCAATGCTGCTTGCGGCGACCGATAAGGGCATTTGTCGCCTGTCGTTTGACGAAAATGAAAGCACGCTAAAGCGCCGCTTTCCGAACGCGACCCTGCTGAGTAAAGGCGGTTTGCTCTCGTCTCTGATCGACGGTGCCGTCTCCGCCATTCAAAACCCAAGGCAGATGCCTAAGCTGCCCCTTGATGTCGGCGGCACCGTTTTCCAAATGGCGGTGTGGCAGGCGTTGCTTGATATACCCGCTGGCGAAACCCGCAATTATGCCGAAATCGCTGCGGCGGTTGGAAAGCCCGATGCGGTGCGCGCGGCGGGTTCGGCCAATGGTGCCAACCCTGTATTGGTGCTTATTCCCTGCCACCGGGTCATCCGGTCAGATGGCGGCCTTGGCGGCTATGCGTATGGGCTGGAACGCAAGCGCCGTCTGTTGGCGTGGGAAAGCGGGCAGGGCGGTCTGTTTTCGACTTAAGTAAATAGGTGTCGCAAAGTGTGATCCGCTTAAGGGTAGGTTGCGCGCACAAAATAAAGGCCTTCGGGTGGCGCATTTTCCGCCAATGCAGATCGGTCGGCTGCATCTAGTGCCGCTTTCAAGTCGGCTGCGTTCCAACGACCCAATCCAACAGCGACAAGGCACCCGACCATGGACCGCACTTGATGATGCAGGAAGGACAAGGCCGCTGCCTCAATAATCACATGCTGCCCCTCACGCCGCACGGTCAGCCGGTCGAGTGTTTTGATCGGGCTGGCGGCCTGACACGCGGTGGAACGAAAGGTGGTGAAATCATGCAGGCCGACAAGTATCTGTGCGGCATCATGCATCGCATCGGCATCCAGTTCCGGTCCGACCCGCCAGACGCGGCCCCTTTCAAGCGTTAATGATGCGCGCCGATTAAGGATACGATATGCATAGGCTCGGCCAATGCAGCTATAACGTGCATGCCAGTCATCGGCGACTTCTTCGCACGCCAAAATCGCTATTGGGTGCGGCCGCAAATGGGCGTTGATGGCTTCCATCAAGCGAAAGGCGGAAAGGCCCTTTTCCACATCAACATGCGCGCGCATGCCGAGCGCATGGACGCCCGCGTCGGTGCGGCCAGCGCTGTACACAAGGGTCTTTTCGCCTGTTGTCTTAAATATGGCCTCTTCGATAGTGCCTTGGACAGATGGGCCATGGTCCTGCCATTGCCAGCCCATATATGGTCCGCCGTCAAATTCGATGGTGAGCGCAAAACGGGTCATGACAGGCGTGTGCCAGCCGCAATCGCCTTGCCGCGCAGCAGGTCGGCGGTTGGCATTGCAGGTTTACCTGCGCGTTGGATTACGCTGGGGCGAATGGCGTTGGATTTGCAAGCGATTGTGAGCGCGTCATTGATAACTGCGCCTGCTGCGCCATTGGCCGCAACGATTTCGGCGGACAGCACGCGGTAACGTTCGCCTTCAAACGCGAACCAAGCGCCCGGCGCTGGATTAAAGGCGCGGATTTGCCGTTCGACCGCCTCGGCGGGTAGGTTGAAATCCAGCTTCGTCTCTAATTTGTCGATCTTGGCGGCATAAGTGATACCCGCTTCAGGCTGACTCACGCATGGAAATGCATCGAGATCCGCCAATACCCGAACCATCAACTCCGCGCCAAGCTCCGCCAGTTCCATAGTGAGCATGCCAGTTGTCTTCTGCGCGATTTCAACTTCGGTCGTCGCGCGGACGGGACCGGTATCAAGTCCAGCCTCCATCTGCATAACCATAACACCACTGGTGGCATCCCCAGCCAATATGGCACGCTGCACCGGCGCGGCACCGCGCCAGCGCGGCAGCAGCGAGCCATGGACATTGAGGCAGCCATGTTTTGGGGCTTCGAGGACTGCTGGGGGCAGTATGAGGCCATAAGCAGCGACAATTGCTACATCGAGGTCTAGCGCTGCAAATTCCGCCTGTGCGTCCTCCTGACGCAGCGACAGAGGCGATCGTACAACGAGGCCAAGTTCTTCTGCACGGTGCTGAACGGCCGACGGTGTAAGCTTCTTGCCGCGATTGGCGGGACGTGGCGGCTGCGTGTATACCGCGACCACATCATGCCCGGCCGCCACCAATGCATCGAGCGTCGGTACGGCAAATTCCGGAGTTCCCATGAAGGCAAGACGCATCGTCACTTTTCCTTTGTTCAAAAGCCCCCTAAGACCCGGCGCATGGCATCGCAAGAAATAGACGCACTCGCACAGGCATTGTCCAAACTGCCGGGGCTCGGCCCGCGTTCCGCGCGGCGTGTTGTGTTGCACCTGATGAAGAAGCGCGAGAGCGTGTTGCAGCCACTTTTGCGCGCGTTGGAGCATGTGGAACAAAGGCTGGTGGTATGCAGCACCTGCGGCAATATCGACACCGGCAATCCCTGCGGCATTTGTGTCGACCCAAGGCGCGACATCCGTTCAATCTGTGTTGTGGAGGATGTATCCGACCTGTGGGCGCTTGACCGATCACGTCTTTTTCCCGGGAAATACCACGTCCTTGGTGGCCGTTTGTCCGCGCTCGATGGCGTTCGGCCAGAGGATCTGAACATCGACGGCTTGGTCAGCCGCATCGCCGTGGGCGGCATTGACGAAGTCGTGCTCGCCATGAATGCTACGCTTGAGGGGCAGACCACGGCGCATTATCTGGCCGAGCGGCTTGAACAATTCCCTATTCGCTTAACGCAGTTGGCGCATGGTGTGCCTGTGGGCGGGGAGCTTGACTATCTCGACGACGGCACCTTGGCGCAGGCATTACGCGCTAGGCGTCCTGTCGGTTGATTTATCCAAAGACCGTCCCTATTTGCGACCCATGGCTATCTTACCTATTCTTGAAGTGCCCGATGCGCGCCTGAAAACCATCTCAAAACCTGTTGAGAGCTTTGGCGACGACCTGAAGACCTTGGTCAATGACATGATCGAAACAATGTATGCCGCGCCCGGCATTGGCCTCGCGGCCATTCAAGTGGGTGTAGCAAAGCGTCTGTTGGTCATTGACCTGCAAGAAGGTGAAACGGAGGGTGAAGAACCCGTCCGCAACCCGCGCGTCTTTGTGAACCCCGAAATCCTGGATCCATCAGACACATATAACCTTTACAATGAAGGCTGCTTGTCAGTGCCGGACCAATATGCTGATGTTGAGCGGCCTGCGCAAATCCGCGCCCGCTGGCAGGATGTTGAAGGCAAAGTGCATGAAGAAATCATGACTGGGCTCATGGCGACATGTTTGCAGCATGAGATGGATCATTTGGAAGGCATATTGTTCATCGACCATCTGTCGCGCCTAAAGCGCCAGATGGTGTTGAAGAAAATTGAAAAGGCCCGCAAAATGGGTGGCGGCCATGTCCATAACGAGCATTGCAACCACTGATAGCGTCGGTCGAATTCCTCCAGCTGGAGGAGTTTCCTAAACCTTTTGCTTATTTCGCAAATTGGGTAGGTGCCGGGCTGATGGTGACAAATTTACCAGCCTCAATTTCCTGCACCTCAAGCATACGGTCGGTAAGCCCGTTGGCGTTAAAGCGGAACGCCCCGTCAACGCCAATAAAGCCTTGCGGGTCGGTCAGTTGCCCGACCGGAAACCGCGTTCCCGGGCGCCAGTCGCGGGCGACGCGGGCGACCAGCAGCACGGAGTCATAGCCAAGGCTGGAAAGACGCAAAGGCGCCTTGCCAAAGCGGGCGCGATATTTGGCCGCATATTGTGTGAACAAAGTGTCCGACACGCTCGCGAACCACGCGCCATACATGGACGCATTGCTCGCAAGGGTGCCGTCGATATTCCACAAATCGGTACCGAGAATTTTTGCCGTGCGCAGGCCGTTGCGACGCAGCGCCGGGACGGTTGCAATCGCTGCGCGGCCACTGTCGGCAATCAGGATTGCGTCAATACCGCCCAATTGGACCAGACGGCGGGCGGCGGCATCCGCCGAAGCCGCAGTGCCGTTTGATTCCTGAATAGCTACCAAAGTGCCGCCCGCAGCCCGCACCGCCACAGTCATATTCGACAGCGCGCGTTGCCCGTAGACATTAGAAGATACTATGCCAGCAAAGCGATTATACCCTTGCGATTGGGCGTAACGCACGACGCGTTCAATCGATTGGTTCGGCAAATGGCCAAGCAAAAACACATTTTGTCCGGCAACGCCAATGTCGTTGGAGAAGCTGATGATGGGTACGCCCGCTGGCTTTGCCTGCGCCGCAACTTCAACGACATCATCGCCGCGTAGTGGCCCCAAGATAAGCTTGTTGCCATCGGCGATAGCCCGCTTCGTCGCCGCTGCAACGCCAGCGCCAGTGTCATAAGTGATCATGCGGATGTTGGTTACTTTGGTATCGGTGAGGGCCAGAGCAGTTGCATTGGCAATCGCCTGCCCGACATCGGCGTCTGGGCCAGTGACTGGCAACAGCAAGGCAACGCGGTGCATGCCATCCATGGGATCGGCGGTCACAACAGGCGGAGGCCCTTTGCCGCGCGGTATCGTGCTACACGCCGCCAGCAAAGTTACCGATGCCAAGATCAGTAGCTTTTTGAATTGGCCTGCTAAAGCTTGCGGCCGTGCGCTCGTTGCGGCAATGGTTGCGCTCATTTTATGTTCCTTGGGAAGAAGCTTATAATTCCGATGACTTTCGAATCAGGCTTATATGTCGTTGCGACCCCTATCGGCAACCTTGCAGATATGTCACAACGGGCAATCGACCTTTTGAAAGCTGCAGAAATCGTCGCAGTTGAGGACAGCCGCGTAACCGGCAAATTGCTGCATCATTTGGGCATAAAAAAGAAGATGCGCCGGTACAACGACCATAGTGGGGAAGTCGAACGAGAATCCCTGGTCGCTGCCGCGCGCGGGGCCGTGGTTGCTTTGGTATCGGATGCCGGAACGCCGCTCATCTCCGACCCTGGATATAAGCTTGTACGGTCAGCACGTGAAGCTGGCGTGCCTGTGTTCACCATTCCCGGCGCAAGTGCTGTGACAGCGGCTTTGTCCATCTGTGGGCTTCCCACGGACCGATTTTTGTTTGCTGGGTTTTTGCCGAACAAAGCGAAAGCTCGGGTTGAGACCTTGATGGAGTTGGGGCAGGTCAAGGCGACGTTGGTCTTTTATGAGGCTGGCCCCAGACTCGCCGCAAGCTTGGCTGCGATCGCCGAAACCTATGGCGACCGCGAAGTGGCCGTGGCGCGGGAGTTGACCAAGAAGTTTGAAGAGGTCGTTACAGGAACGGCGGCTGAACTGGCCGCACGCTATGCAGAGCATGAACCGAAGGGCGAGATCGTCCTGATTGTTGGCCCGCCTGCTGATAATGTGGTGGCGGAAACAGGTGATCTGGATGCCGCCCTGAAAGAAGCTTTGGCAAATATGTCGGCGGCCAAGGCGGCTGGCGCGATTGCCAAACGCTTTGGTCTTGAACGGAATGCAGTCTATGCGCGCGCTTCCGAGTTGAAGGCCTCATGAACCGTCTTGCCGCCGAAAAACGGGGGCGACGCGGCGAAGCGATTGCGGCGTGGTTCTTGCGCCTCAAAGGTTGGCGCATCGTTGGCGCACGCATAAAGACCCCGCGGGGCGAAGTTGACCTGATCGCGCGGCGCGGCAAAAGCATAGCCTTTGTTGAGGTGAAGGCACGCACGAAAGCAGTTGACCTCGCCACCGCAATTGACGCCACCCGGTTACGCCGCGTGGCGGCTGCAGCAGAAATTCTGCTCCCGAAATATGGTAAAGAGTGCGAAAACATGCAGATAAACGTTATTATGGTTGCACCATGGCGCTGGCCCAACCATTTGCCAAATGTCTGGCACGGATAGGAACTCGCGAAATGGCAATCAAAATGGCGGTCCAGATGGACCCGATGGACGGCATCAACATCAACGGCGACTCAAGCTTTGCGCTGATGCTTTCGGCGCAAACGCGGGGCTATGATATCTGGCATTATGATGTTGGTTCGTTGACCTTGGATGCCCATGACCGGCTAACGGCTGGGGCACACCCAGTGCACGACCTGCAACGGGTGGAGGGCGCGCATTACCGTTTTGGCACGCCAAAGAAGATCGACTTGAGCACGGATATTGATGTCGTGTTGATGCGGCAGGATCCGCCCTTCCATGTCGGCTATATTACCGCCACGCATTTGCTTGAGCGGATTGAGCACGAAACTCTGGTGGTCAACAATCCAGCCAGCGTCCGCAACGCACCGGAAAAGGTGATGGTGCTGGATTATCGCCAGTTTATGCCACCAACGATCATTACGCGTTCCGCCGACGAAGTGCGTGACTTCCAAAAAATACATGGCGCAGTGGTGGTGAAACCGCTGCACGGCAATGGCGGCAAAGCCATTTTCCGCATTGATGCCGACGGCAGCAACCTTGGCGCTCTGTTCGAAGTGTTCAACAATACGTGGCCCGAACCGCATATGGTGCAGCCATTCCTGCCCGATGTGGCGCTGGGCGACAAACGCATCGTCATGATCGACGGTGCAGTGACCGGCGCGATCAACCGCCGGCCGGGCGAGGGCGAATTCCGGTCGAACCTAGCCGTAGGGGGTAGTGCAGAGGCGGCGGACTTGACGCCCCGTGAGCAGGAAATTTGTGCGGCAATGGGGCCCCGCTTAAAAGAGCTTGGCCTTATATTCGTGGGCATTGACGTTATCGGCGGACAGTGGCTGACCGAAATCAACGTCACATCGCCGACAGGCATTGTTGCGATCGACCGGTTTAACGGCACCGACACGCCATCCCTGATTTTGGACGCCATCGAAGCCCGAATTAAAGCATAAAATTCATGGAAGACTGGATCATCCATCTGGTCGAATGGGGCCATTATTGGGGCGTGGGCTTGCTCATGCTTCTGGAAACAGTGTTCCCGCCCATACCTTCCGAAGTCATCATGACCGTGGCAGGGGTATCTGCCGCGCGGGGCAATATGAATCTTGGCGGTACCATCGCGGCGGGCACGGCGGGCGCGATGCTGGGCAACTGGATGTGGTACTGGCTGGCCATCAAATTCGGTGAGGTCCGAATGCGGCGCTTTATTGATCGCTATAGCCGCTGGTTGACGCTGGATTGGGCGGATATCGAACGCGGGCAGGCGCTGTTTCGTAAGCATGGATCGATTATCGTTCTGGTGGCGCGCATGTTGCCGACATTGCGGTCGCTGATTTCTATTCCCGCCGGCCTGGTTGGTATGTCGCTTGCTCGGTTCCTTATTTTTTCGACGATCGGAACTGCCGGTTGGACCGCGGCGCTGGCTGGCGGAGGATATGTTCTGGGATCGCAGTTCAAAGAAATCGAAATATGGCTTGGGCTATTATCGACCGTCGTGATCGTCGGCATCGTCCTGACTTATGTTTGGCGGCTCGTCCGGTGGAAGGCTACGCCCGCGGATGCGCGTTCTGATACACATCCAGAAGCATAGCGGTATCAACAGCGGTATAGACCTGGGTCGACGACAGGCTGGCATGGCCCAATAATTCCTGAAGACTGCGCAAGTCGGCCCCGCCTGCCAACAAATGTGTAGCAAAGCTGTGGCGCAGGGCATGCGGCGTGGTGCGGTCCGATAAGCCCAATCGCGTCCGCGCGCCCTGAACCGCGCGGCGCACGAGTGCAGGCGATAACGGACCACCGCGCGCGCCACGAAACAGTGGTTGGTCGGCGCTTGCGGCATAAGGGCACAAAGCGAGATATTCCTCAATGGCGGTAAGGACTTGCTCCAGCAGCGGCACGATGCGTGTCTTGCTGCGCTTACCCGTGACGCGCAATGTGCTGCCCATAGGCAATATGTCGCCCATCAGGCCCGTTGCCTCGCTCACGCGCAAGCCGCTGCCATAGAGCAGCAAAAGCAACGCCCAATCGCGCGCACCAATCCAGCCATCCTGTGCATTTTCGGCAACATCATCGGCCAAAGCCAGAACGTCGTCGGGATTGACGGGACGCGGCAGGCTGCGCTCTACGCGCGGGCCCTTCATCACGGGCAAAGAAACATCATCGCCCAAGGCAAAGCGCAGGAAATGTCGCGTGGCGGAAAGTTCGCGCGCGGTGGAGCGGTTCGTGAGGCCATCGCCCCTGCGGTCGGCCAGAAATGCCCTCAGGTCGGCTGCGGAAATTTTGCGCAGCGTTTCACGCGTGACGTCCGTGCCCCAATGCAATTGCAGAAACCCCGTCAGCCGATCGGCTGTTGCGTGATAGGCCCGCACGCTATGGGGCGACAGCCGGCGGTTGTCGGTCAGATATGCAAGATATTCGGCAAGCAAGGATGGCATGTGGGGCACGCTATCAGGCGGCGGCTTCCGCCTCAACATTTACTATCTGCGGCAGGATGGCATCGAGCAACGGCATGCCCTGCGGCGTCACCGTCACGCGGTCGCCATCGCGGCGGATAAGGCCAAGCTGCGCGATCTTGTCGACCGCGTGGATGTCGAGCAAATCGTCAGAGGCAATCCCTGTCCGGTCGGACAATCGGATAAGGCTAATTCCCTCGGCCAATCGCAAACCCATCAACAGGCTTTCGGTCGCCCGTGTAGCCGCATCCAGACGATCTTCGCTGCTGATGCCATGGGCATTACGTTCAACGGCCGACAAGAAATTCTCCGGCTTCTTATGGCGCTGTGTGGCAGCTTCAAGCCGTCGTCCATGTGCGCCGGGACCAATGCCGATATAATCGTTATAGCGCCAATAGCTTAGATTATGGCGGCTTTCACTGCCCGGCTTGGCATGGTTGCTGATCTCATAGGCCGGGATGCCTGCGGCGGATGTCATCTGTCCGGTTAATTCATACAGCGTTGCTGCATCATCATCATCGGCGGGGATGAAATGCCCCGTGCGCACGAGCGTTTCAAACCGTGTGCCTGGTTCGATTGTCAATTGATACAGCGACACATGGTCCGTACCGAAGGACAAAGCGCGTTTAAGCTCCGCCTCCCACTGGCTGGCAGTTTGCGCGGGCCGTGCGTAAATTAGGTCGATGTTGACGCGCCCGAAATGATGTTGTGCGACCGCCAAGGCGTCAAGGCTCTCCGCAACCGAATGTGCGCGCCCCAGAAACACCAGCGCGGCATCATCCAGTGACTGAAGCCCAAGCGACACACGATTGACGCCTGCCGCAGCGAGATCAGCAAAGCGCGCGGCCTCGACCGACGATGGGTTAGCCTCCAAGGTTATTTCGATATTATCGGCAAAGCCCCAATGCTGCGCCGCTGCATCAATAAGCGCAGCAACGGTCGATGGAGGCATCAGCGACGGTGTCCCGCCACCAAAGAAGATGGATGTGAGCTTACGACCGGGCGTCAGCGCCGCCTCATACGCCATATCCGCCAGCAACGCGGCGCGCCATGCGTCATCGTCCACCGTGTCGCGCACATGGCTATTGAAGTCACAATAGGGACATTTGGAAACGCAAAACGGCCAGTGAATGTAGAGGGCGAGCGGGCTAGACATCAGATTTCCTACCCTATTTCGCAGGAAGGACGATCAAGAAAATACTGTCGCAACCAACTGGCGGAACGCGTCTGCCCGGTGGCTCATTGCGTGTTTTTCTGCGGGGTCGAGTTCGGCAAAGGTCTCGCTGCGGCCTTCGGGCACAAAAACAGGGTCATAGCCAAACCCTAGCAACCCACGCGGTGGCCATGTCAGGCTGCCCTGCACGCGACCTTCGAATATTTCTGTATGCCCATCGGGCCACGCAATGGCGAGTGTGCAGACGAAATAGGCGCTTCGGTCGGCGTCCGTGCCAAGCTCGGCCAGCTTACCCTCAACTTTGCCCATCGCCATGTACCAGTCGCGCGCCGGTCCGCCTTCGAACTTTTGTGTCTCCGCCCAATCAGCAGTGTAGACCCCCGGCGCGCCGCCCAAGGCAGCGACGCATAGGCCGCTGTCATCAGCCAGCGCGGGCAGGCCGGAACCTTGTGCCGACGCATGCGCCTTCAGCAAAGCATTTTCGGCGAAACTCGTGCCGGTTTCCTCAGGCTCAGGCAAGCCGAGCTCGCCAGCGGAAATGGGTTCGATGCCAAATGGCGCAAGCAGTGCCCGTATTTCCCGAACCTTGCCTGCGTTATGGCTGGCGATGACCAGTTTTCCGGGTTGGAGCTTGCGGTGGGTCATATGAAATATTGCCTCAAGTCATATTGTCATCCCCGCTTTCGCGGGAATGACATAGAATTTTAGGATATTAAGCCTTCCCTACTTAACAGCTTCGGCCTGCGCAGCGAAGATGCGGTCTGTGCCCATGCGTGCAAGGCGCAGCAAACGCAGAAGGCCCTCTTCGTCATAGGTCGCGCCTTCGGCAGTGGCTTGCACTTCGGCAATCTGGCCGCCTTCGATCAGAACGAAATTCGCATCGGCATCGGCATCAGAATCTTCGATATAGTCAAGGTCCAACACGGGCGTGCCTTTGAAGATACCGCAGCTTACCGCTGCGACGCGGCCGATGATGGGGTCTTCCTTGATTGCGCCCGACGCAAGCAAACCATTAACCGCAAGCCGCAAGGCAACCCATGCGCCGGAAATTGCGGCGGTGCGTGTGCCGCCATCGGCCTGCAAAACATCGCAATCGACGGTGATTTGATTTTCGCCCAGCTTCTTCATATCGACGACAGAACGTAAAGAACGGCCAATAAGACGTTGAATTTCTTGGGTCCGCCCGGACTGCTTGCCCTTCGCCGCTTCGCGTTGGCTACGCGTGTGGGTGGCGCGGGGGAGCATCGAATATTCCGCCGTGACCCAGCCTTCACCCTTACCACGCAACCATGGCGGAATGCGATCTTCGACACTGGCGGTCACCAGCACGCGCGTGTCACCAAAACCGATAAGGCAGCTTCCTTCGGCATGTTTGGTGAATTGGGTTTCGATCGAAATGGCGCGCATTTCGTCTGGCGCACGGCCTGATGGACGCATGATGTTCTCCTGATAATGGGTTGAAGGCTGCCATAGCCTGCCCCGCTTGCTTTGCAAGCATGCGGTGCGCTACACGATGGGCGTGAGCCAAACACCCATCAATGAATTGAATGACCGGACGCGCATCATCTTTCGGATGGTGGTCGAAAGCTATTTGGATAATGGCGCGCCGGTTGGCTCGCGCACCATTTCGAAATTTGCAGGGTTGAACTTATCGCCCGCCTCCATCCGGAACGTCATGCAGGATTTGGAGGAAGCAGGCTATCTCGCCTCGCCGCATACCAGCGCCGGACGCGTGCCAACCGAAAGCGGGCTTCGGCTGTTTGTGGATGGCATGATGCAATCGGCCGAACCCTCAGCCGAAGAACAGCGCGCGATTGAATCGCAGATTAGTGGCGAGGGCCCGATTGAAGAGGCACTGGCGGCCGCGACGTTGGTTTTGTCAGGATTGTCCGCCTGTGCCGGTATCGTGCTTGTGCCAAAGCGTGACGCGATCCTGAAGGCATTCAGCTTTGCGCGTCTGTCCTCGTCACAAGTGCTCGCGATCATGGTCGGGTCCGACAACAGTGTCGAAAACCGGCTTGTGTCAATTGATCCGGCAATCAGCGAATCCATGCTCGTGGAGGCGGCCAATTATATCTCTGCGCGTTTGTCGGGGCTGACGTTATCCGAAGCGTTGGAACGTCTCGACAGCGAAATTCGCGCCGAGAAAGCGGAGCTTGACGTGGCCAGCCAGAAACTGGTGCGGGCTGGTTTGGCAATCTGGTCGCTCGACGCAAATGACCGGCCCGTGCTGATCGTGCGCGGGCAGTCGAACTTGATCGACGATGCGGCTGCTGCGGACCTCGACCGTGTGCGGCAATTGCTGGACGAATTGGAGAGCAAAGAGGAAATCGCAAGGCTCGTCGATAGCGCGCGGGATGCGCAGTCGACGCGAATATTCATTGGTTCGGAAAATAATCTTTTCTCCTTGTCGGGATCATCGGTGATCGCCGCACCCTTTCGTGAGGCTGGCGGCATGGTAGTGGGCGTCGTCGGTGTGATTGGCCCGACACGCCTGAATTATGCGCGTATTGTGCCGATGGTAGACTTCACCGCGCAAGCACTCAGCCGCTTAATTAAGTGACTGGCTGCTTGATGAAATAGAATTGCTTTCTATATGCGCAAGGCAACTAACGACCAAAGCGTCGCAACGAAAATGGGTTAATCAGGTTTATGACAAACAAGAAATCAGCCGCTGCCGACACTGCAGCAGAACAAGAACTTGAAGGCGTGCCAGAGCATATGAAAGACGGAACGCTAGAGGCGGCAGGCGCCACGGAAACTGTTGACGCCAAAATCGCTGCGCTTGAGGAAGCTGTCGCGGCTGCGCAGCAGGATGTGTTGTACGCGCAAGCCGAAACGCAAAATGTGCGCCGCCGTATGGAAAAAGAGGCGCAGGATGCGCGCGCGTATGCCGCAACTGGCTTTGCCCGCGACGTGCTCTCGGTTTCCGACAATTTGTCGCGTGCGCTGGAGGCTATTCCTGCCGAAATGCGCGACAGCGAGGCTATGAAACCGCTCGTGATCGGGCTTGAGGCCACTGGCCGCGAACTGGACAGCGTATTTACCAAAAACGGAATTACGCGCATCGCTGCCATGGGTATGCCGCTTGACCCGAACCAGCATCAGGCAATGGTCGAAATCCCAAGTGCTGACGCCGCACCTGGCATAATTATCGCCGAAATGCAGGCGGGTTACATGATCAAGGACCGTTTGCTGCGGCCTGCTTTGGTTGGGGTGGCAAAGGCAGTGGAATAAGCTGGCTGTCGCAGGCATAACGTCTGCTTGCGCGGGTATGGTAAAGTTGTGGGGTAGTCTCAGCGCTGCCTCTCCGCTATCCACCCCAACGCATGACCACAGCAGCAGTCTCTAAGGAAGGCCAATCCCCTTGGCGCGATGAACTTCGCGCGACGCTGTTGCTTGCATGGCCGATGATCCTGTCGAACCTGACGATGATGCTGATCGGGGTGACGGACGTCATCTTGTTGGGTTGGCTTGGGCCACGCGAATTGGCGGCGGGTGCGCTGGGGCATAATTTGGCGATTTTCTGTGCGATTTTCTGCATGGGCCTTGTGACCGCGACGGCGCCAATGATGGCTTCGGAAAAGGGCCGGATGGCGCATTCGGTGCGCGACATAAGGCGGACATTTCGGCAGGGGCTTTGGGTCTGCTGTTCGGTGATGGTGCCCATTTGGGCATTTTTGTGGAATACCGAAGCGATATTGGTTGCAACGGGGCAACAGCCAGATTTAGCCGCGAATGCCGCAATTTTTGTCCGGGCCTATATGTGGTCTATCCTCCCGTTTCTGGGCTTTTTGGTGTTGCGCAATTTCGTTGCTGCGCTGGAAAAGCCGGTTTGGGCTACCGTCGTTGCGTGTGGCGCCGTGGTTTTGAACGCGGTCGTCAATTACGGCCTCATCCTTGGTCATTATGGTTTGCCGCAACTTGGCCTGATGGGTGCAGGCATTGGCAGTACGATAACCAATGTTGTTCAATTCGCCGTCATGGCGCTTGTCGTCAGCTTTCATCCGAAATTCCGGCGCTATCATCTGTTTGGCCGCTTTTGGCGCGCAGACTGGTCGCGGTTCCGGCAGATTTGGCGGCTGGGCATGCCTATTGGCGTGACCATGGGTTTCGAAGGTGGCGTGTTTGCGGTTGCGATTTTGCTGATGGGGTTGATTAACGAAGCATCGGTTGCTGCCCATGCCGTTGCTATCCAGATTGCCTCGCTTACCTTTATGGTGCCGATGGGGCTTGGACAAGCGGCAACGGTGCGGGTGGGGCTTGCCTTTGGTCGCAACGACGCGGACGGCATAACAAAAGCGGGTTGGACTGCGTTCGTCTTGGGTACTGGCTTCATGGCGGCCATGGCTCTGGGAATTTACAGCTTTCCAGAGGCGTTAATCGGCATTTTTGTGACGCCGGTTGACGCCGAAACGACACAGGTGTTTAACCTTGCCGTCAGCTTTCTCATGGTCGCGGCTATTTTCCAGATCGTCGACGGGGCACAGGTTGTAGGCGCTGGCATGCTGCGCGGCTTACACGACACCAAGGTGCCGATGTATTTTGCCGCCTTTGGTTATTGGGTGGTGGGCATTGGCGTTGGCGCGTGGCTTGCATTTCGCGGCGGTTGGGACGGTGTCGGTGTGTGGACTGGTCTTGCAACCGGGCTTGCAGTGGTGTCCGTCCTGATGCTGGTCCGTTGGTCGATGCGTGCGCGGCTGGGTCTGTTGCCGTCACAAAATTAGAACGCCGTCGTCCTGAAACAGGTTTAGGATGGCTCAGATATATCAGCCATCGATTGCTTTTTTCTCGTCGGGGTCGCTGCCATCTATTTCTTGCACGCGTGCTTTCACTAAAATGCGTTCATTGTTCGAAAATAGAAACTCGGTTTCAATTTCACCCAATTTGCGCGGAATGGTATTTACGCCCCACATCATCACATGCTTGCCGCCTTTTTTGAAGGCAACTTTTTCTCCGGCGGGGATTAAGACGCGGTCCATGGGTGCCATGGATACGGCCCCTGTTTTTGCGTCCACCGTGACATCATGCATTTCCACACGAATGGCCGAAGGGGAACTAACGCGCAGCAAGCGCACATCTTCGGAACCGCCATAGACGTTGAAATGCAGCGCAGATGGATTGCTGTCGACTGGCGACAGAGTCAAGACGGCCTCCTTCACTTTTAATTGAGGTGTTGGACTACAGGAAGCAAGCAGCAAAGCCGCCGCAGCCGCACCAAAGGTTAATATCCGTCGGTTCATAACATCCCCATCTTGTTGGTAGGATCGTCCAGCGCTGGAACTATCCAGTACAGAGTTTTCACTTACTTTTTGCCTATCTAGGCGCCCCAAAGTCTTGTGCCAAGAGAATTGGCACCTATATCGCCGCTACAACGTCACGTTACGGGAAACGTCGGTGCCTGATAGGGCCGGCGCGTAACGGGGCAGATTATAGTTCAATTTTAAAATTTCGGGGTAAAATTTCTATGGCTAAAGTTATTGGTATCGACTTGGGCACGACAAACAGCTGCGTTGCGGTCATGGACGGCGGCAAGCCCAAGGTCATCGAGAATACAGAAGGCGCGCGTACGACGCCATCTATTGTGGCCTTTGCCAAGGACGGCGAGCGTCTGATCGGACAGCCAGCCAAACGTCAGGCTGTCACCAATCCAGAAAGCACAATTTACGCAGTGAAGCGCCTTATCGGCCGCCGCTTTGATGATCCCATGACCAAGAAAGACATGGGCCTCGTCCCTTACAGCATCGTCAAGGGTAAGACCGGCGATGCATGGGTTAAGGCCGGCGGCGAAGATTATTCGCCATCGCAAATTTCGGCATTCATTCTGCAGAAGATGAAGGAAACAGCCGAAGCCTATCTGGGCGAAACCGTCACGCAAGCGGTTATCACCGTTCCAGCCTATTTCAACGATGCCCAGCGGCAGGCCACTAAGGACGCTGGCCTGATTGCAGGGCTTGAAGTGCTGCGTATCATTAACGAGCCGACGGCTGCTGCGCTTGCGTACGGCATGGATAAGGACGAAAACAAAACCATCGCGGTCTATGACCTTGGCGGCGGTACGTTTGACATCTCGATCCTTGAAGTTGGCGACGGCGTGTTCGAAGTAAAATCGACCAATGGCGACACTTTCTTGGGCGGTGAAGATTTCGACAGCGTGCTCGTCGAGCATCTGGCGGCAGATTTCAACAAGGCCGAAGGCATTGACCTGACCAAGGATAAGCTTGCGCTGCAACGTTTGAAGGAAGCGGCTGAAAAGGCGAAGATTGAATTGTCTTCGACGCAGACAACCGAAGTCAACTTGCCATTCATCACCGCCGATCAAAATGGTCCGAAGCATTTGGTAAAAACCATCACGCGCGCTGAGCTTGAAAAGTTGGTTGATGATTTGATCAAGCGCACGCTTGAGCCTTGCAAAAAGGCGTTGGCGGATGCTGGCATCAAGGCAGATGGCATTGATGAAGTCGTGATGGTCGGCGGCATGACCCGCATGCCAAAGGTGCGCGATGTCGTGAAGAGTTTCTTCGGTAAAGAACCGCACACCGGCGTGAACCCAGACGAAGTTGTTGCAATGGGCGCCGCCATTCAGGCGGGCGTGTTGCAGGGCGACGTTAAGGACGTGCTTTTGCTCGACGTGACGCCATTGTCGCTCGGTATCGAAACGCTCGGCGGCGTGTTTACGCGCATGATCGACCGCAACACGACGATCCCGACGAAGAAGAGCCAAGTATATTCGACCGCAGAAGACAATCAGAATGCTGTCACCATCCGCGTGTTCCAAGGCGAGCGCGAAATGGCGGCGGATAACAAGCTACTTGGCAATTTCGACCTTGTTGGCATTCCGCCAGCACCGCGCGGCGTGCCCCAGGTTGAAGTGACCTTTGACATCGACGCCAACGGCCTCGTCAGTGTAACCGCAAAGGACAAGGGCACGGGCAAGGAACAGCAGATCAAGATTCAAGCATCGGGCGGTCTGTCAGATGCGGATATTGACCAGATGGTCCGCGACGCCGAAGCCTTTGCCGAAGAAGATAAAAAGCGTCGTGAATCGGCAGAAGCCAAGAACAACGCCGAAAGCCTTGTTCACTCCACCGAAAAGCAACTTGTAGAACATGGCGACAAGATTGACGCCGCGTTGAAGGGTGAAATCGAAGCTGCTGTTGCGGAAACCAAGACCTCCATCGAAGGTGGTGATGCAGAAGCGATGAAGGAAAAGGCAACCGCCTTGGCCCAAATCGCGATGAAGCTTGGCGAAGCGATCTACAAGGAAGAGCAAGCGGCCGGAGCCTCGGCAGAAGCCGCATCGGAAGAAGCGCCAGCAGACGACAATGTCGTTGATGCCGAATTCTCCGAAGTCGAAGACGACAAGAAAGACTGATGTTGAAAATTTCCGGCCGTCGTTCTCGGAACGTAGCGATGGCCGGAAAGTCCGGGGGGTTAGTCAGTCATGAATCTCGACATTGATTATTATGAATTGTTGGAAGTCGAGCGGACAGCGGATGAAAAGACGCTGAAAACCGCCTATCGTCGGATCGCGATGGAATGCCATCCCGACCGCAACCCCGGCTGCGACCAGTCCGAAGCCAAATTTAAGGCCATCAGCCAAGCCTATGACGTCCTAAAAGACCCGCAAAAGCGCGCAGCCTATGACCGTTTGGGCAAGGCCGCGTTTGAAAATGGCGGCATGGGCGGCGGCGGCCAAGGCGGCGCAGGCTTTGGGGATTTCTCCGACATATTCGAAAGCTTTTTTGGCGATGCCTTTGGTGGACGCCAGCGTGGGCCTGCACGCGGGGCAGACCTGCGCTACGATCTTGAAATCTCACTCGACGAAGCTTTCCATGGCAAAGACGCCGAGATTACCATCGACGTCGCAACGGCATGCGGCACATGTGAAGGCACTGGCGCGACGCCGGGGTCCGGAAAACGCCGCTGCAACTTGTGTGCTGGTCACGGCAAAGTGCGCGCGCAGCAAGGCTTTTTCGTTGTAGAGCGCACATGCCCCACCTGTCATGGTCGCGGCAAAGTGATTGAGTCCCCATGCCGTGCATGTGGCGGCGAAGGTCGGGTGGATGAACGCAAAACCATTTCGGTTAATATCCCCCCGGGCGTTGACGAGGGAACGCGCATTCGCGTTGCTGGCAAAGGCGAGGCTGGGCCAAATGGCGCAGCGGCGGGTGATCTATACATCTTCATCCATCTCTCGCGTCACAAGGTGTTTGAGCGCGACGGCACGACATTGTTCTGCCGTGTGCCCGTAAGCTTCACCACAGCGGCGCTGGGTGGCGAAATTCGAATTCCGGGACTGGATGGTGCTGAGCATATCATCGTCGTTCCAGAGGGCATCCAGTCGGGCAAGCAGCTGCGCCAGCGCGGGGCAGGTATGCCCGTGTTGCAAGGACGTGGCCGCGGAGACATGGTTATTCAAATCGACGTGGAAACGCCGTCCAAGCTATCGGCCCGTCAGAAGGAAATCCTGCGCGAGTTCCGCGAAACCGAAACCGGTGCAGAATGCCCACAATCAACTGGCTTTTTTGACAAGCTCAAGGGCATTTGGGACGGCATAGCGCCGTAATCGGATGCGGTAGAAGGTCAGATGTTAATCTGATCTACTTCGACCCGAAGCGTATCTATGAGGGGACGGATATGCGTGAGCCGGTCCTGCTCCTCATCAAGGATGGCATGAAACACCTGTCGCTTGTAACTTTGCGCGCGGCTAGCCGAAAATTCATGGCCCTGTGGCAGTGACGATAGCAGAATGTCGATCATCCGTTCGGCGCCATGCAAGCGCCCCCAAAGATAGTCATTCTCGCGATAAGAGCGGCTGAAAAAGGCGCCGAAATTGTTGAACTGGATGCCTTTAAGCGTAGCTGCGGCGCCACCCTTGCGGATGGAGGTGCAGTCTTCGGGGGAAATGCGGTCCACTTTGACAGGGTCGAATTCGTCCAAGCCTTCGTCCTGCAACAAAGGCAAAGTCGCAATATCGTAAAGCGCATAGCCTAGATAGCCAAGCAACATCGCCCGGCGCGCCTCCACCGGAAGCGTAAGCAACGCCTGACAAAGGATTTTATCGACCTGCGTGTCCTTTCTGATCAGGTCGCGCTGTGCGGCAAGATGGTCCATCAACCCAGCCGGATTGGAGACGCCAGCTTGCGCAGCCAAAGCAAAATCGGCACCCAAAAACTCTGCCGTTTCCAGATCGAGGAACACAGCGAGGCATTTATAAATGGCATCGCGCATGTTGGTGATATTGTCGTCTGGCACGTCTATGACATTCTCGACCTCTTCAGTCAGGTGTCGTGCGAGGAAGCGCAGGCGGCGGATCCGAAAGCGCAGGTCATGTGCGCGGAAAAAAGCGATCGCCTGTCGCGTCGTTTCCTTGCCAGCGCGTTGGGGCATGTCGTCAACACCACGGGCCTTAATCTCTGTCCATAATGCGCTGCGAAGCGCACGAAAAAAGGCGGGGGATGTATCGGGAAGGCTTCGGCGTGCGGTGGCGATAATGTCGTCAACGACGCCTGCAACTTTAAGATGGCTATACGCACGATAGCTAAACCCACCTGCCACAATGGCTTTTTGCTGCGCCGATTGCCGCCACTTTTGCATGCGGGCCGCTGTCGGCTGGCTTAGGAACCATGTTTTGCCAAGCAGCGTTTCGACCGTATTTTCCACTTCGTTGCGAAGACTATCGACGATGCGGCGGGTCCTTTCGATCCGGTCAGAGTGCCCCGTGATTTTTTCGAGACTGTCGCGGATAGGCTGTTCGCGTGGGATGTTGGATGTCGCACCCAATATGGTCGAGAAAAACCCCGGTGGCTTGCGTGGCATGTCGGCACTGCCGTCCGCATTGCGCTTGCCAAATCGGAAACTGGGGCGCCCCGGCTTTGGGTCGATATACACAAAGCGCCGGTCTACTTCGCGGCGTGCAGGGCGGTTGCGTAACGCTGCAATCGCTTGGTTAAAAGGCGCGTTTGCAAGGACCGAACCGTCAATCAGCATCGTGTCCTCAGCGGCATTGGCGGCAAATTGTTGCGGCAATATACGTTTCAAAAATGCACTGCGGCCAAGCCATGCGACATTTTCGCGCGTCAGCAAGCGGTCGAGTTCGCGCACGGAAAAAGGCGGAAAGGCCCCCGGAAAGCTCGCCGTAGCGCGCGCCGCGAATATCAACTCTGCTATCTCGGCAAGTCCGGTTCGCCCGCGTGTCGAGAAGTCGACAGTGATGCGATGTTCGGATTCAGTCACTTCTTCCGGACTGTTCAGGCGCAAGACCTGATCATGGCCATTAAAGTCCGTTACCGTCACAAACAGATCCAGTGGCTGATTTTTGGGCAAAAGCAGTGGCCCAGCCTTGCTCGCCGCCATGGCGTTCAGCGCGTCGAGCAAGAGCTTGGAAAAAACATTTCCGCCAAAGGGTGGCGCAAACCAGCGCGCGCGGACAAAGCGCGACAGTTTTGTAGCGACTTCCTCCTGCGCTTCTTTGGCGACGGTCCGTTCAACCGCACCCCCTCGTCTGCGCAGTATCATCCATGCAATTGGCGTGGCCCAAAATTTGGTGAAGCGTGATAGCGGGCGGGCATCAGGGTCAAGCAGGACATCGACATCGGCCATTTCGAGCCACATGTCCGTCAATGGTTCAAGCGATTGGCCGGTGACAATGGCTTGCGACAGAAAAATCCCGTTGATGCCGCCTGCGCTTGAACCCGCAATGATGTCGGTCAACACCCGCAACTTTATGCCGCTGACTCGCGACATTTCGGCAAGCAAATCGCGATAGACGATTTCGCTGCTGCGTGTGGGTTGCACACCGTCATGGAAGGCGCGGCTTGCCCGAACCATATGCCAGATTTCGCGCGTGACGCCGTGCATGTAGATGGCAAGGCTGACCCCGCCATAGCAAATGAGCGCCAGTCTGAGTTCTTTTTCGCGCATATCAAGGGTGTGGCATTCCGGCTGACCATGCGCAAGCACCGAATATTTGTCTATTATACCTTGAGTTCTTGATATGTTCTGTTAATTTAGCGGCATGGCAAAGGCAAAGCGCAAATATATCTGTCAGGCATGCGGTTCGGAGTCCAACCGCTGGCAGGGGCAATGCGACGATTGCGGCGAATGGAACACCTTGGCTGAAGAGGCCAGCGCCACTGTTTTTGAACTAAAGCATCATCTGCATTCGGGCGGGCGTGCGGTTGAACTGTCCGGGCTGAATTCGGACATCAAACTTCCCGATCGGGCATCGACAGGCATATCCGAATTTGACCGCGCACTCGGTGGCGGCCTTGTGCCGGGTTCGGCGACTTTGCTCGGCGGGGATCCGGGCATTGGTAAATCGACGTTGCTGTTGCAAGCGGCAGCCAATCTCGCGCGGCGTGGGCTTTCCGTCGCGTATATTTCTGGCGAAGAGGCGGTTGATCAAGTGCGCTTGCGTGCGCGCAGGCTCGGGCTTGGCGACGCGCCTGTGCAGCTTGCGGCCGCGACCTCGGTGCGCGACATTTTGACGACGATGGCACAGGGCGCTCCGCCGGCATTATTGGTCATCGATTCCATTCAGACCATGCACAGCGACCTGATTGAAGGCGCGCCCGGCACGGTCAGCCAAGTGCGTGCGTCTGCACAAGAACTCATTCGCTTTGCCAAAGAACGCGGCACGGCGTTGATGCTCGTTGGTCATGTTACAAAGGACGGCACGATTGCCGGACCGCGCGTGCTGGAACACATGGTCGACACAGTATTGTCGTTTGAGGGCGAACGTAGCCATCAATATCGCATTTTACGCGCCTCCAAAAACCGCTTTGGTGGGACCGACGAAATCGGCGTCTTTGCGATGGTTGAAGAGGGCCTGACGGAGGTTGGCAATCCAAGTGCCTTGTTCCTGACCGACCGGGCCGAACAGGTTACGGGCGCGACGGTATTTCCCGCGTTAGAGGGGACGCGCCCTGTTCTCGTGGAAATTCAAGCGCTGACGGTTCGGCTGTCGAGCGGCGCGACGCCCCGCCGCGCTGTCGTGGGCTGGGACAGTGGCCGGCTTGCGATGATACTCGCGGTGCTTGAGGCGCGGTGCGGGTTGAGCTTTTCAACGGCCGAGGTGTATCTCAACATTGCGGGTGGATATCGCATTTCCGACCCAGCCGCCGATCTTGCGGTTGCCGCGGCATTGGTCTCTGCCTTGGCCGAACGGCCACTGCCGTCCGACGCGATTTTGTTCGGCGAAGTTGCTTTGTCCGGGGAAATTCGTCCGGTGGCGCATGGCGCCTTGCGGTTAAAGGAATCTGCTAAGCTTGGTTTCAGCCGCGCTTTAGTCCCGCCGTCGGTAAAAGGTCAGGCGGGTATTTCGACGCAAGAGTTCTGCACGCTTGCCAATCTCGTTGACCATATGCTGGGACGTCCCTAAATCTAATAACATCCCAAGGGCATGTCAGCGCGTCGCAAAGCAGTGTAATCGGTTGTCTGTTCGGGCATCGGAGTACACAGCGATCCGAAAGCACTATACATTGCGTTTCAACGAAATGGGCAAGAGGAACAGATGACGGCACTTGATATAATTGTTCTGTTTCTGCTCGGCAGCGGGGCTATATTCGGTTTCTTGCGTGGCTTTGTGCAAGAGGCGCTGTCGATGATCGCCTGGGTGTTGATTATCGGTGCTGTCCGTATGTTTCACGCCCCTGCGACGGCCGCTCTGACTGAGGCCGTAGGCTCTGGCTCAGGCGCAGCGGTGGCGGCCTTTTTGGCGATTGTCATTGTGATTTACGCGCTTGGTAAATGGATTTCGCGTTCGCTTGGCGCGAAGTCGCGCAAGTCTTTGCTTGGTCCTGTCGATCGCATGCTTGGCTTCGGATTTGGCCTGCTCAAGGGGCTGATTATGGCAACGTTGATATTCCTGCTGTTTGTGATGGGCTATGACATGGTTTACGGTGCAGACGAGGGGCGGCCGGAGTGGATGACCACTTCGCGGACCTATCCGCTGCTCAACGCCAGCGGAGAGGCCATGTCGGAATTCGTCCGCGAACAAAGCGCTTCACGTGAAGCCTCTCCCACGGCGGCGGACTGATGGACTCGGCGCTCTACAACCGTGACATATTAAGGTTGGCAACGGCTTTGGTCGCCAATCATCGCCTCGATGATCCGCAAGGCACAGCGGAAGTGCGATCGCCTTTGTGTGGCAGCAGGATCCAGGCAGATGTCACCACCGATGCTGGGGGTTGCATATCGCAGCTTGCCTTGCGCGCGAATGCCTGCGCGCTTGGTCAGGCCTCGGCCGCTATCTTGCAAGACAATGCGATTGGCTTGGACATATCCGAAATTGCAGATTTACGCGACGGCATCGCGTCGGCGCTAAAGCGTGTCGGCGAGATGCCAACGCGCTGGCCGGACCTCGCATTGCTTGCTGCGGCATGCGATTATCCATCGCGCCACGCGGTAATATTGCTGCCTTACGACGCGATACTTGCTGCGGATAAAACACGGAATGTGCAGACCTGATGGCGGATGCCCCGCACAACCTCGTCGCTGATGTGATGTTGGGCGGGGTCGTGCTGCTGGGCTCTGCACTGATTGCCGTGTTGCTTTTTCGCCGCCTTGGGCTGGGCGCTGTGCTCGGTTATCTCGTCGCGGGCATCGCGATTGGGCCAGACGGGCTAGGCCTCATTGGCGCGCCCGAGACGATAATGGCGTATTCCGAAATTGGCATCATCTTGCTTTTGTTCTTGGTTGGACTGGAATTGTCGCCAGGCAGGCTGTGGCTATTGCGGCGTGATATTTTCCTTTTCGGGCCGTTGCAGGTGATTTTATGCGGGCTTGGTATGTTTGCTGTGGTGCATTTTGCCATGCCAAGCTTTAGCTGGGAAGCGGCCTTGGTCCTTGGCCTGCCGCTTGCATTGTCGTCCACAGCGCAGGTGCTGCCGTTGCTGCAGTCGCGTGGACGCATGAAGACCGATTATGGCGAAAAGAGCTTCTCCATTTTGCTGTTTCAAGACATTTCGATTGTGCCCATGCTGACCATCGTTGCCGCTTTGTCGCGTGCGCCAGTGTTGGAAGGCGCCATTGAAGGGTGGACCTTGGCCCTTTACGCCGTGCTCGCAATTGTCGCGCTGGTTCTGGCCGGGCGGTATTTATTATCGCCATTGTTGCGGCTGGTCGGTAAGATTTCGGAACGGGAATTGTTTATCGTTACTGGCCTGTTCACGGTGTGCGTCAGCGCTGCGGTGATGCAGGCAATCGGCGTGTCGCCTGCGCTTGGTGCGTTTGTTGCAGGCGTGATGCTCGCGGATTCGCCGTATCGGCATGAGCTTGAGGCGGACATTGATCCGTTTCGATCAATCTTGCTGGGGCTTTTCTTCCTCGCCGTTGGTATGTTGCTTGATGTCGACGTCATTCTCGCGCAGCCCTTGTTTGTCGCCAGTCTTGCGCTCGCCCTCGTCGCCGTCAAGATAACGGTCATCTTTGCATTGGGCCGGTTTTTTGGCCTGAAGAGTAAACAGTCTATCATCATGGCCATGCTTTTGAGCCAAGGCGGTGAGTTCGCCTTTGTGTTGTTCACAGCAGCGCAACAGGCCTTGCTGATCGAGCCAGAGGCTGGAAGCCTATTCGGGGCGGTCGTTACCCTGTCGATGGCGACGACACCTTTCCTGATGATCATTGCAGGTAAGCTTGCCGGACGTTCGGGCAAGGAGGATGTGCAACTTGATGACCCCGAACTGGCATCGCAAGCCAATGTAATCATTGTCGGCCATGGCCGTTTTGGCCAGCAAGTCTCGCAAATTATGCAGGCGGCTGGAGGCTCTGTTACGTTGATTGACATCAACTCGCAGACGATTGACCTCAGCAACGACTTTGGTTTCAAGGTTTTTTATGGCGATGGCACGCGCGTTGACTTGCTTAAGCGTGCGGGGGGAGAAGACGCGCAGGCGATATTCTTCTGTATCGATGATCGTTACATGACTGCAGAATCGCTAATGCCCGTGCGCGAGACATTCCCTCGGACAAAGCTGTTCGTGCGAGCATTCGACAGGGAGCAAGCGCTCAAACTTATGGAAGATGACGGCATCAGCATCATGCGCGAGGTGTTTGAATCCTCAATTCGCATGTCGGCCGATGTGCTCAAATATTTCGGCACTGATCGCCAGGTTATCCTAGATATCATCTCGGAGTTCCGACGCCGCAACCGAAGCCGGCTGAAGGCGCAATTTAATAGTGGCGATATGCATGCCGGAACCCGTCACAGTTTTGGTGGCGATGATTCCGACGACTATCTCATTACGCAGGATTAAGATTCGCTGTCGAGGAACGCGGCAACATCCTCCAAATAGACATCTTTGGACAGGAATGTTTGGCCGATACCGCGTGCGAGCAAGAAGGGAAGGGTGCCCCCGCTCATTTTCTTGTCGTGCCGCATATAGTCGACCAGAGCGGCGCCATTAGCGGTCACGCCAGCTTCCGATAGGCTGGTGGGTAAGCCCGCCCGTTTTAGCAGCCCTGTGGCACGCTGGGCATCCTCTGCGGGGCAAAGGCCCAGCCGGACGGAGTAGCGAAACGCCAATGCCATGCCGGCCGCGACCGCTTCGCCGTGGAACAGTCTATCTGAAAACCCTGTGTCAGCTTCTAGCGCATGGCCGAAAGTGTGCCCCAGATTGAGTAAGGCACGCGTGCCCGTCCGTTCGGTCTCGTCCGCAGCCACGATCCGCGCCTTGGACTGCACCGACCGAATGATGGCTTGCGCACGCACATCGGCATCGCCTGCAAAAAAGCGTTCAAGATGTGCATCGCAAAAATCGAAAAACTCTAAGTCATCGATCAAGCCATATTTCACCACCTCGGCAAAACCAGCGGCAAGCTGACGCTTGGGCAAACTTGCCAAAAGGTCCGGATCAATCAGCACCAAGGCGGGCTGGTGAAAGGCACCAACCATGTTTTTGCCTGCTGCGCTGTTAATCGCGGTTTTGCCGCCAACGCTGCTGTCGACCTGCGCAAGCAAAGTTGTTGGTATTTGGACAAAAGCGCAGCCGCGTTTGACGATATGTGCGGCAAAACCCGTGATGTCGCCGACCACGCCGCCACCAAATGCGACGATATGGTCGCTGCGTTCCACATGCTGTTCAAGCAGCCAATCGGTCAGACGCTCCAACTGTTCCCAGCTTTTACCCGCTTCGCCTGCCGGAAGTTTGAAAACAGCCGTATCAATTCCCACCGCCGTCAGTGCGGCGTGCAACGCAGGCAAAACGGCATGCGCGACATTTTCATCGGTCACTATGAGCAAGCGATTGTCGCGGGCAAAGGGCATCAAATGCGTCCCTGCATCCGTCAACAAACCTGTACGCACATGGATGTCATAAGGTGCGTTGGAAAGGTCGACGGAAATTACGGTCATGCAGCAAGCGCCTTTAGAATATTCTCAACCGTCCGCGCATGCGGTGATGTGTCGCTGCGAATGTGGAAGTTCGCCGCCGCATAAAGCGGGTTTCGAACTTTGCCAAGTTCCGTCAGGACCGTGACGGGGTCCTTGCCTTTTAAAAGCGGACGATTGCTTCGCCGCGATACACGGTCGGCCAATATCTGGATATCGGCATCAAGCCAAATTGATGTTGCGCGCTCCAATATCAAGGCGCGGGTAAAGTCGTTGACGAATGCGCCCCCGCCAGTCGCAATGACTTTGGGGCTCTCCTCGATCAGCCGCGCAATTACGCGGCGTTCGCCATCGCGGAAATAATCCTCACCATATTTCTCGAATATTTCGGCGATAGACAGGCCCGCGGCCTTTTCAATTTCGTCATCCGCATCGACAAAGTCTGTGCCAAGGCGTGCAGCAAGTCGCTTACCAATGCTGGTTTTGCCAACACCCATCATTCCGACAAGCACAATTGGCCGGTCGATAATGAACGCGGCGCGTATATCGCCTTTCTGGGTTTGCGGTTCGTGATGTAACGCCATGACCCAACGACCTATATAGTGGCTTGGCTTAAGCCGAAAGCAATTTGGCGTTTTGTTGTTTTATATTGTAAAAACAAAATTTTTATTCGATTTTTTCCTCGCCGTGGCGCGACATTGGGTTTTGGTGCATAGTAACTGTTGCCGCTAGGGGCCTTGGCTTGCTATTCTCACCGCATGGTTGCGGCCTGCGCAGCCAATGCTATTGGAGCTAATAACATTGCAGTTCGCAACTATGGAATCAGGTTCGCATCATTGACTGACAAGATATCAAAAAGCGGCCTTTTGGTTGCGAGTGCTCTTATTCTGGTCATTTCCTTGCCAGCTTTAGGGCAGCAAGGTCCTGAATCTTTGCTGCCTGAAGGATTTGGCGACCCTGCACCGCCGCCGCCCGCGTCTGCGCGCAGACCGACGCCAGCGGCGCCTGGGACAGCTGCACCAAGCGCAGCGACATCGGTGGATAATCCGACTGCTGAGGCCGATGCGGCGACAGAGGAAGAAACGCCAGTACAGATCGTCCGATATGATGTCCCACCTGCTGCGCGCCGGTCTTTAAGCAATATTGGCATAATTTCCCAAGCATCTGGGGGCTTTCCCGCGGACTCTTTCGGGTCGCTGAGCGGGCCGTTTCTGATGCAGGTTGTAGAACGGACGTCTGGTCCGATTGCCTCGCGTTGGGGAACAATTATGGCGCGGCGGTTGCTTGCGAGCCGAACCAATACGCCAGAAGGGGTAAACGGTGCCGACTGGACGGCCGAGCGTGCTTGGTTGCTTTTGCGTATGGGGGATTCTGTCGTTGCGCGTAACCTCGTTCAGCAAGTTGATGGTGGAAATTACACAAAGCGGCTGCATGAAGTTGCCATGCAAGCCTATCTTGCCAATGGCGACGTGGCAGGCCTCTGCCCGCTCAGCGAGAGCGGCGTGCGCTTGGTCAACAATGGCAACTGGAAAATGTCGCGGGCCATCTGCGCGTCATTAGCGGGCGAACAAGGCAGTGCGACCGCCTTTATTAATCAGGGCCGTTATCAGGGCTGGGTCCGCGGCGTTGACTATTTTTTGGCGGAAAAAGTCGTTGGGGCGGGCATTAACGGGCGACGGTCCGTCAAGATTGAATGGGACAATGTCGAGGGCATGAACCCATGGCGCTTTGGTCTGTCCGCTGCTGTCGGTTTGGAACCGCCCGAGAGGCTTTTTAGCAAAATCGGCCGGCAGGTTGACGGATGGCGCGCACAATTGCCGATGTTCACGCCGACGATCCGGGTCAAATATGCCTCTGGTGCTGCTGCTTTAGGTATATTGTCGAACCGCGATATGGTTGATCTTTATGCGCAAGTGTTTGAAGATTCCGACGCGCCTGATGCTGAGCGGACCAAGGCAGAAAACCTTGGCAATGCGTACACGGCCTCCGGCGCGGATGCGAAGGTTGCGGCTATGACATCCTTATGGTCGGCTGCCGCTGCTGGCGCTGATTATCACGCAGCGCTCGTTATGACCGCGCGCGCTGCGGCGTTGATTGCGCCTGATGCAGACCATAAGGCAGAGGCTGATGGCTTGGTTGCGTCCATGATGACTGCTGGACTTGATCGGTCTGCCGCGCGCTGGGTAAACGTCGTACCGGACGGATCGCTCGGTTGGGCACTTATCACTTTGGCCGCGCCTGGGCGGGTTGCGCCAGCGGATTATGGCAATCTCGACGCATTCTACAGCAACGACGAAAGCGTCGAGGGCCATAAATCTGCCCTGCTTTTAGCGGGACTTTCTGGCCTTGGCCGAATTGATGCCGATGCGCGGACCGAATTTGGCGGCGACCTCAAGGTGAATGTATCGCGGCAAACAGCATGGTCGAAAGCCATCACCGCAGCAGCACAGCGCGGCGAAAAGGGAACAGTTGCGTTGATGGCAATCGCTGGAATGCAGGCCCCGTCTTGGTCATCAATTCCTGCTTTCCATCTATATCATATTGTGCGGGCGTTGCGTCAGGTGGGGCTGGAACCCGAGGCACGGATGATTGCGGCGGAAGCGGTTACTTTTGGCTGATCTTCGGTCCACGGCACATACCGGCCATATATGAGCGCGTCCGATCGTGATCTGATTACCCGGTTTCTGGAAATGCTAGCAGCCGAGCAGGGCGTGGCAAGCAATACACTTTCTGCATATAAAAGCGATCTTCTCGCTGCATCCCAATTGTTGGATGGAAAGCTGAATCACGCTGGCGCCGACAATCTGGCGGAACTGGCAAGTAATTGGCGAGACCTTGCCAATAGCTCAGTTGCGCGCAAGGTGTCGGCACTGCGGCGCTTTTTCGCTTTTTTGCATGAGGAGGGCTTTCGCGCCGACAATCCGTCTGCTGCTTTGCCAAAGCCACTACAGGCGCGAACGCTGCCTAAAATTCTTGATATCAACGAAGTGGATAAGTTGTTCGCCGTCATTGCGGACAAGCTTGCACAGCCTCACCCTGCGCCCGCCGACTTCCGTTTGGCGGCTCTTATCGAATTGCTTTATGGATCGGGATTACGCGCAACTGAACTGGCGGCGTTGCCTCGAAATGCTGTCGTGTCGGATCAGCCATTCATTATCGTCAAAGGCAAGGGCGCGAAGGAACGTTTGGTTCCCATCTCTAACCGTGCACGCCAAGCCGTTGGCACTTGGTCGGCCATGATACCTGAAAAGGCACGCTTTCTGTTTCCCTCGCGCGCGAGCCATATCAGCCGCATCCGTCTGTTTCAGATCATAAAGGAACTGGCTGCGCAGGCCGGTTTGGACCCGGCAAAGGTTAGTCCGCATGTCCTTCGACATGCCTTTGCCACGCATTTGTTGGCAGGAGGCGCAAACCTGCGGGCGTTACAGTCCATGCTGGGCCATGCCGACATCGCCACAACACAGATTTATACGCATGTGGACAGCAGCCGGCTGGTCGAACTGGTCAATCGGCGGCATCCTTTGGCAACGCGCACATTGACCCGTCGCGCCGCAGGCTCTAACTCGAAGGCATGATGGTATATCTTGACTTCGAAAAGCCCGTCGCTGCTTTGGAAGCGCGCATCTTGGAACTCCAAGCCGCTGCGCAAGAAAGTGACGTCGATGCGGACGCAGAAATCGCAAAATTACGTGGCAAGGCGGACAAGCAACTCGCCGACACCTATGCAAATCTGACAGCATGGCAGAAAACGCAAGTTGCGCGCCATCCGGAACGGCCACATTTCAAGCATTACATCGCATCCATGTTCGAAGATTTCATGCCGCTGGCCGGGGATCGCGCCTTTGGCGATGACCAAGCGATCGTCGGCGGGCTTGCGCGACTACATGGACGCCGGGTCATGGTCATTGGCCATGAGAAAGGCGACGACACGCAAAGCCGGCTGCGTCATAATTTTGGCATGGGAAAGCCCGAGGGCTATCGCAAAGCGATCCGCTTAATGGAGCTTGCGGATCGCTTCGGTATTCCTGTCGTAAGCTTGGTGGATACGTCAGGCGCGTTTCCTGGGATTCAGGCCGAAGAACGCGGGCAGGCCGAAGCGATTGCCCGTTCTACCGAAGCATGCTTGGCACTTGGCGTCCCCATGATTGCGTGCATTGTGGGCGAGGGCGGGTCGGGCGGCGCGGTTGCCTTGGCGGCAGCAGACCGGATTCTCATGTTTCAATATGCCGTTTATTCGGTGATTTCACCCGAAGGCTGTGCATCGATTTTGTGGCGTACAGGCGACAAGGCGGCTGATGCGGCGCAGGCGATGAAAATGACTGCAGACGATCTCAAATCGCTGCGTATCATTGATCGCATTGTTAAGGAGCCAGTCGGCGGTGCGCATCGCGACCATGCGCTGGCAGCAGCAACGCTTGCGTCTGCCATCCACGAGGAATTGGAAGCATTATCTGCTTTTTCCGCAAAAGAATTGGTGCAGCAACGCCGGGCAAAATTTTTAGCCATGGGCGCTTGACAGTTTTCGGCTATCCTTCGGTAAAGCCACAGTGTGTTTGAACACTGGCAACAAAGCATGCTAATCATCATTCTCCTTGCTTGAGGAGTGTCTTTATGCGTTTTTCCAAGGCGTTTTTGATTGGTAGTGCCGCGATATTGGCACTGGCGAATTCCGGCTCCAATATTCCCATTATGTCCAAATCAGGCGCTAAGACTGCGCCTGCCCCAAAGCCATTCAGCTCCAAAGAAAAGGCGGAAGGCGCCAAATACAACACAGAAATCTTAAAGGAATTTGGCGGGCCGATGCAAAGTCCGCAAACGGAATATGTTGTGCGCGTCGGCAAAAATATCGCGATGCAGTCGGGGCTCGGCAATGCTCAGAGCGATTTTAATGTGACGTTGCTCAATTCGTCCGTGAACAACGCCTTCGCCTTGCCCGGTGGCTATGTCTACATCACCCGCCAGCTTGTCGCCCTGTGCAACAGCGAGGCCGAAATGGCGGGGGTTCTGGGGCATGAGGTCGGGCATACCGCCGCACGGCATAGCGAGAAACGCAAAAGCAATGCGACGCTTGCCGGCCTGTTGGGCATGGGTGGGAGCATATTGGGTTCAGTGCTTGGCAACTCCGGCGGATTGCTGGGGGCGATTGGTGGCGGCTTGCAACAATATGCAGGGCCACTGGCGCAAGTGTTCAGCCTGAAATACTCGCGCGCACAAGAAGAGGAAGCGGATGATTACGGCATCCTTTATCTCAGCAAGGCCGGCTATGATCCAAGCGCATTGGCGTCGATGCTCAATTCGCTTGCCTTGCAGACAGTCGTGGATTCACGGGTTGCTGGCTTGGCCGACGGCCAAATTCCGGAATGGGCAAGCACGCACCCTGATCCTGCGCGGCGTGTTGTGCGGGCAGAAACGCGGTCCAAGGCTTACCCTGTGAGCACATTTCGGAATGCGGATGCCCATCTGGCGGCTATTGACGGCATGTTATATGGCGATGACCCCGCGCAAGGCGTGATCGAAGGGCAGGAATTCCTGCATCCGCAGCTTAAAATGCAATTCACAGCGCCCAATGGCTTTGGCATTCAGAACGGCAGCGACGCCGTTTCCATCAACGGAAATAGCGGAAAGGCGATATTTACCGCAGCGGCATTTGACGGTAACCGCCAAAGCTACATTTCCAAGGCGTTGAAGGCGGTGTCGGGTGAAAATACCACCATCCCGGTTGGGGAAATTCGCCGGACGACGGTGAATGACATTCCCGCATTTTACAGCGATACGGTGGTCAACACCCAACAGGGGCAACGCGTAGTGCGCGTTTTTGTGTATGAATGGGCACCAGGGACGGCCTATCATTTCGTGACGATAACGACCACCAATGCAAACCCATTTGACCAGATGTTTTCAAGCATGTCGCGATTGAACGTCACGCAGGCGGCCGCAATAAAGCCACGCAAGCTGCGGGTTATTTCGGCGGGGCCGCGCGATACCTTGGCATCGCTTGCCGGTCGCATGGCATATACGTCGCTACAGACCCAACGCTTTTTGGCTTTAAATGGCTTGCCATCCAACGCAACAATCCGGGCAGGTCAAAAGCTGAAAATTGTTACATATTAACAAGAAACCATAGCGACCGTCTGGCTTTTTGACCAAGCGTTCCGGCCAACACCCGAATGCTGCAGCGAAGTGCCATAAAAAAAGACGGAAACCGAAGTTTCCGCCCATATGTTCTTCAGAAACTGAGGAGCTGGTCCACAGATTTTTTACACGCTACCTGTTAACGTTGTTGGCGACCCTGTTGAAGGTCGTCGTCAGGTTCGTGCCGAGGCTGGTCATGGCCGTGATTGCTGCAACAGCGATCAAAGCGGCGATCAGACGGTATTCGATTGCGGTCGCGCCGTCTTCGTTTTTGAAGATTTTCTTGATAATTTTCATGCTTGGTCTCCAGTCTGTTTCTTCATACGCCGGGGCGGTTTTGTTGAAAATATCCACCTTGGGAACGATAATTCATTAATGTTTACTGGTTGGTTAAGTCGATAATCATCGCGTACTTTTTGTAAATGTGTTCGAAACATTAATCCAAATTTCGCTGCTCCTCTCGGCAAGGTTGCCCAAAGAAGCAATGATCGCAATAATGATTAATGAAACTATCAAACCATATTCTACTGCCGTTGCGCCGCGGTCGCACTTTGCAATGCGAAAAACGAGTTTCAACATGTCTGGCCCTACGTCATTGCTTGGTTGCGACCTCCGTCAAAATCCCACATATGGGTCAACAAAGCGTTTCAACACGATGAGAATATGGAAAAAAATCCGACAATGTTATTCGTGGTTGCCGCGGCCTTAACCGACGAAAAGGGACAAATTCTGCTTCAAAAGCGTCCTGAGGGAGCGCAAATGGGGGGGCTATGGGAGTTCCCTGGCGGCAAGGTCGACAATGGCGAAACCCCCGAAACTGCCCTCATCCGAGAGTTGGAGGAGGAGCTGGGCATCATTGTAGCAGCGCAGGATCTGGTGCCGGAGACATTTGCAAGCGCGCCATTGGGTGATCGCAATCTTGTGCTGCTGCTGTATCGCTGTGGCCATTGGGTCGGCACCCCAAAACCGATTTACGCAACCGATATCCAATGGCTTCTGCCGCAGGACATGTCTGTATTGCCGATGCCACCGGCAGATTATCCTTTGGTACGAAAGCTTCAGTCGCTTTAGGTCCTGAGCCTAGATTTTGCGGTCCTTTGATAAGACGTCAGCGAGGGAAACTTGCGCGCTTCCTCTTTTGGATGGGCGCGGTTGGTTCTCCGACGGCGCCCATCCACTTAGGTGCACATGGGCAAAGCATTCCGTAACCTTGCCGTATTCGTCGGCGCGCCTTGCGAAGATGTCATCCAATCGGGCGGCGATGTCCTTACCCAAAAAGGGTCGTGGTCCCGAAAGGGCGTTGCCAATCCCCGCGTCGCGAATGTCAGAGACGATTGCGCGCCAGTCGGCATAGCGGACTGCAGAATTGTCCTCGTCTGCAACTGGCAGGTTAAACCCCGCACGAACAATCAGGTCGGCCGCGCTGCGCAAATCAATCTGTGGATGTATGTGCGCCGCCACGCGTTCCGCATCGGATTCCAGAAACATGGATTTCAGCGTACCTAATGTTCCAGCCCCAAACATATGGCCCAGAAACAGACCGTCAGGCCGCAAGATACGGCGTATCTGAATAAGCGCACCGGGAAGATCATTGACGCTGTCGAGCGTGCCAGCGGATATCACAAGGTCAAAGCTCCCCTCCGCGAATGGCAGGCGGTCTTCGTCCAGCACGATAACGCAATTATCGCCTGTTCCGTCTTCGCTCAGCGTCGCCAACGTATAGCGCACATTCGGCGGCAGGATGTCTGCCTGCCATCGCGAGATTGGACCGATGATCAGCGCATGTTCAAATATACGCGTTACGGCGGAAAGGCGCTCGGCGAGATCTTGCGCAATGTGGCTCCACAGAAACATGTCGCCTGTCCGCTGGTGCGCACGTTCCTGCAAGCTCCGGCGACGGCGGCGGTCAAAAATCTCTGGTGGGGTAACATCTTTTTGCATTTGAGCCTTGTGAAGCGCGATGCTTTGTCCGACAAGTCTGATATGGCATGGGGCAGCCACCTTTTCCATATAATGTTGAATTGGGCGTTGCCTGAACGCTGCCCCTGTTGCGGCGCAATCATCCCAACGGGTGGGCCCTTTTGTGTCTCTTGTTGGCAAAATTTGGAATTTCTGGGGCCGCCTTGGTGCCGCGGATGTGCAACGCCTTTTGAATTTGACCGTGGCGATGATACCTATTGCGCGTCTTGTATCGCACACCCACCCCAGCATGACGGCATCCGCGCCGCCGTGAAATATGATAATGTCTCGGCGCAAGTTGTGCTTCGGCTGAAATATGGCGGGAAAATTGGTTTGGCGCGCGTCATTGCAAGGCAACTGGTTCGGCATTTGCCAGATGATCATGTCGATTTGATCATCACACCCGTCCCGTTGCACTGGACCCGGATGTGGTCGCGCACCTTCAACCAATCCGCCCTTATTGGCCAAGAGCTGGCCGCATTAAGCGGCATCTCCTTTGTTCCCGACATATTGGTCAGGCATAAACGTACGCCAACTATGCGCGGCCTTGATGTCCGGCGCCGCAAAAAAGCGGTGGGCGGCGCCTTTGCTGTGCATCCCAAATGGCAGGGCAGGGTAAAGGGGCTCCGCCTCATCCTGATTGATGATGTGTTCACCACGGGCGCGACCAGCGACGGATGTGTGTCGGTGCTGAAACGCAACGGCGCAAGCTGGGTGCAGATTTTTTGTTGGGCCCGTGCTTTGCGCGCCACTAACTAACGGCCCGCTACCATGTCGCGCAACGCTTGACTTGGGTGCCCTTGCACACCATCTCTAAGTCATGACTGCGACTGTTGAAATTTACACCAAATTCGGATGCCCTTATTGCGTCCGTGCCAAGCATCTTTTGGACAGCAAAGGTGTCAAATATGCTGAATATGATGTGACAATGGGTGGTGCCAAGCGCGCGGAGATGGTTGCGCGCGCACCCGGCGCCCGGACAGTACCGCAGATTTTCATCAATTGCGTCGCAATGGGCGGATCGGACGACCTGCGTGCTCTAGATTTGCAAGGAAAGCTGGATCAATTGCTTGGAGCCGGCGGCGCGCAATGATCGCATTCGACCTGAACTGCGGCAACGGACACCCGTTCGAGGGCTGGTTTTCGTCCGCGGCGGATTTTGATACGCAAAAGTCCAGCGGTATGCTGGCGTGCCCGCTGTGCGCCGATGTGCATATTCATAAGGCGCTTTCAGTACCGAACGTGCCGCGAAAGGGCAATCAACGCGCGATGCTTCCACCTGCACTTGTGGTGCCGCAGGCCGATGCGACAGGCCCAACACCCGCTGCTGCGGAAGCCCCGTCTCCAGCATTGGTTGAGCTGGTGCAAAAACTTGCGCGTGCACAAACCGAAATGCTGGATAACTCGCAGTGGGTGGGCGGCAACTTTGCCGAGACCGCCCGCGCAATCCATTATGGCGAAGAGCCGGACCGCCTTATTCACGGTGAAACAAGCACCGGCGAGGCAAAGGCTTTAGTCGATGAAGGTATTGGCGTAGCGCCTTTATTATTTCCGGTCGTCCCGCCATCTGCTAAAAATTGACCACGGGAATGTGGGCAGCTATGGCCACCACAAGGCACCCATAGCTCAGCAGGATAGAGCATCAGATTCCTAATCTGGGGGCCACTGGTTCGAATCCAGTTGGGTGCACCAATTTTTCAATGACTTGCATGCAATTTCTCGTGCAAGTCGTAGGGGTATTTGCTTCCCATCAAGCATATGGCAATCATTGGGTGACGCTGTGCTGCGTATTCGGCGACCTTTGTTTGGTTCCTGCATCACGCCGCCGTCCTATCGCCACAAGCACTTCGCTCGGACCGGACTAGGTCGATGATTATGCGCCCCATCCGAAGCCGGCGCGGCGGCTGACCCGCTCGTTAGTCGGCCAACTCAAACACGTACACCATGTTGCCCCCGCTCGGCTGGTAGATGTCCGGGCTTTGTTGCGCGGTCACCAGCTTGAACACACCCATGCCCGTGGTAACGGCGATGTACTGCTTGCCACTTACTGCGTAGGTGACAGGGTAACCGTGGGGCGCCGAACCAAGGCGTGTTTGCCAGACCACCTCGCCGGTCTTCACGTCAAACGCCTTAAAGTACCGATCCAAGTCGCCAATGAACGCCAGACCACCACCGGTGGTAAGTGCGGAGGTCATGAACATGGCGCGCTGCGTGTGTGACCAGCGCGGCTTTAAAGTCGTGACATCAATGGCACTCAGGCGCCCGAGCATGCCGTCGGTCTCAGGCATGGGGTGGACGGTGGATTCTCCGCCATAACCACCGCCGCCTTCTTTGCGCTCTACGGTACGGCCAGTCATGTCGACGCACAATTGGTGCAACGGTAACAACAGCAAGTTGCTGGGCGGGTGATAGGCACTGGCTTGCCAGTTGTGGCCGCCATAGATGCTCGGACAGACCGACACCTTGTCATCCACCCCTGCATTCATGATGTCATCGCGGTATTCCACGCGACCAGTGCTATGGTCGATGGACTTGAAGACGTTTTGATAAAGCGTTTCGGTGACAGCGACAAACTTGCCGTTACGACGGTCGAGTTTCCATAACAGGCCATCCTTGCCGGCAGTGAGGACGAATTTGTCTGACCCGATATCCACTAGCACGCGCTCGAAGCCGGTTTCCATATCCAGCGTTTCACCAGGTACGTGCTGAAAGTGCCATTGCAATTTGCCGGTGCGCGGGTCGAGTGCCAGTGTCGAGTTGGTGTACAGGGCGGCGTCCGCCGCAGTCATACCGCGGCTGGCCGCTACCCAAGGTTTCGCTTGGGCGGTGCCGAAGTAATACAGGTTCAACTGAGGGTCATAGCTACCGGTAATCCAGTTGTCGCCACCGCCGCGCAATTCAACGGGCTGACCCGCCCAGCTGGCATCATTGGGGTCGCCCGGCAGTGCGATGGTGGAGGTGCGCCACAGTTCTTTGCCGGTGCTTGGGTCGTGTCCGGTGATAAAGCAACCGGATTTCTTGTAACGTTCGCAGCCGTTGATGCCGCTGACCACAACGCCGCCGGCTATGAAAGGCCCTGCTGTGTGCGTGTAGCCTTGATGATAATCTGCCTTTACTGTGCGCCACAGCAGTTTGCCGGTGCGCGCGTCCAGCGCTACAACGGCTGCGTCGTAAGTGGCCAGAAACACCTTGTCCTGATACAAAGCGATATTGCGTGTAGGGCCACCGAGCGTGCGTGAGTCTTCGGGATATGGGTAGGCATACTCCCAAAGGAGACTGCCGTTGGCGGCGTCGATTGCCTGCACCACGTTACCTGGATGGGTGAGGTACATCACGCCGTCATGGATGAGCGGTGTGGGCTGATTGCTGCCGTCTTTCATTGTCATCGCCCAGGCGAGCCGCAGGCGCCCCACCGATTTGGTGTTGATGCTCGACAACGGGCTAAAGCCCTGCCCATCTTCAGTGCGGCGCCACTGCAGCCAATCCGCGGCGGGTGGTTTTTGCAGCAGTGCATCGGTGACCGGTGACGTAGATTGTGTTTTGCGGTTAACCCAGCCCCCGGCACTTTGGGCTGCTTCCATGATGCCGGCTGCCCCTTGCCAAGTGGTTTCTTCCGGTTTTAGTTCGCTTACCGCAACGCCGTTGCTGCGCAGCAGGAAGGCAGCGATGCCGTTGACCACGGAGGGCGGCGCGTTAGCCGGCACGTTCATCGACATCATGCTGCGTATAAAGGTGGCCAAGGGTGGCACACCGCCTTTGCCCCATCGGGTGCGGAACCGCTCGCCGATTAAAGCGGCACCATGCGCACCGCCCGCCAGGTTGGCATTGTGGCATTCCGCGCAGTAGTTTTGGTAAGCCGCACTGCCAGCAGAGGTGGTTTCAGCATTGGCCTCGGCCGACAGAAGTACACTTACGACCAGCAACATTAGGCTGATAAAAGGCCAGCGAATAACCCGCATGATCATCTCCTCTAAATATAGATTGAGAATGCTCGCTTGTCTGCAACCAGTCAACGATGAAGTTGCTCGTACGATGACTGCGCAGATAAGCCCAACCGGCCTGCAGTTCGCCTAAGATATTGAAATCTTATCGACCATGTGCAAGGTGCTGAACCGGGAGAGATAAGCGCGGCAAGTCGCCCAACCGTGAGTTGTCTGAACTGTGCAAACACCTCGGAACCAAAACGGTAAAAGTCCAGAAGGCCTGCCGGTAATTAACTAATCTGCCGGCGGTTTCAGATCCTGAATCTGTCGTTCAAGATTGGTCAGCAATGGTTCCACCATTGCTTCGTCCAGTCCATGGACGAGGCGATTAATTGCCATGCCTTCAATCGTTTGCTGCGATAACGCGAGCGCTAGATCGAAATTGGTGCGGTTCTTCTGCCATTCGGGGAAGGCCTCGATGGACAGGCCATATCGCCGCTCGCGAAATTCGGCTTGTGCAGGTTCAAGTATCTGGGCCAGCCCCTGATCGGTCCGCGCAGCAATCGATAATTCATGGAATGCAGTGAAACTTGGGCTAGAAAGCTGGTCCCAATAAGCTCGCACCACTTCGTGGACACCCCGACTGGCAATATCGCCGCTGCGCCGGATCGCTCGGAGGCGCTTATCATTTAATTCAGCGATCACGGCGCGCATCAGAGCGTCGCCATTTTCAAAATGATGGAGCATCGCACCGCGAGACAGGCCGGCCTCCGCAGCGACACGTGAGGTCGTCGTTCTTGAATAGCCGAATTTCACGATGCAGCGAATGGCGCCCTCTATAAGACGCTTCTTGGTCTGGACGCTCTTAAGCCATTGCTGCGTAGGTAATGCGGGCACAACACGTACAGCGGATCGCTCGCTGGAGGCAGATTGATGCAATTTACGCGGGATTGCCATATTTACTGCCCGTCAGACGGCTTCATGAAAGCTGAGTTCCATTTCCTCGGCGAGACACTCAAGAATTGGGGGTACCAGTCGATCGTGAAAATCGATACTCATGTGATGGTCAAACGCCGCTTCAGATTTGAACGTTGCCACGCAAAAATATGTGTTTGGCATGTCAATTGATTTAAACAACTCATAGGTTTCGCAATCCGGCTCTTGCGCATGAACAAGGGCGCGCAACTCTGTCTGTAGCGCTTCCAGATCGGCTGCCTTTTCTGGCTTAGCAACGAGCTTGGCAATGAATGACTTTCTCATGTAATCAGGCCTCTTGTAGTTCAGTGATAAGGGTATCGCGAAGGCGGAATTTTTGGATCTTCGACGTTGACATTGGCCATTCGCGGACGAACCGGACATGCCTTGGAAGCTTGAAGCTAGCGAGCTTTCCAGTGCAATGGGCGATGAGTTCTGCTTCGCTCGCGCTTTTGCCGTCATTAAGTTCGACAAATGCAGCCGGCACTTCAACATAACGTGGATGCGGAATGCCTGTAACCTGCGCAAGCTTTACGGCTGGGTGCGTTTGCAGCGCCGCTTCAATCTCTGCTGCGGCCACATTCTCTCCGCCGACTTTCATCATGTCCTTGGTTCGGCCATGAAACATGATCTGGCCTTGCGCATCGAACGAACCAATGTCGCCCGTGTGGAACCAACCATCTGCGTCAATCACCTCAGCCGTTTTTTCCGGCGCATTATAGTATCCGGCCAACATATTTGGCCCGCGAACGATGATCTCACCCTTTTCATCACAGCCGCAAATGGCGCCCGTTTCGATGTCGACGATCTGAACCTCCCATTCATCGAGAGGAACGCCAAGCCGCCAACCGCGGGCTTCCCAAGGGTCTGTCGTTCGGCTTGTGCAAATTGTACCAGAGCCTTCGGTCAGGCCATAGGTTCCAACCATGATCGTGTGCGGCATAGCTTTGACCATCGCATCTCTGATCCAGTCTGGCTGCACACCCAAATTAGCATTCATCAGCCGAACGCTGGACAAATCTGTTTCAGTAAATTTTGGATGTTCGATCAGATCCTGCATGATGGTTACAAAGCATGGATAAGCATGCGTAGCTTTTTCGGTTTCAAGCATGGAAAGCGCTACGCCAGCATCGAAGTTGGGGATTGTTAGATAGGTACCGCCAATTTCGAGAATTGACACAAGCGGTAGAATTCCAGCGATGTGGAAGATAGGTAATGGCGACCAGAATCTGTCGCCTGGCTGCATTTCGTAGCGCCGACCCAGATTACGGCTGTTCCCGATAATTCCGCGGTGGCGGATGAGGCAGCCTTTCGGATTGGCTGTTGTCCCAGATGTATACAGAACCATGGCTGTGCTTTGAGGATCGACGGCGTCGATCCGAGCATCAATCTCATTTGAGGCCTGAGCAGACAGCGGTAAGGCTGGCAGCGCAGTTCTCGCCGATACTAGTCCGGCAGGGCAAGGCTCGTCTAAACAGATAATTGACCGAAGCTTCGGCGCTTCCCTAAGTGACAAGTTTTCTGGATCTATCGCTGCAGCAAGTGACGGGAGTGCTTCCACCAGCCGCTCGCTGAAATCGAGTGAATCAGCCACGCGACCTGTGGTGATCAGGCAGACCAGGTCTGCATCTTTGACAAGAAATGCGAGCTCTCCGGGCTGGTATCGCGCATTCACAGGTACAGCGACAGCCCCGGCCATCGCAATGCCGAACAGCGCTTCCACAAATTCAGGGCGCGTCGTCAGCAAGAGGCCCACATGATCGCCCGGTTGAACGCCGCGCGCGACGAGCGCAGCCGCCCAGAGGCGTGCCCGGTCATTCAAATCAGCATAGCTTGTGCGCTTGTCGGGAAAAATAAGAGCCATCTCTTGCGGGCGGAGAGAGGCTCCGTTCCGCAAGAGCGCACCCAGAGTGTAAATGAGTGTCATGCTGCTATGTGCAACAGATATTCACGGGTGTACGTGCCGTCTATACACTCGATCATCGTTGATATGATGTCGGCGCTAGCGGGATTAGCCTGGTGGGCTTGATCAGCAGCTTCATCAACAAAGCTCTCGAAGACCGCGAATGCATGCTGCGCATCAAGGCGATAAAATTTATATGCCAGGGTTCCGATTTCGTCGGCAGCATTCATTTCCATTTGTGGGATTAGGGTCAAGAATTCTGCTTCTCGGTCTGCCTTGACGTTAAAGCGTGATAAGAAGGTCCAGCTCATTTTTAAATCTCTCCATCAATATAGCGGTCAAGCTCTGCATGGAAGTGGCGCAGCCTTGCTTCCTGCTCGCTCCAAATTGGCCCGCGGAATCCGCGGGAACGTGATCCTTTTTGAACAATCGGTAATAGTTCGGAATCTTGGTCCAAGACCTGCCCAAGATTGGGCGGTTCGCCAAGCGGGACGCGTTCGATCTCAGGGCGTGTCACCCCTGTTGTATCGGTCCCGTCCGCCAACCCCATCCAAGCAGGCGGGCCATAGCCCGGTGCATCAACATGTGCGAAAAGAATGCAGGTGTCATAGGTGAACCGATTGGGATCATCTGGATGCGGCAGGAAGCGATGGATGAATACTGCTTCAGGGTGGCAACCGATCTGCACATTAGGAAAGATGCCATAGATGGTTGAATCGCTAAGTTGAGTATCGCTGAATTTGTCATAGTCGAGACCAAATCGCTTGGCCCGTTCGCGCTTTGAAACTTGGATTGCGGCACGGCTGTCTTGCGCTGTGCCTTCAAATGCGTCTGGATCAATACCGGCATCGCGCAGCATCATCTTAATGCCCTCATTCACGCTGAGTTGATCAGGAAATCGAGGTGAGGGCTGCCCAAATGGGACGAACTGACGGCTCATTCCGTTCGGATAGAGGTCGATCTGCGTGCGGTCATCCATCACACCTTGCGTTTCAGGATGAACCGCATGGAGGTGATAGATTTCATAAAAGGCATCCACGCCGCCTTTCCAGTTTGCTGCCCATTCCGTGTGCTTATGCTGAATGACGTTCATCGCGCCAATATCATATGTCTCCAGTTGGTCTGCGACTGGGCCGAGCCATTGGCGAAGAGGCGGCATATCATTTGAAAGAGATATAAAGGCAAGGCCCGCCACCTCTTCGCATCTTACGGATGTGAGATTACGATCGTGGCAAAGCGTTTCAGGATGAAAAGAGAATTCGTCCGTTACCTTTGTGTTGGTACCGTCAAGTGCGAATTGCCAGCTGTGGAAGGGGCATGTGAAGTTGCCGATAGAACCAAAATCTGAGAGGATCAGTTGGCTCCCTCTATGGGGGCACACATTGTAATGAGCCTTTAGACTGCCATCATCTTGCCTCACCACAATGAAACTCTCGTCCGCAATATCGAAACGAACAAAATCGCCATCGTCACGAAGGTCACTTGTGGGGCCAGCGAGCAGCCAGGTTTGGGTCCACATCCGGTTCCATTCGGCGTCTTTATAATCCGCGCCATGGTAACGTTTCGGGTCAGGCCGACCAGTTCCGTTTTCTATTCTAGGCGCTCGATCATTGAAGGGGTGATGCGCGCCCGTGTGAATATCCCAGAGACGAAAATCGAAACTCATTGACTATACTCCTCTCGTTTATGGGGTCTACAGATACATGAATTCAAAAAAAAACAAACATGATTGATTGTTATTTCGATATGTGGCAAGCGGCGAACTCTGGGTAGTATGAAAGCAATAAACAGCTGCTTGGAGAAAACGGTTTGAGGAGGAACTTATGCGCAGTAAAATTTTGACTATCGGTATTGGAACAGGCTTAGTCCTGGCGCTGGCAGCACCTGCTTTTGCGCAAACCACTGAGACGACTTCAGACGACACTGGCCTGTCTGATATCATTGTGACGGCGACACGGCGCGACACTAACCTGCAGACGACCCCGATTGCTATAACTGCAGTGGACCAAGCCATTATCCAGCAGGCAAGCCCTGACAATATTGGCGATCTTGCTTCCTTTGTTCCCAATTTCTCCGCCGCAAAAATCACTGGCTTCAACGCAGCCTCCTTTGCCATGCGTGGTGTTGGTCAGAATAACATTATCGTTTATTATGAGCCTTCGGTGCTCGTAACCGTTGACGATTTTGTGATGCCCAGCGTTCAAACCCAGTTGCTGGACACGTTTGACGTGCAGCAAGTCGAAGTGTTGCGCGGGCCGCAAGGTACATTGTTCGGCAAGAACGCAGACGGCGGCGCTGTGACTGTTAAAACAAAGCGGCCAGATCTTGCAAATTTCGGAGCGGAGCTTCGTCTCGCGGCAGGCAGCTTTAAGTCTTACAGCGGAAATGCGTCAATCAATATTCCAATCATCCAGGATAAGCTCGCATTGCGTCTTGTTGGTGGGTATGAATATTCGGACGGTTTCGTGCGCAATGGCGCTTGCTATGGCCCGGTTGGGACCTTTCTGACAACACCACCGGCGTTACCCGCAACCACGGCGAAATTTGTTGGCCGGTCAGGTTGCGGTGATGGCCGCCGCGTGGGCGGCACGGATGTCTACAATTTACGTGCCAAATTGCTTTGGGAGCCATCAGATAATTTTGATGCGTTGCTGCAATATGAAATGATCCGAGATAGTTCGGAAACGCCCGCGACGGTTAATGAAACCCCTGCCAGTGTACGTTTCGCGTTCAATGGCCTGAATGTTGGATCGCGCGGCAACACAAGCAGCGACCCCCTTAACAACGGAGGCGTGTCGGACCGTCAGGATGGCCTAATGCGGATGCAGGATGGCCATGTCGTCAATGTCGATGGCGTTTACCTCAACATGAATGTTGATGTCGGCATGGGCACGTTCACGTCAATTACGGGCTGGCGCAGCCAGCGTTCGCGTTTGCCGAACACCTATACCGGTCAGGCTCCAGTGGCTGCAGACGGTTCGGTTCTGTCTCTGTTTGATGCCACGCGCGACGACAATCGCAAGACTTGGCAGCAAGAATTGCGCTTTGCCTCAGATCTGGGTGGTGCATTTGATTTTGTTGCAGGCGGTTTCTACCAAAGGGACGATACTGACTTCTGCGTAAACCAGTTGCTCGGCTTCCTTGATCTTGTGAGTGGTCCCTTGCCCTTCGGTGCCTGGAACAATTCGCCTTACTTGTTGTGCAATGCGCAAAAGGCAAAATCGACAGCATTGTTTGCCGAGGGTACATTCAAGGTGAATGACAGGCTCTCCCTTACGGCTGGCGGTCGCTACACTTGGGAACGCAAGACTTGGCGTGGTCGCCAGCAGGTATTCATACCGCAATTGGGTGGGGCGTTTGATCCAAGCATCACAATTAACAGGCCGCTTGACGCGAGTGTTTATAAATACACAGCTGGCGTCGTCACTGTGCGGGCAAGTGATAATGAGCCGACCTATCGGTTCTCCGCTTCCTATAAGGCGACTGATGATACGTTCCTGTATGCGACCTATTCGCATGGCTTCAAGGGCGGCGGCTTCAACGACCAAATCGGTGGTTTCGCACCATTTGCTAACAACGCTACATTTTCCGCTGCAGCGTCGGCAACCAAGCCTGAAACGGCTGACAGCTATGAGGCTGGTGTAAAAACGCAGTTCCTCGACAACCGCGCGCGGCTTAACCTGACGGGTTTCTGGGTGGATTATAGCGACCTCCAAAAGCAGATTGTTGTGCCCATCACCGTCAATGGCGTGCAAAATCAGGTCACACGTTTCTTCAATGCAGCCAGCGCCCGGGTAAAGGGCCTTGAGGCAGAGGCTACACTTATCCCAACCGACGGCCTGACTCTTCGCGGCGTTCTTGGTTATCAGGATGCGAAGTACCGTAAATATGAAACGCCGATACCTGCAGGCTATGATCTGTCGACATCTCCAATGGACCGTGCGCCTAAATGGCAATGGTCCGTCGACGGGACTTATTCAAAACCGGTTAGTAGCAATCTGAAATTGTCGGTAAATGCCAATTTGAGCTATGTAGGCCGCAACCTGTTTACGCAGTCGATTACCGATGCCCGGGATAATACTTTCCTCCGCGCTCGGACGCTGTTGAATGGGTCGATCACTCTTGCCGATTTGGACGATAAATATTCGCTGCGTCTCGTTGGCAAGAACCTGACCGATAAGCGTTATGAAACGGCTAGCCAAGTTGTCGGTGGTTTGTGGACATTCACATTGTACGGCCCGCCGCGCTATTTTGGCGTTGAAGCTGGCGCAAAGTTCTAAATAAAAGTGGGGGAAAAGGTTATGCGACGCAGTTGGATCGGACTGGTTTTAGCTGCGTCGCTTGCCTTTTCAGGATGTAGTAAACCATCTGCTGACAAGGTCGGCGGGGAACGAATGACTTCGACTGACGAAATGCAGTCGCGAGATGGTCCGATCATTGATGTTGAAAAACATCCCGGAAAGGGTCTGTTTCTAGAAAATTGCGCGGCCTGCCATAATGGCGGCGTGCCAAAGGCGCCCCAGCAGGTATGGCTGGAAATGATGGCCCCGGATGCCATCCTGGCTGCCATGAATGGCGGGATAATGAGCCAGCAGGCCGCCAAACTTTCCCCAGTGCAACGCCAGCAGGTCGCAGAATATCTGACCCGCACATCACTGGCAGATTACAAGGCACCCGCGCTGCCTGCTTCATGCGATGCGCAGCATGCGCGGTTTGACACAGAATCACTTCCCGCGAAGACGGGGTGGGGGCATAATAACAATAGATTTGTGTCGGCCCAACAGGCAGGTTTGACGAAGGAGCAGGTCCCGCAGCTAAAACTCAAATGGGCGTTCGCTTATCCGAAAGCGCTAAGGGCTAGGTCTCAACCTTCGATCGGCTGGGGCGCGGTGTTTGTAGGAAGCCAAGACGGCACGGTTTACGCGTTCGACCTCGAAACGGGCTGTATGCGTTGGTCTTTCCGCGCATCGGCTGAAGTGCGTACTGCTGTCGTTTTAGATCCGGCGACAAAGCGGCTTTATTTTGGGGATGTGTTGGCGCGCTTGTATGCGCTTGATGCCATGACAGGTAAGCTTGTTTGGAAGTCAAAGGTTGATGACCATTCAAATGCAACAATCACAGGCTCTCCAGCGATTGGGGGAGGGCAACTCTTCGTGCCTATCTCGTCGCTTGAGGTAACGGCCGCGGCTGATCCAAGCTATGCGTGCTGCACTTTCAGGGGATCAGTGGTCGCAATTGATGCCAAGTCCGGTTCCGTAAATTGGCGGCATTATAGTGTAACCGCCCCGGGCGTTCGGCATGGTAAGACCAAAGCCGGAACTGATATCATCGGACCGTCGGGTGCTCCAATTTGGAACAGCCCCACTTTTGATGCGACAACAAACCGGGTCTATTTCGGTTCTGGAGAGAATTACTCTTCACCCGCTGATGGAAATAGCGACGCCGTGTTTGCGGTAAATGCAAAAACGGGCAAGCGAATTTGGAAGTCGCAACTGACCAAGGGTGATGCCTGGAATGTTGGCTGCATGATAGGCAATGACAATTGCCCTAAGGAACACGGCCCTGATCTTGATGTGGCGGCTTCAGTTCTTCTTGTGCCAATCGGTGGCGGAAAAACCATGATCGTCGCAGGACAGAAATCGGCAGATGTGTTTGGCCTTGACCCGGACACTGGGAAGCCTGTCTGGAAATCGACCCTTGGGCATGGGGGAACGCAGGGCGGTGTCCATTTTGGGATGGCAGCTCAAGGGCGCCTTGTTTATGTTCCAATCAACGACATGGCAGATACGAATGACGGCCGCGTTTATAATGCAAAGTTGCGCGGATCTGGTCTTCACGCAATCGATGGCGCAACTGGCCGTGTGTTCTGGAAATCATTAGCTGATAATGTTTGCGGTAAGAAAGCAAACTGTGATCCTGGCATTTCCTCGGCAGTTACGGCTCTAACAGGATTTGTCTTCGCGGGGCATCTTGATGGTCGCTTTAGGGCCTATGACAGCCGAACTGGCAAACCGATATGGACTGTGGACACAACATTGCCCGTAAAGACGATTTCAGGTTTGACAGCGAGAGGCGGAGGCATGAGTGGCCCAGGTGCGGCAGTATCCAATGGCCATGTTGTCGTTAACTCGGGCTATGGTCTTTATAACCATATGCCCGGTAATCTGCTGATGATCTTCACACCTGGCGGAAAATAATCACAGCCGCGCCAGGCCATATTTACGTCAAAGCTCTTCAATCCAGTCGCCAAGCATCGGTTCGATGCGCATGTGAGCCGGCACGCGCTCGGGCCCTATCCGGCGATCTGCTTCCTCGTGCCAATGATAGATTCGGCGTTCCTGATAGTTGAGAGGGATGCCTATGAACCCAGGACCTTCGACTGATTCTTGAATTTTCTCCGCGAAGCTCAGATCTTCGAGCAGGATCGTTTCAAAATTTTTGATCCGCGTGTCCCAAAGCGGGCTGAGATCTTCTGCCTGTATCTTGGGGCCAAACCAATGGCATTCAATCCGCATCGAGTTCGCCGATTGCGGCCAGAAAACAAGCATGGGTATACCCGTTGCCGTTGGGGGCATCACGATGTTGGGAAAGATGTTGTAACTGACATTGTTTATGCGGGGTATCTCGGTGACGCTTTGGATTTCGGGCATTCCCCGAGTGCCGGGATCGATCCAATCGGGCCGACGATTGGGCGTGACCATCCGTGAATGGCCATGCGGCCAAAGAGTAGCGGTCATACCGCGGTGATCGAGGAACCGATCGGCCGTGTCCTGATGGATCGATTTTAGATGATACACTTCCAAAAATACATCGAGCAGAACTTTCACGTTGCATGGTACGTCATAGCTGCGCGAATGGACGAGCATGAGATTGTCGAGATCGAATTGCCGAAGTTCGCTTTCCAAAGGTCCCAAGCTTTCGAGCAACCCTAGCGCATCAGGGTCCTCGTTGAAAAAAATCCAGCCACCAAGCGTTTCACAGCGGACGGGCAGCAGCGACCGACAGGCAAAATCGAGATCGACGAAATCGCGCTTGTCGCGTACCGATTTCAACTGACCATCGAGCGTATAGCTCCAGCCGTGATAGCCGCATACAAAACCCCGGCTTTGACCTGCCTCTTCCGTGACAAGTGGCCCGCCGCGATGGCGGCAAGTGTTGTAGAAGGCGCGCAATTCACCTTGCAGATCACGCACGATCAGAATGGGCGTCCCGGTATTGCGCGTTAGGAGCCAGCTGCCCGGTTCGGCGACTTGGCTAGTGTGGCCGGCATAAAGCCAGCTGCGCTTCCAAAGACCCTGTTTTTCCAGTTCAAGAAATTGCGGATCGATGTAGCGGGCCGCTGCTATGTCGGGCAGCCGCGGAAATCCCGCCGGCGGCTTAGTACGCGCTGCTTCGAATGCGATGTTGTCTTTGATCCGCTGCGTCGTCTTCGCATCCATAGTTCATGACCTTTATAAAGTGCTGGATTCTCGTATAGAGCGCTAACCTGAAACGACAATCATGTTTGCTTTTTGAAGGTACTTCAGGCATCTTTAGAGAGCAAAGGGTACGGATTTGCCGAAGGGATACTCATGAGTTTTCGACCGATAGGACACACCGTTGATCAAGGATGCTGAAACCGTGAAAATTGCCGTCGCGCCGCTGACCGATATGCCCGAAAATGGTACCCGTACGTTTGCCCTGCATGGAAAGTCTGTGCTTGTCGCCCGCACCCCTGCAGGCGTGTTCGCGATTGAGAACAGGTGTAGCCATGCCTTGCAGGCCCTCGAAGGCGGCAAATTGAAGGGGTTTCATATCTTCTGTCCGGCGCACGGTGTACGCTTCGACATGCGGGATGGTTCTGCCATGGGGACATTAACCAAATTGCCGATAAATGTATGGGACGTCGAAGTAATCGACGGTGTCATCTACATCGGCATGGACGTTGAATGAATAGGCTGCTTTATATCGGGGGCAGTCCACGCAAGGAACGGTCGCGATCGGCCATGGTTGCCGATCGTTTTCTGGCGCGCCTTAAAGAGCGATATCCAGCGTTATCAGTCGAGCGTCTTGACGTGTTCGACATAGATTTACCCGCGTTTGATCGAGATGCAGTTGCTGGTCGCTATCATTTGCTCGCCGGCAACGCGGTTGATCCCGAGCAGGCAGACGCATGGCGGGATCTGAAGAAATGGACTGATCAATTCCTGTCATTTGATAGCTATTTGATAGCTACGCCAATGTGGAATTTCGGCATCCCGTATCGGCTGAAACAATATATTGATATCTTGACCCAGCCGGGCCTGACATTCCGCAACGATAGCGATGGCAATGTCGAGGGGTTGGCCCAGGGGAGGCGTGCGATAATCGTTGCTGCCAGCGCAATGCCCTTTGGCAGCCTGCCCGAAATCGACGGGCTAGATTTCCAGTTCGCATATTTGAAGGCATGGCTGGGGTTCATCGGCGTGACAGACATCGGCGCTGTGCGCGTGGCGGGCACCTTCGGGCCTGACAATGTTGTTGCTGCCGCCATGGCACAGGCTTTTACCGACGCGGACCGTCTTGCTGACACGATGTGATCGCGCGGCGAACCAGGTTGGTCTATTAGGCCGGTATACAGGCCCCAAATCCAGGCCTAACTTGCTAGCTGACCTGTGACAGGCCGGAATTTGGGCATAGTGATTTCAGCGGACCATTGCTCGAAAATGACTTCGACGGCGAGACCGCATTTGACGCTTTCAACGTCGCAGCCGATGACATTGCTCATCATGCGGGGTCCCTCCTCAAGAGTGATTAGGGCAATGACATAGGGGACATCGGCTGCATAAGCGTCTGATACGGCGCGCGTAACGATAGTATAGGTTTCCACAATGCCGCGCCCACTGGCTTCACGCCATTCAAGCTGTTCGGACATGCAGTTCGCACAGATAACGCGCGGGTAGAATTGATGCGTCCCGCACGCCGTGCAGTATTGCAGCAATAGCTTATGATCGCGGCAGCCCTGCCAGAAAGGAGCGGATTCTGGTGTTGGGCGGGGGAGAAATTTGTCCATCTGGTCCGTCATCAGTGACGCTCCCTCGCAAGGATCACTGTGGTATGGCTGGACATGATGCCGCCTTGGCCATGCACAATTGCGACTTTGGCATCCTTGACTTGTCGCGCGCCCGCCGTGCCGCGAAGCTGGGTCACGGTTTCGGTTAGCGCAAACATTGATCCAGGGTTGCCTGGATGACAATGGGATAGAAGTCCGCCATGGGTGTTGACTGGCAGCATACCACCAAGCTCGATATTACCATTTTCTACGAACGCTCCGCCTTCACCCTTTTGACAAAAGCCTAGATCTTCAAGTTCCACCAGCACCGTGGGCGTGAAACAATCGTACAGTTGCGCGAAGTCCATATCGCTCGGTCTAAGGCCCGCCATTGCATAAGCCCGTCGGCCCGATTCCACGGCGAAGGATGTGGTCAGGCTTTGTGCTTGGCTGATATGTTCATGGCCATGCCCTTCGCCCATGCCCAGAATATACACGGGGTCGTGAGGGAAATCCGCGGCTCTATCAGCTGAGGTCATGATAATCGCTGATCCACCATCCGACACCAGAGAACAGTCAAGTAGGTGCAAGGGATCGGCAATCATACGCGAATTCATGACGTCGTCGATTGTGATAGGGGTACGCATTTCGGCGGTCGGGTTGAGGCAGGCATGTTTGCGGCATGCAACGGCGATTGCGGCGAACTGTTCGGCGGTCGTGCCATATTTGTGCATATGGGCACGGGCAATGAGGGCGTAAAAAGCTGGGACCGTGGGGCCGAATGGAATTTCAAACTGAGAATGGCCAGCCGACGACTGCATTTTCATAGCCTGGTCTCGCGTCAGGCCGCTACGCAAACTGTCGGCCATCGTGATCAGGACGGTGGTGCACATGCCGCTGACGATCGCAGCAGCCGCATGATGCAGAATCGAAAAGGTCGTGCTGCCGCCAGCACCCACGCTCATGCAATAGCGCGGGAATATTTGCATATACTCGGCCATTGCTTCGGCGTGATACATATACGGTTCGGCCATCGAATTGCAGGTGATCAGCCCATCGATCTGGTCCTTTGTGATATTGGCATCTGCCATAGCGCGCCGCGCCGCATCGATACACAAGCCGGTGGGACTGAATTGGGGAAGCTTTCCCACTTGGGTATCCGCAGCCCCAACAATCGCGACCTTTCCCCGCAAGTTATCCATGGTTGTTCCGATCAGGCCTTGTCGAAGGCAACGACGGCAGTGCCCGGAACGATAACGTCGCCGGCTTCATTCTTGATGAAGACTTCAAGTCTTGCGGAACCCTTATCATGATCCACCGAAAGCACACGCCCGCCTGAAGTGACTGTCTCGCCTATATATGCGGCTTTGCGGTTCGAATATTCAAGCTGTGTCATCTGGCCCGCACCATCCAGCCATTCTATGACGCATTGGGTCAGCCAGTCGCCAAGCATTGGCCCCGACATCACAATGCCTGGATAGCCCTCGACTTCAGTGGCGTAAGGCATATCAAAATGGATGCGATGGGCATTCCAAAGAGCTGCGCTGTACATAAAATTCTGGACGTTATCTGGGGCGTAAGCACGACTGGGTAAGGCGTCGCCTGGCTTGAGATTTGTTATTTTCGATGTGTTCATTATCGCAAGAGCCGTGTTGTTTTTTCAGTGAGGACAAGTTCGCCAGCGGCCGTTTCTACGCGCATAACAACTTCATAAAAAATGATCGGCCCCTGCGAGCCCGATTTTTCATAGATATTCGTCAGGGTGCGGGTGGCAACCAGAACGTCCTCTGCCATGATAGGCCTAAAATAATCGATACTGAGGCCGCCGGCCATTGCTTTTTCAAGTGGAAATTTGGGTAGCAATTCATCGATTGAAACGCCGTCGGGGGTCAGCTTATCAAGTTCAACCATGTCCCAGAACAGAGCGAGATGAAATAAGGGTGGGGCTTCATCGCCATCCAGATATTCTTTTTTCTTCCAGCCCGTCGCAATTGAATATTTACGTATTTCGCGCCGAGAGGCAATTTCGGTCCGAGGTGCGGACGTCCGGCCAATGCAAGCAAGCAGATCATCACTCAACAGCCCATCCGTGCTTTCGGCATTTTTTCTGTCCGGTTCAGACAAGGTGAACTGCTGTTGTGCCGTACTCATGTGACATTACTTTTCAAAAATTTTCGGTCTAGATTCTATGGCTCGCTTATCTGAGATTCATGATTAAATCCACACTAGATATTAGCCTGATATATACCAGATTTGCGGCTCGCGCGCCCTGTTATGTTCGCCTTTGGGTGACAACGGATACTTTGAAGCAGCTTTCTGAGTAATCTGGTCTGGGTAGCGCTGGCAAACCAGCGCGCATCCCTGCTTCTAGGTCATTTAACAGCCGCAATCATGGCTTTGGTATTGATTGTTCCCAGCACCTCCGAATGACTAGCCGAGGATATGCCGCGTGCTTAGGCAACATCCATAGACATAGCGCCAGGTGGCGCCTCGGGCGGTATATGGCCGGCCATTCTCGCGGCGGCCGTTAGCTGGCCTTTACGACTACTTCGCCGATCATCGGCTGATACTCGCTGAAGTTTGGCTTTGCAGACGTCGCGCCAATAGTGGCTCCGGCATCTGTGGTCAGCGTGTGACCAGTTGTGTAGCCCGATTCATCGCTTGCCAGCCACAGAGCAGCGTTTGCCACGTCTTCGGCTAGACCTGGTCGCCCGTGCAGTGGGGAAACTTCAGCCAATATTCGCTTGGCTTCTTCGATATTACCCGGATCGCCGGTCAGGACATTGGCAACCATTGGGGTCGCCATGCTTGCTGCGGCAATTGAATTCACGCGAATTCCAAAATGGCACAACTCAGCAGCGACGTTTTTGGTCATCCCAACGACAGCGTGCTTTCCTGCTGCATAAGCATGCGGCCCAAGTCCGCCCATTAAGCCAGCCGTGCTTGCCATGCTGATTATGCTACCGCGTTCCGCGGGCTTCATGACGCGTGCTGCGTGCTTCATGCCAAAAAACACGCCATTTATCAGCACCGCAAGCGAAGCCGCCCATTCATCGGCTGGGGTTGTATCAATCGGTCCCACTGCGCCGATAATGCCAGCATTATTGAACATAATATCCAGTTTACCGAACCGGCTGATGGCAAGATCCACAAGCGCCGCGACATGGTCTTCCTGCGTCACGTCGCAAACGGCAAAGGCAGCCTTGTCGCCAAACTGTGCTGCAAAAGCTTCGCCCGGGCCGCGTTGTATATCGCCGATGACGACTTTGCAGCCTTCTGCAATAAATCGGCTCGCCGTTGCAGCACCGATACCCATTGCTCCGCCGGTGATGACCGCTACTTTATTTTCCAGCCGCATTTACCAATATCCTTTTTGCCATCCCCAGCCTCTTTAAGACGTGTGAATGTAGTTTTGTTAATGTGTCTTGTTGAATGCCCGATGCGACGCCGCCTATGACAATTTCTTAAATGTCAGTTGCGGAAAACCCTCATCAGCTGATTGGTCCAAGGCATCATAATATGCATTGGCACCGCCGAAGTAAATCAGAACACGTGCACCTTTATCGTCCCGATTGGCACCCATCATCCAAGAGTTAACCTTGTCTCCGTCTGCCATAAGCGTTTGCTCGTGAATATTGCTGGTGGCCGCAGTCCATTCAGCTTCAGCTGCTTCTTGCGGCTCAAACACGTCTAACCCCTCGCGCTCCATCTTATCAATACAGCGCGAAATCCACATAGCATTTTGCTCAATTGACGTCGGCAGGTTCGCAAATGGAGCCTGAGGACCTGTGACCACGAACATGTTCGGGAAACCGGTGACGCATACCCCCATGATACTACTCGATTGGGCCTGCCACTTTTGACGGAGCGTCTGCCCATTTACACCACGGATAGGAAACGCCTCCAACGCGCCTGTGTAAGCCTTGAAGCCCGTCGCAAGCACGATGATGTCAAATTCAAATTCATTTTGGGTCGTGCGGACACCGGCCTCTGTAATCTCTGCCAGAGGTTCCTGATTTTTGATGTCAACCAGGCGCACATTGTCTCTGCTGAATGCTTCTAGATATCCATGATCGAGCGGGGGGCGCTTTGCGAACAGAGGATAATCATCGAAATTTGGTACAAGCAATTTGGCTAGCGCTGGGTCTTTTATGCGCGCTTTCATCTTTTTGCCAATGAAGTCGCCTGCCATCCGGTTGGCTTCAGGGGTGGCGAGAAGATCGTCGAAGGTTTCAAAAACCCATCGAAAGCTGCCCGTCCAATTCTCTTCAAAAATACGCTCCCGTTCCTCGGCCGGCGTGTCGATTGCATTACGCCCCACAGGGCTATCGAAGGCCATCCCGAAAACGTGGTTCCGGCATTTCGATATAATGCCATCGTAATTACTTTTTATTTCCTTTTCCCACTCGGGTGTCATCGATTTTTGCATTGCGGGTAAAATATAATTTGGCGTGCGTTGGAAGACCGTGACGCTGCCCGCGGTTTCGGCGACAACCGGCAGCATCTGCACCGTTGTTGCACCCGCGCCAATAATCCCCACCTTTTTGCCCGCGTAATCTAAACCTTGGGTAGGCCAGCGGGACGAATGAAAGATCGGCCCCTTGAATTTATCCATACCGGCAATTTTTGGTATCATCGGCTCCGAGATCATCCCCATTCCGCTGATGAAATATTTGCATGTAAAGATACTGCCGTCGCCAGTTGTCACCTGCCAGTAACCGCGCTCCTCCATATACTGGGCGTCGACGATCTCCGTGTTAAGCTGAATATACGGCCACATGTCGCATTTGTCGGCGACGAACCGCATATAGCTCTGTGTCTCTTCCCGACCAGGATAACGCTTTGTCCAAGACCATTCTTGTAGCAGTTCTGGAGAGAAGGTCAGGCAGTAATAATAGCTTTCACTGTCGGTAGCTGCTCCCGGATAATGGTTCCAAGCCCAAGTGCCGCCAACATCGGAGGCCCGGTCGAACACGCGCACATTAAGATCCAATTTTCGCAGATAATGGATAAGGGCTAGTCCAGCGAAGCCAGCTCCTATGACAATGGCGTCATAGTCCAGGGTTGTCAGGTCTTCACGATTTTTAGTCGCTACGCTTGCGTCGGCATTATCTGTTGTCATCACACTCTCCAATAATTCACCGGTACCTTTGTTGGTGCCGGTCATTGTCTCTCAATGTATTTAACTTGTAGTTATCCAATCAGGGTCGGTCATTCCTACCTCAGCGAGAATATCCTCCCGATCGGCATCGCGCTGCCACATCTTAGGCAGAACGACCTTTGTTTCGCCAAACCTAGGCGCTGGATGCGGTTGCATCCAGCCCCCCGACTCAACGTAGCTACCCCTTGCGCGGTTGTGATTATGCTCTGGCGCCTCAGCCATCGTCACAACTTCGGTGTAACAACAGTCGCGATGTTGCAGTAGGCCCGTCCAAGCCTTGCGAGGAGCCGAAGAAAAAATCTCTCTCAACCGCACCTTCATTTTAGGCCAATTTTCTTGGTCAAGCTGCGCAGCGAATAGGGGGTCGTCGTCCAATTCCAGCGCTTCAATAAAGCGAGCATAAAACTGCGCTTCAATGGCCCCGATAGCGATCAGCTTTCCATCTGAGCAGGCATAGCTAGAATAAAATGGTGCGCCCCCGTCAAGTAGGTTCTGACCTGGCTCTTTTTCCCACATGATATTGTGCTTTAGGGACCACATGCCAGCCATTAATGTCGCAGACCCTTCGGCCATGCTGCAATCAATTACACGCCCGTGGCCGCTCTGTCGTGCAGCCAATAGAGCCGATACAAACCCGAAGGCGAGCATCATGCCACCACCGCCATAGTCACCGATTAGGTTCAGCGGCGGCATTGGCGGCTTGCCATCCTGACCAAGCGCTGCGAGGCACCCGTTAATTGATATGTAATTGAGATCATGTCCCGCGGCATTGGAAAGTGGCCCTTCCTGTCCCCAACCGGTCATCCGTCCATACACTAAGGCGGGGTTGCGTTGCATTAGAACCTCCGGCCCCAATCCTAAACGCTCCGCCACCCCGGGTCTAAAACCCTCAATCAGGCCGTCCGCTGTTTCGGCAAGCCGCGCTACGATTTCAATCGATTCAGGACGTTTTAAATCCAATGTGATCGAACGCCGTGACCGCAGAAGAACATCGCATTGCTGCTCCTCTACATTGGCCCCAGGTCGATCTATGCGTATTACCTCGGCTCCATGATCTGCAAGCATCATGCAGCAAAACGGAGCAGGACCGATTCCGGCCAATTCTATCACCCGCACCCCATTAAGAACAGGCTGCTTCAAATTGCAGTCAATACCCTGAGCGCCAGTCATTTTACGTCCGTTCCTGCAGAGCAGATATTAGGCGTTGTTTAAGCACCGTAAGCAAACCCCGTTACCGCCACCGAGCGGTGCGCTAAGAGCGTTAACATTAGCGAATCTAGGGCTTTTGCCAAGCCAACTCTCCCAGATTATCGGGTACCGCCCACAGCATTCCATCGTTTATTTGCTAGCGTCTAGCAAATGAAAAATCAAGCTTAAAAGAATATTATTAAATTATTGAAATATATATATATTTAGGAAAAATTTTGCAGAAAACTAATCTATTTTAAATGTCTTCAAGGTCAGTCGGCGAAACGCTTCAAACTGCTTGGGCAGGTCGACATTGCTAGGGGCGACAAGCCACTGGTAGATAGTCCCAAAAATAAAACTGCAGAAGCCAAATGCATAGCATTCGGCATCTACTGCGGCGTCGATTTCGCCGCTCGCGATACCTTCTTCGACCCAGTGCGCGACGTCGCCGCGATAGATTTCATGATATGCCGCAAGATGATCGCGGACATCGTTGTGCGTGCTGATCGACTCAAACCACAGGATATACATAGCCTGCATGTATTTGGAGTGGCTCGACAGAAAATCTTCGACCGCGCACAATGCTGCTATGCAAGCCTGAACGCCGCCGCGTGTTCCAACCTTGTTAGCCAGCTCCTGGGTCCAACTGGTATTGAAGTGCAGAACAAGTTGACCGAACAGCGCATCCTTCGATCCGAAACGGCTAGACGCCAGCCCTCGCGAATAGCCGGCGCGTTCCCCGACGGCCTTCAGCGTCGTTGCATGTGTACCTTGCTCGACTATCAATTGCATGGCTGCATCGAACATCCGGGCATCAGATAGGGCCGTTCGTTCCGCTTGCGTGCGTCGACTGACGCGCGGCCTGCCGCGCGTCTTGGGCAAAGCAGTTTGAAGGACCTCCGTTACCTCGCGAAGGGAAGCCTTGCCCTTCATCAGGGGTAGCGCGCTCATCGAGTGTCCTCAATCTTCTCAAACTTAGACTTGCCGGGCGCAAAGGCCTCGCGCAGTGCCTGCTTGTCAATCTTGCCAACACTGGTCAGTGGTAGGCCATCAATCTGTGCCCAATATTCAGGGATCCAGAAGCGTGCAACTCGATCCTGTAAGGCGCGTCGTAGGCCCATAAAATCCGGCCTTTCGCCATCTAGTGTCGTAACAATTGCCAATGGCCGCTCTTCCCAACGCCGATCGGGTACTGCGATTACTGCGGCTAGATCAATACCGGGAAGGCTCGAAATGTGATTTTCGAGTTCCGCAGAAGGTATCCACTCGCCGCCTGATTTTATCAAATCTTTTAACCGGTCTGTTACCTGCACATATCCGCGTTCATCAATCGTCCCAGCATCGCCAGTGTCCAGCCATCCGTCGTCGGTTAACACGCCGCTCGAAGCAACGCCGTGATAGCCCCGCGCAATCCATGCACCGCGCAGTTGCAAGCGCCCGATGGTTTTGCCATCTTCGCTGAGGCGCCTGCCATCGTCGTCGACCAAGCGCACACGAACGCCTGCGACAGGACGTCCGCTTTTGGCTTGCAAGCGACGCGCCTCTTTGTCGGATGCGTCGGCAGCGGGATGAGACAGAACGCAAAGTGGGCTAGTTTCCGTCATTCCCCAACCCTGGATAAGCGGCACGTTCCAGCTTCGCTCAACCTCGGTGATGAGGCCTTCGGAAACTGCCGAGCCTCCCACCACGATGACGCGAAAGCTTCGCATATCGACCGGGTCCTCGGCATCTATGCGGAGCAGATCGTTTATGATGGTCGGCACGGTGGCGGTAAAGGTAGGCGCTGTTTCGCGGATCATTCGGCGGATCGCTTCAGGCTGCAGATTAGGGCCCGGCAGGACGAAATCTGCACCCGCGAGCCAGCCTGAATAAGGCAATCCCCAAGCATTGGCATGGAACATAGGCGGCAGCAGTAAAATTTTATCGCTGTTACCTAAAGCAAAGGCGTTTGTGGCCATCGATGCCAGGCTATGTAGGTATATCGTGCGATGCGAATACACGACCCCTTTCGGATTGCCTGTTGTTCCGGATGTATAACAGGTAGCGGCGGCTGCGGTCTCTTCAATATCGGGAAATTCGATAATCGGTTTACAGTCGGCGATAAAGTCTTCGTAGAGCGTCCATGGCTTTTCAAGTCCCGCGAGCCCGGTTGCATTGCCGGTAACGAGGATGTGTTTAAGCGCGCCGAGCGAATTGATCTGGGGTAGGAGGCCGGCAAGCAAATCGCCGTCGGCAATTAGAAAAGCGTCGCCGGCATCGGCCATTATGTAGCGGAGCTGATCAGGATGCAGCCGCAGGTTGAGTGTATGGAGTACAGCGCCCATCGCCGGCACCGCAAGATACGCTTCGAAATGAGCGAAATCATTCCAGCTTAACGTTGCAACACGCGTACTTTTGTCCACGCCTGCCAACTGCAACGCTGTGGCAAGGCGGCGCGCGCGATTGGCTGTTTCGGCATAGCTTCGCCACGTCATGTGCTCGCCGTCGAATAGGCCTATGCGGCTTGAAGCGTGAATGCGCTCGCCGTGGGCAAAAATTGCAGCGGTGCCGAGCGGCTCGTGCATCATGGTGGCGTCCATCAAGCGATACCCTTTATCTGTGCAATGCGTTGGGCTGCATCGAGTAATGCCGGCACATCGTGCTCAAGGCCGCGTTCATAAGGTCCGTCTACTTGACCATTGCGAAACAAAACATAGGCGCCCTCGACGATCACGGCGAGACGCCATAGTGCAAAAGCTTGAAAGTACGAGAGATGTGCGATTGAGAGCCCCGTTGAGCTTGCCCAGCGCTGCGCCAATTCATCACCGCCAATCACTCCCCTAACATTGGAGACGCGCTGCACAAATGCGAAGCCGAGTGGAAGACTTTCATCGCGATTCCACATTGCCGTAACGAGCCCGACGTCGACAAGTGGATCGGCCAATGTTGCCATTTCCCAATCGAGGATTGCCCTGACTTTTGGTTCGATCGGGTCCATCAACACATTGTCGAGGTGATAGTCGCAGTGGACGATCCGCACCGTCTCGGGCTCTGGAACGTTTTCGGCGAGCCAAGTTCCGAGCACTTCGACCAGCGGTAGATCGCGGACTTTGCTGTCTAAGCGCACCGCACGCCATCGTTCGATCTGGCGAGCGACAAAATTCCGCGCCTTCTGTACATCCCCCAGCACTTCAGGAACTGGCGTAATTGCGTGTACTTTGGCAAGGGCATCTATCAATGCGATGCCGACAGCATCGATAGTTGCGATGCTGTTTGAATAAGCGGGCGGCAAAGCGTCGGTAATCGCTGTTCCCGGAACGAAGCGCGTAAGAGAAAATGGGGCGCCCAATATTTCCACATCGTCGCAATATAATAGGGGTTCGGCAACCGGCGCATTGCCCGCGATGACCGAGATGAAGCGAAATTCGCGCGAGATACCTGCGCCTGCAAGTTCAGATACCGTATTGGTAGGCGGGTGACGAAGCACCAATGGACCGCTCGCGGTTTCGACAAGGCTGGTCACATTGGCGTTGCCGCCCGTCAACTTACGAGCGATTCGCACTTCGGTAAATCCGGCATTCCCCTCCAGCCAGCGGCAAAACCGCTCGGCCGGATCGCTTACAGTCGGCACAGCAGCCCACCATCGTTGGAGATTGTTGAGCCAGTCATATAAGGCGATCCTGCCACCCACCAGACGACATTGGCCAGTTCGTCGGCAGTGCCTTCGCGGCCAAGTGGAATACTCTCTATGAGTTTCGCTTTGGCACGAGGCGATATGCCCGCCGTCATTTCTGTCGAAACCATGCCAGGGATTACGAGATTAACTCGGACGCCCCGACGCGCAAGTTCAACGGCCAACACTTGCGTGAGTCCGGCCAGTCCTGCTTTTGACGCACCATATGCAGCATCGCCGGCAAAGCCCCGAAGACCAACCACAGCACCAATGTTAACGATCGATCCTCCCTCACGCAAATATGGCAAGGCGGCCCGCACGCAGTTAAGAGGGCCGGAAAGGTTGGTATCGATAACGTCCTGCCAATCACCTTGGGAAAGAGAGCCAATTAGCCCGCCACGATGCAGGCCTGCATTGTTGACTAGGACATCAATGCCACCCCAACGCTCAGCAACCTGCTCACAGGCACCCGCTAAGGCTGACGGATCGGTTACATCTGCGATAAGGCCTATAGCATTATCACCAATTATCTGGGCTTCATTCAGCACGTTCTCCCCGCGAGCAAAAAGGGCAACCCTATCCCCGTTGCGCGCGGCGAGGCTGGCGATCGCGAGGCCAAGGCCTCGCGATGCACCAGTTACTACCCATCTCCGTGCCTCACACTTTGACTGCGTCGTCATTGCAGTCCTTGTCAGAACGATTGGGTCACGGCGAGGCCCCATGTCCGGCTTGGACGAGGTGCCGCATAGCTCCAGACAGTCTGCACATCATAGCCGATCGTCCAGCCCTTTTCGTTGGCCAAATTCTTGCCGAACAAGCTAATAGTTGTCTTGTTAAATCGTGCGTTGATAGATGCATCCACCAAGAACTGGCCTCCATTGCGCAGGTTTGGATTGTTAAGGAAGGTGATTTCATGACCGCCTATGTAATGGACATCGCCTGTAATCCAACCTGAAGCATTGTTACCGATGGCAGCTTCATACGTTCCCCCAGCACTCCATGTCCATTTTGGTGCGCGACGGATTTTCAGGAACGAGGCATCTACAGGGGTCCCTGTGCTGTAGATGTCACCGAAAAAGTCCTTATATTTCGCGTCAAGATATCCAAGATTTCCGTTAAGGGTAAAGCCATCAAAGAGCCGTGCTGTCAAATCGAGTTCAACACCCTTGAACTCTGCTGAGGCTGCGTTGATCGTGCGGTTCTCACGTCCCGTTGATGTACCAGGCGCTGGAACGTCAAGATCCTGCTGCATATCGTTATATTTCATTATGAAAGCCGAGCCGTTCAGTCGAACGCGGTTGTCCGCAAATTCAGTTTTGAAACCGACTTCATAATTGTCGAGCGTTTCCGGATTATAAGGGATCGTTGCAGCACTAAGGGTCGCAGGACGCCCATTGAAGCCGCCTCCACGATAGCCGCGTGACCACAAGCCATAGACCATAGAATCATCGGAAAATTCGTAGCGGAGCGAAACGCGCGGTGTGAACTTTTTCCAGCTTTCTTCGACAGGCTTCGCCATCACTATGTTTCCAGGAAGCGTGAGGACTGGGTTTGCTTCGATCAGAGTCCCATAGATTTTGACTGGCAAGTCATTGACAATACTGGACTTCTTGTCCTTCGTGTACCTTGCTCCAACAGTTAGCGTAAGCTTTTCCGTTAGATCATAATCGCCTTCGCCATAGATTGCCCATGACTTGTTCGTTTGAGTTACATCTTGAGCACTGGTAAGCAATGGCGGTCCTGCAAACCCGATGTAGTTCTTCAGATTGATCGAATATTGCGAATCCCAAAGATAGGCGCCCAGAACAAAAGTTGCCGGGCCTGTTCCGCCCTTAGTGAGGCGCAATTCGTTGGTGGTCTGGCGCCAACGCGCCGGCCGATCAGTATGATACAGCGTAAATGGTGTGGTGTCGAAATCTTGCGTGATTGTTTCGTCTGTTTTTAGCCAGCCGAGAATATAATCTAGCTGCATATCGGATCCGACATCATAGGTCGCCTTGGCAACTGCCATGTCGAGCTTAAATGTCGCGTTTTTGTCTAGCCGTCCGTCAGAGACACTCACATAGCGATCCCCCGATGTAGGTACGCCAGGCTTTGGTGAGCACTGAGCATATGCCGCACAGAACAAGTCGGTCGGCTTATTAACAGCAAGCAATTGTGGCGGATCCTGCTTGGTTTTCTGATGGTCATAGCTGACTTGGATGTCGAGATTGTCGGTTGGCTCGAACAAGAGTGCACCTGAAACAGCGTAGAACTCAGACCGCTGCCCCGGTTGGCGGTAGAAACTATTATACATATAGCCGTCGGACTTCTCATAAGCGCCGCTGACTTTGACCGCTACGTTATCTGAAAGCCCAGTGCTGACAACGCCTTCGACCTTCGATGTGTTAAACCGACCATAAGTAGCGCGCGCCTTTCCGGTAAGATCATAGGTTGGTCGCGAGCGAGCGAGGTTGATTACGCCGCCGGTGGCGTTGCGTCCGAACAGCGTTCCTTGCGGTCCACGCAGCACTTCAACACGATCAATATCGATCGCCTTAAGCAAACTGCCCGAGCTCTGCCCGATGTAAATATCATCGAAAACAACGCCGACTGCTGGATCGACTGACTTTTCGACATCCCCTACGCCGATGCCGCGAATGTATATAGCTGCAACGCCTCCTGGACCCTGCTGCGTGTTGTCGATAACAATGTTGGGTGAAGCGCCGGCAAAGTCGCGTACGTCGGAGTCAAAGCGCTTTTCCAGTTCGCCAGCGGATAGCGCGCTGACAGATGCGGGAACATCCTGCATGTTTTCGTCGCGCTTACGGGCAGTAACAGTGATTTCTTCAAGCCCCTGCGATTCCGCCTGCGTCTCCGTGCTTGTCTCTTGCGCCCTAACTAATGTCGCGGGATATAGAATAATTGCAGCGGTTGTAAGTAGCCGCGTGATTTTTATACGATCTATCATGATCATTCCTCTTCCAAAAACGGGCGCATGATTTGTTCACCACCCCCCTGCGGATGGCGTAATTTACGCTCCACCTCTAGAGTGCCTCATTTGCTTGTTATCGACAAGCAAATTTTACAAAAAGCATGAATTGTATCATAATAAGGTTTTTATCTATATGGATTTAAACAGATAATTTTCATCTTCTCCGCGCTGGACCATTCTTGCTTGTTCTCAACTAGTAACTATGCAACAAAGATTCGTACAGTTATATCAGTCATGGGTAAGATTGGCATGTAGAGTAGGGCTTCAAAGTAAAGCGGCCCGGATCTCGAGTGGCGCAAGTGGAATAAGGGAAATGCAGGCTATATAAATGTCTGGCGCAGAACTATGCAGAACTATGTAGCAACGTGCCTGAAGCGCAGGGCAATGAGTATGGTTGTAACCAAAAATAAGGATATTAGTTACTGATGGCATGGGATTTTTCAAACGAGCCTGAATTTGAACTGCAACTGGAATGGATGCGCGGGTTTGTTGCCGAAGAGATAGAGCCACTCGATCTGGTGTTTCGCGATCCTGGGGCGCATGTTGACCCGCGGTCTCGAGCCGCGCGTATCATGGCGCCACTTAAGCAAGAGGTCAAAAAACGCGGCCTTTGGGCGTGCCATCTCGGCCCCGAACTCGGCGGAAAGGGCCTTGGCCAACTGAAGCTTGGGCTGATGAATGAAATTCTCGGCCGCAGCCGCTTTGCGCCTACTATTTTTGGAACCCAAGCACCTGACACTGGTAATGCTGAGATACTTGCGCGTTTTGGTACGCCCGATCAGAAGGCTAAATATCTCCAGCCACTTCTCGATGGTGAGATTGTTTCCTGCTATTCAATGACCGAACCACAGGCTGGGGCTGATCCCGGCGAATTCACGTGCAAGGCGCATCTAAATGCCGGCGAATGGGTAATCGAGGGCGAGAAATGGTACGCTAGCCATGCCTGCATTGCTGAGTTCCTTATTGTCATGGTTATCACCGACCCAACCGTTCCAGTCCATGAGGGATCGACGATGTTAATCGTCCCCCATGATACGCCGGGACTTGAGATAATACGCAATACCGCAGTTGGTCCAAAGGATGAGATCGGCAGTGGGGTTCACGGCTATCTTCGTTTCACCAACTGCCGCGTGCCTGAGGCGAACCACCTTGGTCCAATCGGCGCTGGCTTTAAGGTTGCTCAGTCGCGCCTCGGAGGCGGTCGTATCCATCACGCAATGCGGACTGTCGGCATGTTGAATAAAGCGATGGAATACATGACAGAACGCGTCGTTAGTCGCACTACCAAGGGCGAGCGTCTGGCCGACAAGCAGATGGTCCAAGAAAAAATCGCCGACAGCTACACACAGATTCTGCAATTTAGGTTGCATGTCCTTTATGCAGCATGGCTTCTCGACCGCGATCAGACTTATACCCGCCCAGTGAGACGCGAAATCAGCGCAATCAAAGCCGCCATGCCTGGGGTGCTTAAGGACGTCGTGTATCGCGCACTGCATCTGCACGGCTCACTCGGCATGTCGAACGAAACGCCGTTGATGGATATGTGGCAATATGTTCCAGAAATGGGGATTGTCGATGGACCGACCGAGGTACACAAAATCGGCGTGGCGAAGGACATATTGAGAGATGTTCAGCCGTTCGCAGGGCCTTTCCCGAGCTATCATGTGCCAGCCCGTCTCGCCGCAGCGCGAGAAAAATTCGCCGCCTATCTTGACTGATGTGCGCTACCTCAAGGAATTGATATGAAAGAGACCTCAGATATCGAGCAACGTTTAGACCGTGTTGAGAGCCGGTTCGCGATTCATGATTTGGTTAGCGACTATTGCCACGGCTTTGACAAGCGCGACTGGGACCGCTTCCGTGCAATATGGTGGCCCGATGCCATATGGGACATTGGCCCCCCCTTTGGCAGCTTTGAGGGCACTGACGGCATTGCGCATGTAACCAAAGATGTTTTGTGGGGGGCTTGGCTTGCATCCAGCCACTTCACCACGAACCTCGTCGTTTCCTTTGAAGGTGATGACCGCGCGACCGGCCTATGTGACGTGGACTGTATTGGCACGACGTCCGATGGTCAGGCGCAAACCGTCAGTGCGACTTATTTTGATACGTTCGAAAGGCGGGACGGCGTCTGGAAGATCGCGCACCGCAAGGTGAAGATGCACCACTTCAACCCGCTTCCCGGCGTCACCCTGTCGCCGCCTGCATAGGAGCTTTTATGGCTTATTTTGAAACTGATACTGGTGGCCGTGTTTACTTTGAGCACCATCGTGCGCCCGGATTGCCAGTCGTGCTGATCCACGGTTGGGGCATGTCTGGAGATTATTGGGCTTCGGCTGTCGAGGGGCTCCTTGCCGCGGGACATGGCGCCATTGTGATTGATCACCGTGGCTGCGGTCGTTCCGACCGGGATTTTACTGATATGTCGATTGCTGCGATTGCCGGCGATGTTGCTGCGATCATCGATCGCTGCGATGTACCGCGTGTTGCGTTAAATGGGTGGTCCTTGGGTGCCGCCGTAGCAGTTGCGGCTGCCGCGTTGCTTGGCAATCGTGTCGCAGGACTTATTCTGACCTGCGGGGCATCCCCTCGTTATGTACAAGGCGACGGGTTTCCACACGGCGGCATGCCTGAAGACGTTCTCGCAATCGCTGGCGCAATTACCGCTGACCGCCCCGGCTTTTTCCGGGCGCTGGCTGAGGGCGCATCGGGTGAAGGCGCAAGCGAGGCAATGATCGGTTGGGTCGAGCGAGGGTTCTTGGCAACTGCGCCGCGCGCGAGCGAAACACTTGCCGGTCTTGCAACGCTTGATCAGCGCGAACTGCTGGCATCCTTTACTTTCCCTGTCCTGTCGATTGGCGGAGCAAGAGATGCAATCGCCGACCCTGCGATTGCAGGCTTTGCTGCAAACTGTGCTGCGAATGGCACGCTTCTGACAATGGACACAGGACATTCCCCACAACTCGAGAACCCCACTGCCTATAATGAGGCATTGCTCGCATTTTTAAGGAATTTAGCCTGATGTCTACTGCACCGCTTGATGATTTAGCCGCCTTGCTTGCTCCGCTAAATACACCCTTCGCGTGTAAATCGCTAAAGGCCCCTAACCGTTTCTGCATGGCCCCCATGTCGCGCTATTTTGCTCCCGGGGGCGTACTGGGAGAAGATGGTGCAGAATATTACCGCCGTCGTGCCGCTGGTGGTGTCGGTACGATTATAACTGAGGGCACTGGAGTGGCGATTGATCACGCTGTTGCCGCGGACAACATCCCGCTATTTGACGGCGAGGAACCGCTCGCCGGATGGAAGGGCGCAATTGATGCCGTCCACGCCGAAGGCGGAATGTTTGTGCCGCAATTATGGCACGTCGGCGGCTGTATGGATTTCAACTTCCCTGATTCACCGCACGCTCCGTTGGTTAGTCCGTCAGGCTTCGCCGGGCCGGACATCGAGGGTGGTCGCGCCATGACCCAACAGGATATTGATGCTACTGTCGCCGCCTTTGCAAAATCTGCGCGCTTGGCAAAAGAGATTGGATGCGACGCAATAGAATTGCACGGGGCCCATGGGTATATTTTCGATCAATTCTTCTGGGATCGAACCAACCTAAGAAATGATCGCTATGGCGGGCCGGACATTGCGGACCGCGCCACATTTGCGGCCGAGGTTGTTGCCGCCTGCCGAGCAGCGGTAGGCGAAGATTTTGCCATCATCTTTCGTGTCTCACAATGGAAGACTTATGACTATGATGTAAAACTAGCAGCCGATCCGGACGAGCTGCACCGCTGGCTCGACCCGTTGGCCCGCGCTGGGGTGGATATTTTTCATGCTTCGCAGCGCCGTTTCTGGGAACCCGAGTTCGAGGGTGATCACAAAAATCTTGGTGGTTGGATCAAGGAGATTACGGGTAAGCCAGTAATCACCGTAGGATCGATCGGCATGGATCGGGATTTGATGCAGGATTTTGTCGAAGGCGTGTCGTCTCCGATGTTGGGTCGTCTGGAGGATCTTGTAAAGATGTTCGAGCGCAACGAGTTTGATCTCGTAGCACTGGGCCGGGTTCTTCTTGCGGACCCTAACTGGCTGGAAAAGGTAGAGCAGGGACGCATTAACGAGCTGACCCCCTATAATCGCGATACGGCGCTCAAGAACTACGAGCATTAATAATCCGATAGTCTAAGTTCCACGACGATGACGACGCGAAGGCGCCAGTTTTAAGTGTCGTCGTTGGGTATCCGCGCCGGACAAGGTGCGCTTTTCTCCTATGGCGAAGCGGTTGTTGACCAAGAGCGGCAGCGAGATTGTCCATCAAGTTATGTGCATGATGATTGGCCTAACCCTGTTGCGCCTGTAAATTCTGGTTGTGGAGTTGATTTTATGATTACGGGCACAGATGCAAACATGGGCACAACGCCTGTTAGGTTAGAACATCTGTTCGACGAGCAGGCATTAGTCGCCTGGATGGTTGGAAATGTTGAAGGCTTTGCTGGGCCTCTCACAGTTGAACAATTTAAAGGCGGCCAATCTAATCCGACTTACAAGCTTATCACGAATACAAAGTCGTACGTACTACGCCGCAAGCCACCGGGTGATTTGTTAAAGGGTGCACATGCGGTTGATCGAGAAGCGCGAATTTTATCAGCTCTTGGGACTACCAGTTTTCCTGTGGCTAAGGTTTACGGTCTTTGTGAAGATGACAGCATTATCGGAACTTCGTTTTTTATCATGGAGATGGTTGAAGGGCGTATTTTTTGGGATGCCACATTTCCTGATGTCGAAACTGGCGACCGCGCAGCCTATTTTGATGCTATGAATGCTACAATCGCGTCCCTTCATTGCATTGATCCCGCTTCGGTTGGCCTTTCTGACTTCGGCAGGCCAGGCAATTATTTCGAGCGACAGATTGCGCGTTGGTCGAAGCAGTATCTCGAAGATGCCGATGCAGGTCGGGATACAGAAATGGACAAATTGGTCGAATGGCTGCCGGCTAACATTCCGCTCGGCGATGAGACCAGCATCGTTCACGGCGATTTTCGCTGCGATAATATGATATTTCATCCGACAGAACCACGTGTGCTGGCGGTTCTGGATTGGGAATTGTCAACACTAGGGCACCCACTCGCCGACTTCGCCTATCATGCGATGATGTTCCGGATGCCCCCAGACATCGTAGCAGGGTTAGGGGGTGCCGACTTAGCTAAGCTTGGAATTCCATGTGAGGCAGACTATCTGGCCGCATATTGTCGCCGCACTGACCGCGCGTTGATTTCTGAGGCCGATTACGCCTTTTATGTAACATTCAATTTTTTCCGACTTGCCGCAATTTTCCACGGCATCAAAGGTCGGGTAATTCGCGGGACAGCTGCATCCGCACACGCGAAAGAGCGCGCTAAAAGCTTTCCAAAACTTGTTGCTCTCGCCCGTGAAAGTATGGAGGCCTGCTTATGAGCGATGCCTTATGCGCCTGTAACGGTTTGGCTCCAGTCGCTTGTCTCTTATCATGCCACCTTAGCTTTAAAAGCCAAGGGGTTTAAGCGGCCCTTACCCAAGTGAAGGGAATTGGACACCGTCACATCCATCCCGACGCTGCCAAGTCGTTTTCTCACGCATTAGAACCGCGAGATTGCTCCCCCACATACTTTGATACCAGCGCCGCTCACATAACTAGCGCTATCTGTTGCCAGAAAAAGAGCCGCAGCGGCAACTTCGTGCGCCTCCCCAATACGACCAACAGGCGCTTTTTCTTCCCAATAAGCGCGGAAGGCAGGGTCTGCCATAGAAGGAGCAGCCAATGGCGTCATTATTGCGCCGGGCTGCAGATAATTTGCAGTTATACCAAATTTACCCAGATCAGCAGATAGTGATTTGGTAAGGCCTGCAATTGCGTGCTTGCTGGTGCCGTACGCGCAGAGCGAAGGCCCGCCAAAGTCTGACATGATGGAACCGAGATTAATGATCCGGCCAGACCGGCGCAATTTCATGTGCGGCAGGACGGCACGGGTAATCATAAAGGGTGCCGTGACGTTGACCTCCATAGTTCTTAACCAGGTTTCCGGCGTCTGGTCTTCAACAGTGCCCGGCAAGCAAATTCCAGCGTTGTTGACGAGAATATCAATCTTGCTGAAGCGAGAGAGCGCGGCTTCGACTATATTCTCTGCTGCATCAGGTGCCGTAATATCGCACAAGAGGAGTGCGAGCTTGTCGCTAGCTTGCAGATCCGCTGCGTCAAAGCGCTGCTGATCCGCGGCAAGCACTTCTGCGCCTTCAGCTAGGTAGAGACGCGTAATGGCTAGCCCGATACCGCTAGCGGCTCCAGTTACGATCGCCGTCTTGCCGGCAAGTTGTCCTGTCATTTGCTTCTCCTTTTCCGGTGCCTATAAAAATCCAACCCAGCCTCTCTGAACTTGTCTTGGCGTACCCCACCCGACCAGCTTGGCCACATCGTTTCATAATTGGGCTGAGTGTCATCCGTACCCTTGGACCCTATCGTAGGCGGCAATGCTGCAGCAGTGCAAGATACGATGTTGAGTATTTTGTCTTTTTCTCAAGCTATTAAAGAGCGCGCTTTGATAAAGCGGGGAAGCCTAACATCTCCAATCCAATCCAATCCAATCCAATCCAATCCAATCCAATCCAATCCAATCCAATCATGCTCGTGTGCTGGTTGCCACGGCGACATTTGAGAGTAGACCCGCGATGCTGGAGAAGCTTTACGGACAGGCAGTATGATCAGGCTTGGCTGCTCGGATATCGGAGGGCAATCAGACGGACGGAGATGGAAACTGGAAGGTCTATCCGTTCGGGTAAGTGGATAGCTGGTTAATCAATCCCAGCTAACTGCATCTTTTCTCGCAGTGCCGCTACCATGCTTTCTTCGTCGAGACCTACTGCACGGGCGAAGGCTTTGGTAAAACCGAAAATATACACAGACCCGGGTAATGCCGAAAAGTCGTCATTCTCTATCGCTGATAAAAAACGCAGTGAAATTTTGGTGCGATCTGCGATGTCTTGGAGAGCAAGGTTAGCCATCAGCCGGGCTTGGTTAAGCCTAGCACCGATCAATTCCATCTCACCCACAAGTGGCTCTTTTTGAACAAAGCTCACTTCAATTCTCCCCCCCGAAGAATGCGATTTTCCGTTACGCAACAGCTACAAACGAATCGCTCTTAACTTTTTGTAGCAGAAGTTATCCACAGGGTCGAATCTCGGGAAATGGGATGTGGAATAGGAACGTCGCGCGTATTCCGCATTTAGGCACATGAAAAAGCCCGCCGCTGTAGTGGGCAGGGCGGGCCAATTTCGCTTAAGAAAGCGCCTATTACTTGGCGGCTTCCTTCATGTCCTTACCAGCTGCTTCAACGGCTGCGCCGGTGTCTGCCGTGGCTTCTTTAGCTGCATCGGCAGTTGCGTCCGCGGCTTGACCGGCTGCTTTGGCGGTTGCATCGGCAGCGTCTTCAGCAGTGGTCATGGCGTTCTCGGCGCCAGCTTCCATGGCGTTGCCGGTTGCGTCTGCTGCTTCTGTGGTTTCTTCGGCTGCCTTTTCGCCAGCGTTGCCACATGCGGTGAGCGATGCAGCAAATGCGAGAGCAGCAACAGTTGCGACTAATTTCTTCATTTTGTTTCTCCTGAGTCCCATATAAATCCTAGCGGGAATCCAAGCGTAAGGTATGAAGCCTGCCTTCCGCAACTATTTTTCTGTGCCCCGCGATTTGCCCCATTGGCGGGCGGCGGTGTACCCCAATACCCAGTGCCAAACAGCGCGTATAGCGGTTCGGGAAGGCCATTGAGATAGGCATTCATGCCCAAAGCAATGTTCGCGGCTTTGTCAGGCGCGACAGCGGCGATTAGCCCCATGGGTATAGACCATAACAGCATGATATATATCACATACAGGAAGCTTGGACGTGCGCGGCTGGTCCACGGGTCCGCCGACTGCGCCTCGGCAAGAACGGCAGATAGTTGCGTGCGTAGGGCATCCATGTCCTGGCTACCTTGCAGTTTAATGAGTTCAAGCTTGGCTGCATCGCGCGCCTTTGGGTCAGGAATGATCTTATCGATCAGGTTTGCGATTGGCCCAATTATGCCTTCGAGGAGTGACATGAAACATTCCTTCTTTAGATGTTCTTAGCCAATTCGGTTTGCGAGCCAGCCGTATAAAAACGCTTCTTGCGCGGGGCGGGATTCTGCCAAGTGGACATAACGGGCGCCTTGCAACGCATCGATCGCCTTTGTCAGGACAGGTTCGGCAGAGGGGCCACGACAGCGGAGAAACGCCTTCACGGCGCGCAGCGTTTCGGGGCCGATTTTCCGCTCGAGGAAGATGTCGGTATATTCGCGGCTATTGCGGTTGAGCGCGTTCAGCGCGCGTTGCAAAAATCCAATGGCGGTTCCTGTACCCATGTTGACGCCGGTGTCGAACATCTCCGCCGCAAGCTTCGGCGCAAGGCGTTCCAATTGATCAAAGGCTGGCGCGTGCCAATATACGCGTTTGTAGATCGCAGCGGCCGTGTGGCGCGACAGTGTGTGCATTTCCATGACGGCGGGCAACTGCCTGCGTAATACCCCACCGGGTCGGGCCGCTATTGTCGGCCGGATGGTCCACAAAGTCGCCTTCGCGCGCGATCAGTTCGTCAATCAATTGGTCAATATGCTCTATCACCAAAAAACCTCACTTTCGAATCAATTTATAACCGATATGATTATTTATAGGAAAGCAAAATCTTCGCGGCCGTTGCTGGCGCGGTGGCTGCGACATGAGGTCGTAAAGATGGTAGGCAATTAATTGGTCGGGACGACAGGATTCGAACCTGCTACCCCCACACCCCCAGTGTGAAATTTGTTTATATCCTGACATTCTTCCAGATGACAATTTATCTTAAAATACATGAAAAATAGTCATTGTTTAATGATCATTGTATTTTGACATGTCTTGATATTCCGCAAATGTGATGTCATGGTGATGTTATTTAGGATAATACTGAGGTTGTTGTAATGGCGCAGGGGGCGATATCTAAGCGGTCTGTCGATGCTCTTGAAAAAACCGGTAAGACACATTATCTTTGGGATAATAACCCAATAGGTTTTGGTGTTCGGGTGACGCCGGCTGGTGTCAAGAGCTACATCTTTCAGTTTCGAATGGGCGGGCGGGGTAGTCCAGTGCGCCGAGAAATTATCGGACGGACTGAGAAGATTGCACCGGATAAGGCAAGAAGCCGGGCGCATGAACTTGCTCATATGGCGCGAACCGGAACCGATCCAATAGAAAAGAAAAAGGCGGATCGCCGAGCTCACGTTGAAACCAAGTTAACGGCGAAAGAGTTAGCGTTCGATACGTATTGCCAACGCTACCTTGATGAACGGGTAAAGCCTGAGGCGTTGGCTTCATACGGTAACATCGAAATGGTGTTTAGGCTTCACGCAATACCTATCCTGAAGGCAACGCCTTTGCCCGACATAACTAAAAAGGATGTAGTGGCGGTGTTGGACCGTATTCCTGCGTCAAGCTTTGGATTGAAGAGGTCGGCCTTCGCAATTCTTAGCCGGATGATGAACTGGGCGGTTGGTCGGGGTGATATTGTAACAAACCCGATGGCTGGAATGACGCGTCCTCCTGCCGTGACGAGCCGCGACAGAGTGCTAGACGATGCGGAGTTGGTAATCATTTGGAAAGCCACAGGCAAACTTCGCCATCCATTGCGAGCATTTTACCGTGTTCTTATGCTAACTGGCCAACGACGCGAGGAAGTGGCGGGTATGAACTGGGGCGAATTGGATCGTGCCAACGCTGTCTGGACGCTGCCCGCGGACAGGACGAAAAATGGAGTTGCCCATATTGTTCCGCTTGCACCCGCGGTTTTGAACGAACTGGATCGGTTATCGCTTGTTTGGCAGGAAAGGCATCAAGTCTCCGGGCCAAACCAAGCGCATTGGCCAAAGCTTGGCCCTGTCATGTCTTTTCATGGGGATGTATCGTTGAGTTGTTTTTCGCAGGCAAAAAAATTTCTAGATGTCGAAGTTGAAAGAGATCTTAACGGTGGATTGCCTATCCAGAAATGGCGGGTGCATGATCTAAGGCGGACGATGGCTACTGGCTTTCAGCGACTTGGTGTCCGTTTTGAAGTTACCGAAGCGGCCTTGAACCACGTGGGCGGATCTAAAAGCGGTGTTGCCGGCATTTATCAACGCTACGACTGGCGAGACGAAAAGCGGGCCGCCTTTGAGAAATGGGCCCGTCATATTTTAGCGCTTATATGATTGGTTGAATAACACGAAGGCTCTTTATCAGGGCAAAATGGCTACAGTTGACATCGCGGCAGATTCTTTGGTATATCTTATATTGTACCGTCGCGACCCTTGGAGTGGTCTGCTAACAGCAAGCTGCGTTACCAGCCCTTCAGTTCCCCCAGCGTGGAGCGTGAGAGCAAACCCTCCCATAGCATTCGGCTTGGTAGGGATGCTTTTCACATGCTTGCATGTACGTCGAGGGAGCCAAAAATGCTCACCAATATATTACCAGCCTGCAATCTGCCTGAGGCAACTGCCACACCACTTCTCTCTGCCAAACATGTTTCAAACATTCTATGTGTGACAATCGGTACGCTAGCTAAATGGCGCGTATACGGCAATGGACCCAAGTTTATTCGCGTTAATCGGCGGATTGCATATCATCCAAAAGACATTGCGGATTGGCTTAACGCACGTCGGGTTTCCTCCACCAGTGAAGGGGGGGCGTGATGAAAATGAAAACCCCCGCCGTTGCGAGCTATGAGGGCTTGGAAAAAATTGGCAACAGTGCCCTGATCGCTTTTCCTCAAATTTTGTATCGCATGCATTGGCTTACTGCCGTGCACAAACTTACTCCCGAAGCTGCCGCCATTGTGGCCGATCATCTGGCGGGAGGCACATATGACTGATATCGATATGAAAGCAGCGGCCCTTGAATTGGCGCTGAAGGGATTTCCTGTATTCCCGTGTAATCCGATTACGAAAGGGCCTCTGTCAGGCCACGGATTTAAGGATGCGACAACAGACCCTGTTATAATTGCCAAGTGGTGGGAAAAATCGCCCTCCGCAATGATCGGGGTCCCCACTGGCAAGGCCTCAGGCATTTGGGTTTTGGATATCGACGATCCTGAATTATTCTGGGCTAATTGCGCAATCGATTTACCAGACACGCGACAGGTCAAGACGGGTAGGGGGTTACATTTCTACTGGCGCTTTGGTGACAATGAGGTCCGCAACAGCCAAAAAACCCAAAAGAATGGTAAATCATTCTGGCCGTTTCCCGAGCTCCCCGGTGCCGATGTAAGGGGTGAAGGTGGATACGTCATCGTTCCACCATCTTTGCACCCCAACGGTGCTCGCTACGAAATCCTAAATGATGCTGCAATTGCCGAGGCGCCAGCCGAACTGCTGCGTATCGTTACGAAGCAACGGCGGGGTAAGGAGCAAGATGCACCTCCTCTGCCGGTCGAAATGAAGTCGTCGCTTTGGGAGGCTTGGGATACCAATTATGGCCTTTCTGCCCTTGCTGGTGAGACCGCATCGATCCAGTCTGCGCCTGATGGGGCGCAGGAGTTTACATTGAACGTAGCAGCCTTGAAGATGGGCAGCCTCGTAGCGGGTGGTGAACTGTCGATTGAGACAGCACGCAACCAATTAATCGCTGCCGGAACGTCGATGGTTTCTTACAATCAGCGTGATCCGTGGACGATTAACAACGTCGAAAAGAAAGTGGAACATGGCCTCACTGACGGAGCCAAGCAGCCCCGCTCAGCCGCCGATTTTGTCCAGTTCAACCGTTCTCTATTCGGGGAATACAACTTAGCTCCGGCTGGACATTCATTTCCTAATCGACCCACTGTCAAAATCATTGGCGGTAACTTGCCTGAGATGGTGGATGAAGCAGAACAGGCGCTAATCAAGGCAGATCAGGGTTATTATCAATCCGGAGGTCGTATAGTTAGGGCGGGAAGCATCCCTACCGGGCAGGGTAGTCAATGCGTGTATGGCCGCTTCCGCATCATCGAAGTGGGTGAAGCAGAATTGGTCGAGGCAATGACGATTGCAGCCAACTGGACAAACCCCTTTAAAAAACCGGCTGTGCGCTTCAACTGTCCGACTGTGGTCGCCAAGACATATCTTGCCCGACAGGGGAAATGGCAGCTTAGGTCATTGGCGGGCGTCATTGATATCCCCACCCTTCGGCCTGATGGCAGTTTGCTTTGGAAACCCGGCTACGATGCGGTCACGGGTCTACTGTTAGTTCCTAGTGGAATAATAGTGCCGGAAATACCAGAGGCGCCAACCCGGGACGACGCGCTTATGGCTATGCAGCAGATCAAGGAGCTTATTGCCGGTTTCCCCTTTGTCACAGATGCAGACCTATCCGTTGCGCTATCTGCCCTTTTAACTTCTGTCTGTCGCCCGGCTCTGGCAAGTGCGCCGCTTCATGGTTTTACCGCGCCAACGGCTGGATCAGGCAAAAGCACGCTCGTAGACCTCGCAAGCGTCCTGCGGACGGGGAGGCCAGCAGCCCCCATTGCGCAGGGGAATACCGTTGAAGAACTGGAAAAGAGGCTTGGCGCGCTCCTTCTTGAAGGTGAGGGTATTGTGGCAATCGACAATTGCGAAGCGCCGCTCGGCGGTGAATTCCTGTGTCAGCTTATGACCCAGCCCAGCTTGAAGGTGCGCCCGCTGGGGCGAACTGTAATGATAGAAGTACCGACTTCGGCGATGGTAACGGCAACGGGAAACAACTTGACCTTTATCGGGGACATGGGCCGCCGTGCGTTACTCTGTCAACTTGATCCCGGTGTGGAACGCCCGGAACTAAGGGAGTTTTCCTTCAACCCGGCACAGGTAATGACAGCCCGACGCGGCGAGTACGTCGCGGCAGCCTTGACGATCCTGATAGCTTACCACGTTGATGGACGCCCTTCTCAGGTGCCGCCGCTGGGGTCTTTCGGTGATTGGTCCGACTTGGTTCGCAGTGCGCTCATTTGGCTCGGGTGCGCAGACCCATGTGAAACCATGAATAAGGTACGGACAGCCGATCCCCAGTTGGCACTGATCAAGCAGGTCATGGAGCCATGGTCAGTTCATCTCGGTAATCGGGGTGTAACTACAACCGACTTAAGCAATATCGCCAACGAAACTGTCGAGGTCAGCCCCATCGTACCACAGGGAAAGAGCCTCCACCAAGAACTACGCGAAGCGCTAATTGCGGTCGCTGGCAGTGGAGGGCACATAAGCGGCCGCAAGTTGGGCCATTGGCTGGCCAAGCAGCGAGACCGGGTGGTCGGCGGCAGACGGTTCATCTCGCCCGAAACGCGAGGCGGGCAGCTTGTGTGGGTTCTTGAACATGTGGGCGCGTGACCCAGTGGGTCCGCCAGCAGTCAGGGGTTGGGGGGATTTTAGGGGTTTGTCTGGGCTTATTCTAACAAAAAAGGGGAATTATAAGCATATATAAACGGCCTGAAACAACCCCCCAAACCCCCAAACCCCCTTGGCTGGGCAGGATAATCAAACTTGTGTGGAGAAGGCGAAAGATAACATGCACCCCGCTGACGAGCTTCACGCACTTCGCCAGCAGAAGAGCGAAATAGAACGGTGGATCAAGGAGGCTCGCACGCTGCTACTGGAGTTGGCGCGTACAGTACTGCTGCAACGTGCCTTACGGATCGCAGCGCGAGCCCCCATGCATCAAGGTCGCCGAGCCATATACAAGGGCCAGGCGAGCCTCAGGGATCATCCGCAGGCCGACGCGGAAAATATGGGTGTATCTACTGATTGAGCGATAGGTGTTTGTTGAGGAGGCACCAGATAAGCTGGCGCAGATGGTATTTGAAGCAGATCCTGCAGCCGTTCACAGTTTATGATTGGACCTAAGACAATGTCTGCTTTGCGCCCTATTCTGTTGAAAAAGTCAGGCAGCGTAATTTCGTTACGCGCCATCGTTCAGATCGAAACTAATGCGTTGACGTGTAGAAACGGAATTACGCATTGCTGGCAAGAATTAAAAGAAAATTACGGATCCTCCAGATAGAGCGACTTTTTCAACAGAATACGCCCAGTTGCGGTTATGCCCGCGCGCTTGCTGCACGCACAAAAGCAGACGAAGAACCTGGCGCACCGGCTTATGTGCTTTTGCAGAGCCTCTCGCCCCCAAAATCCCTTTGATCGCTGGCCTACCTTCGCCGCACCACCGTTTCGGGCATGCGCAACCAAATAAATGCCGCAGCGAGAAAGCTGATTGAAGCCAGGCTCATTACGGGTGCACGGCCGAACGCCTCTGCCAGTGGGGCAGTAATGAGCGGCGCGGTCATGCTGATTACACGGCCCCAGTTGAAAATCGATGCGGCAGTGGATCGCAAATGCGGCGGGTATAGCTCTGACAGCCATGGTCCCCAGATCGCGCTACACGACAACATCACGCCATAGGTAAAGCCTGTTAGTTCAAGCAGACCAATAGGCATTGGTACGAACAAGTAAACAGGGATGATTAACGCTGCAGCAACAAATCCCCAAGCAGCGTTGCGACGACCGAAACGGTCGCTAATGAAGCCCCAGACGAGGCCACCAATGGCTGCACCGATAAACTGCCAGCCCACCACATCCCCAACGATCGTATCTGGAATGGCTCGGTCTTCTTTAAGATAAGTTGTCGCCCAGCCAGTAAAGGCCTGATACGCAAAAAAATTCAGTCCCGTCATTGTAGCCAACAAGATTGTTTGTTTGGCCACGCCGGGTTTGAACAATTCGGTAATCGGCAATTTTGATTTTGCCATCGCTTCGTCGTTGCTGGCCCCGTCCATCGGAATGAAGCGGCGGTCATCGGGGATCAAAAGAAACGCAAACAACGCTATTGCAACGGGTATGCCGCCAGCCCAGAGCAATATTTTCCAGTCGTAGCCAGCCTTAAACGCCGCTGCGGACATAAAGCCCAAAGCGGCAACGGCAAGATTATAGGTTCCTAAAACAAAACCAGCGATCACGCCGCGGACATCGCGCTCAAACAGTCCAGAATAAATGCCCACGGCGATTGGAAACATTGCCCCCATGAAGAACCCAAGCCCGATCCGCTGGATCATCAATCCGGTGTAATCCGTGATCACCAGTGCGCCGAGGAGACCGAGACCGTAACCGGTCATTGTAATCACCAATGCATTGCGCCTACCAATCTTGTCAGCGACTTGTCCCATGACAACGGCACCAATGATCGCCCCTATGGACTGCAGGGTGTAAGCCGACCCCGCTTGGAAATCGGTAAGGCCAAGGCTTTCCTTGATATAAGGTCGGAGGATATCAACCGTGTTCCAGGACCAAGCATAGAAGAAATACGCGACCAGCAAAAATGCGAGCGCACCAAAGCGTCGCCCTTGCGTGAATTGCTGTGCGCGGATCATTTTGTTTCCCTCTCGTGGTCTGGCAGCAAATCAATGCCGAACTGGCTGATCAAGTCGACCATATCGATGAACACCCAATTTTCGACGAGCATATCATCCTCACGCCGCCAGAAATCCATGATCCGCTGCGTAATGCGGTTTCCGGTTGCCGGAATCCCGATCCAGTCATCACCGAAATGGGTGGCATTCAGGCTTGGCCAGCCGGTTGAAGCCACATAAGTGCCTTCACCTATCCGGCATTTATGATTGCCGCCGATTCGGTCAGGAAAGGCTTTGAGGAATGGCCCCTGATGTGCGCGCTCATAGTCGGCGTGACCGCGCGCACTGCCGATACCGCCGGGGCCATACCACTGGAATTGAGGCGTCCAAAAACGCTTCATTCCCATGCTGGAAAGCGATTTTTGGTCATAGGACATTAGTCCCGCGATCATGTCCTCGACCAATTTTAGGCTTTTGCCCGACTCCATTGGATCGGCGGCATTCAGCGCCAAGCCGTCTTGTGTTACCGGTGCTGGAGACCAGCTTTCACCCAGCTGCGGACGCAGCGGCCATTGATTGGTCTCAATCATCAGCCGCGTCAGATCGAGCAACACATAGCTTTCAACAACATGATCGCCCGCAACCCTGTCAAACCAGCCATAACGTATGAAATGAGGTCGCCCACTAGCCTTGAGGCCGTAAAGGTCATTTTCGAAGTGCCCCACCAAATACCCGGTTGAGGCAAACCAATCACCATCTTTGAATTGACCGCTCATCAATATGTCGGTGCGTCGTTCGAGATCGGGGAATGCATGCACCAAGGGTTGCCAGAACCGCTCGACTATCGCTTCCCTGCCGGCGCAATGGTCGACAGGCGCGCCCGCGTTGAAATTGCAATCTGGCGTGTATAGCAAATCCATCAGCGCAATATAGCTTTTACCCAAGTCGCGGTGGCCAGAAATCAGCTGCCAGTAACCCGCTTTATCAAGTGTCATTTTGATCTCCTCTTTGACATCAATATTGACTTCGAATGCAATCCCCGTAAACCGTTATTTGTCAGGCATTTTGAATTGCCTAAAAAATGAGGGAAATGCAGGAAGTTCATGGCCAAATCTATCGCCAATATTGATGACTTAACGTGCGAGGCACTCACAAATCGAATGGTCCGCTACGCAGACATGATTCCCTGTTATAACGCCTTTATCGATTGCCGGACGCCTGGCTCCGAGGCTAAAGAAAATTTTACGATCATAGGCCCTGGTGTCTCGGAAAACCCCGGACAGCATGTTCATATCGCTGAACCTCATGGCTATAATATCGGCGGAGCACGCCAACCACCGGGCTGTGTAAATTCGCAGCATAGCCACGATACCGCTGAAGTATTTGTCGTCCACAGCGGCCATTGGCGGTTTGACCTTGGTGAGCATGGCGACGATGCGCAGGTCGACCTTCATCCCGGCGATGTTATTTCCATTCCGACGCGCGTTTTTCGCGGCTTTACCGCGACGGATCGTGCCGAGGATGGCAGTCCTGGATTTCTATGGGCGGTTCTTGGACAAGACAATCCTGGCCGTGTGACATGGGCTCCGCAGGTGTTCGACATGGCAAAAGATTACGGGCTTGTTTTGCTCGAAAATGGATCGCTGGTCGACACTGCGGCGGGGGAAGCTGTTCCCACAGATGTGCCGCCAATGACCCCAACAACCCGCGCCGCCGCCGATGCTTTGAGCAAAATGGATTTGACCCAGGCGCAGGCAATTGTTTGGCGAAATGCAACCTCCGATGGCACATCGGCAACCCCGATCATCGGCGAAGACGGTCCGCTTAATTGGGATCACGGCTTTATGCTTGACCGCATCGATATTGCGCCCGGTGAAGCGATTGATTGGGACGATGCAGATGACAAAGATGTGCTCTTCATTCACCGGGGTAGTGTCGATGTCGAATGCGAAGATGGCTTTGTGACGGTAGGCGAAGGCGATACGATTAGCCTCCCAGTTGGATTACCCCGCCGCTTGCTCGCGGATGCAGGAGCAACTGCGTATCTGGTTCACCGATGACCGCGATGGCCAATGGAGCCGTCCCAAACGTAGGGGGTCGCGACATATCGCAAATCTTGGCTTCGCAGGGTGCTGCGAGGCAAGATATCCCCGGTTTTGATCCTGAATATGCCGACATCGTCGACTATATCCTGCGCTGCACACACCGTATCTGGGAGCAAAAGGATGTCGGCCTGATCACAACGCATTATGGCAGCGATATAGTGGTGCATATGATGACAGGGCCCGCGATTGGTATGGACGGCGTGATCGCGGGAACATCTCGCACATTGTCTGCCTTCCCCGACCGGACATTAACCGGTGAGGCCGTGATTTGGTCTGATGAAGGAGATGGAGCGTATCTATCGTCCCACCGCATCACTAGCACCGCCACCAATCTAGGTACGTCCGAACTTGGCCCCGCGACTGGCAAACGGATTACGTTCACGACCATTGCGGATTGCCTTTGCAAAGAAAACTTGATCATCGAGGAATGGCTGGTTCGTGATTATAGTCATATGGCGCTTCAGCTTGGTTTTCATCCGCGTGAAGTCGCGCGCACTCATGCCGCCGCTGACAAAGCCATGGGCGGTCGCGCAGAGTGGCGCTTAGCAGCGATGGCGCGTATGCAGGACGTGCCACTCAGGTACTTCACCAATGAAGCCCTGCCCAATCCGCAGAACGACCCGCGCGATTTTGCGCATGCTGTTTTCGATCAGATTATCTCACAGCGCCGATTTGGCCGCGTGCGTGAGGCCTATTCACCCGCAGCGCATTGGAACGGCCCGGGCGGACGGCGGCTGTTCGGTTGGGGTGAGATTGCGGGCTGGTTCACCGCTATCATCGGCAGCTTCGGCGATGCGCGGATCAACATCCAGCATGTGGCTGCAGTTGATGACATGATCGCCGTGCGTTGGGAACTGACCGGCACGCATGATGGCGGCGCGCTTTACGGCGCAGCTACCGGCGAGCCGATCTATATTCTCGCCGTCACGCATTGGCGAATTGCGCACGGTTTCATTGTCGATGAAGTGACGGTGTTCGATGAAGTTGCCACGATGCGTCAGATGGAGGGCGGACTTTGAGTGCCTTAGCTACCCTTGAAATCGCGCTGCGCCTTGACCGGGCCTATGCAAGCCTCGCCGATAGCCATGTCCACCGTGCCACGCGCGAAGATAGCCTTGGTATCATCAAAGGCCGCGACGCCATCACCGCTGCTTGGGTATGTGACGACGCCGCCGATATCACGATCACCGCAGATTTGGGTGAGATGATCGCTTACAAGGTCAAAGGCCTAAAACAGAGCTGGCATGGTCACCGTTGGGTTTGGCGCGAAGAAGGCCTTATCATGCGCGAAGTCGTGATTGAAGATCGCGGAGAGGCAAAAACCGCACCGCGCGTTCATCCACCCCTTGGCGAACTGCGCAGCGGGCAAGGTCAATATGACGCTGGCGATAAATCCGTCCTTCCCCTCGGCTTTCCAGAAAGCGCTCGCACCATTGCAAATTGGCTGCATCAGGCATGGAACGGCCGCGCTTTCAATCTCTATGACCACGCCTGGCTTCCTGCGCTCATCCGAGCACTACCAGACGCGACCTTCCATTTTGAACATGCGATTGTTGGGGAGCGGCAAACAGCTATTCTTTGGCGTGTACATGGTCATCATGCCAGCGGGAGGCGTGTCCGGTTAATTGGCAGCAGTGTGTTTACCGGCAACGCCGACGAGACTGTGATCGATCACGCCGCCATGGCATCGCAGTTGGCAGGTGAGGTAATTGATTACGGGGCTCGAACTTAAGCCTTAACCGCCTCCGCCAGCTTCGCTGCGCCTTGCAACAGAAAATCCTGATCAGAACCTAGGATGAATAGGCTGGCGCCTTTTTCACGCCACATCGGCACGTCGCTTGCGCGGCCCAAAAACATTCCAGTTGTTCGTCCGGCATCTTTGCCGGCTGCGACGATACGATCGACGGCATCTACAACGATCGTGTCGTCAGGTGTTTGAGCAGCGAAAGAAATCGTTAGATCAGCGCGTCCAATAAAAAGGGCGTCGATACCATCCACCGCGGCAATGGCCTCGATATTTTCGACACCTTCAACATCTTCGATTTGGGCGATGATGGTCACGCCGGTGGCATCCGCGCGGTGCTTGGCCATACCCTTCGTCGTATAACCAGCTGCGCGCGAACTCCCCGCATAGCCTCGTCCGCCACTTATATAATGGCAGGCTTTAACGGCATCTTGGGCATCGGCGGCACTGCAAATATGCGGCAAAATCACGCCATCGGCTCCGCAATCAAGCGCATTGAGAATGTGGTCGTGGCTCGCCGATTGCGGACGGACCAGCACCGTCTTCCCGCCAGCGCGGGCTGCTAGGATGCATAGGTCTAGCGCGGCGCGGTCGAATGGGGCGTGCTCGGCATCAAGCACAAGGCAATCGAGACTAGAGAGGCTCAATACTTCCACGACATGAGGATGCGGTGTTTTGATCCATGTGCCAGCAAGTAATTCACCGGCGCGCAATTGGTCGCGGAAACTTACCATAATTTTTTACTCGCCAGTTCGGCTCCCTCGGCCAATGTTTTCAGTTTTGCCCAAACGATATCGGGGTCGACAACGCCGAAACCGGCAAAAGTCGAAAAGCCGCAGTCGGTGCCTGCAATCACCCGCTCCCGCCCGATGATATTGACATAGCGCTCAATCCGTTCCGCGACAACGCGTGGATGCTCGATGAAATTCGTAGTGCTGTCGATCACACCTGGAATCAGGATTTTGTCATCGGGAATGATATCCGCCATCTCGACGAAATAGTTCCAATCGGCCTGATGGCGCGGGTTGGATGTTTCGAACAGAAGTGCTGCGGGTTTGGCCTTCATCAACGTTGGTAGGATTACGCCGAGTTCAACATCGCAACAATGCGGCCCTTCATAATTGCCCCAACACACATGCATCCGTACCCTGTCAGCGGGCACGTTGTGTAGTGCATGGTTCAGTGCCTCAACATGGCCGCCGATAAGGGTGAGATATTCAGCATCGCTGCGATCTTTGTACATCATGTGACGGCCCAAGCCTAAGTCCGGGCTATCAAGCTGCAGGTATAATCCAGCCGCTACAATTGCCTCATATTCGGGGCGCATCGCCTCTGCCAGTGCCTCCAGATAGGCGTCTTGGGAGGGATAATATTCATTGGGCTGGAACAGCGCGATTACGCCGGGCGATGCAGCGTTCATGAATCCGCCGGATGGCTTATGCGCTGCAACTGCCGCCAGCATATGCGACACATCCTCCTCAAGCGGAGCCATTGATTTGACGGCGATGGGGCCCACGCATTTTGGACGGCGATAGGTCGGTGTGCCGCCGCCCTTAGATTGGCGTTCCAAGAAGCTCGGGAACATCTCAAGGTCTTTTGGTGCGCTGCGCGGGCTATCACCGTCAAAGCCGGTAATCCGGTCCTTGATATAGGTGGCGTAACTAATTTTAGACATTTCACCGTCGGAGACTAGATCTATACCGCTGGCAACTTGACGCTTGACGGCATCATCTACAGCCGCGCCGATCACACTGGAAAATAGGGCGACATCAATCGCCTCTCCGCGTTCCTGCGCAAATACAAGATCTGTAACAGCGGCAGATCGCGGTAGCGACCCTACATGCGTCGTGAGTATGCGGTCAGCCATCAGGCAAATTCCTTTTCGTTGATTGTCAGCCAATTTTCAATGGTCGCAACAAAGGCCTTGGGCGCTTCGAGTGGTAGCATATGACCAGCACCGGAGATTTCCTTAAACTGGGATTTAGGTGTCAAATTTGCCCAAATTTGATGCCAAGCAGGCGGGCAGAGTGTGTCTTCTTCACCGCATAGATAAAGGACCGGCATATGAAGAGCGGCGATGGCGTCGCGCCGGTCTCCGCGCAGCCGCAGCGCTTCGCTCTGGCGAACAAAAACATCGGCACCCAAGTCCATTCCCATGTCGCGCAGTAAGCGGAGAAGCGAATTATCTTTTCTGTTTTGCGCGGCAAGGTAATTAGGTTTCAATTCCTCAACCAATACTCGCTCGAGCCCGCCCGCGCGAACTTCGCTTTGCTGCGCAGGGCGATGTGCGGCACGTTCCGGCAAGTCAGCGGTAGCGTTGTAACCGGACAAGACGAGACCCACTATCCGTTCCGGCGCTTGCACTGCCATCTCGACGGCAACGATCGCGCCCATGGAAAAGCCGACCGGCAGCAACTGGCCGTCGGTTGCCGCCAGCGCGCGCTCGGCCATAGCCTCTATGCTGTCATCGCGCGTCAGATCTGCGTCGATTGCGCCCGGAAACGTAGCTCGCACTGCTTCTGTCCAAAGCCGCGCATCGCACATGTTGCCGGACAAAAGAACCGGTGTCGGCTTCATTATTCGAGCCGTGCGGAGCCGCCGGGTAACAATTCGCCAGCAAACAAGCGCTGTTCGGGCGACAGCCCTGGCTGGTCGATCCGTTCGAGCAACATTGCAACTGCAGCCTCAGTCATCCGACGAACCGGCTGGCGGATCGTCGTTACCTGATACGCCAGCCATGTTGCCGGGCCGACGCCATCGAAGCCGACCACCGATAAGTCCTGCGGCACTTCGATGCCGAAATTGGTCCGTGCGCTGTCGATTGCGCCGATCGCCATCAGGTCATTTGCACAAATCAACGCGTCCAACTTTCGGTTTGTTATCCGCATTAGCTCTTTCAGCGAAGCATCGCCGCTGGCGTAATCGAAATTGCCGCGCACGATTTGGCAGTCTCGCCCTAATTGATGTAAGCGTCGCCTTGCAGCTTCGACGCGTTCTTCGCCTACATAGTTGTCGGCTGGGCCTGATATGATCCCAAAGACATGATGACCGCCTTCAACCAGAGCGTCGACCAAAGCATTTTCGCCGCTTACGGAATCGCAGCAAACACTCGCCACGGGTTCGCCTTCGCCAATACGATTATACAGTATGACGGGTACCCCGCGATCAGCAAAGGCCGCAAGTTGTCGTGCATCAAGCCGTGCTGCAACAATTGCACCATCTACGCGGTAGCGCCAAACTTGATCGAGCACCTCGTCGACGTCTGATTCTGCGGCCAGTGAGAAGAGAAGAACGCGAATACCTTGAGCTGACAAACGCTGCGTTAACTCAGCCAACACTTCGGGATAATAAAGATTCGTAAGGTTTGAAATTATAATGGCTACAAGGTTTGAGCGGCGCGTGATCAGGCCCTGAGCAATAGCATTGGGGTAATAATTCAGCTCGCGCGCGGCGGCCAAAATCTTCTCCCGAGTGCGCGGTGCGACAGATGCCCCCTTGTTAAAACAGCGAGATACTGCAGACTGTGACACTCCAGCTTGCCGCGCCACATCATAAGACGTTGCGCGGCCGCTATTGGCTTCAGGCTGCTTCTTTACGGCCATAACGGCGGACCCTTATATCGGCCTGTTCCTTATGTCCTGCAAAACCTTCTATCGCGCACAGTCGCGAACAATATTCCCCAATCATGACACTCGCCTCATCGGTTAGCACCCTTTGATAGGTGCAAGTCTTAATGAACTTGCCTACCCAAAGCCCTCCTGTAAAGCGGGCATTTTTTTTGGTTGGCAAGGTATGGTTGGTGCCGATAACTTTGTCACCGTAACTGACATTGGTCCGATGGCCCAAAAACAACGCACCATAATTGGTCATATTGTGCAAAAAATAATCTGGGTCTTTGGTCATCACCTGAACGTGTTCAGACGCAATCTCATCCGCAATCTGGACCATTTCTTCGTAACTGTCGGCAACAATCACCTGACCATAATCGGCCCATGCTTTCGATGCGATTGGCGCCGTTGGCAGGACCGTCAGTTGGCGCTCGATTTCAGCCATAGTCTCGCGTGCGAGCTTCTCCGAATTGGTTAGCAATATCGCGGGCGAATTGGGGCCATGTTCGGCTTGGCCAAGCAGGTCGGCCGCGCACAACTCTCCGTCGACGGTTTCATCAGCAATCACCAATGTCTCTGTAGGCCCAGCAAGCAAATCGATACCGATGCGACCAAATAGCTGACGCTTAGCTTCGGCCACATAGGCATTGCCAGGACCAACAATCATATCGACGGCTGCGATAGATTCTGTGCCGAGTGCCATTGCTGCGACTGCCTGCACGCCGCCCACGCAATAAATTTCGTCTGCGCCTGCCATGTGCATGGCGACAACAATTGCGGAATTTGGCCTGCCTTCAAAGGGTGGAGCCACTGAAACCACTCGCTTCACACCAGCTACTTTGGCGGTGACCACGCTCATATGGGCCGAAGCAACCAAAGGATACTTGCCACCTGGAACGTAACATCCCACCGAATTGACCGGTAGATTCTTGTGGCCGAGTATTACGCCCGGAAGCGTCTCGACCTCCACGTCTTTCAAAGATTCGCGCTGAATCTGGGCAAAATTGCGCACCTGGCTCTGTGCAAAACGGATGTCCTCGATCGTCTGCTGATCAAGTTCGGAATAGGCCTCGTCAATCTGCGCCTGAGAGAGCCGAAATTCTTCGGGGGACCAGTTGTCAAACTTGGCCGACCACTCCCTGACAGCTGAGTCTCCTCGCCGCTTGATGTCGGAAATGATGCTTTCGACCGTCGCCCGTACCTGCATATCGGCTTCAACTGCCGCATCCTCCGTAATCCCCGTTTTCAAAAAGCGTGCCAAACTAAATTCTCCCGTCAGCGTTAATTCATGCTCGCTGCAATCCGATAAACGATTTGACTGCGAATTCAAGCAAAGAACGTGATCTTGGTGGTGTTCCTTGGCGGAGCGCGCCTGTGACATCGTTGCAAGACCCTTATAGAGCAGTTTCCAATAGAGGCATGCATAGCCAGTTTTAGTTGCATTCGCAGTCACTATGTTGCAACGTTCTAGTTAAGCAATTCACAAGGGGAGAAGGCGCAGTGGCCAGTTCATTCGGAAAGAAACATTTGTTCGGAACCAGCTTGGTGATTATGGCTTTGACCATCAGCCTGCAGGCTTTCTCCCGAGAGAGCGAGGCAGATGACCAAGCTTGGATCATGGCCGGAGTAAAGTTCTGATCAAGTACTCAAATTCAAGTCTCAGACTTGCAAGGGCCGACTTCCGGTGGAACTCGGTCTTTGATATTTCAGGAGCGCCCAAATGAAGTGTATCGCCCTTGCCTTTTTGGTCGGACTTGCTGTCCCAGTCGGAGTTGCAGCCAACGACAAGTCTCCAGCCTTGCACGAGGCCACCACCGAGGCGGGGACTCGTTTTGTGTCTCTGGAGCCATTGACAATCGATGCCTTGCGCCAAAGGGGGTTTGGCTCGACGTTAAGGGTCGAGAGTGATTTGTCAAAAAGCAGCGCGGCGTCGGACTACGCTGCGAAGTTCTTCTCTGATGGCAAACGCCCCTATGTCAGCACGCTCGCTAGCTACCGCTCTGACGGTTTGCGGCTCTACGCACGCATTGATATACCGGACGCGCCTCCGCCGCCGGAGGGCTATCCCGTGATCGTCTTCATGCATGGCTGGGTTGGCTACGACGCGGCCAAGGAGTTTCATTTCTCCTATACTCCAGCCTCTATGTATGCGGAGATGATAGACGCATATGCAAAGGCGGGTTTTGTAGTGCTAACGCCAGGTTACCGCGGGCACGGTACGGTAAATGGCGTCGTCGCGGATGGGCGGGCTTCGATGGCGGCTTGGGACAATGCCACCCATGTGAGTCCGATCCTTTACGCGATTGACACGCTCAACCTGATCGAGGGTCTGAAAAGCCTTGAGCGGATAGATTGGCGGCAATGGGGCCACGGTTCCCGTCACCTGCGCCTAAACCTGCGACGCCTCTCAGTTTCAGGGCATTCCCAAGGAGGAGATGTTGCGCTGATCGTGCTGGCAGTGGCTGGACGAGGGTCACGCGTGGTCAATCGACCGCAAGCGGGCTCTATAATGTCTGGCACATTTCCTGATCGCTTTGCTCAGGTTGAAACGTTTCGGCCAATGGAGGAGACAGCCCAATCGTTCCTCTCCGGTGACGGCAACTGGACTGGGTCAGCGATTGGCAGGAATGGCAGCGTCAATCCACATTTCATATTTGGCTGGCCGAGCGATAGCATCGAGAACGTTGAACCTGCTACTTGGACATGGCAGAACCAGAAATACGCGAAGGCCAGTGTTCGTGAGGTGGTCCAAGCCGAATACTCTGAGATGTACGACCGCCTGCGGGAGCAAGTCGGAGATCTTCGGGACGCACAATTCTTGGTTGTAGCAAACGACACAGCCAAAGGCTATGCGGTCAATCATGATCTACGGGTCTGGTCCATCATGCAACGGCTTGGTGCCTTCCAGCGGGCCCAGCTTATCACAGCGCGGCTGTCTCTGCACTTCCCGGATCGGGATTATTATTCGTTGCCAAGTTGGAATCATGACCTTTGTGGCCGGATATCGCAAACCGGAGGGCAGTGCAAAGCCTACGAGTACCCGGGAAACACGCATGTGCTCCGCCTCAGTAAACGTGGCTGGTTTTCTCCTCCTGGTTCACAGGAGGCATATCGACTCATAATCGAGCGTGATCTCGCCGAATTCGCTCGCAAGCGGGCTTCGCGTTAGGATGCCAAAGAAAATTTAAGTTCGCGTTGCATTCGCAGTCATTTCCGCTTGACATGGGGTTGCATTCGCAGTCATACTCTCACTTTGTAAAAAAATTAACATTCGGGGAGGTATAAAATGTCACAGAAATCCACTAAGCGAGCGATGCTATTAGCCACTACTACAGTCGCAGCTATTCTCAGCGCGACCCAACCTGCTTTTGCTCAGGACAGCATTCCCCTTAAGGAGCAGGCTCAGTCAGAGAACGATGGCCGCTTCGGCGGTGAAATCATCGTTACGGCCACCAAGCGCTCGGAAAATGTGCAGGATGTATCGGTAGCCGTTACCGCCTTAAGCGAACAGTCGCTTGATATGGCCGGCATTGTCGATCCGACCCGTCTCGGTCTTGTCGTCCCCGGTCTCCGGTCGGGCTACTCGGGGACCGAAATGCGGTTCGCAATCCGCGGCGCGCGCACCAACAACGTCGGCCCGCAGGCCCAACAAGTCGTGGGTATCTTCAACGACGGCGCTTACGTGGCAACAGTCGGTCAGGTGATGGCGGCCTACCTTGATGTCAACCGCATCGAAGTTCTTCGTGGTCCGCAAGGAACGCTATACGGTCGGAACACATTCGCTGGCGCGATCAACATCATTTCGAACGATCCGAAATTCGACGAAATCTCCGGCAACGCGCAAGTCCTCTATGGCGACTACAGTCGCATTCGCGGCGAAGCGACGCTCAACCTGCCGTTGGGCGAGACATTTGCGATCCGCATCTCGGCGATGGGTGAGCAGCATGACGGTTACATCAAAAACACCTTCCTTGATGGACCCCGCGACGACCTGAGAAACGAGAATGTCCGTATCGGGCGCATCACCGCGAAATGGAAGCCGTCAGATGCGTTTGACGCCACGCTGCGCTTCACAAAATATCACCGCGATATCAATGTCGATGCGCTCTACGGCTACTCTATCATCGGCTGTTACGAAAACCGCGGCACCCCCGCTACATCCACCGGCCTCTCAGCAACTGCTGTCTATCGCTCCGGCCATTGCTTCCGTCCAGGCCCGGATTCTGCTGGCTCGACCGATGCCGCTGGTGCTTCGCGCACTGTCGATCAAATTTACACGGTCGGCCGCGATAGCCCCTCGCGGGCGCTTGCCGATGGCAACGATCTCAACCTGCAATTGAATTATGATTTTGGTCCGGTCACGCTGTCATTCATCGGTGCCTATAACAGCTACAAGGCAGTCAATTACTATGACCCGGATCTGTCCGATGGTTATCACTACGGAATGTATGGTCAAAGTTCACTTACCAACTTTTTTGCCGGCTATGACAACGATCAGAAAAGTCATTCTGCTGAGCTTCGGCTGGCTTCAAATGGCGATGGCCCATTCAAGTGGTTGATTGGCGCCTACTATTTCAAGCAATCTTCGGAGAATGATTTCGGCTATCTCGATAACGGCCGTTTCACCCGCTACAACACCAGCCTCAACGATAGCTTTGAATCCAAGTCGAAAGCCGTGTTCGCGAATGCGTCTTACGAAATCGTTGATGGCCTGCGTGTCCTCGGCGGCATCCGATATAATGATGACAGTCAGGTCTTGATCGGCGGCGCCAATGGCGGTGGCGGCAAGAAGACTCTCTGGCGAGCTGGCCTGGAATATGACGTCAATCCTGACGTGATGCTCTATGCCACTGCATCGACGGGCTATCGCGTCGGCGGTGTCAATGGAGCCGGCGTTGTCGCCCAGGGTGCTCCGCCGGTTTTCGGCGCCGAGGAAGTTACGGCCTATGAAGTTGGCTTCAAGAGCCAGTTCATTGACCGGACTCTTACGCTCAACGGCTCGTTCTTCTACAACCAGTTCCGCAACATGCACGCGCAGTCATTCGTGTCTGCCTGCATCGATCCGAATAATCCAGCATCTTGCATCGCATCGGAATTCACAAGCAATGGTGGTGAAATCGATTCCAAGGGGGCTGAGCTGGAGTTCAACTGGCGTCCTGGCGACAGTTTCTTCCTGAACGGATCGATTGCCTATCTTGACGCGAAGTTCGGCAACTATCTGGTGAGCCGTGTCGATGGACTGGGCAATTTCGAAGGCCGCCAGAACGTGACGGTGGCGCGTGCTCTGGCACCGACGCTCCAGCTGAAGGGCTGGCAACCCGCCCTTTCGCCGAAATTCACCTTTGCGGCACAAACCGGCTACGTGTTTGACGTTGATGACAATAACAGCATCACGCCGATGGCGCAGCTATCCTACTCGAGCAAATACTATAGCTTTGACTATAATCTGCCAGGGTCGGAGCAGAGTTCATTTGCGAAGCTCGACCTGCGGTTGACTTGGCGTAACAAGAGCCGTGGGCTGACTGTCGAAGGCTTTGTCGAGAATGTGACCAACAAGGCCGTGCTGGTCCGCTCCGTCATTTTCAAGCCTGATGAAGCAAACTTCCCATCGGCAGCGATCCAAGCCAACTATGGCGATCCCCGCACCTGGGGTATCCGGGTCGGGCTTGATTTCTGATCGAAAACCCAGTGTTCCGTTGGGGTGGGCTTTGGTCCGCCCCATGGGTATCATCGGGCAAAATGCCCCGCTTGCAATGTCGGGGCAAGGGAGAGGTATGGCTGAACTTGGTGCGCTGAACTGGGTGATTGTCGTCATCTACCTTCTTGCAACCAACGCGATCGGTTCGTTGGCCAGCCGCGGTGTGGATAGCGCACCGGAATTCCAGTTCGGGGCTCGAAACCTAGCTAGGTGGATGCACGAAGGTTTGCGAGACTTGAAGGGGTGAGGAATTTGTCCAATCAACAAGGCCGCTCGGCACGGATGCACCCGAAGGGTCTCTATTTCTTGGCTTTCACCGAAGCGTGGGAGCGTTTCAGCTACTACGGAATGTCGGCGCTCCTGGCGCTCTATCTTGTTCAACAGTTGCTTCAGCCTGATCATATAATGAATGTCTGGGGCCTAGGTGTTTTGAGGAGCAACCTCGAAGACTTAATGGGCCCTTTAACGCCGCAGGCTTTAGCTTCCCTCATTTTCGGCATCTACTCCGCGTTCGTCTATCTGACGCCCATCGCTGGTGGGGTACTGGCAGATCGATACTGGGGCGCTCGTCGAACCGTTTTGATGGGTGCTTTTTTGCTAGTTTTGGGTCATCTAGCGATGGCGTTCGATGAGACGTTCCTGTTGGCGCTTGTTCTTCTAATCATGGGTACGGGCCTGCTGAAGGGCAACATTTCTGCTCAAGTTGGCGCTTTGTACCCTCCTTCCGATGATGAGAAACGCACGCAAGGATTTATCATTTTCTCAGTCGGCATAAGTGCTGGTGCGATGGCTGGACCAATTGTTTGTGGTTCACTCGCTTTAGCATATGGCTGGCATATTGGGTTTGCCGGTGCTGCGGCATTGATGATGTTGAGTATGGCGACGTACGCGCTAGGGCTCCGTCACCTTCCGCCCGATGCGGTCCGTGCCCGACAGTCTTCGAGCACTCCACTGTCCAAAGCTGAGCGGCAAAAAATTCTGGCCCTTCTTGCAGTGATCGCGATCACTGTTTTCCAGACTACCGCCTATAACCAGAGCGGGAACGTGGGCTTGATCTGGATATCCGAGCACGTCGATCTCCAGACAAGTTTAGGACAAGTACCGGAACCATGGTTCCCTTCTTTCGATGCGTTAGCAGGGATCATTGCAGCGCCCTTGCTGATCGCGCTGTGGTCGCGTTTCCCTAAGCTAGATCTTCGTCCACTGCACAAGATTGCATTGGGTGCAGCTATTGCAGGGGTGGCCTCGTTGCTTCTGGCAGCTGGCGCGTTGCAAGCTCAGTCCGGAGAAGCCAGCTGGCTGTGGCCGCTATTGGCGTTCGTAACCTTCGGGATCGGGTACATGCATTATTGGCCCACCTGTCTGGCCCTTGTCTCAAGGTTGGCGCCGATGCACCTGAAGGGAACGATGATAAGTGTCGCTTTTCTGGCCTTCTTTGTTGCGAACTTGCTGGTGGGATATGTCGGTACCTTTTATGAATCTTTGGGGCCGTTGAATTTCTGGCTCATCAATGCCAGCATCGCTGGCGTAGGGTCGGTTGTCGCCCTCCTGAGCTCAAAACCTCTTTCTAAGATTCTCGATGACCTTGGTCCACACCCAGAGGTTGATGAGACAAGACCGATAGACTCAGATAGCTTTAATGTGCCTTCAAACACGCATTCTTGATATAGAAACGGCCGGCAAACCTCTGCATGTGCCGCGGCATCACAGCACCGGTAACGAGGCAGGACAGATGGCGTCGTCCGGCTTTGGCCCCAGGTGGAAGTATTTTCCTGACTACATCATCGGCATCACGAAAGAGATACCCACTGCAGCCATCGACCGGAAAACTGCTCCGCTTATCCTGGTCTGCAATCGTATGACAGATTGCTCGTCGGTGAGACCGACGCTTTACAGGGTGCGGCAACAATGAATCTGGTGTATCGCATGATTGCTGATCTCGATGTGCTCAACAAGACCGGCGAGGATCGTTGCCCGCCCGAATATGTCGCCCGAACCTGACATGAAGACATGGTCTGGTATGGACCTGCAGGAATCGGGGCGAGCATGTCGATCCCGCGCTACCAGCAACAACACCAATACCCGTTCCGCGAAGGCTTAACCGACAAGGTCTACAATGGCTATGTCGCGCGATTCGCTCAAGGGAACTATGCCGACTTTTTCGGCTGGTCCAACCTCACAAATCGACCGACTGGCAGCTTCTTGGGCTTGCCCGCATCACAAACACCGGGTGACATGCGGGTGGTCAATATCTACCGGCGCTATGGCGACAAGCAGGCCGAAAATTAGGTATTTATGGACATTCCTTGGTACCTGAAGATGCAAGGCCTCGTCATCTTCGAGCGGATACGGGCCTTGCACCCGGTCCGCTATAGTTCCATTCCGTCCGGAACGCTGATCCGGCCTAGGTTTCGGGCCTTGTTGAATTCACGCAGCCTCGCAAGCACATCGACTCCGACCTGAGAATAGAGGTCGAGCAGGTCTACCAGGACCCAGTTTTCGCGAATCAATCCATTCTCCAGTCGCCAGAAGTCGAGGCTGCGCAAAAGGACCTCCTTGCCGGCAGGCGCGATCCCCATCCAGCCATCGTGCGAAAGCGTGAGCCTCATATTGGGCCAGCCCGTCTCGCACGCATAGTTGCCTTCGGCGAACCAGTGCGACAACAGGTCGCCCATTGCATCCAGCTTTCGATCAGGCATCGCGCGCAGGAACGGAATCTGGTGCCAATTCCGGAAACCCGAAGTGCCACGTACCGCTCCAATTCCCGCCGGTCCGTACCAGTTGAAGCGCGGGTGCCAGTATTTCTCAAGCTGCATCACTTTAGGATCAGGATCCGAAGGATGACGGCACATGTCTTCCAGCATGGCAACCACGTGTTTGAATGCGGCGGCACCGTCGCCCGTGATAGTCAGGCCATCGCCGCTCATTGGTGCGGGAGTGCACAGATAGGCGCCCAGTTGAGGTGCCATGGGCCAAGCGCCGGCTTGCATCATGAGTTCAGGGATATCCCATATGGCTTGCATTTCGGTGACGGAGCCGTCTTCGATGCGGAAGAATTCTTGATACCGCATATGCGCCAATCGTCCCGTCGGTGGGATATCGAGAAATGGCGCCAGAAAGGTGCCCATGTAGTTGCCCACGCACCCGATCCAGTCCTTGCCCTCCGGAGTGGTGCCCGCCACAACAATCATGTCGCGTCTTTCCAGATCGGGCATCGCACCCAAAAGTGGCGTGTAGCAGCGCTCGAAGAGAGCCTCCGGACCAAGCAGATCGCCGAAGGGATGACACATCCGGATAGTGGCGTTCGCAGCAAATGCGGCAACCACAGCTCGCTTGGCACCTGCAGCCTCGGCTGTTTCCATTGCTCGCTGGAATGGGGAAAGTACGGATTTGAACTGTGCTGCTGTCATTTTTCAAACTCCAAAATATGGGAATAAAGATGAACTTTTTCCGTTACTGGGCGGTCCAGCCGCCGTCGATTACAAGGCTATGCCCTGTAATCATCCCGGCAGCAGGGGAAGCAAGATAAACGACCGCAGCGGCAACCTGTTCAGCCGTCGCCAATTGTCCCATCGGGATCATGCGATCGACGAATTCTGCGAATTGAGGATCCGCAAGCATCTTTTCGGTCATGGGCGTTCTGACGAATGTCGGCGCGACGCAGTTTACCCGAATTCCGACAGGTGCCAGTTCTACCGCCATTGCCTTGGACAGTCCTTCGATCGCATGCTTGGTCATGCAATAGACCGTGCGGTTGGGCGAACCAACATGACCCATTTGGCTGGTTATGTGGATGATTGCGCCACCTTTAGGCATCCTGCGGACGGTGCTTCGTGCGATACGGAACGCGGCCCTGACGTTGAGGGTCAGCAAACGGTCGAGTGTCGCGTCGGTCGCCTCTACAAATCGCTGAGGATGATTGGTCCCGGCATTGTTTACAAGAAGATTCAGCGGCTCCGCGCTTTCAATTGCATCTAGGACCTCGTCGCCGGTAACATCCATGGGCCAGGCTTCGAAAGCTTGGCCAAACTCGTCCGATGCGGAGTCAAGCTCCGGCGAAGCACGCGCCACGCCGATGACGTAGACACCCTCTTTGATGAGGGCGCGACAAATCGCTCGCCCGAGGCCCTTACTCGCGCCGGTTACAAGTGCTCTCTTGCCGATCAAGGAACTGTTCATGCCCGAATCAGTGCTGTGCAAGTGCGGGTAACGTATCACCGCCGCGAACCTGGACGACAATTGCGGGTTTAGCACCGCAATTGCGCAAGCTCCTGACGCTTCCACTAGGCAAGGTGATTGTGTCACCGCCCGAACAAACAGTCGATTGGCCGTCCATCAAAACTTCGACCGCACCCTGTTGAACAAACCAGACATCGGGAACTTCTAAGGGGTGATCAGGCAGAGTTGTTCCGGCTGCCAATGAAATCTCGCTGATAGTGAACCCGTGCGGCCAGACTATTGGCTCGGCGCCAACAAGTATTCGCTCTGACACGCCGCCAACATTGGCGAGCGTACCGGCAGGACGTGACGTCGCTTTGCGAATAACGCAGCGCTCGAGAGCCGCAGAGTCCACCCTTCCAAGGCTTTCGACTTGTTCTTGGCTGGTCGCTCGCATGACTCTCGCGTCCGGCGGAACGGTCTCGCCCTTGGCGGTATCAATCAGCGTTCCGTCCTCAAGAAGTATAAGTCCAAAATCTTTGGCCATGTCGAAGACATAGGGCGCCCATAGAACGTGACCAGGAACGTCGCCGCCCAGCACCGCCCAAAGGAAGCCGGTATCATCCCCGATATTCTCGAATCCTCGGAATATGTGGGTGGGGATAGCGATCAGATCGCCTGGCCCTATGAAGACTTCACCATCTTCCGCGCTCTCGCCTGTCATAAAGCGCCATTTGCCGGTGTGGACATAGAAAACTTCCGCGGTTTCGTGGCTATGTTGGGAATTTAAGCACCTAGGAGGCTGCCGGGCCCCGCCGATATTGAAACCATGGGGTTCCGTAATATGCACAAACTGGTCGGGATTTTCGGCCACGCCTGGACCGATGATGGTGAAATTTTCTTTCTGATCCGATCCAGGTGATCGAGTGTCGATGAACGCGTCCCGACAGGGAACGAGGTCGGAGTAACGCACAATGCGCGCTTCTAGCGAACGGCCCGCCAGATCAAGGTGTGAATTGTCCTTCATGAATGCTCCGCTTATCCTCTAAAGGCTTGTTTTAGGGTTGCCCCGCAGGTGAGCAAGGCGATCAAAGTCGTCGTAAGTCCGTTGCGCAGAGTTCGCTTTTAACTCTCCGCATCTCTACCCAATATTGTTCTTCCCTTGTTGATCCACATGCCATAAACGACAATAATGCATTCGCAGTCAATAGTAACTTACATTATTGCGCGTTATTTTGCATCACAGGTATGTCAGGCAACGCTGCCAAACGTTATGGAAAGCTCGGTTATGCAGAGACAAATAATGCAAATGCTTATGCTTGATCGGAAGCTGGGTTGCCGCGAGGGCTAAGCGTCGCGCGAGTTAGGACTTGTGCATCCGCATGCAATTCGATTGTTACAATTGAGGTTCGATCAATGATTTCAATACTTGATCTTTTCCGGATCGGCGTAGGCCCATCGAGTTCTCATACTGTCGGTCCGATGAGAATTGCGCGAAGGTTTGTGTCCACGCTAGATCAACAAAGCAAGTTATCATCAATTTTACGAATACATGTTCAATTACAGGGGTCTCTAGCTTTGACCGGAGTAGGTCATGGCTCGCCGATAGCCAGTGTGCTCGGACTTATTGGGGCAGAACCACAAACCGTAGATCCTGATGCGGTGGAAAAAATTCTCGCTGAGCCGAAGGCCGGGACGCTGAGGCTGCTGGGGAAGCATTCAATAAAATTCGACATGATGAATGACATCGAGCTTGCGTGCCATATAACGCCGCGTCAGCATCCCAATGGGATGAGGCTCCGCGCGTACGGAACTGAATTGCTGATTGCAGACGAAACATACTTCTCGACCGGTGGCGGCTTCATTGCAACGATTGCGCAGATTGAATCGCCCACGCAAGCCGACTTGGTGACGGGTAGCTCTACAGTCACTTATCCTTTCTCGTCTGGGGCTCAGCTTTTGGCATCGTGCGAAAATGCCTCACTGGATATCGCGTCGCTCATTCTTGCCAATGAAGAAGCGTGGCGGTCACCAAAGGAAACTAACGAAGGTATCGATGCACTCGTGTCAGCTATGCTCAGCTGTATCGATCGGGGACTACACAGTGAAGGCGAGCTTCCTGGAGGATTACATGTTCGAAGGAGAGCGCCTGGACTTTGGCGCAAACTCGAGGACAGTAAAAGGCCGAACGAAAGTGAAGCGTTACTTGATTGGCTGAATGTATTTGCCATGGCTGTGAACGAAGAAAATGCGTCCGGCGGACGTGTTGTGACAGCACCGACTAACGGCGCAGCAGGGATCATCCCAGCCTTAATACGTCACTACTGTACTGGGCAAGAGCGGGATCCTGAGATGGCACGGCGGTTCATTCTTACGGCGGGCGGCATAGGATTACTATACAAGCAGCGCGCGTCTATCTCGGGCGCCGAAATGGGTTGCCAGGGTGAGGTTGGCGTCGCTTGCTCTATGGCTGCCGCTGGTTTGGCAGCAGTATGGGGTGGCACCCCCGAGCAAGTAGCCACCGCCGCCGAGATTGGAATGGAACACAATCTGGGGTTGACCTGCGACCCGGTGGGCGGCCTAGTGCAAATTCCTTGTATCGAACGGAATGCCATAGGAGCGGTGAAAGCCGTGAATGCAGCGAGGCTTGCCTTGCACAGCCATGAGACTCCCAAGGTTTCGCTCGACCAGGTCATCGAGACCATGCGCCAGACCGGCCTCGACATGTCGTCCAAGTATAAGGAAACGAGTCTCGGCGGGCTTGCCGTCAACGTCGTCGCATGCTGATCGGCCCACAAGAGCTGATCGAACTCGTCGATCGGGTCGGCGTATTCGTCTTCGCCCTGAGCGGCGGCATGGTCGCAGTGCGTCACCGCATGGATTTGCTGGGAGTGATGGTCATTTCGCTGTTTCCTGCTGTTGGGGGCGGAACGCTGAGAGACCTTCTCTTGGGTGTTCCGGTCTTTTGGCTCACCGACCAGGCGTCCCTGATCCTTGCGCTTTGTGGGGGCCTGGCCGCCTTCTTCTTTGCAAACTTCTGGGCTCGTCTCCATGCTCTGGTTTGGGTCGATGCGGCTGGCTTGGCGTTGTTCGCAGTCGTTGGCGCTTCGAAAGCCTATGCCGTCGATGGCAGCTTCCTGGTTTCGGTCTTCATGGGGGCGCTGACCGCTACTGCGGGCGGCCTCATTCGCGATGTGGTCTGCAACGAAAGTCCGATGCTCTTGCGCGAAGAGGTCTATGCAACTGCGGCCATCGCGGGTGCCTCCACCTTCTGGCTGGCCAGAGAAGCGGGAATGTCAGGGCAGGAAGGCCTCTTGGCCGGATCGTTCGTGGGCTTTGCCGTCCGAGCGGCCGGCATCGTGTTCAACCTTCGGTTGCCGCGTTCGCCCGCACCACCAGTCCAATGAGCAAGTTGCTTGTGCCGTCCGATAGAAATCGTTATGACTGCGAATGCATGATCGAATCTGACTGGGATGGGAGACAAGTTATGGCCAGCAATCTGGACACGGCACGAGCATTTTTCGAGGTTTGTGAAACTGGGCAGGGATGGGACGCATGTCGCGCCTATTGCCATGAGCAAGCCAGCTTTGCTGCCCAATCCGGAGCAATCGCGGACATAACTTCCCTCTCGGCCTATGCCGACTGGATGCGCGGCCTGCTGACAATGTTGACCGATGGGGCATTTGAACTGACTGCCTTTGCCGAAGATATCGGGCGGGATACGGTCATTGTCTCAGCGGTATTCACCGGTACTCACAACGGCACTGACGGTCCCGTCCCCGCGACCGGGCAGGCGGCCCAATCCGATTACGCCTACGTCATGAAGTTCGGCGGCGGAAAGGTCAGCCACATGACCAAGATCTGGAACGATGGCTGGGCACTCAAACAACTTGGCTGGGCCTGAGGGAGAGCGATCATGGCAACTGTCCCCCAACACCCCTTCAAGAAGCGCTACGACAACTTCATCGGTGGCACTTTCGTGGCGCCGACTGACGGTCGCTACTTCGACAATCCCACGCCGGTTGACGGGTCGATCCTGTGCGAAATCGCGCGGTCGGGCGCTGCCGATATCGACAGGGCACTGGATGCAGCCCACCTCGCTGCGCCCTCTTGGGGGGCTTCGTTGGCAGCGGAACGGGCCGGAATCCTCAACCGGATTGCCGAAAGGATGGAGGCCAATCTCGAACTGCTTGCGCGAGCTGAAAGCTGGGACAACGGCAAGCCGCTGCGCGAGAGCATGGCCGCCGACCTGCCGTTGGCGATCGATCATTTCCGCTATTTTGCCAGTTGCATCCGGGCTCAGCAGGGCAGCCTTTCGGAGATCGACGGTCAGACGGTCGCCTATCATTTCCACGAGCCGCTAGGCGTTGTCGGCCAGATCATCCCTTGGAATTTTCCGCTCTTGATGGCCGCCTGGAAGATCGCGCCGGCGCTTGCTGCCGGCAATTGCATCGTACTCAAGCCAGCCGAACAAACGCCCGCCTCGATAATGCTCTGGGCCGAACTTGTCGCCGACATCTTGCCGCCGGGCGTGCTCAATGTCGTCAACGGTTTCGGCCTCGAAGCTGGCAAGCCGCTCGCCAGTTCGCCCCGCATCGCCAAGATCGCTTTCACCGGAGAAACGACCACCGGGCGACTCATTATGCAATATGCCTCGGAGAACATCATTCCGGTGACGCTGGAACTGGGTGGGAAATCGCCCAATGTGTTCTTCGCCGATGTGGCGCGCGAGGATGACGACTTCCTCGACAAGGCGATTGAGGGCTTTGTCATGTTCGCGCTCAACCAAGGCGAGGTCTGCACTTGCCCGTCGCGCGCGCTGATCCAGGAGAGCATCTACGACCGGTTCATGGAACGCGCACTCGCGCGGGTGGCGCAGATTGTGCAAGGCCACCCGCTCGATCCCGCAACGATGATCGGGGCCCAGGCGAGCACAGAGCAGGTCGAGAAGATCATGTCCTATCTCGATCTCGGCAGGCAGGAAGGCGCGCATACGCTGATCGGCGGTGCCCGCGCGGAGATGCCGACCGAACTTTCCGGCGGAAATTACATCCAGCCGACCGTGCTTAAAGGCGAGAACTCGATGCGGGTTTTCCAAGAGGAGATATTCGGCCCTGTGGTCTGCGTGACGACTTTCAAAGACGAAGCCGAGGCGCTGGCGATTGCCAACGACACGCTTTACGGGCTGGGCGCCGGTGTCTGGAGCCGCGACATCAATACCTGCTACCGGATGGGCCGCGGAATCAAGGCCGGGCGCGTCTGGACTAACTGCTACCATGCCTATCCCGCGCATGCCGCCTTCGGCGGTTACAAGCAGTCGGGCATTGGCCGCGAGAACCATCTGATGATGCTGGCCCACTATCAGCAGACCAAGAACCTGCTGGTGAGCTATGCACCGCAAAAGCTCGGCTTTTTTTGAGCGCTAGGGACAATGATCCGCGCGACCGAAGCGGCCATCGCACTCCTTCACGCGATCAAGGCTGACCACGGCGAGGTCATGTTTCATCAGTCCGGCGGGTGTTGCGACGGATCGAGTCCGATGTGCTATCCGCAAGGTGAGTTTCGGCTTGGCGCTAGCGATGTAAAGGTCGGCGAAGTCGATGAAACTGGCTTCTTCATGTCAGGTCCGCAGTTCGAAAAATGGCGGAACGGTCGGCTGCTGCTTGATGCCGTTCCGGGCAGGGGCGGCATGTTCTCGCTCGATAACGGCCGGGAACAGCGGTTTCTTCTGCGCGCGGACGGCGATGCGGGCGAGCCGAAGTAACTAGGAACAGAAGCAGGAGTTCTCGAATTGCCGAACATCACTCTGGGCATGGCACAAGCGGCCGCTACGGCTGCAATCGCGGAAGCGCGCAAACTGAATCTTAAACCTGTCACCGTCGCAGTTCTGGACGCAGGTGGGCATCTGGTGGCCCTGGCCCGCGAAGACTACTCCTCAAACCTCCGCCCCAAGATTGCGATTGCCAAAGCTTCCGGTGCCCTTGCACTTGGTGTATCTTCTCGCGCGATTGGCGAAATGGCGCAGGAGCGGCCAACATTCGTTGGTGCCTGCGCAAATCTTGCCCCGGAAGGATTGATTCCTGCAGCCGGAGGCGTGCTAATTCTCGCGGACAACGGCTATGTCATCGGTGCAATCGGCGTGACTGGAGATACTAGCGATGACGACGAGAAGTGTGTGTCCCCCGTCAGCATTCAATAGACACACTGGCTGCATAAAATAGGAGAGTGTTTTGGGTTCATCGTAGTGACTGTAAGGAACGAAGATGAACACGAAACACTCAAAGCCGTCCGCGCAAGCGGTTGTAAAAGACATTCGCCGTGCCACGCGCAAGCAATATGGCGCGGAGGAGAAGATCAGGATCGTGCTGGAAGGCCTGCGCGGGGAAGATAGCATTGCGGAGCTATGCCGCCGTGAAGGCATTGCACAGGGCGTGTATTACAAATGGTCAAAGGACTTCATGGAGGCTGGCAAGCGCCGGTTGGCAGGGGACACATCGCGCGGCGCCAACACCGACGAAGTGCGCGATCTGCGTCGTGAGGCTCGCGATCTAAAAGAAGTTGTGGCTGAGCAGATGCTCGAGATGCGGCTGCTTAAAAAAAGCATGATCGCGGATGGGGGAGACGACGAATGAGATATCCTGCCTCTGAGAAGCTCGAGATTATCCGCATTGTCGAGCAGTCGCACCTGCCCGCCAAACAGACATTGGATAGGCTGGGCATCGCCCGGCCTACCTTTTACCGCTGGTATGATCTGTATCTGCGCTTTGGCGAAGATGCGCTGGCAGACCGGCGGCCTGGACCCAAGCGGGGCTGGAACCGCATCCCTGACAAGGTGCGCGGCGATATCCTTGATATGGCGCTTGAACGCACCGACCTATCGCCCAGAGAGCTTGCGGTGACGTTTACCGATGAACAGCGCTACTTCGTCTCGGAAGCAAGCGTTTACAGGCTATTGAAGGCACATGACCTGATTACCAGCCCTGCCTTCATCGTCATGAAAGCCGCCAGCGAGTTCAAGGATAAAACCACAGCGATCAACCAGCTGTGGCAG
>Ga0214919_10000152_pt1 | contig 113599 bp, 152 predicted proteins | sample LL1503_MetaG_FD_177994 | JGI IMG/M metagenome (GOLD analysis project Ga0214919, IMG submission 177994) | Freshwater microbial communities from Lake Lanier, Atlanta, Georgia, United States - LL-1503 | ecosystem: Environmental > Aquatic > Freshwater > Lake | place: USA: Georgia | collected...
ACCAACAATAATTAACTTTGGGCCTGCTCCATCAATACCAACAATAATTAACTTTGGGCCTGCTCCATCAATACCAACAATAATTAACTTTGGGCCTGCTCCATCAATACCAACGATGATTAGTTTTGGAACTGCTCCAACAATACCAACGATGATTAGTTTTGGAACTGCTCCAACATTTACACCAATTAACTTTGGAACTGCTCCAACATTTACACCGATTGAATTTGGAACTGCTCCAACATTTACACCGATTGAATTTGGAACTGCTCCAACATTTACACCAATTAACTTTGGAACTGCTCCAACATTTACACCAATTAACTTTGGAACTGCTCCAACATTTACACCAATTAACTTTGGACCTGCTCCAACATTTACACCAATTAACTTTGGAACTCCTCCAACTGTTAGTGTAGATTGGGGCACACCCCCAGTTGTTAGTTGCATAGTGAATGTGGCATGTCCTTCTGCCACTCCATTTACTCAGCAAAGAATGTTTTCAGAAGAAGATTTGTTTGAACCAACTGAAGCTCTTGAGGTAAATGTAGGAAGTATTGGATTGCCATCTGAAATTAAAATTGTGATGCCAGCAATATCAGACATAAAAATTTTACATGACATACCCGATGTGATTCGAATTGAATCCCCAAAAATTCCTGATATTCGTATTTTAATGCCTGAAATTCCACTGCCCAGCATTATCACTTTAAATGCTGACAATGTACCTTCAATCATAAGGCTTGATGCAAGCAGCTTGCCTAGTGCAATAAGATTAGATAGCAGTAGTTTACCAAGCACAATTAAACTAGAAATTCCGAAAGAATTGCCAAAAATTCAAATTGATGCAACAGGAATTCCAGACAAAATTCAAGTAATAGGAATACCTTCAACTATTGAATTGGTTGGAGCTCCATCTGAAATTAAGTTGATCATGCCAGAAAAGCCTGAAATTGAACTAGTTTATAAAGGAGCACCAATTGATGTTAAAGTTAATTTAGATGTAAGTAGATTAACTGGAGAAGGCGATGCATCTCAGTGCGTTATGATTGTGCCTTGTAAGCCCGGACAATAAATTTAATCATGGAACTTAGAATTAAAAAACATCCTAATGGAAATCAATATTTTTTAACACCACAAAACATGTGGGTTAGAAACTACACGCTTGATGGTCCACCTTTTTTAGACATAAACAATTCAATATCTTCAGAAGATCATTTTTTATTTCTTCAAAATGAATATAAAAATAATCAAAGCCGTTATACATGGATTGATTCTGAAGAACTTGAAATGAGAAATGTAGTCATCATTTCAGATGGTTATGATTTTGAAAAAAAACAAACATTATTGAGTAAATTGCCTAATGATACAACATTGATTGGGGTTAATGGGGCATTAACAAAATGGAATGTTCCAAACAGATCTCTATCTTGGTATGTTGTAAACAATCCTTATAAAGAATGCATGCGTTATTTGCCACGCAGATCAAGAATTCTTCCTAAATGCATAGCTTCCTTAAGAACTAATCATTCGTTTTTAACTGCTTATAAGGGAACTAAATATCGTTATTTGCCAACTGGTAATGGAAAATATTCAGGCATAGGAACAAAAGAAACGAATTGGCAAATTGACGACTGTCGCAACCCTATTTGTGCTGCAATAGAACTTGCTTATAGGTTTGGAGCAGAGAAAATTTTACTTTTTTGTTGTGATAATAGTTTTAATGTAGAAAGGGCTGGAGCAGATAGATTAAACAATGGGCTTTATCAATACCCTCAACAAAACATAGCACATGGATTGATTGATGCGAAATTCTATTGGTTAAAGCAACATCCTTACTTTGATTACGATTTAGGGGATCACTCTAGCGGTCAAACTTACCAACATGCACCATATATAAGGGAAGAAGATTTCCTTCTCTTTTTCAACAAGGTTGGTGAAAAATGAACAAATGGAGTGATAGAGGTAATGATCCCTTTGGGCCGTTCAATATGAGCGATTTCAAAAAGTGGATGTACCAACAGCATGATGCTAATAGATCTAATATGGTTGGTTTAGCGGTTGAGTCAAAAATTCCTTTGAAGCGCTTGGTGTCTCGCATCGAAGTGCAAGAAGGAGATACCGTTGAAGTAGCTAAAAACTTTAAAAAATTTGGTGGCACAATCACGGAGGAGAATGGCCACTACATGTATGTCAACACAGAAGGTGGATCATTCATGATTCATCGCATGCATATTAAACGCTCAGAAGACTAATTAAAAATACGGTATTATTTGAAGCCTTTTGTATGTAGCAAGAGGCTTCAAATTTAAGTATTTTTACGAATCATTAAACTTTTTTTGGGAAGGCTATTAAGATTCACAACTGGGGTTAAAGTAATAGATTCACTGTATTCGGGAGTTCCTTTAATAGGCACATTTGTATATCCACGAGTTTTCAAAATATTTCTAAGTGCATCCCAAGAATCAGCAGTTTCAATCCACAATTCCCAATACATTCTGCTATCATAAACAATTTTTGATATCTGAGAAGCCCAACTTGAAGGCAATCCTAAAGTGTTTATGTCATCAACTCTTGTAGAAAGTGTTTCTTTTCCTTGAACAATAGCCAAAAGACGAACCCCTGTTTTGTCTCTACGAGCCAAATAAAGATAAAGCATTGATAATTTATCAGCCATTATAATTTCCTGTTTTTTCTAAAGATTCTTCTTCCTTATAATAAGTAGTAGATGATTGATTTGCCATCAATTCTTCTAAAACGATTTCCATAACCAATTGGGAAAATGGATCGTTTCCAAAAGATGCGGCAAAATCTTTAATTGCCTCTATCCCTGCACTAATTTTATCTTGGTGTTTATTCATGATTCCGCTTCCACAATATGCTTTGATTAAAGACAACTACTGCATAGCTTATTTTGGTCATTCTAAAGAATATATCGTTCAACTAAGGTTGTTGCGTCCATTCATGGAAACAACATTTCCCGGCATAAAAGTTTTTGTAAGCTGTTTGCCTGAATATTTGTATTTACTAAAGGACACTCCTAGAAATATAAGCAAGAATGAATTATTAACAAACAAAAAAAATTATGCCTATATTCGTGAATTAAGCAGCAATATGATCACACATCCAGTTGAAGATTTTATGAAAGAATCTGATATGCCTTGTGGTCCAATCGCAAATTTGCCTTCTCCTTTAGAAATTAAGCCTCAAACATGTGCTTTGCTTACAAATAGTACAACAACATCTCAATCTTTAAATGGCAATCAAATTCAAAAAGCTTGTGAAATAATTAAAGGAATGGGTTGTGAGCCAATAGTAAATGAATATTCTATGACTTGTGATTGGATAATGGGAGTTGAAAACGAATTTCTTTTCGAAGCGGCGTCAAAGGGCAAGGCAACCACCCTAATATCAACGGGTTTAGGTGAAAATCTATTTCAGTCAATGTTTCCGGGTGGACAAATAATTAAGTTATAAAAAAGTAAAGAAGTCTCCTGCATAAATAAAAGTGAGGTAGAGATCATAAGCTTATATCCTCAAGGAGAAAAATGAGCGTATTTCGAGTAAAATTAAACAATTCTTTTCAAGGTCAGCTGGACATTAACCCTGAAACCACTGCTGAATTCACTACATCTATACAGCGTACCATTTATGTAACTGGTCCTAAAAAGATTTATCGCAAGCTAATGGATGGCGAAACCTTCACGGACTGCAATTACTGGAAGAAGTTCGCTTATCCTCAAGTTTCTTACGATCAAGCGTTCATTGAAGTCGTGTCTGACGATGGCTCCGTTTATAGCGATATCGAACAAGAAAACAACTTCCCTACCGTGTATTCTTTCACAGTAAGCGATGGATCTAGTTTTGAAGATAATGTTTGCGACATTATTGGCGAATATGGTGCTGCTGCAAACTTTGTGCAAATCAGCAACAAAGTTGGCGGTGGAGATATTCGTGTAAAACTTAATGGTCTTGCTGGGGCTATTTTTGATCTTCTTGCTGGCGATACTCAATTGTTCAATTACGGCGATCTTTCCGTTACAAAAATTGAATTTGACAATTCTAGCGGCTCTGACGCCGATATTCAAGTTATTGTTTCGGTAAAAAGTGAATGTAAAAGCTAAATTTTAGTTACAACATTTCAAAAAGGCCAAGCTTCTTAGCTTGGCCTTTACTATTTTAATAAATGCGAAGACACGGTAAATTATCATTAAAAGAATTTGCAAAAACCAGAAACATGATTCTTTTTAATCATGCCATGGGAGGATTGGGCGATGTTTTCATACAGAGAATGATGTTTCGAACTGTGAAAAAAATTATACCAGATTCTGAAATTCATGTTTCTCTGTTGCCACAGTATATTCCCGCTCTTGCTGATCATCCAAAAATAGAAAAAATAATTTCAAGTGTTGAATTTGATCCCTCTAATTATTTTATTTCATTTGATACATCTGTTGTACTTGCCAATCGATATGAAGACAAGTATGGATTTGATTGCCCTTACAATAGGGCCGATATATGGGCAAAACATAATGGATTTGATCTTGATGAACACGAAATGGACTTTTGCCTTGATCCGCAAAAAATTGAAAATTGTCGCAAAGAATTAAATGTTATTTCAGACAAATGTGGTCCTATAGTTTTATTTTGCCCTATTTCAAAAATGAAAACAAAAACATTACTGCCCGAACAAATGAAATGGGTTGTGAAATATTGCTCTGATAAAAAATTGATTGGAATAAATGATAAATCTATTCCTTATTTAAAGGATTTAGGAATTCCATGCATTTATGAAAAATCTATCGTAGATTGGATGCATTATGTAGCCGCTTGTGATTACATGATTTCCGTTGATTCAGCAGCGTTTCATCTTGCAGGAGGCCTTAAAAAGCCATTATTGGGCATTTTTACCTTTGCAAATGGCAAAACTTACGGAAAATATTATAATTGTGTTTTAATTCAAAAGCATAAAGATAATGGAGATTGGGATTGCGGACCTTGCTACAGCTTTAAAAGTTGTCCAAAAACTAAAAAAGAGATAAAGCCTTGCCTTTTAGAACTTACTGAAAACCAGTTCAAAGAAGGTATTGAAAAACTTTTCGACAAAAAATCATATTGCAGTAAAGTGGCTCTGCCTTTGCTTTTAGAAACAGAAATTTAAAAAAAACAACTAACTATAATGACATTGACATGTAATTAGGAGATAGTTTGGCTCAACTTATTAGACCGAGCTCTGTAAAAGTTTTGACTCAGGATGGTGAAGTTCATGTGACTATATCACTTGAACTTACAATCAACCTGAATAGTGAAGGATTGCATGTCAGCGGAGAGGCTACACATCAACGCCAAGATGTGATTGATAAGCCTAAAGAAAAATCAAAAAAAGAAGATGTAATGTGGGAAATTCCTGATTTTGGAACATCACCAAAAGTAGATTTTGGAAAGCAACAGTAAAGGAGCAAATATGGGATGTCATGGTTTTGACTGCGGAACATACAATCTCGTTCATTGCAATCGAGATGAAAACAGCAATTTTGTTTATCGTAGGGAAGTAAATGCTTTCCTAGAATTGCCTTTAGAAAATCGCTTTGTATTCAATATGATGCGATCTGCTGGAGTTCCTCTAATTGAAAGAGAAAAAGTTGCTTATGCTCTTGGAGAAGCAGCTGTAAATATGACTTATACAATGAGTCAATTAGAGTTGAAGAGACCCATGATTCATGGTTGTGTTAACCCTAAAGAAAAAGATGCATTCCAGATCATGAGCATCATGATGCATAGTCTTGTTGATAATGTAAAAAAGGATGGAGAAACTTTGTATTATTGCGTTCCAGCCAACGCTATAAATCAAGATACTGATGCAGATTACCATCAAAGAATTCTAGATGCCATTTTTAAAGCTTATAGATCTGAAACTGGATATAAAGTTGATGCTCATCCTATTAACGAAGCTTTAGCTCTTGTTTACGCTGAGCTAGGAAAAAAAGCTTTTACAGGAATTGGTGTATCTTTTGGTGCAGGCATGGTTAATCTTTGCTATTCAATGTATGGCAATCCTGTTTTCAGTTTTGCAATCGTAAACAGTGGAGACTGGATTGATCGTCAAGCTGCTAAAGCCACTGGGGAAAGCATTTCTTTTATCAATAAAGAAAAAACAAAGATTGATCTTTCTAAGTCTCCATCCACTCTTGTTGAAAGAGCAATTGCTACTCAATACAGGCTCATGATCGAACATACTGTTGCCGGTGTTAAACAAGGTTTTTCTGATATTACAAAAACTGTAAGAACAGATACACCTGTAGATGTAGTAATCGCTGGTGGAACAAGTTCTCCAAATGGTTTTGCTGAATTGTTTAAGGAAACTCTAGAACAAACAGAGCTCCCAATTAAAATTGGCGAAATAATCAAACCTTCAGATCCATTGTTCAGTGTAGCCAGAGGATGTTTACTGGCAGCTGAAGCAGCGGCAAGCTAACAAATAAAGAAAGAAAGAAGGAAAAGAATGAAAAGTAATCAAAAAAGCGTCAGTGATCTTGGCGCAGCCGCATACATTTTAATGCACGATTTAAAGGTTATAGGGCGCAAAGGTAAGGAGATTTTTTTTGCTGTTGATGCAAAACATAATCCCCAACAATTTGACCAATTAACTTTAGATTATTTATCAAGTGAATTTCATCGTTTTGATGCTTGTATCATGTCTTTAAAAAAAATTGGTGAATATCCTTTTGAAAACAAGAATAATCGTTTCGTAACCGATTTGGGTGCTGCTGCTTATATTCTCATGCATAAATATAAAGTTGTCGGAAAAAAAGGAAAAGCTATTTTCTTTGAAGTGGATGATATTTCCACTGAAAAATTCGATGAAATTGCTCTGGAATATATATCAAGTGATTTTCATCGATTTGATTCTTGTTTAATGTCTCTTAAAAAGATTGGCGAGTATATTAGCGAACAATTTTAATCTCGGCAATATATACTCTCAAGGAGAAAATATGCTGAGTTTTAGGCAATTTCGTAAATTAGATTCAGTTGCAATAAATGCAACTGAATTTTCTTTTTTGGAAGAACGAAATTCTATTGATTTACAAATTGAAAAATTAGTTGATGATTGGATCAATGAGTTAAAAAGTGAATTATTTCAAGGCACTCTTGCTGGATCTCAGCGTAGTATGTGGGATCGTTTTAAAAATACAATTTCTAATATTTGGTATGGTCGTCAACATCCTGAAAATCCATATGTATGGCGCAACAAGCTTGGCGATGATCTCGGTCGTCCTGTTGAATCTGTAACTTGTACACATATGACTTTGAATAATTACAAACATTTAAATGAAGCATTAGAAGTTGTTCAAATTTTGCTAGAAGATGCCTCAACATTACCTGCTGGAACTGCTAATTTAAGAATTATGCAAATTATAAATCAAAAAGCAGAAATTCTAAAAAGAAGACTAAAAGATCTTTTTAAAAAGTTCCCACCTTCAGTTTCTAATATTGCTTCTATTACAACAAAACCTGTTTTAACAACACAAAAAAAATTAGAACCCGCTGCTGCAGCACCTGAACAAGAAGTTGTGCCTCCTATTGAGGCAACTAAAGATCGTTTCCACTTTGAAAACTTACCCAATACAAATAAAAATTGGAATCAATTAAACGCTGAAGAGAAAAAAGCTTGGAATGAATTGGGTGGTGGCATCACAAGTCGTAGCCATAGAAGTAAAATAGGTGAACAACTTCCTCAAATTATTCGTCTTGGTGATCCTAGAAGAAAAATCATGGAAAACACACCTTCGAATATGCGTGGAAAGAATTATTTTCAATGGTATAAAACTCAATATCCAAGTCGTGTTGAGAGTGAAAGCAATCCAATTAAATCAGAAATTGAACTTCGAAATAATATTCGTACCCGCCCATTAAGTACAGCGGAAACAGGCGAAGAAAAATCTATACAACAAACAACAAATAGAGCAAAACGCACTCGTGGCACAAGTACTGCACAAAGCATCGTTAGTCCTGTTAATGAACCAGACGCAAGTGCAGCGGCTATTAGTCCACTAATAGATTACGATTCATTAAAAACAGTTGCAGAAGATATAATGCTGTTAGATGAAGATAAATCAAAAAGTGTAAAAGAAAAATTAAGTAAAGGAGAAGAATTTGCTTCTGAACTGCAAGATGAAATAGTCAAATTTTTAAATGATTATATCAAAAACTTTTCCGAAGAAAAACAAGCTTCTTTAAAAGATGATTTGGAAAAGGCTCAATCTCCAAAAAAATTAAAAGAATTTATAGAAAAGCATCTTATGGTATTTGAATCAGCAAATAATAAGACTAAAAGACTTGTAAAAATGTTTCGAGAAATGTGTCAAGGTTGATTTTTTTGTATCATTTTATTTGTCGTAATTGCTGCCTGTTTCGACAAAGCCGCCATTAAAGCTGGATCAATAAATGGAGTTTTATTTTCCATTGGAGGTATTTCCATTGGCTTTTTTTCTGGTGGAGATTTTTTCACTTCTTCTACAACCTTTTCGTAAAGAGGGTTATCATCAGTAATAACCTGCTCTTCAAGTATTCCAACAATGTGACTTAAAGCATAAAAAGTTTTACAGTTTGTCGTATGATGACGAATTACAACGCCATCTTCATCAATAGATTCTACATAACCAGTAAAGAATTCACTGAATTGAATATCTGTAAAATTAGTTTTTCCAACTGTGTTGGTTAATATTGTGCAAATTTTGCCTACAAACATATCTGTAAGTTTTTTTACAGTGGTGGTTTTCATGATTTATTTTATCCTTCTTGTATAACTATTTTAAGGCTTTTATAGTATTGGAGAAAGTATGGCGAAAGAATTTGATGAAATTGCACCTCCCGGTTGGGAAGGTACTGTTCGAAAGATGAAAAAACATAAACACATAGACAATCCTTGGGCACTTGCTTGGTGGCAAAAGAAACATGGTCATAAATCTCATGTTCCTGAGCCTAAAAAATCAAATAAAAATGAATCTTTTGCATCTTATGTAGAACAGCGTGATCTACAAGAAACTAAATGGATTCAAGGAGCAATAGACCCAGAACATAAGGGGTATTGCACTCCTATGACCAAAAAAACTTGCACACCCCGTCGAAAAGCTTTGGCCATGCGATTTAAAAAGGGTGATCTTCATTCAGAAGATTAACGCCAAATATCACTAAACCCAAAAAAATCACCTACTGTTCCATGAGGCCCTGAGAAATCGAGGGCCTTTTGGTTTTTCTTTATATAATGATGCAACAAAACAGCATTGTTTTTGACTAAGAATTCATTCCAATCATTATAACCAGATGGAGGTAAAACATAAGATAATTTATCTTTTACGCCTTTTGCTGTTTCTAAGCTTGTAACCATAGAACTCATTTTTGTCGTACCAGCTTTACCTGCTTTGTCTCGATCAAGACAAATTACAACTCTATATGGAGATAAAAGTATAGCTTGTTTTTCACTCATATTTTTACCACCACAAGCTACAGCATTAAAATCAGCTTGACGCAAACTCATAGCATTAAACTCACCTTCGCAAATATAAACAACACTGCCATGTTCGGGCCAATTACCAGCCATATAAATAACATCTTCTTTTCCTACGCCAATTTCCTTAGGTGGACCAAGATATTTGCATTTACTTTCTCCCATTGCTCTTCCATTGTAATAAATAAGATTGCCATTTGTATCATAATATGGAATAAGAATGCGACCTCTATATCGATCTCCTGTTCCAACATATAAACCATCAATCGGTATTTTACGATTTTTTAAATATTCTTCAGATCTTTGTCGCCACCTGTTATTGTTTCCTAAATCAGAAATCAAAAAACATTCAGAAGGAATGGATAAGCCTACTTTAGGTTTTTCAGGAGTAATCGCAGGGCCATCTTCGGCTGCAAACATTTCTTCTAGTCGTTTTTCTAATTCCCTAATACTGGTTTGTCCATGTAGACGAGCTATAGCTTCATCTCGGTCGCAATTATCAACCAACATTACCAGTTTAACCAAACTACCTTTTTTATCAGTTTTAAAGCAATGATATGTGCCAAACTTGCGGTTTTTTTTACCACCAGAAGGACTACACCAGAGGTGAAAGTCATCATCTCCTGATTCAAAAACACTATTGATGCGTATTTCTTTGCCTTGAACCTTGACATTATCATCGCCAAAGCGTCTTTTGGCCCATTTTGCAAATATTTTAAATGATATGCTCATGATGCGTCTTTTTACCTAGACCTTTCTCTTACAATAGATTATCTTATTTAGGTGCAATATGGAACACGAACATTTAATTTGCGAACATATTTCTGTTTCTCGGAAACAAACTTGGCAGGAGTGTCAACTTAAGTATAAGTTCCGCTACCATCTCAAAATGGTTCCTGAAGGGCCTATTCAGCCTTATTTTGTTTATGGTAAGGTTGTACATAAAATTGCAGAAGTTTATGTAGAACAACAAGGAAAAACACCAATTGAAGAAATCGCTAGAGATGTTTTATCAGGGAAAATCCCATGTGAAAAAGATTCAGAAGCACCTGTTTTACAGGCGGATTATATTGCCAAATTGCCAAGTCATTTGCGCAACATAAAGGCAATTAGCGACAAGATTGGTTATGATGGGCATTTAGAATGGCCTTTTAAATATGACATGCAACCACCTGAAAATCACATGATAACAGGTGTTATTGATCGACTTATTATTCGTGATGAAAAATATTTCATTCTTGATTACAAAACAACCAAAAAAGGATTTTGGCGCAAGAATGCGACAACCATCAAAAAAGATTTGCAATTGCGTTGTTATGCTCGTGTTGTTCAAAGAGAGTTTGGAGCAAAACCTGAAAATATAATGGCTGCCCTTTATTATTTAGAGGGAGGCAATCTTATAAGCACTCGGTTTAATGAAGAATCAATTGCAACAGCCGAAGAAGAATTGCATAATGCTTACAAAAACATCATATCAACTCACCCCGATCATGCTGTAGGTCGATATGGAAATCATTGTCAACGCTGTGATTACAGACGAGTTTGCCCTCTTATTGCCATAACTTAATTATGGCAATAAGATATAATCAGGACCAAAACTTTTATTCTCACCACTTCGATCATGAATTGGAAGTTTTTTAGCAATTCCTTCAGGAGATTGTTGGTTAAGTAAAAATTCATATCCTTTTTGTTTGCTCCAAAATTTATGAATTACAGATAAAGGTGTAAAATAGCCCTTGCCTGTTCCATCACGATATTGAGTACCCCAACATGTGCCAATATATTCACCGCCATCATTCATAAGACCACCGCCAGATCGGCCCGGACGAGGTGAATTTTCAATGGTAACTAAATCAGCACCTTGAATGCCAAGAAACTTTATATCATAGTGTGCAACTTCGCTTCCCGCATCACAGCCACAACTATGACCATGTTGTCCAACTTTATAAGAATAATCAGCAGGCCCGACAGGAAAATAATTAGGCTCCCAATCAGGTTTAAATGAAATTAGGCCTGTATCTTGCCCATCTACATAACTATAAAAAATTACATCAGCATCATAAGTTTTAGGTGCATCAAGCTTTTTTTCATTATGATACCAAACTATCACTTTACATTTAAGAGCTTTCTTTTTCCCAGTTTCAACTTCCATAATACCGGGAGTCCAAAGATGACCACAAGTAGCAACATATGCAACCTTAGTCTTTGAATCGTAAAAAACAATTGTACCAGAACCTGAAGCTCCGCTTACTCCTATTTTTACACTAGCAGCAAGAAAGTTTTTATACTCAGGACCACGATTAGGTATAGGTGCTGGATTTTCGTTGCCAAATTGATTGCGTTCCAAAATAGGCATATTGTCGAGCGGATCACGCTCAACAAAACGCAAAGGCGGTGCTTGAAACTGTTCAACAGGGAGTTGCGAAAACCCTGTAGAAGGGAAAAGACCTAACAAAAATACCAGCATTAAAAGAATTTTTTTAATCATTGCAACTCCGATAAGCTTGGATACTTTATATAGTTGTGTAAAGGAAATAACATGGCAACATTAACTATATCTCATTATCTTTATTTAGATCGTGATCAAAGATATGGTCTTCATAACGGTAATTCAATTGAAGTAATTGGAGTCGCTGTACCAGTTTGGTTCAAAAAAGGCAACACAAGTGAGCCAGCGCCAGAGATATTCTGTAAATATAAATTAGTGAATAATAAAACTGGTGGAAATATAATTCGCAATAATCAAGGCTATACAATCACCATGCCTCATATTGAGTTATATGGGGATGATGAGAAAAATGATGATCTTGAAGTTGAAAAAATGTATGAAGAAGTTTTAAGAGCATATCAACAAAAAATTGGAACCAGTGATCGACTTCTTGATATTGAAGATGGAGGCGTTGAAAGTGTTGAATTTAGATATTATCATAAGGTCGAAATTGACAAAAAGCTTCATCATGTAATTCATTTTGTTGAAATCAAACCTATAGACATGCTTGTCGATACTATTGATTAAACATTAGAATCCTGTAGTTGCAAAGAAAGACGCAAATTTATTGTATCTCCACTGCTAAGAGTAACAGATGAACTAAGAGGATTAGAACTGATAAGGGTTCCTGTATTGTCTGATTTATCAGTCATAAAAAGATTTTTTACAGGGCCATAACCTGTTCCAGAACTTGTAAAAACAAGCAACCCACTTACTGCTCTATACACTCCAGAAATTTCTTCTATAGTGAATCCACCAGTAGAACTTACAGCTTGTCTTGTATAGCCAAAACCAGATGGTTCATCTTCCAAACTTCCAATTACATCTGCCACATCAATCGTAGCCCTAGCATCAAGACCAAAATAATAATTGGCTGGAACAATAAATCCATCATTGTTAAAAGCACAATTAAGAATAAATGCTTCTCCTGCTGTATGGAGAAGATTTTTGATATTCCTGTCTTCCCAAATGACATTACCATTTCGGATGTGTTGAATTTCAAGAATTTTAACTAAGCCGTGCCAATTACTTTTCATGGTTGTCCTAACTTAATAATATGTTTTTGCCCACTTTTATGCGACAATTGCAATTCTATAATATTAAACTGCTGACCTTCAAAATATGTATTGTTCACATACTGATCTCCTAATCCCTTTTTAACATAAGCAATAGTTACATGAGGAATATATAAAGGAAAACGAGGAGTATTGCAAATATTTTTAGATAATCTTTGATTTAAATTTAATATAGTTTGATTTACAACTTCTATTTTTATAACATCATATTTACTGTTTGATTTAAAAAGATCAATTTTTCCCAATACACATGTTATAGGATTTTCATCATGAACTGCCGAAGATATAAAACTAATGTTTTGTTCATCTAAAGGCCCCAAAAGAGTTACATGAATATCTTTTTCTCTACCAAAAGATGGATCGTAGCGATCTTCATAAAGATCTCCACAAGGAATATAATCATATCCCCAAGATATAATATTGTCAGATAACGCCTCAGGCAACAACGCCACCAAGTACGAGTCGTCAAACTTGCGATTAGCCAAAAACATTCTCTAGTCCGTTTTCTTCATCATTTAATTTTAGTTGATTGCTACGATTCTTCACATCTTTTAATTTATTTTTTTCTGCTGCCAATTCGTTTTCAATAACTTTTAAAGAATTTAAAGGATTAGCTGAAAATAAAGGTAACTTTTGTTTTCGCTTATTTTTATCTTCTTCTCTACCAGAACGCTTTTGCTCCAATACTTCAACAACTTGAATGGCTCGAAATAAAAGTGATTTTACTTCTGTTAAAGCAAAATCATTGGGTATAGCTTGAAAAGCTTGATTTAAATAAGTTTTTAATTTATTGGTATTATTTTTCACGATTCTAACCTTTCTATCCAAAGAAGGCGGGATTCATCTAAAAGTCTATAGGTGACAACATCACCTTCTTGCATAATTTTAACTAAATTGTTTGAATGCAATCGAACCTTCCAAACATCATTGGATTCCATTGGTGTAGTTGCAAGAATACAGTTTTTTGGAAGAGTTGTTTGTATTCCTAAAGAAATGTCTAATTTTTTATTTTCATAAATGAATCTTTTATGATTAGGTTCTTGCAAATATAAAGTCAATATTTTATTATACTTTTCAGATTCTTTTAGCTTGGAAAGTAAAACACTTAGTTTTTCTTTTATTGAACTCGGCATATTTTCAAATGTTGCTTCACCAACGATAAATCCTTCATCTGTTCTTGTAATTTCAACTTGCATTTCTCCTTTACATTTTAATTTACATTTTACAATTTTAATTTTGAGATTTTTGCTAGCAGGCATAGCTTCTAAAACAATATAAACTTCATCTAAATCTGTATTTGGAAGAATTGCTTCAAACTTTGATTTTATTGATTCAAGAAAATGGTAACAATCTGTTACTAAATTTTCTGTCGCAACATCAACATCTGATGGTTCAAAATTATTATTGATTTTTTTAGATCTATAATCAAAACAAGCTCTTTCTATTAGAGCACATTTTTGTTTTGAAAAACCACAAAAATCAAGCCAATTTTCCAATTTATTCATATTACGAACAATCTTTTCATCATTGCCACTTTTTAAAGCTATACAAATAGCTTCTTTATGAGGATAGCCCAGATCATGAAGCATGCATTCAATTTTATTGATATTTAAAAGATATGTAATTGCTTCTTCAAAATAATCAGTTTTGTTTAAAACAAGACGAGAAAGATCAGCATAAACTGCATCACGGTACTCTGAAATATCAAAAATAATTGTTTTGTTATTTTGATTTTTATTTTCTACAAATTTATTATAAGTTAAGAATGCCATAAATCACCACCTAAATTGTGTTTTTAACGCAAAGCTTGCATCAATAAAATTTACTTTAATTTTATACAAATATTATTCTAAAATTTACCGTTGATAATATTTCTAATATTAGAAATATAAGCATAATTATTATCCCAATATAAAATTACTCAACAAATTAAACAATTCGTTGAACGAAAGAAAAAAAGGTATAAAACTCCACCCAAACTCTTTCAATATTTTATCATTGCGTCTTGGACTTAAAACAGTTCCCGTTGAATAACCATCTGTATCAGGTGCTAGAATGTCTAATTCAGGGTCCATCAATAAATCTTCAGGCCTTCCTTCCATTAGTTCTCGCTTAATATCTTCATAAACTTGTGATTTAACAACACGCAAGGCTTCTTTGGGAGATTCACTACCTAAAGGTAAATCTCTCATCATTTCGTCTCGAATGTATAATCCAAAGCACATTGCCATGATAGCATCATCATGTTTACCTTTTTGAGCTTGTGCTTTACGAGTAATTTTGTTGTATTCAAAAGTGCTTAATTCCATAACAAAACGAGAACTATTGACTCGAACAGTTCCATTCATCAGTCTGTTCTGTAAAGATTCTAAATAAAGAGGTCTAGTCACCTGACTAAGTTTAATTCCCGGTTTAGCACTTGAACCTTTAGTGTTTTCATAATATAAATTTTCATAAAAAAGTTGATATTGCAAAGTGCTCAATACTGCACCGCCCGGTCCCATATTTTCAACCACAACCAAAGCATTGTTGTAATAAGTTGCAACTTCTTTTATTACCTGAGCAAATTCATGTGGTACAACTATGTTGGAATAAAATTCAGCGACTTGTTCACAAGTTGCTGAATCAAGAATATGAAAGACGCTATTGTCATTGTTCTCACCTTGTCCATCTGCACAGTCAGCACAAAGGATGTATTCGTGACCTTCAACAACTTCTTTCCAAACCCACATTGCACCTTTATTGTCTGGGTTTGTTTCTAATTGTGCAATTCTACCAATTTCATTAGTCCATTTAGAAAACATCTTTCTACTAGGTAAATTATTGCGAGTTTGTTCTACTAGTGAAGTAATAATCTTTGAAGAAAAATAAGTTTCACCTGATCCTTGAAACTCACGCAAAACTTCTTGGCGAAAACCTTTTTCACCTAACTGAGCTTTTTGTTCTGCAACCCATTTTTCATCATTGTAATCTGGGTGTTCCCAATAATCTAATTCAATAACATGAAACTTGTTTTGTTTTTCTTTAGCATCATGATATGTTTGCTCATACCAATTTCCCAAACCATTTACCGTAGAAATAAGGGTGCAAGAACCACCTGTAGAAAGGATTGGCCACATTGCTTTCCAATGTTTATCCATGTCGGGAATAAACGCAGCCTCATCCACAATAAGAAATGTTACTGATTTACCACGAGCCGCTTCTGGCGAATAAAATTTCAAAGCTGAACCAGTGTCGGTAAACATTTTTAAATGGTCATTCCATTTTCCATCTTTTTTAGGCTTAAGCCATTCAGGTAAATTTTCGCAAGCACGATCAGCCATCATTCCAATATCTGTTGCTTCACGATCAGTTTTAGAAATAAGCATAATCTGCTGATCCAATTGAAACATACAACGCCAAACTCCCCAAAGTAAAGTAACAGTTGTAAGACCTCCCTGACGAAATTTGCTGATGATGTTAAAGCGATAATCTTCATAACTATCAATCGTGCGTCTTTGATACTTAAAAAGAATAAATGGAATGAGCCCACGCATTGGATGAAGGATTTTTACATACTTGTGGCAAAAATAAGCAAAGTCTTCAGAGCATTTAATTATTTCTTTACGACGACGAACTGAATCGTAGTTTTCTACACTTTCCATCGGCTCATCTGGATCTATTTCAAGCTCATATTTAGTAAACTCGTAATAGCGTGGATCAAATTCGAGACGATTATGATCTTTGTCAAAATCACCTCCTTGTTCGTAATAATCCTTAATAGTTGGAAATTTTCCACGCCATCTAGAATCCTTTAAATTTTTAAAAAATACAGATTCATCCATAATTTACCTTACTCTGTTAAGAAGCAGTCTCTTTCATATATAAGTCTAAAAAATTCAAAACAGAGGATAATATGCGCAAGTTACAAATTCTGGTTCTTACTTTGGCTGTAATCATCTTTGTGTTGGTTTTCAATAAGGAAAAATTACAACACCATGATTTAGTCAAACCTGAATTGCCCATTTCTAAAAAAGAACCTGAACCAATAACGCCTCCTATTCCTCCCAAAAAAACAGTAGAACAAGCATTAGAGACAATTAGTCAAAAAGATCTTAAATCTAATTTGGAATATTTAAGCAGTTCTGAATTAGAAGGTCGCATGTCTGGTAAAAAAGGCAATAAACTTGCTGCTGAATTTATTAAAAAGAAATTTGATGCTTTTGGAATTCCATCTCAATATCACAAGTTCAATATTCGTCGTGTAAATCCGGGAACAAAGAATGAAGCTGGTGATGATTTCACACAAAATGTTTATGGATATCTGGAAGGCAATGATCCAATCTTAAAGAATGAAGTGATTGTTATAGGCGCACATATGGATCATATTGGTTACGGACCATCAATGAGTCGTTTTGGCGGAAATAAAATCCATCCCGGTGCTGATGATAACGCCTCAGGCAGTGTGGCCTTAATTGAAATTGCCAAAGCTTTCAGTGAATTAAAAGATCAAAATAAACGCAGCGTAGCTTTCATGGCTTTTTCTGCAGAGGAAATGGGATTACTTGGCAGTATTCATTATGTAAACAACCCAATATATCCAATTGGAAACCCCAATATAAATAAACATGTTTTTATGTTAAACATGGATATGATAGGATATTTAGGAAAAGCAAAAACAGTTGCATTTGATGATGGATCTAGTTCAATTGATGTTGGAGAAACTATAAAGCGACTTGGTGATAAATATTCGTTTGCAAAAAGTATCACTCTTCGTGGAAGTGGAGGCAGTGATCATGCCCCCTTTTATAATAAAAAAATTCCTGTTGCATTTTTACATACAGGTCTGCATCCTTATTATCATACTCCTAATGATACTTCTGATAAAATCAATTATGAGGGCTTGTTAAAAGTAACAAAATATGGATTTGAATTAGGTTGGAATATATGTAACTCTGATAATAAACCAGAATTCAATTATGGTTCGTTCAAAGAAATGGACTATAATCATGATCATGGACAAAAAGATATTCCATTTGAGGGCAAATAAATGAGCGAATCCACAATGACTAAATCTGAATTTCTTGAACTTTTAAAAGATGATCTAAGTAATGAAATAACACATATGCATTTTTATCTTTATTATGCGAGCAACATAGTTGGCTTACATCGACACGAATATAAAGAAATATTTCTTAAAGAAGCAGCTAGCGAAATGTCTCATGTAACTGAATTTTCAGACTTTATCATAGGTATGGGTGGTAAATCACACATGAAACCTAAAGAATTTGATACCAATCTTATCAAATTATTTAATATCATTGAAGCTGCAAAAAAAATGGAAGAAGAAGTAGTGGATAATTATGCCACTCGCATTCATCAAGCTCATCAAATTTCTGATATGACTTTAGCCGAAAAACAATGGGTTGAAATATTTTTAGAAAGTCAAATTGAACATAGTCGTGCTGATGTAGATGAATATAAGCAAATTCTTGCTGGGCTATGTAATCATACTTGATATGTTGATTTTATCTTTATATTCTGCTTAGAATAATTTAAACATAACAGGAGGATTTTGTCATGAAGTATAATATTAAGTCTAAACTGCCTGTAGCTCGCTTTTTTTACAAAGGAACTCACACGCATCCAGTTCGCAGAACTGTGTTGGTAGTTCAACAAAATGAAAATACCATAACTGGGTATGAATTGCGAGAAGGCAATGAAACTCGCCCCGGTAATAAAGCTCCTATAAAGACTTATTGTCGTAACAAAATAGCAAAAACAAGCTCTTTAAGACTTGATAATCCCTTGCGTCGTGAAAAAAATGGAAAAAGCACCTTGATTCGTCGCCCATTGATGGATTTGATTGAATCAGGTATCTAAGTCAAAAATTTGCAAAAAAGCCCGATGGAACTCTAGATAAAGAGTGCAATCGGGCTTCATTGTTTGAGAGGCGAAAATGTCATTTTATCAGAATCTTTTTACGGAATATCTTGGGATTTATACTGCTGGAGATTCCTCTGGCTTTAAATTATCCTTCAAGATTCCTGCTAATCCTAATTTTACTCAACCCATGGTTAATTGGACAGATGGTCCTTACGACCTATCTGTGTACAGTGCATTAACATTCAACTATGCCTTTGATCCTCAGTTTAAAGGCTGGTCTTCATTCTCAGTTAGTGTGGCAGGATCAAATCCTTCTCAAACAACTGTTTTTGAAATTGTTAATCTCCTTAATAGCAATACTGATTTTTCACAATGGTACGAAGCTTATGTGCAAAATGGCAGCAATCGTGTCGCCATTAAACAAAAGCGTCCCATGACTGGCTTCAAAACCTATATTTCTAATATTGAAGCAGAAAGAGTCCTTAAATTCAATAAAGCTGCCAGCATTGTAGATATTCCTTCATATTTTGATAAAGATTTAATTGCCAACAGATTTAGCCCAATCTCAAATGGATGCCTCATTCGACTTGGGAAAAGCATTACAAACATTTCAGTCAATGACCCTACCGAAATTACTTGTTTAAATCATGGTTTAAACAATGGCGATGTGGTTTTCATCACCAACAGCAATAGCACACCTTCTATTGATGGTGAATATAGCATATCTGTTGTTGATAATAATACATTTACAATTTCAGTATCTGTAAGCGTTGCTGGCAATACTGGCGAATGTTTCACCGTTCTGGAAAATGAACTTCTCAATACTGCTGGAATTGATTACACAAATCTGTTATCTGATTACGAACATCTCAAAGGTCGTTGTGAAGCATTCGTATTTACAAAGAATACTTTAGATGTAAGCAACAGAATAATAACAAGAATTAACTATGCAGCTGGTGCAACTACTGGGATGCTTGGAAAGAAAACAATTTACACCTATTCAGGAGCTAGCACCACACCAGATACAATCGTTGAATTTCCTTATATACTCACCGATTCTGACATGCTTGTTCCATAAAATCATAGTAATTCCATTCACTAGCTGAACCATGGATTTCAATTACTGAATGCACCATAGGTTTATTTAATTTTTTAATTTTTATATCACAATACGAAAAGGGCAGGTTGTGTAAAATAACACAACCTGCCCATTCTATTTCCACCAACTTCCTCCAACCTTCGGAGGGCATAAATCCTCTTTTACATAAAAAACAAAATATAACCAAGACCAATTACTTGAGCAGCAATCACAACTAAAAGAATTTTATCTGTATTAGACATATTACTTTTAGCTGGTTCTGCAGCAGCTTTTTCAAGTTCTTCGGCAATTCCAAGACTGTTGATTTTCTTAACAGACTTTTCAACTTTTACGGAAGCAGCAGGAGAATTTAAAGGAGCAGAGTGAGCTACTTCACGGTTAGCCTTAATGGCTGCAACAATAGCATCAATCATTTCTTGTTTTGTAACAGGACGATCACCCTCATTTCCAACAGACTGAGCAGCAACAGCCATTGCTGGAGCTTGAGCAACCCTGATGTGATCAACAAGTTGCAAAGGAACCTTAGGTTCAAGAGATTCGATCTTTTGTTCAATTACATTGCCAGTGATTGGATCAACTGTTTCAATTTTGCGTTCAAAAATTACAGGTTTTGTTTTTTCAACTACACGCTGCTGAAGACGGAGAGGTCGCTCATCTTCAACAAAAAGTTCAACAATTTTTTCATCTTGATTGTTTTCATCTTTTTGAATTGTAACACGACGCTCGGCTCGGCGTCCATCTTCTAATGTCCATTTTTCAACCTTAATGTTTTCATCCATAATATCCCCTTTTTTTTAGAGCGGTCTAGTATTATGTATCCCTTAAAATTAAATTTTGGGTCGTATGCGCACTTCCGCAACTTTGGCCTTATTGTCTTTGGAAAAGTTCTCTACAACTATTTGAGATGCACATTCTGCGTCTTGATAAGATATGGCAAAAACTGTTTCTAAATTTTTATATTCAACACCTAAACCACGATTATAACGAATTAGAACAGTCCATTCAATCATCTGAGGGGTTTTGAAAATACGCTCCGCTTCTTGCACTGCTTCTTTGTAAGTTTTAAATTGAATTTCAGAAATTTGATAAGGACTAGAAGAACATATTTCCTTTTTAAGAACAAACCTACCATTGATAGGATAAATCATAAAACCATTTGATAATAAATCGTGTAATATATCACTCATTTAACAACTCCTTCTCGAAATTACATGTCTTAGGTCAGGCCCCATTTAGATTTAAATTCATCTAATAATTGTTTTCTTTTCTTGTTTGCCTGTTCAATAAGCTTTTCTTTCTCGAACGGTCGTCGTAAACGCTCTCGCTCTTTGGCTATTATGTAAATATCTTCAATTCTTTCTTCCCATGTCGCATTCGGCACATAACCTTCTAATTCTCCAGAAACTTCCCAATATACTTTTTTACCATCATGTTCACAAATTATTTCTTTTTGATAATGTTTTACAATAACGGTAAGATTGATACCAAATGGCATACCATCAAAAGCTTGTCCTATTTCATAAACAGACTCATCTTCTTCCATTGTGGGGATTTCATTTTCGTCCACAATATTATATGGATCATCAATAAATGATTGACTAAACATACTGCTTCCTTGCTCAACTATGGGGTAGCCTAATATTTTTGCAATAGTTGCAAATTTACCACCCAAGCCTGTATATCCTTTTTTCATGGCCTCGATAGTTCGAGCTTCTTTGATGATATCTTCACGGTTCATTGTTAAGCCTCTAACTACTATATATCTATAGGCACATCAAGTATAAAGGAGTCCTATGATTAAAGAATGGATTGATTTCATCAGACGCAAAACGGAGTTTCTATTTCCTAAGCAAAATTATGTAGAAGCTCAAGCAAAACCAACAACGCAAAAAAGCAATAACAATAAAACTTATCTTATTGATCCCTCTGTTCCTTCATTGATTATTGACCAATCAATTCCTGCAACAACAGTGCTTCCTGTTAGAGCAACAGGAGACACCGGCATAGGTGGGCAACCTCTTGGTAGCATTCCCCAACAAGCTATTGGACTTAAACAAATGGTCAATGATGCTCTTATTTACTTGAATTCAAAAAGTCCTAAAAAATTAACTCGTTGGGCTGCCACGGGAATGTTGAATCTTGACCCTCGTGCAGGAAAAGATATTAACGCTTATTATGACAGAAGCTCACTAAGATTCTTTTTCTTTCCAGACAACATTCTTAAAAAGACAATTTATGCTTGTGATTCACGCTCTGTGGTCACTCATGAACTTGGACATGCAGTTCTTGACATCCTTCGCCCAGATCTTTGGAGTGCTCAAGCTGCTGAAATTTGGGCATATCATGAAGCTTTTGGTGATATGACTGCACTTGTGATTTCAATGCAATATGAGCAAATTATTGATAAAGCTTTAAGTGAAAATGGAGGAGATCTTTATAAGTCTAATTCATTGACTCGTCTTGCTGCAGAAATGGGCATAGGGCTTTATCATTTGACTGGTGGTAAAGGCGGAGAAAACCCAAATTGTCTTCGTGATATGTCTATGCGATTTGATTATGTTCCACCAGAGAATTTACCTTCTACTGGTCCAGATAATACTCTAATCAATGAACCACATAGTTTTAGTCGTGTTTTCAGCAATATGTTTTATCGAATGCTTCTTGCAATAGCCGATGAAAAAAAGAAAACGGGTCTGACGACTAAGGCAGCACTAATTGCCAGTCGTGACACTGTGATTGATTATCTTTTAAAAGCAACTATAAATGCACCAATGACAACAAAGTTTTTTCGTGCTGTATGTCAAGAAATGCTTCTTGCAGATCAAAGAGCAGGAAGTAAATATTATGCAATTATGCTTAAAATTTTCCAAGAATCTAAAATCATGACAGGCATGATAAAGATGCTTGGTGATTTAAAAATAAATGATGTTATACAAAACATCAAAGGTGATTATGAAATCGAAAATGTAAATGGATCTAAAGTTATTCGAATATTGAATACAAAAACTTTGAAACTTTCAGATAAAATGGGTGTTGTTGCTTGTGCAAATAATCCATTGTTAAATTACGAAGTTGAAGTTGCTGCTCAAGCAGCCTATTATTTTGATTCAAATGATAAACTTGAAGCGGCAGAAGAAAGCACTCAAACAGAAGCTATCAATGCTGCTTTGGTTTGTTTAAATTATTTAAACAGAAAAAATATGGTTGATGGAAGCGATATTGCTCTTTTTGAAATAAAAGACAATAAGATTGTTAGAAAACAAATTAGCTGTGGATGTAATAAACCAAATTATTGCATTCCGGGATCACCTGAATATCAAAAACCTTGGAAGCCTGCAAACAATGGTGGTTGCATGAGTTGTAAACACACTAACTGCAAACCTCGCTCTTGTGATTGCAACCCACCAGAACCAACTCCTGCACCAAAAATCGGGTGTTATACCAACACTAAATCAAACGGTATAAAATCATATAGAATTGGATATAGCACTTCACGGCGAGTCTGTTGATGTTTTTTGACGACGACGAATCTTAGCAGGTTTCCCGCTGTCATCGTAATTTATAACACCAGTGTTCGCATCAATTTGAGCGTATAAAAGCTCTGTATAAGGCTTGTCGCCAATTAAATTGATGCGAACAGCTACTTCGCAAATATTTTGCTTAACTGCACGAATTTTAATTTTAAATTTATCTTTTTCTCCAGCAACAATGTAATAACCATCACCATTCACTTGATCTAGAGAAATAGAATGATCGAGTTCTTTAAGTGAAGCCTTGGTGGCACGATATAATATTTTTACTTCTTCATTGTAATATTTGTGTGCTTCACCTTGTTTCCAAATAATTACACCAGTAATAATTGGACTAACAATAAAAGGCGCAACTCCACATCCAGTAAAAAATATCAATAAAAATATAAGCAACGCCAATTTTTTTTTCATCAGTGCCTCCTATCATATGTATAATTCTCATGGTTAAAAGGAGATCAGTCCGTGATCAATAATAACTTAAGCAATTCTGTGTTCGTTAATTTTATAAATACAGATCCCAAAGAAGCATCGTTTGAAAATCTCTTTTACATCATTGAAATGAATCGCAAACGAGACGAAGAAGAAGACGAAGACGAAGATGATTGGGATGAAGATGAAGACGAAGACGAAGATGATTGGGATGAAGACGAAGACGAAGATGATTGGGATGAAGAAGAAGACGACGATGAAGATGATGATGAAGACGATTGGGACAAAGATGAAGACGAAGACGAAGATGATTGGGATGAAGACGACGATGACGACGATGACGATGAAGATTGGGATGAAGATGATGACGATGATGACGACGATGATTGGGATGAAGACGAAGATGAAGAGGAAGACAATTATTAAATGATGTCTTCCTATACATTATTGCAAAAGCCCAGCAATTAAGCTGGGTTTTTGTTTTTAATAGGCTAAATATTTAAACATAATTCCCATATATACTTTTGAAGTTAAATCAAATGAAAAGTAGTGTAAAAAATGTTCTTTACATGACAAGGAGGCTCATGAAGAGACTGTTGTTATTTATCGCTTTAATTATTTGTCCAATTAACGCAACAGGTTTTCAATTATCGCCTGCCAAACCTGAAAATCCTGCGGCAAGGCAATATCCAAATGTTTATCTCGCTGTTTATACTAACCCTATTGCAGCTTTTGATGGTACGGTTGATGATGATTTAACCGATGTCATGGTTCCAATACCCATGAAAGATCGTGTTTTTAACAAAACCGGCATTCAATGTGTTTGGGCCTCTACTGAAGCTTTAGGGCGTTATGCAGAAGAGCCTAAAATTATCAATTTAACTGATGATCCAGAATGCAAAAGCTATGCTGGCCCTTCTAGTTTGTCTCGTAAACTTAAAGAGCGAGTCGTAAAATTTGAACAAACAACAAGCACAAATGACCGAAGTCTTATTATAAAAAGTGTCGTCAAAGAACGCCGTGGTTGTCTTTTTTCCGTTCCCGGTCACGCCATGGTGCTTGTTCATTATGATGAAGAAAAAGGAATTGTAAAATACTTCAATAATTCTGATCGTAGTTTAGCAATTCGCACATGGACAATGGCTGAATTTAATCGTCGTTGGGATGGTTGGGTTGCTGTAATTTATGCAGATAATGATATTATCTCGCAAAAATATACTCCAAAACTTAAGGAATTACCCATTATTGATCGAAACTCTGCACAAGGAGCATACGATCAAGACTATATTTTACAGCCACTAAAAAAATAAATGAAAACCCAGCTTAAGCTGGGTTTTTTTATTTCTTATCTTTGCCGCAATTACAATCTTTTTTCATTTTGCGAATTTTATTCATACGGTTTTTAGCTGTGATCGGAAGATCATCGCCATATGTTGGAAAAGCACCCGGCTTTTCCATTTGCTTTTCAACCGCTTCTCCACCATCAGCATCATAGCTTGTGCCAGAAGGATTATTGGCTGAACCGCCATACCATTCTCTTTGTTTTATATACTCTAGGAAAGATTGCATCATATAAGAATATATAGTTTCAGTCAACAAAATGTGACAAGGAGTATAATGAGAAATGATTTCATCAAGATAATGACAATATGCATACTTGCAGCAACAACAATTTTTGCTTATAAAACTAAAGCTTATAAACCAGAAAAAATCAATCTTCCCCCTGTTGAATATAAAAAATCAACAGAATCAATAAAGCCTACACCTTCTGAAACAGTATTGCCCAAACAACCTAAATTATCAGTTATAATTCCTGAACATCTTTCTTATCCACAAACAGTAGAACAATTAAAAAAATGGAATCAAGAAGCTCCTGAATTAACTGAGGTAGGTGTTTATGGGCAAACAAAAAAGGGAACCGACCTTTATTTCATAAAAATTACAAATAAAAATAACAATAATCATAAAAGCAAAATTATATTTGCTTCTACTATTCATGGAAATGAAACTCTTGCCGCTGGGGTTTTAATGGCCTACAGTGGTACAATTTTACATAATTTTGGTAATGATAAAGAAATTACCAATTTACTTAACACTCGTGAAATTTACTTTATTCCTGTTGTTTCGCCAGATAGCTATGGTTTAACTCGTTATGTTGATGGCGTAGATCCTAATCGAGATTTTCCACATCCCAATAACTCAGCCCATCAAAGCACCCCAAGTGTAGCTGCTTTAATAAACTTTTTTTGGAAAATAAAACCTTGTGCCGTTATTTCAGGACATACATTTGGAAGAGTCTTTCTTACACCATATGGCGACACAAGAGGAGCTAACCTTCATCAGGTTGAATATGATCGAATAGTTGGAGAAATGATGAAATTATCCAACTATAAATCGATGCATGTGTCTGAACTTTATGATCGCCCAATTACAGGAAGCGAAGTTGATTACTTTTATCGAAATGGAAGTATGCCTATTGTTATTGAATTTGGCACACATCAACATAAACCAACAATAAAAGAAATAAAAAATGAATTTGATCGTACAAAAAATGCAATCACTTTCTTCATAAAAGAAGCACCCGAATGCAAAGTCAAAGCGGTCGGAGAAGAAATTGATTTTTCAAGAAATACAGGTATTGCTCGTAAATATTTTCGGCTTGCAAGCGGAGATTTAACCCCAATAGGTCCGTACTAAAAGTTTTTTCATAAGAAAAGAAAATATCAGGTTCAAAATTTAAAGGTTCTCGTAAGTTTAAATAGTCAGTAATTAAATCAATTCCCTTACCATTTTTTATATTATCGTAAGTTAAAAGAACTGCACCGGGGGTTCTTTTAGCCATTTCGCATAATCTTCTCATGCGGAAGCTATAATATCTAAAAGCAAAAGCTGGTTTTGTCTTATTATTTGATATCATAAGAGATAAAGTGTTTAATGGATGTCGAATTACATAAATAAATTTACAAATTTCATAAGCATCTTTAGTTTGTAATTGTTGATTGTAAATAAGTTCATCCATGTATATTGCAGAGCGATTGTTTAACTTGTGTTTTTGTTCTGTATAGCGTAAAAGGCTTAATTTAGTATCATAAATGTTGTACTCGCCTTTCCGAAAACCTTGTATACGAGGATTTTGATTCATGGCTTCATATAAGACATTTGAACCAGAATAAGAATGCCCACAAATAAATACTAGTTTTTTCATGAAGTCCTTTTGGAAGAAAAACGCTCTTAACTTAGATAACTAAGACAAACGCTTTGAATTTATTGCAAGGAAATTTTCATGGCTCCGATATGGTCTGACTTTTTTCGTATCTTTGCCTACAGTGCTGAACCCGATCCGCTGACTCGTCGTAAAGACCCTCGGCAATTCAGTTCTGCTGGCATCGCTCAACCTGAAGCCATGGGTGCTGACATTAACAGTGGCCAAGTCAGTGGTGGCTTAAGCAGTTATCGTCAAACCAATGACATGATTGACACTACAACACTGTCTAATCGTGCCATGAGATATAAAGAGTATGAGCGCCTTCGTAATGTACCTGAAATTGAAAGTGCAATGACAGTATTTGCTGATGAGGCTTGCGTTGCAGGCGATACTCCTATTGCTACTCCTTTCGGATATATCACTATCAAAGAATTAGCCGAAAAAAAATCAGATGAACGCTTTTTGACTTATTGTTATGATTTTCAGAAAAATGATTATACACTTGGCTGGGCTTATGCTCCTCGTCTTGTAAAGACCGCTCCAACCAAAAAAATTCTTCTTGATGATGGAACACATTACACTGCCACTGATGATCATCGTGTGCTTATGCGTGACGGATCATGGTCTGAAACTGGTAAATTAAAATTCGGCGACCAACTTATGCCGTTTTATAGAATTCCATCAAGTCAAAATCATACAAAAATTAAACACTCTCAATATCCTCGCATTTATTCAAATAATAAAGGTTGGATTCACGAACGCCAGTTTGTTGATGATTGGCGTGCAGGAAAAACAACACCTGAACTTGAACTTGTAAATAAAGCTTGTCGCATGCTTGGCAATGGATTAACTACTCGTCAAACTATGGCGAAACTAGGTTGTGATTGGCATACAATTGATTCTCGTCTTGCAAAAGAAGGGTTTTCTTATAAAGAAATCAAACGACTTTATAAATTACACCAAGACTATCGAAGAGTCATAGGAGTTGAAAATGGACCAGTACAACCAGTATATGACCTAAGTGTTGAAGAACACAAATGTTTTGCTACAAATTCTGTTATTTTGCATAATTGTCAAAAAGACGAATCAGGAAATATACTTAAAGTCATTACTGAAAATGAAGAAATTAAAGAAGAATTAGAATTTTTATTCTATAATCGACGAATGCTAAACATCAACCGAAATGGTTGGATTTGGTTTAAAAATCTTTGCATAATGGGCGATCATTTTATTGATATTGTAATCAATACCGATAATCCCAAAGAGGGTATTTATCGTGCCGTGACACTGCCATGCGAAACCATGTATCGCATTGAAACAGTTAAAGGCAAACTTATTGAATTTCAACAAAGCAAAGAAGGTCCAGATTATCAAGCAATTGTGCGTGGAAGTGTTACTGAATTAACTGATACTGAGTTAAATCAAACAACAGCCTTGCGTTTTGCTCCAAATCAAATCATTCATTTTCGAATTGGAGATGATAGAAAAACATTTTATCCATATGGGCAAAGTTTAATTGAACCAGCCCGTGCTCCTGCACATAGCTTGAGATTGATGGAAGATGCGATGGTTGTTTACAGGTTGGTTCGAGCACCTGAACGCCGTGTTTTTTATATAGATGTAGGCCAACTTCCGCCATTTAAAGCAGAGGCATTTATTGATCGATTGAAGGATCAATTTAGAAAACGCAAAACAACCAATCAAAGCGGAAATTCTGGGGCAAACCAAGTCGAAGAACGATGGATGCCTCCCGCTCAAGATGAAGACTATTGGTTGCCTATTCGTCCAAATAGCAACACAAGAATCGACACACTTCCCGGTGCCGAAAATCTAGGAGAAATTGATGATGCTGTTTATTTTAGAAACAAACTTCTAACAGCCCTCAATTTTCCTAAAAACTACTTCAACAATGAAGATCCCGGTAGCACTCGAATTACTCTTTCGGCACAAGACAGCCGATTTGCAAGACTTATTGAGCGTTTGCAAAGTCATTTTGAAGATGGACTTTTAGAAATCGCCGAACGCCATTTGCAACTTCGAGGTTATCCAGAAAGCAATTATCGTGATCTTAAAATAAAAATGACACCTCCATCAGATTGGAGAGAATTAAGTCGTTCTGAAGTTGTTAGTGCCCGCTACAACAATGCGGGTGCCCTTAAAAGTGGCATGCTAATGAGTGATTATGATATTTATACTAAAATTCTTCGATATAGCCATGATGATGCAGAAGAAATGTTAGCAAGGTTGAAGATTCAAAAACTTGAAGACTTAAAGATACAAATTATGGCTCAAAATCCACAGCTTCTTGGAGTGGGCATTCCGGGTCAGGAAAGCCAAGAACAAGAACTTGGAGCAGAAGCTGGTGGGCCAGCGGCTCAACCTTCACCAAGTGGAGAACTAGCTGCTCCAAGCGGAGAAGAATCTGAAGGTGGTGCACAAGCACTTCCCTCACCAGAACAAGGTGCTGCTGAAAAAACACAAACAGAACCTGCAAATTTACCAAATGCTTCTGAAGAAGATATCAAAAAATATGATCTTGAAATTCAAGATTATGATTCAGAAAGTGATATTGAAGATATTGACTATAGCGTGGAGGACTGATGAGCTTAGGATTTGCTCAATTGCCTAATTTGGCTTTTAAAAATCGACGATTAGTCGAACAAAGCCAAATTGCGGGATGTTATCATTGCGGAAAAACTTTTTTACCTAAAGAAATAAAACAATATACAGACAATGAACAAACAATTATTTGTCCATTATGTGGTGTTGATGCAGTTTTGGGTGATATGGCAGGATTTTCAATTACAGAACAAAATTTGCAAAATGCCCAATATTATTGGTTTAAAAAGAATTAAACTTTGTAGCCATCTGCAGAATTAGGATAAAGAGCTTCTTCTTCGCCAGAACGATCACCTAAACCTTTGTCGTTAAAAGTGCCATTCTGTTTGCTTTTTACATCTGGAAAAGAATCAAGACGAAAATCGTTTAGCATTCTTTTGATATCTGGCTCATTTCTTTGCTGGTTTAGAAAAGCAATAATAATTTCTGGACGACTTTCTAGAATTTTTTGAACAGCCCTCATAGCTATTTCAACAGCTTGTGCAGATTTTGGGTCACGCTCTTGATTTTCAGCATCTTTTTCAGACTTTTCATAAGAAGCTAATTCACGAAAAGATACATAATCGCCAAATGTTTTCATTTCTTTCCTCATTTTTACATTCTACAGCATACTTATATACTAGGCGGAACAAATTTTATTCCACGAAGAATAGAATATGAGATTGAAGTATACATACTTCATCTGCAAGCACCGAACCGCATGTAATTCGGATACTACCAGCACAGGGAGCTTAGTTATTATGAAGAGAAAACTGATCAGCTTCGATGCATTTAAGAAAATCGAAGAAAGTTCACTTACAAAAACACAACAAGAATTGATCAAGGCTGAAGAAGTGCTTGCAAGAACACTGGGAGTCGATGAACTCAAGCTGTTCTCGTTCGGCGAATCTGATGTCACATATCAGACGACGGACGGCAACTTCATTCATGCCGTTTATACTATTGATAACAATTCTGTTATACTCGAAAACATAGAATTGCTCGTTATTGAAGAAGAAAGCGAGCGTTCTTCCGCAAAGAAAATTCTCAACGATCTCGTTGACAGCATTCTTGAAAACAAGGTTGCTGAAGCCGATTTGTTGTTTGAGAATTATTTCAATCTTCCTTGCATTCGTCGCACTATAACGAATGAAGGTGCAAAAGCTTCTCCTCTTAAAGGTCACAAACAAGATGCGGCTCTTATTGCAAAGCGCACAGCGTCACGCAATAGAACCTTATCTCTTATGAGCTCTACCTTGCGTAAATCCAAGCTTGGTGGCAAAAAGAAGAAGCCTTTTAAACTTTTCTTCAAGAAAATGAGCGAAAAGAAGATGAAGGATTGTGCTACCGTAGCTGAAAATGTTTTAGGTTACATCAATTTTCAACAATATGGCCCAATAATCAATGAATCTGCTGTTCGAACGGATAATCAAGGTTCTGTGACAGCTGTTCGCATTCCAACTGAATTAAAGCGCAATGAATCTAAAGTTTTAAGCTTGGGCTATAAGACCATGGACACCGAATTAAAGGTTCTTCGTGGTAAGTTGAAGCACATTAACGAAGATCAAACTTTCGTTAAAGCTATGGCTGATCTCAAGCGTTACAATAACATTTCAGACAATAGGGCTTTGGAAGAAACACTTGAATCTATTGTTTCTCGTTGGCCTGATCTTCTCTACATTAGCGAAGCAGAATTGTCAGATCAAATTGCTGCTGCTTTAGAAACCGCAAATGTAAAGAATTATGATGACCGCACATGTGCTTTTATGGCTGAAGCCATTTTACGCACTGCACATCATGCTTACACTGATCGTGTTCGCAAGATTGGCGTTCTTGGTGGTGCTAAATCTGATATTACCGCTGAGTGCAAAACTTGTGAAGACGCTTATAAGTCTTTTTCCTCTGTTTCTGAAAGTTTGTTTAATCAACTTGACGAAAGCGAAGAGAACGAACTTCATATTTTTGCCGATCTTTACAACGCCTTGAACGAAGTTCATCGTGCTGCTGTTGAAGCAAACGATGAGGCAACCCGAATTGAAGTCTCTGACTTTATGAAGGAATGTGCTGCTATCGTAAATCGCAAAACCGAAATCAACATGGAATTGGCTGAATCTATTGCCGATTACCTTGCAAATATTTTTGAAGGCGATGAAGGCTCACATTGGGATACTGGCGTTGAAGTTGACGCTATTGGAAACCACAGCATGACTAAGTGGAACGCTAAGCAATCTGCTGTTGCTAGCAATAACACTGGCATGTGGAAAAGCCCTGCTCCCGTAAGCAACGGCAAGAGTTATTCTGATGGTCTTGAAAATGAAGCTGGTCTCGGAAATATTGCCTCGGATTCTACTTGGCCCGATGTCAAGAATCCCTATCTTCTCCAAAGTCAAATGCCAAAAATGAAAGAAAAGAATGTGGCTGATGAGGATGGATTAGGCGGAACCGATGGAAATACTTGGCCTAACCTTAGCAATCCCATGGCTCTCAAGCCTGTGATGCCCAAACCTGTTGTTTAAATAAAGGAGTTTTCATGGATAACAATCAGGTCTTATTTATTGATTGCTGCACCAACGGCGGCTTCCACATGAATCTGAACGAGTCAGTCACCGATAGGGGACTGACTAAGTTTAGAGGAAAGTTCCAAGAAGCTGAAGCTGTCAATAAAAACAAGCGTATCTATCCCTTTTCAGTACTCGACGAAAATGTCAAGAAACTGAATCCTATTATTGAAGCTCGTGGATTGATTGGTGAGTTAGATCACCCTACCGATTCAATCATCCACTTTGACAAATGCTCCCATGTTGTTACAAAACTATGGTGGGAAGGCAATAATCTTATGGGCGAAGGCGAAATTCTCAATACACCTTATGGAAAGATATTAAAAACTCTTTTAAATGATGGTGTGCGTGTTGGAATTAGCAGCCGTGGCGTCGGAAATGGACGCAGCGACGAAAATGGAATTCTAGTAATTGGTGAAAGCTACAAACTCATTACATTTGATGCCGTAGCAGATCCTTCAACTCATTCAGCATTCCAAGAAAAAGTCGTGGGTGGCAAGAAAGAAAGCTATGTTCCGACTGAAAGCCAAGCTCCTGCTAAATTCTTAACAAAAAATGAATCCAAGAAACATGTTTCGAAAGACGCACTCTTGGCCTGCATTAGTGGCATCATTAAGAATGAAGCATCTGCTATCGCATCTAGGATCTAAATTTGTAAATAATTTGCCTAACAAGGAACGCTTAATGCGTTCCTTGTTTGTTTTTATATTGATCCCATTTACGACTCAACCTTGGAAGATTGATTGACATAAGTTTTTCAATAATATATTTCGCTCTAACACCTAACAAAAAATATTTAAATAAAGACTTTTTATACTTTTTTATATCTAATATTTTTTTGTTTAAAGGTGGATACCATATGTCAAACCATGACTTTATCCAAAGCAAAATAAATTGATTTCCCTTTATCTGCATACCATAATCATATTTTTGTTTATTGTCATTTAAATCTCCATTGCCATCAAAATAACCAATGATATATGACAAAGCCTCTTTTTCAGATAAATCAATAGGTGGTTTTAAATTTAAATGTTTTTTAGCAGTGATAGAAAAGTTTTTTGATAAATCTTTTATCCATTTTTCAGCTGAATGAAATTGCAATAATATTATTTTTTCATCTAATTCATGAATCAGACCAGTATGACAAGAATCATCCTGAAATTGCTGTAAATGTTTTTTATCTTGTTGATTTAGTTTTATATAAACAGTATTCTTTTGAGGTGAAATATTTCCCACAGCTGCCAAATAACCAGCCCAATAACATGAAATTAAAGATTTTTTAGAAAAAAAATCTTCATTAAATGAATATTTACGCCCTTTACCTTTTCTAGCCTTGATATTTACTACAGAACAATCACCTTGCAAATCTAAATATTGTGCCCGACTCTTTATAGATGCCAAAGTAATGCCACCAAGAGCTTTAGATATAATGCTACGAGGCTCTTTTCCATACATATTTCTTAATATTTCGTCTTGTTCTTTAGTCCATTCATGATGCAGACAATATTTGCATCCCTCTTTTCTTTTTATTCTTCTTTTAAATTTATCAAGGCTTATATTACCAAGCCTTCCACATTTACATTGATATTCTAAAGGAACAGAACAAGAGGCGTAAGAACTGATGAGCCTACATCCATAGTCTTCAAAAATACTAAAAACTTCTTCTTGGGTTAATTTTTTCATTTCGTTATTTTTGAAAAAAATAAATACAGCTGCATACTTATATTATGCAACATGTTCACAAAAAGCCAAATTACGATTTTGCCTTGATGGGTGGAATGGTTTTTTTGATTAAAAATTTTGTTGTCAGCATATATAAAAACATCTAAAGCGAGGATAGGCTAACATGGACAAGATTTTAGAAGCATTGAAAAATCTCTTACCTGAAGCAGAAGTCAATGAAGTGGCTAATGCTATTAACGGTTTGTTGGAGCAGGCTAAACAAGACCTAGAAACTGAATACAATTCTAAACTTGAAGAAGCCTATGCCGAGCTTACTACCGAATTAGGTAATGCTGAAGAAACTGCAGAGACTGGCTACGAAGAAGCTTACGCCATTATTGGCGACCTTCGTAATCGTCTTGAAGTTCAAGGCCAAGAATACCAAGCCGCTCTTGAAGAGGGCTATGAAGAAGCGTATCAGATGCTTAAAGCTGAACGCTCCAAAAATCAAAATATCGAAGTTGAAATGTATGAAGAATACGACAAGAAACTTCGTGAGATGAAAGAATACATTGTTAACAATGTAGATAAGTATCTCCAATTCAAAGGTCAAGAAGTTTACGAACAAGTTCGTCGTGAAGTTCTTGCTGATCCTCGTATTGTTGAGCACAAGGTTGCTCTTGATAAGATTATCGGCATTACCTCCAATTATGTGTCTGCTGACGAATTCGCTGGCGTGAACAACGCTAAGGTCGAAGAAGCCATCAAGCAAGTTGATGAACTTAAAGGTCAGTTACGCATTCTTGAAGCTCGCAATATCCGAATCAGCACGGAAAACACCAAGCTGAATGAGGCTGTTCGTCAAGCTCAAGATGTTATCAATGAGAGCCGACAAGTCGTTTCTCGTGAAAAGAAAGCCGCTGTTATCAGCGAGCAGAATGAAAGAGTACAGAAAGCAAAGAATGTAACGGGGAGAGGAAACACTTCCAGCCAACAAGTTGTCATTGCGGAACATGCCAACAGTGCTGGTGGTAACGCCGATTTGGACCAAATGTTGGTTCTATCGGGCTTGAAACGAGCTAACTAAACCTCCTTTTAGTCTAAAAACAGATAAGGAAAACAACCTATGAACGCTAATGCAGCATTTTTGAACGAGGCTAAGGAGTTGGAAACTCGCTGGTCTAAGACCGGACTCCTCGAAAACATTCAGGATCGATATGTCCGTGCTACGACAGCAGTCCTTCTCGAAAACCAAAGGCTTATGAACGAAACCAGCACCGACACAGGTGATGTGGCCCAGTTCAAACGCATCTCGATCCCGCTGGTTCGCCGTATTTATCCCCAGCTGATCGCTAACAAGATCGTTTCTGTCCAGCCATTGCTTGGACCAACCGGTCTCGTTTACTATCTCCGTTTCCGTTACGCATCCAATAAGGGTGCTACCCGTGGAGCAGACAAACTCGGCTTCCCCGGCGATGACGCTAACTCCCTCATGCAGAGGGCTGACGGTACAGCCAATTTGGATGTATTCTACTCCAGCCAATTCGTGCAAAATGAAGTGAGCGCAACTGACGCTGGTCTCACCACCACCGCTTCTTACGCCGCTTTTGAGCACACCCCCATTCTTGCTGGAACCGTAACTGGTACCATCTATGATGGTGGCACAGCTATCCAGACCTTTACTGTGTCTGCAGCTGGTGCTTTCGCTTTCAATGATATCGGATCTCCTTCCCCCAAGGTGACCGCTGGTAGCCTTAGCCTTACCTCTGGTGAGCTTACCTTGACTTGGAACAGCGCTCCCGGTAGCAACAATGTTGTTATATCTTATGAATACAACATGGAATGCAACCAAGATCTTCCCGAAATCAACCTCGTTGTTGAAGGCGAAGAAATCGCTGCTAAAACTCGCAAGCTCAAGGCTGTATGGAGCTATGAAGCTCAACAAGACCTTCGCAGCCAGCACAATCTGGACGCTGAGGCTGAATTGACAGCTGTTCTTGCTCAGGAAATCAACCTCGAAATCGACCGTGAAGTTCTCGGCGACTTGCGCAACAACGCAGGTACCGTTAGTGCATGGGATTTCAACACCGCTCTAGGCGAAACCATCAAGGAAAAATACGAAAGCCTTTATGTTAAGGTTGTAGAAATTTCCAATGTTATCCACAGAAAGACCCTTCGTGGTGGTGCTAACTGGATCGTGACCAGCCCAGAAGTTGCCTCGATCTTCGAGACCGCTACCGCTGGCTTCGCTCCTGCTCCTAGCGAAACCTTCACAAGCTCCATCGGCGTTCAATATGTCGGTACTGTGAACAATCGTTGGAGGCTCTACAAAGATCCTCTCTTCCCAAGCAATCAAATCCTCATGGGTTACAAGGGCGATAGCTACATGGACAGCGGTTATTTCTACTGTCCTTATGTTCCTCTCACCCAAACCCCTGTTGTGTTAGATCCTGAGAGCTTCTGCCCTCGTAAAGGAATTTTAACACGCTATGGTAAGAAATTGCTCCGTGAAGGTGCTAAGTTCTACGCCCGTATGTCGATTGCAAACTTCGTAATCTAACGAAAACCCTTTTAAAAAGGGCAATAAATCAAAAAACCCTCGACGAAAGTCGGGGGTTTTTTTGTTTAATTTTTTTTGTCCTTAAAATGGAATTATAATGTTCAAAGAAATATAATGTAAATAAAGTTGTTTTAAAGGAGTTGTTATGTCAAACCTTAGATTTCGCCGTTATCATTGGCACACATCTAAAAAGGCCGGAACTGTTTATTTGGATTCTTCCTACGAACTTAAAGCTGCTTTGATTCTAGACAATGATGATGACATTTTATTTTACGAACTACACCAAGAGTTCTTGAACGAAAGCGGTCGGAAAAGAATCACAGATTTTCTGGTAACCTATAAATCAGGCAAAAAAAAGCTTATCGAAATTAAGCCAGCTAGAAGAATCTGCCAATTCACTGAGCAAATTGAAGACAACAAAAAATACGCTTTTTCCAATGGTTATGATTTTCAAATTTGGAGCGAAAAAGAACTTGGTTTTGCATCGGAAAAAGACGCAACCGAATGGGCTGATAAGTATCTTTCAATTACCACAAATACAGATTACACAGCAATTCGCAAAGAGCGTGGAAAAATTAGAAGTAAAAAACATTATCTCAAGAAGATTGCCGATGACCAAGTAACCCTATATTGCGAGTTTTGCAAAAAAGAACACACCGCTCTAAAGCTCACCCACGACCGCAATCTGGCTCGGAATGGACGATACATTTGTGAGCGGGAAGGTGGTCATATAGCAGGGAGTCTACCGAAGTTGCATTTGAGGAAGGACAATCCTCATGTGGCTGATGGCAAGAAGGAGTGTGCCTCCTGTCAGACGGTGAAGTTATTTGAGGCATTCAGCCCTGACAAGAGTAAGAGAGACGGGTATTGCCGCATGTGCAAGGAGTGTCGCAGCGCCAAGATGAAGGCTGCATATGAGGCAAAGAAAGCTAACAAGACTGCTGATTAGTATGAACTCTTTTTCCACCAAGGTTCAAACAGTTTTTTGATTCTTTCTTTGAAAGGAATTTGCCGTAGGTTACATTGTGCGGTATCAGAAAGAATTCCAGCTGCGAAGATATAAAACCAACCAACAATAGAAAGACTTGCAAGAAAGCCTACGAACATAGAAATGCGAATCAAGTGCACTGGTGTGCCCGACCATTCTGAAAGGCCTGAGCAGACTCCCAGAATAATACCTGTATTGCTGTTTTTTCTTATAGCTGTCATGATTTATTTCTTGTTATATTTATTTTTGTAATATAAAAAAATTATTGACTAATTTTTTATAAATAAAATACTCCTTTATAAGTTTACTTTTAAGGTTTAAAATGTATGGTTTTTCAACAAATCATTTAGGATGGCCAATAAGTTGCTGCTCTCACAGCAGATTAACTGGGGGTTATACAAAAAATGATGATAGTAGTAATACCATTAGTCTAATAAGCATTTCATTTCTTTATTTGCAGGAGTCCTATGTTTAGCTTTAATCCTACTTTACTTTCTTGGCCATCAATTGGTGGTTATGCCACATATACAGGCGGTTTTCCCGATACAGACGATGAAGGTGCAAGTGCTTCTGTTGCAATTGCTGATTTTGCGATGAATGGCACTGTTTATAACACGCTTTGGTTTAGCACAAACGGTTCTGTTACATTTAATTCTGCTACAAGTGCCTATGAGGGATATCCTTCTGAATCGACACAAATTTGTGCAAATAATGATGATATGGAATTAGACCCAAACAATATAACGCTTACTGACGGCGATGTGCATAACATTTACTACATGCTTGGATCAAATTTCACAAAAATTATATGTCATCAAGGTTATCACGAAGACCCAACTGCTGTTGGTTCTTGGTTATTGAATATCTATCGTGACGAGAAATATCAGTGGATAGAAACAAGGCTTAAAGTGCCAAACGAGGACGAAATATATTCTGGTCCTTACAATGAACCGAACGCTGATGTTTCTGTTCCAGTTTCTACTAGTAGCCAAGTTTGGAGAAGTGATTTGCTTGGCCAAAACTGGGAATTTATGGGCACAGGAAGTGTTGGTAACATGGTCGAAACCACCTGCAGTCCTTTGAATTGCGATGTTCCAGCATTCAAGTGTTATTTGGGTACAAGCAAGTCTTGCACATGTGCTCGTTGGAAGTATTTCACAGCACAGTGCACAAGAAACCAACAAGCTTTAGGTATTTGCAATGGTACATCTGGTGCGTTTGTGCCAGCAATTACTGTTTGCAACCAACGCTTGCTTTAATTGGTTGTTTAATTAGGTAAAAAAACAAGAAACTTTCCAAAAGAAAATCATTATCTTTGTTTTGGTCAACTATACTTTTTTTATTTTAATACAAAAATAATATATAATGTAGTTCTTTAACAAGGAGGGGAACCATGAAATTCTCTGATTTTTCCGCTGCTATGAATGAGCACAAAGATGCTAGTTTTGCCGTCGTTGGCCTTAAGGGCAAAATGATGGACGCTGTTATTGCTGACAATCTTGTGAAGTTATCACTTGTTGAACAGCCCAAAAAGCATTTTGAAACTGTTGCCAATGTACTTGTAGTTATTGGCAAACTTGATGCTGCTGCAGCTGCCAATTTGGAAGTTGTAGTAAATGGCAAAGTTATTACTTCTGCTGAGTTCAATGGCGAAGACTATATGGTTTGCAAAGTTTCCTAAGGCATAATTTAATAAAGGAGTTTTAAAATGGCTACTCAAAGCACTACTGGCGTTGGTAACGGTTCTGCCGAAGGCTTAAATAAAGGCCCCGGCAACAAGCGTACTATTTACGCTCCTCTCAATGGCCCTTGCGTTCTCGCTGCTGGCGAAGTTTGGGACAATGATGATGTTTGGCAACTTGAAGTTCGTATTCCCGGTATTAACGAAAATCCTGACGATATTACTGTTCTCGTTACTCAATCTGACTGGACTAACTACGATGGTCGTGGCGACAATCCTCCTCACATTGAGAAGATTGACAGCAATGGCAATAACTTCGAAGATTCTGATTATATCGAAGATTGCAGTGGTGATTATTGCGTGTACAAATGGGAACCCGGTGTAACTTTCGCTGGTTTTATCATTCACACAGGTGATGACGATGGAACCGATTCGGGCTATCCCCGCAAGTTTGGTTATATCGTTCTTAAGACTGGTGGTGGCAAGAGCTTCGGTTCTTACTAACTTTAAAAATAAGAGTACATCTCTTGGCCCAGCAATTTATTTGCTGGGCTTTTTTTATAATTTGATTATAAGCTTATTTTCTTTTTTTGATTTCTTCAACTAAATTTGATACAAGCTTTACGGCAGCGTCGATAAGTTCGCTTTTTTTAGCCTCTATATTATTAACGCTATAAGCTTTTTTATAACCAAAAACATGCCCTGATATACAATTTTCGGGTACAAAAATGCCTGAATATCGGCATTGATTAACAATCGGCATAATAGCTTGTTCTGGGCTTATATAATAGTTACTTTTCATTTCGGCCATAGCAAGTGGCATACGACGACCAACATAGTCATTTGCTCCATCATCGCCATGGATAAAGAAAGCTCCAACCTTACCTTCATAATGATTTTTAAGTAGCTCCCTATGCTTTCCTGATCTTTCCATAGCAATAGTCACAGATGGATCTTTAAATTTATCACCCATAATTTTTTTTGCATCTTTTTGATTAAGTGTCAAACTAACACAAACAAGACGATCAAAAAATGCTTTAACTTGGGTTGAAGGGGCATACCAGTGAACTGGGGTAAATACGGCAAAACCATCTGCTTCTTCCATTTTTTTATAAACATCTTCTTCGTGCATGTAATCATTAGTTCCATCGCCTTTTGAATAGCAAGAACAAGGATAATGGCAATGGAAGCCGTTTGATGTTGCCACACATCCTTTGCATGGTCGAACTACGGGATCTGTATCCATAACTCTGAGATTAAGGGGTATAACCTTAATGTCTTTTGCAAGTGATTGTAGGGCTTTATTATAAATAAATTCAGTTTTTGAATCACCGCCAGAACATGAGTCTTTAGTTCTAGGGCTGCCTTGAATAACAACGATTTTGATGCCTTCATCATTGTTTTTAGTAGTTTCTGCGAGATATTCAACAAATGTCTTCATGTCTTTATGTATGTTTGAGATATATAAGTTAAGGAGAACTACGATGAAATCATTTAATGAATATTTGGCGGAAAAAGATGAGATAAACATACATGAAGTTGCAAAAAAAACTGCTACGAAAAAAGATGTAAAGAAAAAAGATGTAAAGAAAAAATCATCAACTGTTCCAAGCAGCAATCGTATTAAGGGTATGGTTGCACTGGTCGATTCGCTTAAAAAGTTTTTTGGCGAATATGACTTACCTACCCGTCAATTTCTTTGGAACAGGCTTACCACACCAAAAGGCAAGGAATTATTGGAAAAAGTGCTAAGAAATCCTAATGCAAATCTTACGAATAGTGTTTTTGTGCAATTGGTTACAACAAAGAAATAATTGTAGTTGATATTCAGCACTGATCGTGGTATTATATCTTTGCACACGGAATGTGCAGAAAGAGAGAGTGTTTTGTGAAAAAGTTTGCTTTTTTGGCGTGCGCTTTGGCTTTGTCTGGTGTAGTTGCTGCTGAGGCACAAGCGGGATGTCGTCCCGGTTTGTTTTCTCGGTTTGGAGGTCGCAATGGTGGTAGCTGCTCTTCCAACAGCAGTTGCAGTAATTCCACTTGTGGCAGCTGTACGGTGACTACCACCAAGACCAGAACGGTAGAAAAGAAGGCTGCTCCTTCTCCTGTGACTGAAAAGGCACAGGCTCCTACCACTGATAAGAAGGCTGCTCCTAGTCTTCGCTAATGTGCTCGCTAATGTGCTCGTTAATCTCATCGTGAGATGCGAAAAAAGCCCAAGAAATTATTCTTGGGCTTTTTTATTTAATCTTTTTTAGAATCACTTTTAGGCTTTTCATATCGATCTATATTGTTCTTTTTATCATACGCTCCCAGCATATGTCCTTGTCTATAATCTTCATTTGAAGACCAACGAAAAAATAGAGCTTTTTTTCCATTATATCCTTCCCAATATCCTGTAATAAAATCTTTACTAGGAACATATTCTTTCTTTTTATCTTTATCTAATTTTAATTCTTCGTTTTTATCTGGTTTTGTAAAATCATTTTTTGATTCAGCATTTTTTTGAGTTTCGTGATTGCCTTCAATAGGATGAACTTTATAACGCTCCATGACTTGAATAGTCACATAAGGCGTAAGAAAAACAAATAAGACAATAACAATACCGATTAAAAATTTTCTCATATTGCTTCCTTAATTTGAGCACCTACATTTCCAAACTCTGAGTGCAGCATTGATTTTGCTATTAGGATCATTAGCTGTTGCAGCAGAGGTGTTGTGTTTACGCATACCGCACATGCGACTGCAAAAACTTTTGCGTCGAGCTTGGGTTTTTTCTGACATCTTGCTGACTCCACCTTTTCGTTCTGCTTCTCGCTTAGTTTCAATTCCTGCGTGAATTCCAAGTTTTTTTGCATAAGAAGGCTTTAATCCACCTTCAGGATGATGTTTTTTAGGGTTAAAGCCTCTAAATGGTTTTTTGTTTTCATCCAGAATTTTTGGATCACGGTTATTCAGCCATTCGTGAAAACTTTGCATAATGCTCCTCGTTCTTTTACATTTATTTATGAAAGAAACCTAAATATCTTTATGACATTCAAAGAGTGGCTTACGAAGATTGAAGAGGCTTGGTTTAGTAAGGGCAAAGGTCGTCCTATGAAGCCTAATGCTAGAGATGTTAAGCCTAAACCTCATGATCTGCATAATTGCGGACAAGGTGGTGGACCCGGCCCTTGCGATGGCGGAGCTCCAGTTGCTGCTGGCTAAAAATGTTCCATATCACAACAAATCATTTGAACAACAATAAAATCAACATTACTTGTACAATTAGCATCAACAATTTTTAGAGAAGTAAATACACAATCGTGAAAAATACTTGTCTTAAAAAGTGTATCATTTGCTTTTACAGCTAAGCAAATTGCTATTTGTTTATGTGAAATGTCACACAACAAGTTGTAAAGCAAATTCTTTTGATAAAAATTTTGAATTGGAAAAATCAATTCAACTTCAAACTTATTTGTAAAGCCATGACCTTTTAAAATATTGTATTCTAAAAGGTCGTGTGCGTCTGATATATTTTCCCAACTAAAGCTGTCATGTAATACACAAGAAAAACATCCAATCTTGCGCATTGTTTTATTGCTCCATTACTATTTTTAATTCATTTTAACAAAATTTAAAAATTAGTCAAAATAATTTATCATAGTCATTGGAAGTTTTGGAGCAACATATCTGAGTAATTCTGCAGCACCTTTATTACTAAAAACAATTTCAAAACGATTACGACATTGATGTGCTTCACAATCACAATCGAGACTGTTGAAGTAATTTGCAATAATTTTTGTGCCTTCTTCACCAAATTTATGAGTACGAAGATATGCTTTTCGTTTGCTTTTTCTGCCTGCATCAATAAACCAAGTCATCCACGCTTCATCTGTTAATATTTCAAGCAATTCTGAAGTAACGATTTTTTCACCATTCTTATAGAATGTGTGATATACATCATTAAAAATTGGATAGGCAATACTATAACAACGAAAAGTATTTTTGTCTTGTTTGATGGTGTTTTGATCTACTTTAAATAGATCAGAGAGAACCTCAACTTTGTGTTTTAGCCAAATTTCATTGCTATCTCTCATAGCAAGATAGCAATTCTTGCCTCTATCTGGCTTGATAATACTGGAACCACCCAAAATCGTGCCATACAAAAGCTGTTTTTGATTATCTTTGAGGGTCGGACCATATTGATATGTCATAGCATTATACCTCACATTTATATATGTTAATTTTGTTCACTTCGCAATATTTTGACCAAAGATGATTAAATTCAGAATTTAATCTTCGTCTTTGGGACGAAAAAACTTGATATTTTTATCAGCCCATTCTATAGCCATGTGCGAACCACGGGAAAGAAGGCCTACGAGTTGAGTGGGGTTTCCACTTCCTTCAATGGCGATATTATCTCTTTCAGCATTTTCGATCCAAACAAGAGCAAAGGTAAGACCTTGGCGTTGTTTGAGTTCGTTAGCCATTTGTCTGATCGTGAGCAATGAAAGGTCTGGAATACCTAGTTCTTTTTGTTTGGCTTTTTTTAAACTGTTATTGTTTTCAAGAACATTTTCTAATTTCTTGGAAAGCATTTTAATCGCAGGAAGTTTATTGCTATCTTCAAGGACTAGTTGATATGAATATTCCTTTGGTTCAGTTTGACTGGCAAGAACAAGCAAATTGCATGGTGTATATTCTTTTACTTCGCTAATTTGGACAGATATTAAATTAAGGCTTTCATCGTTATTTAATTTAAAATGAATCCATGAAAAATCAGCGCTAGTATCAATAAGGGTGAAGCCCACAAATTTGTTGAGGGCTTTTACAAGTCTTTCAAATTCCTTTTCCATTTGTTAATCCTCCAAGACTCCAGCATCATTTAGAGACCGAGCAAGTTTTATAAGATGTTTGCACATACCGGGCAGTTCCAAAGGATTGGAAGAGCCGGGATTTACTTTCGCTTCATACTTTGATCGCACACGCCCATATAACAACTTGCGAAGACTGTCCTCGTAATTGAAACGCCAATAAAAATCGGCACAATTACAACGAACTACGACTTCGTTGGTGTAGTTAATTTTTTCAAAGACATGTTTGCGTCCATCACTTGCAACAATCTCAATCCAGTTACGGTTCTGCTTAGAATCGTGGTAATTAACCTTTTTAAACAAGATGAGAGGCTTGTATTCCTTGCCATTTCCTTCATTCTTGGCCAACCCTTTGACCAATAGAGTTTTAACACCTTTAAAGGGTGTCCAGTCCATTTGACGAACAACAATTTCATCTATTGCGTGTTGTCGCTTGGTGGTTCTAGGGAAAGCCCTAATTGTGTCTGCGTACAAACCTGAAAGATTTGCCTCTTGCAGGGATAACCATTTTGTAAACTCCATACCATATGTACGAAGTAATTATTTAATTAAAATTACAAACACTCTTATAAACAGCAGGATTCAAGCTTTACGGCAATATTCATGCGAGGTAACCATGACCGATAATAATTTGACACCAAAAGAAAAAGGAATGAAAAAATTTCAAGTAATGGTGCGCCCTGCGAAGGGCGGAGGAATTGAAAAGGCAGTATTTATTGATGATCAAATGCTTGATTGGCAAGTAGATCTTATGAGCTATGCAGAGGCCATGAAAATGGGACCTGAATATGTCGTAGAAGTACAAAAAAGTATTGCCAAACATTTTATTGAAGCAGTTTCTGATACTTTAGGACGCAAGGTTACTATTGATGAAATTAAGAAGGCCACAAAAACTGGCTGGATCTAAACCCTGCAAGTTTGCCCGATGTTAATATGATGAGGGGGTGATTTCCAATTTACATCCCGCCGCAGGGTGCTTGGCGGCAAAGGCAAACAAAACAAAGCCAGTTGTTCTATCAACTGGCTTTGTTTCTTTAATAATTAAACCAACCAGCAGATTTGTTTTTTCTATTGCCTATGATTGATTCATAAAAATCATAATCACCTGAAGGAATATAAGAATCTGATTCTACTTCAGACTCTTTGTAACCAATTTTATCTTTGACTGCTTCAAAAGACTTGTTTAGTTCTTCTTTAGCTTTATTTGAATCATTCTGATGATTGATAAGGTATTCTTGAAGCCATTCAAGATTTTTTTCATCTGCGTGCGGTATGCTGTATAAATCATCAAATTCATTGATTTCATTTCCCCATATTTCAACTGGTTGATTTTTATGAAGCTTTTCAAGTGCTTCTAAAATTGCAATATAACTTTTTTGAACACTAGGGATTGAATCATAATTTTTACTTACAACTACTTTATTTAGCATAGGTGGTATTTTACCCTGACTAAATAAATCATTAACAAATTGAGTTTTTTCATCAACCATTGGTGCTACTTCAGGCTTATCATCGTCAGTCTTAGGTGCTACTTCAGGCTTATCATCGTCAGCCTTAGGTTCAGTCTCAGGAATCTTTTCTTCAAGAGGATCGATGCCATTTTTTATTTTTTCAGCAATATCTTTCCACCAATCAATCATTGCAGTAAGATTTTTCCTGTTGTCAATTCTATATTTTTCAGATTTAGCAAATATTTTTAAAGCTTCTTCATCATTTGGAAGCAATTTAGAATCTAAACCGTTATTTGAAAGATAGGTTTTGGTAAGTTGAATTTTGGTTTGATCATCTGGATGTAGAACATCAAAATTATCAGCAGCCTTAATGGGATCTTCGCCATTGTTGAGTGCATCAGCTATATGAGTCCACCATATTTTTTTCTGAGCGACATCAGCTTTTTTAGTTGCAGTAAATTGAGTGGCTTTATCATAAAGTTTAAGAAGAACATCTTTTGATGGAATATTGGTAGATTTTATATTGCCAAGCTTGAGCCAACGAGTTGCAATATCAATTCTTTTATTTTCTTCAACAACAGCAGGATCAATAGGAGGAACAGAAAGACCTACAATTGGATGAAGCATTTTTTTAAATTCGTCAACAAATCTAACAAAATCTGCAGCAGCCTTGTGTCCACCCGATTTAATCTGTGATTCTAAATTGCTCAACTTTTGAATTGCATTGTTGATTGCCCTCATATCTCGTTCTTTGTCAATTTCAGCCTGTTTTGTTTCACCTGCCTTGCCCCAATTTTTCCAAGCATCTTCAACATTTGCTTTAAATTGGCTCCACCAATCACCAATATTTTCATTATAATTTTCTTGGAAGAAGTATTCTCCTTCAATAAACCAATCAACAAAATTTTCAGGGTTGATGCCAATATCTTCTAAATCATACAATGCATTCCGTACTGATAATTCTTGACGAAAATCTTCAATTTGTTCAAAAATAATATTTGAAGAAGGAACATATAAAGATTCAGTAAGCTTTGTTTGAATTGAATTTATAAGATTCGCTAAAGTAGCAGTAAAAGTAGAGGCTTGAGCTTTACCACCTAACATATCTTGCAAAGCAGCAGATTGTTGAATTCTTTTTGATAAATTAGACATAGCAACCACCGCTTCTTTAGCATGATCTTGAAGATCAGAAGAGACTGCTTTAGGCGAAGTAATGGGAGTAGAACTTGGCGCAGGCTTTGGAAGTGGAGAAGAAGAAGAAGAAGAAGAAGAAGAAGAAGTTGGTGAAGGCGTTGAAGCAGAATCTGGACTAATCCATCTAGATAAACCACGACGAATGCCACTTAGTGCGTCGGAATGCCAAGTATCTTTTGCTAATTGACCAAGAGCCCCCACTCCCGCTCCTATAGCGGCACCACCTAAAGCTCCAGCACCACCACCGAGCAATCCCACTGCAGCGCCCGTTCCAGCACCTTTAAGAGCAGCTTTTGCATAATCGCTCCAAGCTTCTGCAATTAAAATTTCATTTTCAAGAAATTGTTTGGCAGCTTCGTTGAACCTTCCATTTTGAAATTCACTTACACCATCAATAACCAACCAATCAACAAAACTATGAGGATTCAACCCATGGGTTTCCATTGCTACAAGTAATTGTTGAATTTGTCTTTTATTTTTTTCAATTTGTAAACGCTGAGAGAATGTAATCATTCTAATATACCTATTTTGGAATTGAATATTTATATCTTTGCAACTGTAGCTTAACATATGGCAATACAGGCAAAGATTTATCATCTATATATAGCTGAGAAATACAGTTATCTGTCTCATCATCCCAAATTTTAAGCTGTTTAATATCAGTAAAATATGATTGTTTGGTCATGATTTGATCTTTATAGTTTCTAACAGCCCTACAGATACCAACAACCTTATAATCGAAGAAAAGTGGGCCTCCGCTATCGCCAAATACGCTATAAACATTTGTTCTTATAGTTCCTGAAAAACTTTCTGGGCGATGAGTTTTAGGCTGTGTAACAATTCCATGATCAATTCTAGCATCATCCATCAATCCAAATCCAACACGCATAACTTTTGTACCAATATAAAGATTGTGATCAAAATCTAATTGAACAACAGGCAATTTTTCATCGCTTTCAAAAACGCCTATGGCTAAATCATTTTTTTCACTTTTATAACAAATAAAAACAGGATATTGTTTTTCTTTATCAAAATTAGACCAATCTTTATATTTAATCCAATTCAAAATATATGAACTATCTGCTTCAACAACATGATGGGCTGTAATAAAAGCGTTTCTATATTTATTTTCATGCTTAGTTGAACGAATTATGAAGCCTGTACCACCAGATTTTCCATCAGCGTTCAAAATCATCACGGTTGGGTGAAGACAGTTGGTGTGAAATTTATAATCAATTTCCTGAGTGAAGGAGGTTGAAGAAAAAACAAACAAAAAAATGAAGGATAAAAATTTATACATGAAATGCCTCCCAATGTAGTTAGAGGAGGGATGTAATAAAAAAACCACACTGTTTCCAGTGTGGTTTTTAATTGTTTTATTGAATAAAACTTAGACGATAAAGAATCCACCAGCACCATTGCTGATTTCAGTAAGAGCTTGAGGAGCGTCTGAGAAAGAAGCACCATCAAAAATCTCATGAACAACACGATTGCTGCTAGAATCAACAGTCTCGATGTAACCAGTGCGCTGAATCGAAACGCCGTTAACAACGGAAGTATCGAGAGAGCCTTCGGTGCCGAGATTGCGAATAGTCGGGGTCAACTGGAGGGTATAGCTTGTAGACATAATTTTTCCCTTATAAAAAGAGGTTTAATGTATATATGCCGCTCGGAAAAAAATTCACGAAGGAGTTAAAGGGTCCAAGGTAAAATTCAGAACGGTCGTGCCCGAATTAGCAAAAATACTAACACAGACATTTCTGCTAAAAGGGTCAAAAGAGTTAATTACCCAATTTGGATTAAGAACTAACATCTTTCTGGGCAGCAACTGTTCGTAGTACACCCAGACTTTCTTATTTATGTTTGTTTGTATTACATTTTTTGAAATACCAGAAATATCAATTACTTCACCAGTTGTAGCAACTACTGCCTTACTATAATCAGGGTTGGTCTTCAACATAGCCAAAAGTGTAGATTTTGGAAGAGTATATGGATTTGAACAAGCTTGCGGTGAAATTATCATGTGACCTTTCTCTACTACTAATGATATTTATGAACAATACCACACAAAATGAAGATTGTTATTTTTACATTGACGGCTCAGTTCCTGAGGAAGAGCAAGTCATTAGCTGTAGATGTGTTGAATGTGAAAAGAAAAATCAATCGTCAGGTTGGTTTTGGCAAGGTTCTAAAACAGGTTATGGCAAAAATAATGTTACTTGTAAAATGTGTGGCCATCAAATTAGCGCTATACCTAAAGGGAATATATGAAGTTTTCTCGTCCCCTCATTAAATTTCAAAGAGAAAAATGGCCACTGAGACAATGGGTCTTGTCTTTATTTCCTTCTAATTATGAAGCAATGACCTATATTGAGCCCTATAGTGGTGGTGGCAATCTTCTTTTTACAAAAAAGCCATCACAAATAGAAATTCTCAATGATATTGATGGTGAATTGATTGGTCTTTTTCACGCTGTTAGAGATGAATCCGATGAACTCATTCGTCGCATGAATCTTTATAAATACTGTGCAGAATCGTTTGAAACGATAGAAAATAAAACAAATTTTGAAGATTATCTCGATAAAGCCTTACATGACATAATGTTGCGTAAAATGAGCAAAAATGGTCTTAAACAAAAATATGCAAAACCTGCTGGTCAAACAGCATGGAGGAATAATATTTCTACTTTAGAAGGTTACGCAGAACGCATGCGAGAAGTTTTTATTTTAAATAAAAACGCTTTAGAAGTAATTACAGCATTTAATTCACCTGATACAATGCTTTACTGCGATCCACCTTACCTATATGATGGCAAAGAGATCACTTCCGATATAAGTGTTGAAGAACACATGGAATTATCTCGATTGTTAAATTCATTTAGTGGAAAAGTTGTCTTAAGTGGTTGCATATCACCTCTTTATAAAAGATTTTATAAAAATTGGAATATTTTTAAAAAGAAGATAAATAAGTCCAACAAGGAAACTGAGATTATTTGGACTAATTTTTAGAGGTTCAATGCAGTGTAATATGCCTAATTGCAAAAATTTGAGTGCAAAAAAACTATGTAGCACAGAAATAGTCAATGGTGTTCATACAGGATTGCTAACCTTTTATGCCTGTCCAAATCATCCTCCTCTAGAGGTTTATCAACAAGTCAAAAAAACTTTTGAGGCAAAAGCTGCAAGTTTGCAAATTTCCAATCCTTTAAAAGAAGTAAAGATGCATAAGAATACTGCTTCACCAGCTAAATAAGTTATGTTACCGGGATTCAAACAATGGTTAGAAGAACTACTCTCTAAGGATAGTCCTTCTTCTGCAGGCGATTTGGATGACAGTCAATCCAATTCTGATCGTGCTTTTGGCCGTAGTGGCGCAAAAAGCAAAAATTTTGCTCCCGGCAAGCCAGAAAATATTACGATCCGCAATCCTGAAAAAATGTTTGGCAAGAAGGAAAAGTCATGAATTTTCAACGCTTGTGGGAAAGCATAGAATTAGCAAAAGAAAAAAAGCAGCCTGTGGAAAATAAGGCTACATCAGCTATCCGCACGGGAATTGGGATTGATGAAAATTTTTGGGACAATTTTCTTCTTCTTCTAAATAATGCTGAAGGTTTAGGAGAGCTTCTTGATGTTGATGCAGATGTAATTGGAACATGGGCAAATAAAATCAATAATGCTCGCAAACAAGTTTCTGATTCTGATGATCAAGAAGATGTAAAGAAAAATAAAAAACTTATAAAAACAAGCATTCCTGAGGGTGAACCAAAATGAAAAGTTTTTCTCAATGGAAAATGCAAGAAGCACAAAACCCTGTTTGGGAAAATCTTAAATCAACTAATTTAAATGTTAACGATAGTGTTCGCCAATTAGCTTTGCCTAAACTGGAAAAAATTCAAGAAGAATTAGTGCGTCGATTAGTTGGTCAAAAAATTCAAAGTTACCGTGATGTGCCACCAAATTTACGAGATATGTATGCCCAAACACTTGTCTCTTGTATTTTAGAAATTTTTTACCCCAACACAACAGCCCCTACAGATATAGAAATACCAAAATTAAAACGATCAACTGAACCTGTTTATTTACCACAAGATCAGTTTGTAACACCAGCAGCATCAAAGGGATAAAATGAAAAGTTTTTATGAATTTTGTCGTTTATTAGAGAACAATCAAATTGCATCAGCTGGTGATATGCCAGCAGAAAAAGCTGTTGGTGCTGGTCAAATGCCTCCTGTTTCTGGCGAGCCTCAACCTCAAATGCAGCAAGATGAGCCAGAACAAATTCAACCTAAAATACCAACTGCTCCGGGTGGACCTGAAGAAGCCAAAACTCTTGAAGATGTTGGAAATGCTATTCGTAAAGTTTTAGAAGAGAAGCTTTTTCCTGCACTTGATAAAAAACAAATTAGCAAAGAAGTTGCAATGGAATTGTACAATACAATTGCATCTGAAATATCTAATCGTTATGGCATAACCGCATCTAAGACAAATCAAGGAATGAATAATGCCATGGCTACTAATTCAGAACCTCGTTCTCCTTCTCCAAAGCAACCTACGGCACAAGGCTAATGAAACATCGTGGTAGAATTCAAAGCGATGAAGAAAAACAAAGACGGATTGAGCAAGCATTAAAAAATCGCCGCCATCCGCCACAACCTATCAAATTGCCTAATCCAGAACCACGCCGTGTTGTTAGTCGCATTCATCGTTCTGGAACAATAATAAAATCTAAACCTTTAATAATTAGACCATTTTCTCCATTTACTGCAACATTCAAGCACTCAGGTGATCTTGGAGATTTATGGTATAGTTTGCCAGTAATACGGTATCTTGGAGGTGGATCACTTTATTTAAATCCTGATGGTCTTAAAACTAGAAAACCTGACGGTACAATAAGCGGTCTTAATCCAGAACTTATAAAGATGAGCATTCCATTATTAGAATTGCAACATTACATAAAAAAAGTAGAAAAATGGAATCAGCATCAAAAAGTATCTCTTGATATTGATATATTTAGAAAAATATTTCCTCCAAAGCCAAGCTTGTGTGAAAAAATTTTAGCTTCTTTTTCTGTTCCTTTTTCTGAGATACAGAAACCTTGGATTGAATGTGATTCTAAAAATATAGCCAAGGTTGTTTTTAACCGATCTTTTAGATACAGAAATGAAAATACAAAATACAAAGAAATACTTGCAGACAATAAAGAAAGTTCTGTTTTTATAGGTCTTCCAGAAGAGCATCAAGACTTTGAAAGCAAATTTGGAAAAATTGATTATTATAAAATTAAAGATTTTCTTGAAATGGCACAAATTATAAACGGAGCAGAATTATTTGTAGGAAACCAAAGTAGTTCATTAGCTTTAGCAATAGCTATGCACAAACCATTCATTCAAGAAGCTTACATCCATGGAGCAGATTGCAAAATTGAAATTTCTAATGCAAAATACATGTAAATTTTTACTTACTGGCGCAAATAAAAACAATTCTACTGATGGTGTAATTGTCAGTGGAATCACACATATACTTAAAAACTTTTTTCCAAATTGCAAAACAGACTATATTACTCTGCAAGATTTAATCCCCATGGAAAAAAGCAAATTACTAACAGAAAAAAAATATGACATGTTATTTGTTTGCGGAACTCCATGGTTGTGGCATAATTTTCAAGTTTCTACAAAGTATAAAAATTTAATCAGATTATTTGAAGCACATCCAGAATGTAAAAAAATTTTTTTGGGTGCTGGGTCATGTTTAAATATTTCAGATATCAACAGTGATATTTTAAAAAGTTCAGAAGAAATTAACGGCATTCAAAAATTGTATCTACAATGTATCAACATTGTAAGAGACAATATTGCACATGAACTTCTTCAAAATGCCAAAGTAAATTCTACATTATTGCCATGTCCATCTTATTTTTGCTATGGCACAGAATCTATCAACGAAGGACTTAGAAAAAATAATGTACTTGTTTATATTGATCCTCGAAAATCTATATCTGAATCGGGGTGGCAATGCTCTAAAAAATTAGATCATTTTAATGAATTGAATTTATACTTTTACAATCAATTTAAACCAAAAGTATATGTTGCAAATAGATTAGATATCGAAGGAGCTATGTCTGCTGGTTTGCCAAGACCGTTATTGTTAAAAAACTACTATCAAACTTTAAAAGTTATGGAAGAAGCTGATTATGTACTTTCTTCTCGTGTTCATTGTGCAGTTCCGGGTTTTGTACAAGGAAAAGCAATTGGTTTAATTCCTATTGATAGTCGCAGTAAAACTCTTGAAGATTTTGGTTGCTTAATGATTGATGATGTGAAAGATTTTGCAAAACTAAAACATGAAAAACGCCATTTTTTAAATGCACTAAAAACTTATAAAGAATTGTTGATTCCAATGACAGAAAACAATTGAATGTAAAAGAGTCATATATAATTTATAAAAACATAAAGAGGTAATATGCAAAAAGATTTAACCACTGATGAAGTGCAAGAAGCTTTAAAAAAGCTAAATATTTTTCTAGACGATGCAAAAAAACAATGGGATGCTCAAAATCCCAATCCCAAAAGTTGGTTTGGGATTAACCGTGGTGTTTTGTTAAAAGCAACAACTTTTCTTACATGCATCACCGATGAACTTATTCAATATGTTGAAACGATTATTGATAAAGGACCAGATAAAAGAGCAGCTGTTATTTTAACAATGGGACAATTATTTGATTATGTAATGCAATCATTTGCACCCTTGTGGCTCAAGCCTATGCTGCCTGCAATGAAACAAATTGTTGTTACCATTGTTATTGGAAACTTAATTGAATTTATTGTGGCAAAATACAGAGCAGGATATTGGAAAATGGAGCAAAAAAATGAGTCTGTCAATCAACCTATCAGCGCTAATTAACAAAATTGGGTTACTTCCATTCACAAGAGAAGAAGTTCTTTCTGTTCAAGATGTAGAACAGAGATCCGGTTGGGAAATTACTGCTTTTGATCTTCCTGAGTCTTGGAACTACACTCAAGGAGAAGGTGTTGTTGTAGCCGTACTAGACACTGGGGCTGATCTTAATCATCAAGACCTTGCCCCCAACCTTCTTCAAGGTAAAAACTTCGTTGATCCAAGCAAACCTCCCCAAGATGATAATGGCCATGGCAGTCATGTATCAGGAATTATTTGTGCCTTAAATAACAATATTGGGATTGTAGGCGTTGCACCCAAAACTAAAGTAATGCCAGTGAAAGTTCTTGATTCATTGGGAAATGGTAATTTAGATGTAGTAGCAGAAGGAATTAGATGGGCAACAAATCAAGGAGTAGATTTTATTACTATGTCGCTTGGTTCGCCATCACAAATACCTGTTGTAGAAGATGCAATAAAATACGCAACTGATCGTGGAGTTATTATTTGGTGTGCCGCAGGAAATGCTGGTAAAACTCGTCAAATATTTTATCCAGCAGCTTATCCGCAATGCATTGGTATTGGAGCAATTGACGAAAGCTTTAATCGTGCAGACTTTAGCTGTACTGGTCCAGATCTTGATTTTGTAGCACCGGGTGTAAAGATTTTGAGCACCGTACCAGACAATTGGTATGCAGTACTTTCTGGTACAAGCATGGCAAATCCTTTTGCCGTAGGTATTGGATGCCTTCTATTATCATATAAGCGTAAAACAGGAATGAATTTACGACTCAATAATGCCCAAGATTACATTGAAGCATTGAAGCAATATACTATTCCAACCACAAACCCTAATTTTGGAAATCAACATTTTTTTGAAGGATTTGGAATCATTGACGCTCGTAAAATGAATGAATGGATTGCGTCACACAACAATAGTTAATCTTTTTCTGGTAATTTAATTGGTGGAAGTTCATAAAGCATAAACTCTTGTTCTTGACTCAAACTTCCATCTTTTCCTTGGCCTTTTTTTCCATCTTCTTTGCCATATCCCTCAGGATTTTGCTGTCCTTCACCTTTTGCTTTGCCTTGAGAACCACCAACCTTTTTACCTTTAGCTAAAGATTGCATGGCTTGTTGAACTTTTTCATGTGTTTCACGAGTATAAGGAAGTCTATAAACTCGTGGTTCATCAGAATTTTTTTTAGATGAAAAAGGAGCTAGCCAAGAATTGGGTTTAGTTTCAACAATTTCATTTTCATCATCAAGAGCGTTGGCCCAAATAAGAATATAACCCTTTTTATTGAAATCACTGTTAGATGGCTCATGAACAAAAGCCCAAAGCATGCCAAATTTTTTTGGCAAAGGCGATTCAGCAGCCCACCCAGATATATTTCCTAAACTGTTCCAGATTACAAAATTAAAATAAAGAACAAGAGGAACTGCTATAACTTTAATTAACCAATGTCCTTTGCCAAGAATAATAAACCAAAGCAATACTGCACAAATAACTACAAAGGTGAATGGTATGCCAATTAAAGATAAATCCATGTTTAGCTTCCTTTTTGCTTAAGAGCCTGCGTTAATGATTTTGGCAGTGTATTATGACTCACCATATCACCAGATTTGTTTAGTTTAAAACGCAATAAAGTTTTTTCGTCTCCTGATTTTTCAAGTATCAATTCATTTACAATCAATGTTTTTACTTGTGGATTTAACTTTTCGACCATAACACTAACTTTACAAGGTTTTGGATCATTTTTACGATAGGCGTGAGCATTTATGCAATATTCACCTTCTTCAAAGCCACGAAGTGTGACGATCTCTCTGTTATATGGATATCTAATTTGTCCATTTGGGGTTTCTACAAAATCATTTCTATGACCAAGATCATCTCGATCAAGATGCATGAGTCCATCTTCTCTACGACGGAAACAAACAAGTGCACCTCTTGGATCTTCTACATAAAGATCAATATCATCATCCATTTCGTCGTTCCAAGACAAAGTTATCATATATTCTGCTTTGATTTGCACAGAAGATTTTTTATTTTCTTTGTCTACATTTATCATCGCAAAAGCCAAAACAAACATAGCTGTAAAAGCAAGAAGCATATTAAAAAGAAGATCAAGAAAAGAAGTGTTGCAGCTATAAAGCCTTTTCATCTGCATTGGACTCCTCACTTATATGATTTTTAAAAACTTCTAATCTTTGAGCGAAAAGAAAATACTGTAGCTTAAGCAACTGCCCGCAAATCAAACCAACAAGTGTGGTGTAAAGTGCTGTTGCCATGCTTTTTCCCAATTCAGAAAGAAGTCCTTGTACTGTTTTTATATTTTGAAGATCAAGTGTTTCAAACCCTGTAAGCATCATAATGAAACCTATAATAGTGCCTAACATGCCAAGGTTCAGGCAAAACTCACTCATAAACCAACCTAGTTCTTCACGACGAGCAAAAAGTTCATAGGTTTCTTTATCCATACTTTTACGGCCTCCCATATTGAGAATATGATTGCCACAGTTTGTAGATTGAATGACAAATATCAAAAATGTAAAAGCACTAAGATAACTTGCATCCTTTGACCAAATAGTTTGTGGAATTTGCAAAAAAAATGCATAAGCAGTACCAACAATCATCAAAATATAAAATAACCACCACTTAAGAAATGTTTCATTTCGCATCTTTAATCTCCTTTTTTAACTCTTCAATTTTATTTTTTAACATTGCAGCAATTTCATAATTTTCAACTTTTACAGCTTTAACTATTTTTTCTTCCAATATTTGAATTTGTTCTTTGATGTTTTCTAAAAAATAATGATCTTCAAAATTTTTGGGCATTTTGCCTACATGCTTACATGATTTCTGACAACGGCTAAATATTTGTAAGGCAATAGTTTTATGAGCATCGTAACAATCAGGACAACCAAAAAAATGTTTACTAGCAATTTCTGTTAATGATGTTCCACAAAATTTACAAATATATTTTTGTAATTTTGATGCGTCTTGTAAAATAAACATATTTAAATTATTTTTCAGTTGGCAAATTAGAAAATAAGATGGGCCACATACTTGACAAGCGTCACAATTTATTTCAATGTTATTTTCTAATTTTGGAACCTGCATATTTTTGGGATTGGGGCAGGGATTGTTGGTGAAAGGACAATTATCCATGCTTTATTCCTTTTTAGAAGTTAAATTATTTTTAAATTTCAAAGCTTTATTCTGCAAAGATTTTTTTTCAGGTTCTGTGATATCATTTTTTAAAATGATCAAAACATTTTCAACAAATTGACAATAAGAATTTACAAATTCACGACGAACTTCAAGCAAATCATTATAATAACTTTGCACTTGTTTTTTTGTTAAAGTTGATTTGTATTCTGGATCATTAAACTTATCTATCTCTTTGGCCCAAATGCTTTGAAGTTTTTCAGATTGCTCCAATAATTGATTAGCTAAAACAATTATAAAAACATGTTGTTGAAGATTTGATAATTCAGTAAAAGATTTTGTTTTATTGTCGTCCTTATCAGTTACCTCTATGGTTTTCCAAAACTCAGTATTAAAAATTCGTTTGTTATAGCGTCGATTTAATTCAATAACAGACTCATAATTTTCAGCTTTTGCCTGAAATTGAGGCTGGTCTGCAAAATTGCATATTATGAGCAAAAAAGCAATAGCTGTTATCATTTGCACTCTTTTCATTAAGGCAAAGCTGTGCCTGATACTCTCATTGTAAATCCATCATCCTGAGTAGCAGCAGCATTAGGTGGAACAACACGCTTTATCCAAACAGGTATAACATCTAGATTTCTAATTTGTCCAACTTGAAATGCAGAGGTACTAAAAACAACATTTGTAGGAGGAGTTATTTCTGTATCAATAGAATCAGCTTCACTGTTAATAGGACTCCCGCTAACAGCTTTATAAATATTTAAAACTGGCTGAGAATAACCACTATAAGTTAAATTGTTATTTGTTTCAACTAAAATTTCATGAAATCGATATCCAGCCAAGCCAATAAAATTTATTTCAAATGTTGTAGAATCTGAAATAGAATCATAACTGCCAGAAACTGTTATATCTTCAAGATTTGGAACGGTTCTAAGAGCACTTTGAATGTTCAGTGCCCAATCTACGACACTGACACTCCAATTTGCAACAAGACCACCATGAACACTAGTGTCTGAATAAGAAAAAACATTATTGCCACCGGTAATAGTAGATGCATTGGTTACCGTGATAAACTGACGATCATTTTGTAATAAATACCCAAGATTAACATCAGCACCAGATGGAACATCATATTGAACAAAAATAGATGCATTATACAAAGTCTCAGTAAGATTATCATTGCTAAGATAAATACAACGATATTTAGTAGAACCAGCAGTTGCTTCACTTGTTGATACATCCTGAAACAATGTGGTTCCAGCAATAGGATTTACAGACGGAGCACCGCCAAGAGAGGCATTAGGATCAGTATTTGTCAATCCGCCTGAAAGTAAAAACTTTAAATCTCCTGCTCCAATTAACATTAAGCTTCCTCGTTGAGATTCCTAGAAATTATATAAGAAACATTACGGCTACTGTAGTCAGCAACATTAAGAATTTCGTCAACGGTCAGTCAATGCCATATATATTTAAAATTTTTTCACCATATTTTTTCAACCTATTTGGTGAAATCTGATTATGATGAAAAGTATAATAAATTTTTGCTTGTGATCGCCCTATTAAAAGGGATAATTTCAGCGATTTTCACATCGAAATCATGCAAATAAAGCTGAATAAGCTTAGCATTATCTCCGCTAATATCGATGAAACAACGAAATCCATGCATAACATATGTACTGAATAGATACTTTTTTTACTAAAATTGGTTGTCCGTTTTATTTAATCATATAAAATGGTTTATCTGTCTTACCGGAAAGGCGGTATGCAAATCCTTAATACAGACAATGCAAGTGAAGGTCTTCGCTTACCGCTCAAGACCTATAAACGAAATATTGTTTGGTATAATGAACCAAATAGTTATACTATTTTACAAATTTATAAGAAGGGACTTGAATACGCATTGGTTTCAGACAAATACCAACAATGCCACCAATTTGTGTGGTGTAAAGATTTTTTACACGATGTTGTTCATGCTACCGTGAATAATTTTGGGTTTGAATTGTATGGATTTTTATATAGCCCTTTAAATGATCCAAAACCTTGTTTAAAAGAAATAAGGCTTCTTATAAGTAATTCTAAAGATAAAAAACTTGCTTCTCTAATTCCATCTTGTGTTGATTTTTTAAATCAAATTGAAGCTCGGATTAAAATGTCAAAAACAATTGTGCGAAAAGTAGCCAATCCACAATGTGATCGTAAAAAAACTGGTGTTTTTCTTTTTCAAGGCAACAGTCGTTGGTTGATGTCTCCTCCGATGTTGTCGCTTTATACTTGGTTAATAAGAATAGGATTATGTCATAAAATAGGAACATCATTTAAAGAAACAATCAAAGCTCTAAAAGAGAAAACTATTAGCCCATATCAAGTTAAAGATGCTCAATGGATTAAAGATTGTGAAGTTGCATTGCACAAAATTATTCGACTAGGTGATAAAAAAATATTTTATCGTGATATAAAAATGAATTATCCCGAGTCGCTTAATATAGATGAAGTTCACAATCGATTGGGTATTCTTTCATACTCATTTGATATTATCGTGCATTCGCTTAAGCAAAAAGTGCCAATTCCATATTGGCATCGATTGCGTTAGTTTTCTTTTTAACAAGGAGCTTTTATGGAATTCACTTTCGGAACTGATCCTGAATTTATGGTCTCTCGTTGGGATGATCTGCAAAGTGCTATTTCTTTACTTCCCAGAAAAGAAGCTGCACTTAGTCGAAATGGTAGTAAATTTTATTATGATAATGTTCTTGCAGAAATTGCTGTTAAACCCAGCAAAAATCGAGCAGAAGCAACTGAAAATATATGTAAAGCATTACAAAATCTTTCTAAGATCCTTAAACCTGCTCGCTTTACCATTCAAGCATCAGCTAAATATCCAATCAAACAACTTAATGACAAAGACGCAAGGATTGCTGGTTGTAATCCAGAATGGGACGCATATACTTTGCGTTGTATTTTGCCGCCTGATGAAGTTATTTCTAAAACAGCTTTTAGAACTGCTGGGGGGCATATTCACATTGGAGCTAAGGATTTTTCTGATTCAATAAACGCATTAAATGCCATTCGCATGATGGACTTGTTTATTGCTATTCCTGCCTTGTTAATGGATACAGATGAAACTTCCAAAGATCGCCGTAAAGTTTACGGACATGCTGGCAGTCATCGTGGCACTGATTATGGATTTGAGTATCGAACTCTTGGTAATTTTTGGCTCTCTAGCCCTAATCATGTTAATTTGATTTATGATTTAACATCTTTCGTTCTGGATTTTGTAAAAGAAGAAATGCATAAAAAGTTTTGGTCATTTGATGAATCTTTATTGCAAAAAGGAGATCCTTGCAAAGCATTTAAATGCACAGGCTATGATGTAAAACTATTGTGCAAATGTATCAATACATGCGATAAAAAGCAGGCAGAAAAATTTATGCTTATTGTTCAAAACTATTTGCCTGACAACCTAGTTCAAGAAATTGAAAAATTATCCAGCAATCCCTTGCCTGATCCATATGAGGCATGGGGCATTTCATGATTGTTTTCAAGCACACTGTCAGTGTGCCAAAAAATAAAAAAAGAGGCGTTCTTGTTTTATTTTCCGGTCGAGGCTCTAAAGCCAAATATTTGCTTAATACTTATGCAAATACCGGAGGACTGCAAGAATTCCTCTTAATTGGTGTTGATCCAGAAAAAGAGTGGTATCCCTTACCAAATGGTAAAGATGATCAATTACAAGCTATTATCGGATTGCAAGAAACAATAATTAAACTTAAAAGTTTCTTACAAAACCTGCAAACAGAATATGACTTTAAACCAGAACAAACTGTATTGGCAGGGTTTTCTGCAGGAGCCGTAGTTGCTTTGCAGTTGGCTTTAACTGGAATAGAAGAATATAACATGGTTATATCACACAATGGTGCAATTTTTCAACCTGATGAAATTCCACCTGCTTCTAAAAAAACAATCTTTGTGTTGCTGCATGCTCAAGATGATGATTGTTTTAAATGGATGGAAAGATACATTCCAACAAAACAAGGATTAAACAATAAAGGTCATAAAATTGTGGCTATTGAAAGACCTATTGGGGGACATAAAATTCATGAAAACGACATTGTTACTATGGGGAAGCATTTAAAAACTAGATTCAATTATTATTCGAACTACAATCAGGAATGTTCATTTTAATAATCTAAAATTTTTCGCAACTCCCGCACATTATCTCGTAGATCAATTTTTCGACAACCTCTACATAACCAGCGACTATTCATAGATTGTAAAACTCTTACCTCAAGCATTAAGCGTTTTTTGTGCATGAAATACTTGTTCAAACAATTATTACATTGTGTGTTTATATGATTACTTTTTTTGCGACGAAGAGTTCTTTTTTTTGATTTATTTAAAACCTTGACAATTTCAGGTTGTTTTTTATTTCTAAGATAAAAATTTAGTAGCTCAGGAGGCATGGGAGGTATAGGGAATTTACTTCCAAAAAGCCAATTGTATTGAGTGCCATCTTCGTGAATAGATGGAGGAACAACAGACTGATGTTTATGTGCTCTAAATTCTATGCCACCAACGACAAGACGAGTTAAATTTGGGTCAGGGTTAATGAATAAGTTGTGAATCGACTTAGAGCTACGAAATTTGGGCCTTATTGCTCCATCAATCATGCGTTCCAATAAATCATTTGCTTCTTCAGTATCGCCTTCTACATCGACAATATCGCCGAGTAAAATGCCCATGTTATAATTTCCTGTCTGAAAATGTGGTCGCCAGCGTTCCACACTCCAATTTTCATTCCAACCTACAGCAATAGGCTTTTTTGTGTCAGGATGTACTGCTATAGGACGCAATCCTGCGGCAGTATATTTGTCAAAAAAAGCTAAAATATGCATAAAAAAGCCATAATTTTTACATGGGTGCGATTATTTTTACTTTACTGTATTAGATGGAGGTTTGCAATGAAAATTACAGCGCTCGTGACAGGAGCAACAGGATTTATTGGTAGCCATTTGTGCAATTGGTTGCATTCAAACAATTATAAGGTTTATGCTATTGGCATCCAAAAAGAAAACCGCCCCAAATGTGAAAAATTATTTAAAGTACCTGTTGATGAAATACCTTGGCATAAATTACCAAATATTGATGTTTGCTTTCATCAAGCAGCAAACAACAACACAACTGATTCAGATTTTGAAAGCATGTATGAATCAAATGTAAATCAAACAATTAGATTATTTGATTTACTTCACAATTTAAAAAACTGTAAAAAATTTGTCTATGCATCTAGTTGTTCTATTTATGGAAAACAACCAGCCCCTTACATAGAAGAAAAAACTAGACCAAATCCTTTAAACGCCTATGCTCAATCTAAGTTACTTCTTGAAGAATATGCAGAGCAGTTTTCTGAAGAAAATGACGCAGTAATTGTTGGCCTTAGATACACAAATGTTTTTGGACCTAATGAAGGACATAAAAAACTTAGAGCAAGCATGATACATCAAATCATTGAAACAGTTGTTGAAAATAAACAACCAAATTTATTTAAATGGGGAGAACAAAAAAGAGATTGGGTTTATATAGATGATGTTGTGAATGCTAATATTTTAGCAAGTAAGGCAAAAAAATCTGCAGTTTACAATGTAGGATCGGGAAAATCTGAAGCATTTATCCACTTGTTGCAATTTATTTCAAAAACAACTGGTAAAAAAATAAAACCTATTTTTAAAGATTGCCCTTTTGAAGCGGCATATCAAAAACATGTTGAAGTTGATTTATCTTTGATTAAAAAAGAATTAGGATATAAGCCAAAATGGTCTGTAGATAAAGGCATACAAGACATGTATAAAAAAAGAGACGGAAAATAATTCCGTCTCTTTTTTTATATAAATATAAAATTAACCATCAGAACGAACAGCTTGATACAAGTTATTGGTATCAATAGAAGTGAAAAGACCATCACTAAATTTATGGTTAGGGTCAATTCCCATCATATTTCTAACGCTGTTCCACCAAGCATCCTCAGAAGATTCATCCTTCTTTTCAGCTTTCTTCTCAGCCTTTTTCTTAGCATGCATTAACTTGAAATCTTTGGCATCAATTTTGCCATCTTTATTTATGTCTAGTTTATGTTGACCACCCTTGAGCATCTTCTTCTTAGACATCATGGGTTTAGAAACTTTGGCACTTTCTTCATCGCCGTCTTCTTCTTCATGATCTTCGTGATCGTCATGATCTTCGTGATCGTCATGATCTTCATGATCGTCATGATCTTCATGATCGTCATGATCTTCATGATCTTCATGATCTTCATGATCTTCGTGATCGTCATGATCGTCATGATCTTTTTCTTCCTCTTCATGATCTTCGGCATCTTCAGGAGTATTAGGACCTTCGTCTGAATACATTTTCTTTTTGGACTTCATGCAAGAAGATTTTTCTTTCTTATCTTCTTTTTTATCCTTATCTTTTTCTTTTTCTTTTTTGTCTTTAGACTTTTCTGATTCATCATCTTCATCAGACCATCCATCTTCTCCATCCATCTTCTTTTTAGACATCATTCCTTTGCCACACATCATGCATTTTTTTGCCCAAGCTTTAGCTTTTACACCACACAGCTTGCCACATGATGAGCAAAGACCAGCTTTATCTTTTTTAGATTTTTCTTCGTCATGATCTTCATGATCTTCATGATCTTCGTCTTCGTCATTATCGACATCAACATCAACATCAATTTCTTCGTCATCTTTTTTGGGTTCGTCCTTCTTTGAAGAAGGATCAACGATTTCGCCATCACCTGTGGGCATCTTTTTCTTTTTCTTCTTATCATGTTTAGCTTCTTCAAAACCAAACTGAGTAACAATGCCTAAATTATTAGGGCTGTATAAGCCTAAATTAAAACTGGAAAGTGCAGATTCATTCAATGACTTCCAATGTTTATATGACAACATGTTGTTTTCCCTTTTTTTTGTGCGGGTAAATGTCTTAAGAGACATAGCTTTAATCTATATATGTCGAGTAAAATTATTTTGCCCAAGGAATCCTTATGAGAAAATTCATGCTTGGTGCAATATTTGTATTGGGATTTTTTATAATATTTTCAATATATCAACATAAAAATAAAAAATCACCTTTTGATCTAGACTGTGAAACATTAAATCCAGAAAATAAAAATTATAAAAACCCTGTAGTTTTTGCACTTATTGATAAAATCAATGATAAAAACAATAGAATTTATAACATTTATGTAAAACAAATGCCCATATGGCTAACCATAAACAATATAACATTCAAAGCTCGTGGTGAATTAGCTCATCAAAAAGACAAGCTTTTTCGACTTCATATTAACACAATCATTACTGGCAAAGAAATGGATTTAGGATCAAATAATGATATATTTTGGTTCTGGTCTAAACGAATGGAACCATCTTATCTTTATTATTCTCGTCATGAAAATATTTCTAAAACAAATCTTAAAACTCCTCTCAACCCAATGTGGATGATTGAATCGCTTAATTTTAACTTAATTGATAAGGGAACAATTCAAGCGATGATAGAAAAAAATGAAATGTATTACATTTATCAAAACAGAACCAGTGCTTCAGGCGAACCCATAATCCTTATTACAATATTAGACCCAAAAAGTGAAAGTGTGATTGGTCGCCTAATGCTCAATCAAATAAAAGAAAATATTGTAACAATTACCTATAAAAACAAAAGTATGAAAACAATTTGGCACAATGAAGCAATATCCATGGAATGGGATATGAGCAGTATTTGCTACAATACAGAATTGCCGGGAAAATTATGGATTTTACCTGATTATAAAAACAAATTTGACATTGGAAAATAAAAATGCCGCTTTATTAAAGCGGCATTTTGCATAACAACAAATATAGTTGATTATTTGTTAAATGCTTTGCGAATAGCGTTTCGTCGCAAAGCTTGAACTTTGCGTTTTTCAGCTGCTATACCGCCTTGATTCAAAGGTTGTTGCGGTGGAATTGCTTGCTGAGCCCTTTGTTGAGTTGGACTCATAGAAGCCGCAATTCCTCCTTGAGTGCTGCGTGCTGAAGTAATAGAACGAACTATAGGAGTTCTAGATTTATACTTAACTCCTTTATTGCAAGAACAAGCCATTTTTCCTCCATCGGCTACAGAGATGATCTTAACCGTGTTTTATAAGTTTTAGACTTTCGAACATATACTGCTTTAATGATATTTTCCAAATCCTTTTGGTAATCATCTAAAGACTCGATGGAAACAGTGGGTATAATAGTTTTGACTGATGTTTTAGTCTTACAACTACAATTATTTGTTGATACTGCTTCCATGATGTATTTATCCCTCAGAGGTTAAAATATGGTAGTGAGCCATGAAGAAACAAAAGAACTTGTGGAACAAGCCTTTAATCTTGCTTGTAAAAAATTTGCGGAACAAAAATATGAACAAACAGTTGTTATTCTCGACCAAGCTCTTAAAGTAGACCCTAAAAACGCCAATATTCTTCAAATTTTAGGATTGGCCTACCATGCTTTAAAAAACAATGAAAAAGCCAGAGAACACTTATTTGCATCTTTGCTTATAGAACCCAATAATTCTGAAACTTTGAATAATATTGGGCTTAGTTATTCTAACACATATGATTATGACAAATCAATTGATTACATCAATAAAGCTATTTGTTTAAAACCTGAAAATCCATCTCTTTACAGCAATTTAGGATTGCAATATCGTCATTTGCAGCAATATGAAAAAGCAATTGAATGTTTTAATAAATCATTATCTTTAAGAGAAGACGCAACTGCGTATGCCATGCTTGGTGGTTGTTATGGAGAAATGAAAAATCTTCAAAAAGCCAAGGAAATGATATACAAAGCATTAAAAATAAATCCTAATTTTGCAGCTGCTCATGTTGATTTAGCATCGATTTTACAGCTTGAAGGCAACTGGACTGAGGGATTCAATGAATATGAATGGAGATACACGGTTTATGACCAATTGAAACAATGGGAACGCATTTATGATCCAATCAAAAAATGGAAAGGCCAAAATATTCAAAACAAAATAATTATCGTTCACACCGAACAAGGCCATGGAGATGCAATTCACTTCAGTCGTTATTTGTCTAATTTAAAATATTTAAAACCAAAAAAAATCATATTGCATTGTGGAAAATCACTCGAACGCCTTTTTGAAGAAATGGCAAATTTTATATTTACTATTGATCCTGTGCAATTGCCAGAGTATAAAAACGCCAAAGACAATCTGATTCCCGAACACGATTATCATTGTTCCATCTTGAGTTTACCTTATTTGCTTGGATTTCCTCCAGTGCCAGCAACGCCTTATTTGTTTAGCAAAAAAAAGTTTGATATGTCAAATTATAAAAATGATTATAAAATTGGAATTGTATGGGCTGGAAATCCACAACACTCTCAAGATCGATGGCGATCTTGTAAATTGGAAATGTTTAAGGAAATTAGTCAAATTTCAGGAGTTAAACTTTTCAGCTTGATGAAAGACACAAGGTCTCGTGCTTATGTTACGCAAAATCAACCTATTGATTTAAGTGAAAACACAGAAGACATGAAGATTGTAGATATGTCAAGTTATATGGAAGACTTTCAAAGCACAGCTGACATTATTTCATCTCTCGATCTAATAATTGGCGTAGATACAAGCGTAATTCACTTGGCTGGAGCTCTTGATAAACCAACTATTGCTTTAATTGCATGGAATTGTGATTGGCGTTGGACAATAGATGGCGATAAGAGTATTTGGTATAGAAGCTTGAAACTTGTTCGCCAAACTAAAAAAGGCGAATGGGATGATGTTTTTGAAAAAGCAAAACAAGAAGTTTTAAAATTAGTGAAATAAAAAGGCGTGTCTTTAAAAGACACGCCCTTCTAAAAAGTCAAAATAAACTTACGAACGAGACGAATTGCTACACTGAGTTGCACTTGAACCAGAAGATTTTTGAGTCTTCTGAGTCTTTTGAGTCTTTTGAGAAGACTTAGTTGCAACAGAAGACTTCTTAGCCGCCTTCTTTGCATTTGCAGCAATAGTATTTGCATCAACAATAGTTACATCACTGTAACCAAGAGCCTTAGCTACATTTCGAGCACGCCCAGCAACAGCAGAGCGAGTCGGAAAACGGGTGGTATTATCGGCTTGACGAACCAACTTAGTAGGCCGAACACCAAGAATATTGGCGGTACCTTCGTAATAGTCTCCAGCAGTAGACTTACAAACTGAAACACGGACGGAAAGAGTATTGCTCATAGTAACTCGTTTGCCTTTCTTAAATAGCGAATAAATTAACCACACTCGTGATTAAAACGCTGCATTCAATATTATGTTTAATAAAATAACAAGTCAAGTAAATTTCTTACAATCGAAGCTTTGCGAATCAAAATTACGCAATTTAGTTGATGAAATACGATCAGGAATATGTAAAGTGCCACAATTAGTAAAGGTGGGTATAAGCATATAACGATTTTTAGGACGCTGACGCTTTTGAAAAAATTCTTCAATAGACTTGCGATATTTTTGAAAAAATTCTGCTGTATCAATTCCATGTACATTATTTTTTAAATTAAAACAAACAAGTATGTTTACTATCGTGCGGTAAACATCATCAATTGTTTGATGCTTTTTTCCTCCACCAATTTGTGCAAAGTTAATAAACCATAGATAAGTGTCTGGGTCATATAAGAACGCTGGATTTGTCAATCCAGTCTGTCTATGTGATTCAATACAATCTTCAATCTCGCTTAACCACATTTTTTCGCTTGTATTGCTCAAGTATTTGTAATAATACAGCCATGCAATAATAGCTCGAAAACTAAGAATCAATATATCTTTGCAATTTTTGGTGTGAAAACCATTTCTTAAACAAAAAGCACAATAATAACCATTACCACCACTCATTTTCTCACATATTTCACGATTTAAATCATTTGAATGACACTTTTTTCTACAAAAACTACAATAACGAATAAATACATCAAATAACTCACCTGTAATAGTAGGTGGTAAAATTTCTAGATCTATTTGACTTACTGACAATTTTTGCAGCTTCATGAATCACCAGATTTAAAAAAACCTGCATAGATATTATTAAGTGAGTCAGTTCACTCAAGCTTGAGATGAGGAAAAAAATGAAAACATTCGTTCAATGGGCTGAAACAGTAAAGAAAGAACTTCCAGTTTATGTGCAAGACGAGGCGACTCGTCGTGCCGGTATTGCATATTGGGCTTACCCTGATGCTTATATTCGCAATCAATATCCCGATTCTTGGTTCACTCCTTATGCTGCTGATGCTGCTTTCAAGCTAGGCTATGCAAAAGGTGGTCCAAAAGCTGGTAAGGAAATTGCGGGTTAATGAAAACTTTTTTACAATGGGCTGAAATTAAACATCGGGAACTTCCTGTCTATCAGACAGATGAAGGCGGTGGCAGCACAGCACGCAACGGCATAGCTTATTGGGCTTACCCAGACGGCTATATTCGTTCACACTATCCTGATGCTTACTTTATGAGTCGTGCTCCTGACGCTCTTTGGAAAATGTCTCCCGGACCTCCAATTACGCCTCATAAACATCATGTTCATCACATGACGCCACCTGATTATGCGATTGGACCTGATGGACAGGTAAGAAAAGAAAAAGAAGTCGAATACGAAACTGATTGATTTACTCATTTACCATGTGTAAAAGGAGTACCGATGCCGTCCGAAAAGACGGCATCAGCTTTTTATAGTTTTAACTTTTAGCTTTATCAATTCTTTTTTTGTGATCATCATCAGTCATGCTGGTTTTTTCATTTGGGATCATATGTGGAACTCGATCCCAATAACCCCATTGATCTTCGTTTTGTGGATTTTGAAAAACCATACCTTTTTTCCAATATTTATTTAAAAGTTCTTCGACTCTCTGTTTAGAAAGACCCGATTCTTTAGCAATAGCTGCAATTGATCGCCATTGCCACTTGGCATTTCGAGAAAGAGCAATAAAAAATTCTTGTTCTTCATCCCCAGATTTACAGCCTTGTGGATACACATCCCACCAGTTGGGAAGTTTTTTACTGGTAGCATTCATGAAAATCTCCTCAGAAACTAAAAACAGTTCATACTATAATATCGAGGTGTTTGGAGAAAATATTATTTCTTCAGCCCCACACACAAAAAGAAGGTAAAATGAAATATACATCGAAAATGAATCGTCACGAAAGGCGTCAAGCACAAATAGCAAAATTGGAAAACAATTTAATTGGCACTGGACTCTATATTTATGAAAATAATACAGCAGGTGACCTTAAACTCCCAAAGCCCACTGCCAGCGGAGTTCGTGTTGTTGGTCCAAGAAAAAGATTTCAAGGGGATAGCTACTTTATGCAGTTAGTTGGACATCCAATGAATCTTTTAAGACTTGTTGAAGAAATCCAACCCAAAATGACAACGCAAGACATTGCGGAAAAAATTAAAAAGGAGAATGCCGTGGCAGGAGAAAAACTTATTCTGGATCAACCAGATACCATTACAAACAAGGGTAAAGTTGAACATGTTGTTTCAGACGAACAATCTAAGCCCCTTAATGACAATAATCTTTCTGGACAGCCTCAGCCCGAGGTGCTTTTAAATGAACAGCCTCTTGCTGGTTTAGAAATAATTAAAAAAACTTAATGAATTGAAGGTCTTTGTAGGTTGTAATAGTGCTAATGACTATATACCTGCATGGGCAATCGTTGGATTCGACAACGCAATGGGACTACATGTGGTCCCATTGCTATTATGAACCTCCTCAAATGGCTAGGTCGGCCAATTACCTATCATAAAGATTATAAATATTATAAGAAAAAATGCCGTTGCAAAGAGTATGGAACAGAACTAAGTGATTTTGTATCAGTACTTTATGGAATAGAAGGCATAAAAATAAGTCCAAGAACTGTTCCAAATATAGGCGTAATTGATGAGGCTATTTCTCAAGGCCGAGCCGTAGTAATGAAATCCGCCCTTATAGAAGGCGGCGAAATTTTAGGTCATTATTTTATTGTCACAGAAAGAACTGACAAATCATTTTTTTGCGTAAATGTTAACAACAAACATAGCTGGATTTCTAAACCAGCTTTTAGAAATCAATATCTACAACATCACGCACATTATTGCTATTTGTGTGGTATAGCACCATATTGCTGGATTATTAGGGCAGAATAGTAGGGTCTCTATATTGAACCCAATCGGAAAAAGATTTTCTGAAATGGTACAAAATTTTACGCTTAAAAAATGGCCAAGATTCTTTAAAGCTAGAGTGTAATTTTAAATTTTCTACTTCATCAATGTTAACCCAAACACTATCACTATGTTCGTCAGAAATACTTACTTTAAAAGGTTTATCAATAGCATAAAAAAAAGTAGTAAAACGAAATCTTCCATCAATATCTTCATAATCACCAAAACGATAACCTTCAAAATTTCCACATTCTTCAATAGCTTCTCGTTTGGCAGCATCTATAGTACTTTCGCCTTGTTCAACTTTTCCACCGGGTATGCACCAGCTTTCAAAGTGATTTCCTTTAGTGGCTCGTTTCAATAAAAGAATTTTTTGGCCATCAGTGAAAAGAATGCCAGCACCTGATTTGCCCCAATATTTTCTTCCATCTCTACCAATCCGATGATACTGTTCGTTCATCGCTTTGGACCTCTCTTCAACGGAACCGGTTTAAGCTTTTCTATTTGTCGATCTGGCTGATCTTTAAAATAATGCATTGTATTAGTTAATTCACGGCTAATTTCAGATGCAGAAGTGCCTGTGCATTTTGTGGAGTTTTGTAATGAAACTGTTTTACGATCACGGTTGTAAAATCCTTTACTCAAAACAAAACATCTAAGTTCAGGATGCCAAGTTACAACGCCTACCCATTCACCATCATCCCAATTACGAGATGAAACAATTAGGCGTAAAGGTTTTTCACTATAAACATGTTTTGTGTGATAACCTTGATTTTTCATTGCAGCACTAATATAGCCAAGACAAATGCGAGCAAAACCTTCAAGGGCTTCGTCGGCTTTTGTACGATAATTGACCTCAACACTGTAGCGTGAGGTTTCAACAGCTTCTACTAGGTTTTTTTGACGATATTCTTGAAAAGTCTTCATAGAACCACGAAGAGTGGCTCCAAAATATTCTTTGCAAATTTGAACAAAATCTTCTTGTGAGACTTCTTTAGGCATAAAGTCTGCAAGACTCTGTTCCTTGCGCCAATTAAAAAAATCTTTCATCTTTGTCTCCATCTACTATATATTGCATGAAGATTTCTAATTTTAAACAATGGCTTCAAGAGCAAGAAAGATCTGGTGATTTTTTTGAAACCACCATTGGAACTGAAGAAGTTGAAGCTGGACAAATTGAAAGTATTTATTCTAAAGCCAAAATTTCAGTAATGATGGTTCGTCTTTATGATCAAATGACTGGTCAAAAACTCTTGACAAATATATCAACAATTGCCAATTTATCTGGAAGTGCTTATGGCGTTTATGTTAGCAGCGAAAATAAAAAAGCAATTGGTTCAGATGTCATAAATCAAATTAAACTTATTTATCCTAATGACCCAGCCTTAGGTCAAAAACTACAAAAACTGCCGAAGAAAACAATTGCTCAATACATTCCTCAGATTGATCCCAAAAAAATCATTCCTTCAGATGTGATTCATGTTGATGTTTTAAAGCACATGAGAGAATTAGGTGATACACCAGCAGCTATTGTTGAAATTGCATCAACAATTGTTCATGAAGCAACACATGTTAAAGAATTTGAAGAAATTGGTAGTACCCGAGATGGTCCGGGAACTGCTGTTGATGTGGCAGAAAAAAGTTTTAAAAATTGGGCCAAACAAAATTGGCCAATGTTAAGTCAAAAATTTAATTTTCAAGGACCATTTCCTTTTAAATAATTACATCATTCTAGGTCCAAGCAAATCGCCAAAGCGAACCAAGAGACGATCTTCAAAATCTTTCTTTTCTTGAAGACCTTCAGCAAGAATGATAGCTCCATCTAACTGAACGCCGCCATTAGGACCCGGAGGATTTCCAATCCTACTTCTAATGCGACCTAAAATTATTTTAGCAAAAGCAAGTGCACCTTCTTGCATTGCTTGTGTAACCATTTTAAAATCGGGTTTTTTAGGAAGGTAACGAACTGCAACAGGATAATTACGATATGGAACTGGATAAATCTTGATGTGTTCATAACCACCAAGAAACTCCCATCCGCCTTGCTGACCTGATATTCGGTTATACATATCTTCATATTGTTTGTAAAGAACCCAATCACTCATTTTGCCCCAAACTGGTTGTTGAGGGTTGATACCACCGGCAATACTTCCGTAAGCTCCTGCTCCCATGTATTCAAGGGGAATCACACCACCAAGATCAGAAGCACTAAAGGCGTAATTGGCTGTTTCTTTATATGAAACACTTCGAATAAATCCTACATCTACTGGCATTTTATAAACACTTTGACCTGCATTTGTGTAAAAAGTATAGTATTGAAAATATTCCATAGGAGCATAATCTTCAAAAATTTGAAGAGCAAAATCTATACAATTTTCAAGTTGTTGATCATCTATTTCTAGTGGAAGAACTGGAGCTCCGAGCATAGTAAGAACATAATCTTTAATTTGCTCTCGAACCTTAGCTCTATTACGACGAGGACCAATTCGATCAAGTGGATCAGTGGGGCCAAGATTGTTACAACCCGTACCACAAGAAAGTGCATTATATTGATCTTGGGTCGGTCTAGGAATAAAAAGGGTGTTACTCATGGCTTCCATATGAAAAATTGTGTTTAGTTATGGTTATATATTCTATCGAGTTGAGATATTTGAATTTCAAGAACACTCCAAAGGTAAGTTATGCAAACATCATTCAGAGAATTTCTATTTCAAGCCATTGAAAAAGATGGAGCTTATAAGTTTTTAAAGCCAACGATTCGTAAAATCGATGAAATGGCTTTATACGGGGATGTTTCTCGTATGCCAATCAATATCGACAAAGATGATATTGATTTTTTAAAACAATTTCCACATCAGTATTGGCCCGAGGCGATGCATCAAAGATATCAATATCTTTTTCATGCAATTAAAAAACAACATGAAACTCGTAAAGCAATGGGGTGGGATGAATTAGAAGATGCTATTATTGATGCTATGAAAACTGGCGATTATTCTAAGTTAGAAACCCTTGAAGAGCCTCTTGCTTTAGACAAAAAAGAAATAGAAAAAATTAAAGAATTCAAACCAGAGTATACCGCCACTCTTGAAGACGATGAAATAGAAAAAATCGCAGACAAAATTGCATGGGAACATTTAAAAAAATCTACAGATTTTGTTGATGACCCAGAAACTCTTGAGTTTTCTTTTAAAGAAAAACTACTTCATCCAACAACTGGTAAGCCTATTAAAACTCGTACTCAACGGCGTTTTACAAAAACAGCTAAGCCATTCTTAAATCGTCTTTATCATAAAATTGAGCGCACCGCTGGATTGCCTCATATATCGGGTTCCGGTCTTGAAGGAGAAATTGCAAAGTATGGCTATGATCTTCGTAACCCGATTGAAGATCCAGAAGGAGCTCATGCTACCACTGGATTTGCTATTCCTAAACTTGGAGCAATTAAAGATCGTATGCGTGCTTTTATGAATTTAAACGCACACAGCATGTTTGGAAAAATTGATGATCCTGATGTTGTTTGGAAGCCTGTTAATGCAGAAGATAGTGAAACTGCTGAACAATATCTTAATGTTTATCGCAAAGAATTTGAAGCTCAGCTTAAGAAAAACAAAAATTTGACAATGGATCAGGTTCAATCTCAGGCTCGGAAGCTATCAAAGGAAAAATTAGCTGAAAAATTTCCTAATGGAACACTTCGTGGCCCTGCATATCCGGGCGTCGAAGGTGCTGAAAATGGTTTTCCAGTAACATTTAAGCGCAAAGAAAATGGTGAAATTCAAGTAATAAATCCACCACTCTATATGCCTTTCAAAAAAATGCCTAATGGCGAACTTGCTCCTTATCCTGAGGTAAAATCCGCCCATTTCTACCGACCTCTTAGAGACAGTGAATATGTGCGAGATGATCAAGGAAACAAAGTTAAAGATGAAAACGGTAATTTTAAAACAACAGTAAACCCTGAAAAATTAACTGGTCACAAAAAAGACCATGTTAAAATTGATGATGATGAATTTCAATATGGAATCGATATTCAAAAAGATGCTGCGATTGATCCTAATCATAACACTCAAAAGAAAGATTTTTTAGTTCGTGGAACATCCGAATACGAAGAAGCTTTTAGTAAAGTTTTTGCAAATCAATCTGAAGTTGATGTTGTAAATGGAAGAATGGTTGATGCTCCTCACAGTGGTCTCTATCGAGATATTATACAAGGAATTTTAAATTGCGTTCGCAACAAATGTGGAGACATGACTGATTTTGAAGCTGCAATTATGATGCAGAATATATCACAAATTCATGGTTTGATCTATATGTCTATGCTTGAAAGTCTAAATCTAAAAAAACAAGCTAGAAGCTTAAGTGATAAAAATAATCGTGTAGAATGGGCTTTCAAAAAGGCTTCATCTTATGCTCAAAAAGATCATGGTGGAGGCACACGCCGTCTTCGTGCTCTTAGCGATGCTGCTCGTGCTACACAAACTCGTCGTCACACAACAAGGCGTCGTTTCGACACTTCGGGAATGAAATTCCCTTATCGAATTGAAAACTACAATAAGTTTCTTCAAGATCTTGCTGACTTGCGTGAGCGTGCTGCAAAGGCTGATGCTGAAGCAAAACAAGCTGTAGCAGCTGTGTCTCGTCGTCGTTCTGCATCAGAAGGAATTGGAAATTTACTCACAACATCTTTGCAAGACCGTGCTAAAGTAGCTGATGACCTTGTATTGTTATTAGCTGTTATTCACCAAGAGTTTGGCGAAGGCACAACTGATTCTCAAAAATACGCAGAAGACACAATTAAGTCTTTCATTGAACAAGGTATGGACTCTATTCAACTTGTAACAGCTTTTCAAAATTTAGATGTTGTTAAAAAGGCAAAAGAAGAACTCAAGGTTGAACCAGATGTTGGCTCTACCGAAGAACCTAAAGTCAGTACTGATTCTGATATGCAAAGAGAAATTAGAGATGCTAACAACATCTTTGGCAACGATTTCAATATTGATTTGCAAAGGGTTTCTGGAAACAAACAACATCCTGAAATTTTATCAAAATACAAAGCAACCATCTCCGGAGCTCTTAGTCGATATGTAAGCACAGAATTAAAACAAAAAATTAAAGGTGAACATCAATGGCTTAGCATGCCCGAAGGTGCTGAAGATCTAGACAAAGTTCTTAAAGCCGTTCAAAAGGCAATTGATGAACGCATGGCTATGCCAGAATTACCTAGAGGTGCAGAAACAGGAGGACAAGCTCGTGTTCGCATAGGAACAGATTCCGGCAAAAACTGGTTTCAAAATCTTCAATCACAAACACCAGAAGGCTATTTTCATGTAGCACATGATCCAATTTTTCATAAAAGGGCTCCAGTAGAAAAATTAAAAGATTTGAAAAATTATTTTAATCAAAACGCAGATAAATTTCACCCTGAAGACCATGCATCAGCATTGAATGCATTAGATGCAGCAATCAGAGAAAAAAAGGTGACTAATGGCTAATTGGATGGATTATTTAATGAACCCTCGTGGCCACATGATTAAAAAGGCCATGTTTGAAGTTCTTAAAGAAAGATATAGTCAAAATGAAAGCATAATAGAAAGAGTTAGCGCACATCTAGTAACAGAAGATGATGTTAAGTCTTTTTACAAATTGATAACAGATGTATATGAAAAAGCTTATTTCAAAGCTGTTCAGGACCATAGAGAGCAATTGGAAAAAGCTGGATTAGCCGCTAAAATAGTGCCTAATAAATCTTAATTTTCTTCGAAAGATGGCTGATAATCTGAAATTAAACAATTCAGAAGCCAGCCATTTGCTTTTTGTTCTTTTTTTCTTACACGCCACCAGCGTTTAAAATTTGTTTTAGGATATAAAACACTACCTTCACCAATATCGGTGGCATCTGTCCAAATAATCATACCCATATCTTCTTGTTGAAGAATTATACCTTCAAAAGAAGTAGGATTACCGTATTGGATAGTTTGAAAAACATCACCATAAAGATCGTCTTTTTTTGTGCGGATTTTTGCTGGCAAACAATGAATAAAAACTTTTTCAAGTTGTTCTTTTTGAATTTCTTTTTCTCGCTGTTTATCAGGAATTACTACAGTTTTGCGATCTACAAATTCCTGTTGTGCATTGGCAGATAAATCCTGCTTAGGTTGATCAGATGCTGGTTCTATAATTTTAATATCATGCTTTAAAGTCGTATCCTTTTTAGGTGGGATAATTTTTATAGGAGGTTTAGTTTCTTTTAATTCGTCCAAAAATGTTTTTTTAATATTGAGATCAGTACTTATGGGATTTATTTCCATAGTATTTTTGTATTTTTCTGAATCCCATTTCATATTGTGAAGTTGAAAATTAGACCATGTATCCTGTTCTTTCATGGCTGGATTAGGGCCAAAAAGCTTATATACAGATCCGTCTTTATTATACAGTGCCATAAATGAGCCTGTTTCTGTGAAAGGTTGTTAGAATATTGTAGATAAAATACTATCTATTTTGATAAGACAACAAAAACAGTTTGAATAAAAATGTCTTATATTCAATTGAACACAAGGATTTAAAATGGCTTTAGTTGTACCAAATACTGCCGATGTGTTGATGCTTAAGTTTATTGTGAATCAACTTAAACAAGATGGTTCATCTGGAGATCCATCTGGTGAACGCTTATTGAAACTATTCACCAATAATATCGTACCATCAAAAACAACAGTGCTCGGTGATGTTACGGAAGCAACTCAATCTGGATATACAGCTACAACTTTGTCTGGTGCAAACTGGACAGTTTCCACATCTACAGCAGGAACAAACTCGGCTGTTTATACTGAAAAAGTTTTTACTTTCACCACAGCGGCAACAGTTTATGGATACTATGTTACCAATCTTGGAGGAGGCGAATTACTTTGGGTCGAAAGATTTTCAACAGCGCCTTTTAGTTTACCTAGTGGCGGTGGAGAAATTGGCGTTACTGCCAGATTGACTTTAGACTAAAAATTTTTTGGATATAGTCTTTTTATTTAAAAAAACAAAATACAAAGGTAAATAAAGTTAAAGAGGTAAATCATGCGTATCCCAGAATTTAAGAGTTGGTTTGTTGAGCAAGAAACATTTACTTTTATTGAGGTCATCCGTGAGGTTCTTGAATTAAGAAATCTTACTGAGAGCATTCAAGCTCTTGAAGATGAAATTTCTAAGGCAACTGGCGTTCAAGCAAACTGGGTAAATATTTTAGGAGCTAAAGCCATGCGTAGTGGCAGATTTTCGCCAAGAGATTTGCGTGGCGAACATGCTGCATTCGAAGCTCTTACTAGAATTCTTATGGATCTTCAACCGGGTAAAAATTTAAAAAATACAGTTGATGAAATTGGTGATCGTTTAGCTGATAATCCAGAGCGAAAAAACAAAGAAATCATTGCTCTTTTAACTTCAGTTGCAGGAAAAAGAGGCATTGATGTTCGCAAGCGCATTACAAGCAAAGATGATGAAGGTGCTCCTATAGGGGTTGGATCTATTGATAGCGAAGAGGGAATGGGAGCTATGCACACGGCTCTTAGTGGCCGAAGAGGCGGAAGCGTAACTGGTGCTGATTTGAGCGAATTTGAGGAAATGATGATCAATGCTCTTCGCCAAATGCAACAGGGAGCAACTCGTCCTACCCAAGAACGCCTTGAGCAAGCTATTAAAATTGTTCCAGATCGTCTCAAAGGCATGACGGATACTGAGCTTGCTGCTCATCACAATTTAAGCGATTCAAGAGTTGAACAAATTATGCAAGACATTTTTGCTGCTATGGAAAAGGCAGCCCAACAACTTGGCGAGCCATGGATTAGTCAAGTCCGTCGTCAGTTGGCAATGCGTCGAAGGCCTCGTGCTGTTGTAGAGCCTACTTCAGCTAGTTCTTCTATTGGTTCGTCAACAGCTACCGCTCATCCTGCACCTTCACCGTTGATTCACGGGTCTGCTGAAACAGGACTGTAATCTATCGAGGAGGACAAGATGGCCTTAAAAAATCTCGATGGAACACCATATCAAGTAAGAGGCAGCTATCAGATGTATGATCCAAATGATCGTACACATGATTTGTTTAATCTTTGGGATCAAGAAGCAATTAAAAGAGGCGGCTCTCCAATTTACTATTACGAGGTCATCATTTCTCCAAATATGATTGACCCCATTTATCTTGAAGCTCGCAACAAATTGTTTTCAAACAATCCAGTACAATTGTGGTGTAATTATGAGCCTATTCCATCTCAGAATCTTATCAATCAATTTGGAATAGATGCTCCAGATGAAATGAAATTTGAATTAAATTACAGAGCCCTTTTACAAGCTGTGGGACATCCTCCCAAGATTGGATCTCGTTTATTCACTCCTCATTTGCGAGAAAATTGGGTAATTGTACAAAGAAATCTTGGTGAGTTTAAAATGTGGGGAGCTTTGCGTATTGAATTGATATGTCAAAGATTTCAAGAAGATGTTGTTACTGGCGATGGTAAGGTTTCTCAAAAAGAACCTGATCTTAAAATTAAAATTGTATAAAGGAAAATAATGCTATCATTCTATGAATTAAACCAAAAAATGATTAAAGAAGCTGGTCCGGGTATGGTAGCTGGTCCGGGCATGGCGGCTGGTATGGCTGGTGCTCCACAACAATCTTTGGCAGCCCAACCACCTGATCCTGCTATAATAAGTCTTCAAAAGGCTCTAACACAAATTAAAGATCCTCAAACAAAAAGTTCTTTATCAAATTTGGTTAATACAGCACTAAGTCAAAAAACATTAACAGGAAAAGTTCCACCTACAGCACAACAACTTAAAGCTGCTCAAACGATGCAAGCATACCAACCAACAAAAACGACTTAATGTTATTTGTTAAATGACAGATTAAATTTAGGTTTATAAAGTGCTGGTTTATTTACTTTAGAAATAAAAACAAAAGGCAATTTTGGCTTTTTGAAATAAGTAATCGGTTCGCCCGGAATATAAAGGTGGCGTCGTTCAGTCTTTTTTTTGATCCGAAAACCCTTCATTTTTCTTCCTTATAATTGGCTTAGTTTTAAACTTCATTACTTGTGGAGTGAGCAATTTATTATCTATTTCATCTAAAAATCGATTGACCCCATCTAACCCTTTTTTAACAAATATGTTATTTAGAATTTTATATTTATCATTAAAATTGTGCCCAATATAATCATGCCAATTGTTTTTGGATATTTTATGAGCATATTTGTTAATATTTTCATCTAAAAAATTTCTTTTAAAGGCTTCTTCTGAAGACATTTCTTTTATATCATATGAAATTCTTTGAGGTAGAATTAAAATTTGTCCAAAAGGTTCACCTTTACGGAATATAAGAGTCTGATCAGGCAATGGGTTTTTAAAAACTACAAAAAATATTTTTGGCCACCATGTTGTTGAAAGATGACCGGGAATACAACATGGAACTGTATTGGTGTGATCAGTATAAAAGCGTGGATGGGGTTCTGTTCTCAAAACATAACCATTTGGTACTTTTATATCTAGGCACGATGACATGCCAAAATGACCCGGAGCAAAAGTCATAAAAGGTGGCATTGTCATGTGAGGAAGTCGTATGGCATCCTTACTAAAATCACCAGAAAAAACAACCTTACCATCAACTATAGTAACATGACACTCGCCTTCAAATGTGTAAATAAGTTCAAGACCATATGTGGAAGCTTCTACATATGGAGTGCAATGCCAAGGCTGTGGAACATCTCCATCAGTGTGGGCATTTTTATCACCTGCCCATCCGGGTATTTGTAATTTAATTTGTTGAGGTGGTATTCCTTGATCCCAACATCGATATGTCAAAGGGATTTTTTCCATATTTACTTCCCGAATGAATAACTAAACCAGAGGATTATAAATGGGCACTGATTCACCGAATCATAATCAACAGAGAGATTACTCGCAATGCAATGATAAGTCAAGTCCACCAGACTTGAACTTAGATTCTTCTCCTCCATATTGCGAAAATCCAATTGACGCAAATATAGATGCTGAAAATAAACGACGCATCAATGACGATAGTTTTAATTGGCTAAAAGACCAAACCATGAAAAAAACTGGATTTGGTGCTCGTGTTGATGGCGATGCTATGCAGCGTGGCCAAATCATCAATGATCCTGATCGACCTGAACGAGAGGTCATTTATCGTTATTCCAAATCAATTCGTGGTACAGATGAAGCAATGTTGGACATGTTTCGTAATGTAGTTGTTTTAGATGAAGACGGCAAAGCATGGCCTATTCCTATAATGCTTGGCCCTCCAGAAAAAGCTGTAGCAGCAATTGTTCAAGAAAATGTACGCAAAGATGAAACTCTTGTTGTTAATCGTTTGCGTCTGCCTCTTATGGCATTAACGCAAACTAATATTGAATATGATACAACAAGATACATTTATCACAAAGCTATAAATTTTTGGCGTGATGCAACTGGCAAGCCGGGTAAACATATTAGTGAAAAATATAATCGAGATACAGTTTTTGGAACAGCTGCAGGCATTCCAGTAAACATTAGTTATCAACTAACAGCATGGACAATGTATCGAGAAGATATGAATCAAATAGTTGAACAAATTATGACAAAATTTAGTCAACTGGCATACATACGAGTGACTGGTGTACCTTGGGAAATTGCCGTCAAGCTAGATTCAACTGCAAACAACCTGAATGCTGAACCGGGTAACCAAGCAATCAGGATAATTAAATTTGAATTTAATATGACAGCCCAAACATATATACCTCAACCAATTGTACGAAAGAAAGCAGTGCTGAAAACAAAAATTGATTTTGTTGACGGCTTGAATGAAGAGACCATAACGGCAGTGTTAGCGAGAATTGAAGCCTCAGTAAAGGAACTAGAATGTTAGAGATTACAAATCGAAAACGACATCCAGTACAGTTATTGATTAGGTCTAGGAGGGCCAGTCGTTCTTTCACAACTCTCAATCTTCCGGGAGTGGGAGCAGGAAAAAATATTTTATTTTTAGAAGATGAAAGATCAACTACATACATAGATAAAGCAGCAAACGATGGATTGATTTCCATTAAGCACATAAACAACACGATTCGAAAGGGAGAATAAGACAATGGCGATTCTAAAAGGGTTTCCCCCCTCTAACACAATAAGCCCCAGTGTTAGAATCACTGAAAAAGACCTAAGCTTCATCGCTCCAGACCAATCCTTCCATAGGGCTGGTTTGATCGGCTTTGCTTCTAAGGGTCCTGTAAACTTACCGACTTCTATTAGCACAAGTCGTCAACTTCATACCATCTTTGGCAATCCTCATCCTGATTCAGGCGACCCTTTCCTTCTTTATGCCGCTGATCAGTATCTTTTGGTTGCTAGCGAATTGTATGTTGTTCGTGTTGCTGACATCGATCCTGTTAGCGATGAACAAGCCACAACAGCTACTGTTGATGTACCTACAGCAGGTACTTTAATTGAGATTGAATCTGCAACTGCTGGACCTTATACATTTGATGATGATTCATTCTTCCGTTGGAAGTTAAATGGATCTCTTTCCACAAAGACTCTTGTGATTCTTGCTGGAACTTATGATGTTTCTGAAGTTGTTGATGGACTTAACTCCCAAATAGACTTTGAAAACGATGGCATTCAGTTTTATCTTACCGATGAAAACGACGATAATAGTCCTATTGGCGTTCGCACTCTTTGGGCTTATGGACCAGACTCTTCACTAGAAATGATTTCTGTTCAGAACTCAATTTATGGTGGATTAGTTTCTGGAGATCCTATTCGTGACAACCCTACAGGTCTTGGAACGGATATGACTGGTGCTGAAGTTACAGGCTCTTTGACAAAATATCCCAACAATGGATATCAAGTAGCTGGCCAATATGATTTATCCGCTTTAAGTGACCTGAACCTAGAAATCGTTATTGACGGCACTGATAATGTACTCATCGATCAAGTTGTTCAAACAATTACTATCGATGCAGCTGATCAAAATATCGCTACAATCGTTGCTGCAATCAATGCTCAACGCACAGAAGAGGCTGGAACTCTTCCGGGTGGTTGGGAAGCCATGGTTGATGGCGACAGCTTAAAATTCATGACAAAGAGTTATGGTGCTGACGCTCGTTTACGCATTAAGCCAACAAGCACTGCCACAGACATTTTTGGTCTTTCTACCACAACTAAAGTTGGGGTGACTACTGAAGGCGTGTCTGGAGATGTAGGCATTGAAACATTTGGTTTAGTTAATGGAGGTCCTAATAACTCTGGCCTTCTTACATTTACAATTAACGCTGACTCACCCGGTATTGATGGCAACTTGACCCAAGTTGTCATTAAAAACAACATTTATGATAGGTACTTTAATGTTGAAGTATATAACAATTCAATTCAAGTTGAAGCTTGGGGTGGTCTTACAAAGGATTCTGCCAGTCGCTTCTATGTTGAAACCTATCTTGCTCTAGTGTCGGATTATGTTCGTGTAATCGACAACACTACCGAACTTGCAGGTCCTCTTGATGGCACCTATTCCTTGTCTGGTGGATCTGATGGTATTCCCGCCGATCCTGATCAACAAGATGTGCTCCTCATGGGCAGCCCTGTTGGTTTTACTGGCATCTATACCTTAAGCGAACCAGAACAAGTTGACATCGACTTGATCGCAGTTCCCGGACATTCCAGCACTGCTGTTGTACAAGAGCTTCTTGCATTCTGCCGTGATTATCGTCAAGATTGCTTGGCAATTATTGATGCTCCTTTCGGCCTAACCGTAAAAGAAGTTGTAGATTGGCAAAATGGAACACATCCATTGAACAATGTACGCTTCGATTCCGATTTCGGTGCTCTTTACTGGCCTTGGGTCAAAATTTATGACTCATTTAACAAGGTTGATGTTTGGTGTCCTCCTAGCGGTTCCATCATGGCAACCATTGCTCGTAGCGACTTCCTTGGTGCACCTTGGTTCGCTCCTGCAGGTTTGACTCGTGGACTCGTTCCAAATGTGACCGATGTTTATAATCGTCCTACTTTGGAAGAGCGTGACTTAATGTATGGCAATCGCAACTGTGTAAATCCTATTGTGCAGTTCACAGACAGTCAAGGGTTTGTGGTGTTTGGTCAAAAGACTCTCCAACGCCGTCCAACCGCTTTGGACAGAGTGAATGTTCGACGCTTGATGTTCTACATCGAGAAAAAGATTCGCACCTCTAGCCGTGTTCTCTTGTTCGATCCAAATGATGATGCCTTCCGCAGAACATTTACCCGTATTGCAGAAGAAATCCTTCGTGAAGTTCGTGTGGGTCGTGGTCTAAATGACTACATTATTCAAGCTGATACCACTTTGAATACTCCCGATGTGATCGACCGCAACGAGTTCCGTGCAAGAATTGGCGTACAACCCACTCGTGCAGCTGAGTTCATGTTCATCGAGTTCTCGATCCACAGAACTGGCTCTTTTACTGAAAACGCTGAAACCTTCTAAGAGATATATAAGGAGAACTTATTATGGACATGGGACTAGGACAACTGGGCAATGACGCCTTAGTTTTTAAAAGAAAATATCGCTGGACACTGCAGTTGAGCCCCAACTGCGGTGGTACCATTCCCGAAGCTTTCGTAAAGGTTGCGGCTCGCCCCAGCCTAACGATTGATGAGCAGGAAATCAACTACTTGCATGGCAAGATGTGGATTCCCGGCAAAGGCACTTGGGAAACAATGTCGGTAACTTATTATGATATAGGCAATGCTGGCCCCGGCATGACTGCCTTGTTCAGTTGGTTGGCTTCTGTGTATCAATTCACAAATCCAACCACATTGTATCAAGCTTCCACCTCTGCTGGCTATGCTTGCACAGGCGTTCTCACCATGTATGATGGTGTTGGAGCCGCTATGGAAACTTGGACAATGCGTAAAATGTGGCCAACTGCTGTTAATTTTGGCGAACTAGATTATAGCAACACTGAACCTGCCACAATTGATCTTACTCTGCGTTATAGCGAAGTACAGTACACTAGTCTTTGCGGTGGCGTTCAGATCAATCCTTGCCATACTGGCTGCTCTGCTCCTAGCACAAATGGTCAGCAACAACGCAGCAATAGTGGTTCAACTGGCACTCAAGTTGTTACTGGCGGTGGATATCCAGTTATATAAAATCTATTTTTTGGATTTATATTACTAATATATAAGAAACAGACCTTGTACATAATACAAGGTCTGTTTCTTTTTAAGGAGGTTATATATGGGAATTGATATGGGATTTGGCTTTAATATAGCCGACACAACCACTGTTTTTATGAGAAAACATCGTTGGTTGTTTAAAATTCCAGAAATCAGTGCAGAAGGCGTTGATGCACTTCCACCTTTTAAAGGAGCAAGACCTTCTTTAAGCTTTAAAGAATTAGAAGCCAATCATCTTACAGAAACAATATATTTTCCCGGACGAGCCGATTGGAAGCCAATTCCTTTAACTCTTTACGAACTCAAAAGAGCACAAGGTAGCGGTCATAATCCAATTTGGAAATGGATAAAAGAATATTATGATCCTAAAAATGAATCAAAAATAAAACCATCAGCAGAAGGTTTTAAAAAACCACAAGCAATTCTTGAGCTTTATGATGGTATAGGAAATGCTTGTGAAACTTGGATTTTTGAAACTATATGGTTACAAAGTATAGAATTTGGAGATCTTGACATGGGCAATGCAGATATTATTACCTGCGATTTAACACTTAGGTTTGATCGTGCTTATTTGCAAGAAGAAGAATTAAAACCTGCTGTCAATAATCCATTAGGAGGAGGAGGAGGAGGAGAAGCAGGAGCAGTTGCCGCAGGAATTGCTGGAGGGATTTTTAGAAGTGGAGGAATTTTTTAAATCAGATAATTCAATTGTTGTAATTGATAGCGATTTATAAAAATATACAACTATTTTCTAATTAAATTTAGAAAATTTACAGCTAACGCAAAAAATTTCACTTATTTGCAAGAACAAGAATAATTACTCGTCATCTTCATTTTCTTCTGATTTATCAAGTTGCATTTCTTTTTTAAGCAATTCTTGACATGCTTTTATAGCTTCTTCTAATTCTTTAGGCTTACATTTTAAAACACGACAAGCTCCACTTTTATTTAGACGACCTTTTTTAGTATAAACTTTTGAGTCGTTCAATAAAAAAGCATCGACTAATTTGCCGAATCCAGAAGCAATCAATTTCTCAATTAACTCTTGGTTTTCAATATTATCAAATAAACTTTTTCCTGATTTTGTCATATAGATAGTTACCAAATAACCCCTGTTCGGGGAAGTTAAAAAATTATATACTAAATGATTTCAATATCAAGTTTCGCTGACTATGTTATGTTTTTTATACAAGTTTTTTGTTTTAGTAACTTGAAATTGATGAGACATTTGAATTTGAACATGATCCAAATATTTGCGTTTTAGTTCATTATAGTTGCGTGCAGTTCTGTATAACTGTCGAAAATGATTTAGTACACAAGTAGTCATATAATTAAAAGCTTTGCCCTTTTTAGGATCAAAACGATCAATCTTTTCAAAACAAATCATTACACCTTCTTGAATGGCATCATCTTGATCAATTAAATTAAATTTTGCATATCTAACGATATTTTCAGACAATGTATAAAATGCAATTGCAAGATTTTCTTGAGCTTCAGAATATTCAACAGAAATAGAAGTAAAAGTTTTTTCTATAATAGCCCAACCTGAAGGTTGTTGATATTTGCCTCGATTTAAAGTCCTTTGTTGAGCTCCACGAATATCATCCATGAGTAGTAAATATTTTACCCGTTCTTTTTTGGCTTGCTGAAATCTAACTATAAGCTTTTCAAAAGTTTTATTGTTCAAATATTCTGTGGCCATTAAACTCCTTAAATCTGAACTTTATTTTAGTTGCAATTTAATTACTTTTTTGACACATGCTTATGAACATAGCCAAAATTTTTATTGAACTGCTTGATAAACCCGATGTTCCTCGATATTATCGTGAGCTTCAAAAGCACTACATTTCTGTTGATATGCTAGAAGAAGCAGCAGCCATAGCATCTCTACTAGAGCGTAAGTTTGAGAAAAAAAATGAAATCTCCACTGACAATTCATCTGTTGACTAAAGACAATGCTGATACCATCATGTCTTGCTTAGATTCATTAAATGAATTGAATTGCGAATTATTGGTAGGAGATTTGGGCAGCAAAGACAATACTTTACATATTTGCAACAGTTATAAAGCAAAAACAATCCGATTATCTCTTAAAGACGATATCTCTGATGCTCGCAACCATATGATTGCGACATCCACAACGCCTTGGCAAATGCTTATTGAACCATGGGAAATTTTAATTTCAGGATTAGATGAAATTAAGCAAGCAGTTGCAGGAAAAAAAGCATGTTATCGTTTTAACATTTTAGAAAATGACATTGCAAGTAAATCTTCTCGATTGTGGCATCGAAGCGAAAATAGAAAATTTGAAAATCCTATATTCTCAAGCCTTTCAGGATCATCAACAGATTTATCTGTTTTTTTAAGTTCAATCCCAAATAAAAGCTCTATTGATATCAAACAGCTTACTCAAAAATGGTATGAAAGACAACCTCTTCAAGCTGAGCCAACATATTATTTGTCTTGCATGGAACTAAAAGACAAAAATTGGGATTCATTTTTAAATTATGCTGATCTTTATTTACATCGAGAAAAGCAAAAAACTATGTCTTATTACATGACTCACTATTACATGGCAATGGTTTATCTATATGTTAAAAAAAATTATCAGTTATCTTTGAATCACATTATAATTTGCACAATTGAATATCCAACTATGGCAGAATATTGGTGTTTATTGGCCGATATTTATTATGCATTGTCCGATTATAAAAGAGCTTATGAATTATATGAAAATGCTATTTTACTAGGACAAAGAAGAAAGAAAAATTCTGAGTGGCCTATGGAAATATCAAAATATAAAGAATATCCTGAAAAAATGATGAATGCTTGTCTTAATTTAAACAAAAATTCAAAAATTTATATCAGCAACATTTAGTACAAAATATCTAATTCATTTACAATTACTGTAATCATATCTTCATAACGAGCCACTGCAAGTTGTTTTCTTCCGGGAGGTAGAGATTTCAATTTTTCTTCAAGTTCATCTTTGTGACAATTGATAACACGCCAATTGTTTTCTGCTAATTTTTTTGCTTCTTCATCAAGATTGGCTATATTTCTATTTGGATAATATGCTTGTAATTGTTGACGAGCCTCTGTCATTAGACGCTTATAAAGCGGTACATTACAAGCACAGCCCGGATTGTTAAGGTATTTTTGAATATCTTGTTGAAAAGTAATAGGAAGACTTTCTCGAAATCGAGCATCTCTTAGAGCTTGTTTAACATCCATCAAACCAACAGATCTACTCATTTTTTGTCCTCTATATGCTTGTTTGGATCATAAGCTTTCATTGCAAATCCACATTTAGGGCAGCGAAATAATTTAGTCCGTTTTAAAAGCGGAGGATTATATTGTGTTCTGGTCTTAGGATCATATTTAACGCCACCTAATTGAAAATTACTATTTTTTATTTGAACAAGATCATTCAAATCATCACCATTAGTGTAACGCTTATACTTACACTGTTGACAAAAAATCATGTACTTAAAATTATTATTGCTGGCCATTTTCCGCCTGATCAGGAAGACTAACAATTGTTGCTGCTTCCAAATAATTTAAAATAACCGCTGCTAAATTAGATAAAAATCCCCCAGCACATCCACAGGCAAAAATTTGCAATGGATTTTCTGTGAGCCAAACATAACCCATTAAAAACCCAGTCCAAGTACCAGCACAAAGATAGCAATCAACTATGCTGCCAATTTTTGGATAGCCTACTTTTTGAGAAAAGCTTTTAACAAGATCACGAAACCATTGGAGAATGGTTCCGTCTACAATAATGTGACACATGCCAACTGTACTAAAAACAAACAAAAACAAAGAAATAGCGCTCATATTTTTTCCTTGGGTTAACGCCAAAATGTAATTGATAACTGATCTTTACTGCGATGTAGACAGAAATCTTTATATTCAGTGAACTCACAAAGCCGATCAGCTTCATCCATGTTGCAATTATAATGATCGACAATCTTATGATTCAAACGCTGCAAAAGCACAGATTCACCAAAATATGTTTCTAAAGTTTTTAAATGACGCTCTTCTAATGTATTAAGAACTTCAAAAACACTTCTTTGTCCATGAGCTTTAAGTCCGGGAATTCTATATGCTAATTGCCATTGATCGAATTGTTGCCTAAACTCTGGAAGAAGTGCTTGAACTTCTTTTTTAAAAAAAATTATTTCTTCAATGTTTCGAAGATTTATTTCCATAATACTCTGACTATTTTAACCAATGAAGGATATACTCTAAACTAGTATCCAAGGAGACTTTTCAAATGGCTGATGATAATTTCCGTGTAAGAAAACCCGGTCAAGATGTTGGAAACACCAACCCCGATACTTTGGCTCAAGGTGAAACAGTTCGTGCTCAAGTTAACGAAGGTTCTACTCCACAATTTTCCGAAGGTGGATCACCCAGTGGAACTTTTCCCATGACTGGTCAGGTTCCTCCTGCATTTCAACAAGCTTTAAATGCAGCCCGTGCAGCAAGTGATCCCAATTTTCAACCACAACAACCTAAACAAGGTTTTGGGCAAATGAATCCTAGCTCCCAAGTAAATCCCAATGCTCAAATGAGCGCAAGTGGAATTGGACAATCTCCTGCCTTTACTAACACTCCTCAAAATCTAAGTTCCTCTGGACATTTACGAGAACTGTTGGAAACTTTAAAGGGCAACAATGCCACTTATGAAGAGATCCAATTGCCTTCTAAGGGTCGATTTTACAATGGTGAAGACGGACCTGCAGATGGAGTTGTGGCCATTAGGCCTATGACCGGCGAAGAAGAACAAATTTTGGCTACGCCTCGTTTTGTCCGCAAAGGACAAGCAATCAATATGATTTTTCAAAAATGTCTTAGGGAAAATTATCGCCCAGATTCTCTTCTCACTGTAGATAGAACTTATTTGCTTATTTACCTTCGTGGTATTAGTTACAGCACTAATTATGATGTAGAAATCAAATGCCCAGAGTGTGAAAAGAAATTTAGCACTAGCATCGATTTAAGTTCGCTTTATGTCGAATCTTGTCCTGATGACTATGGTCCTGTGCTTCAAGATGTTTTACCAACTACCAAGCTGCCTTTCCGCTATAAACTTTCTACCGGCAAGGACGAACAAGATATTCAAGATCATCGTGATCGTCGAATCAAGGCTTTTGGAGATGCATCGGCTGATGATACACTTCTTTACCGCACCGCAGTAATGTTAGTTGATATTGATGGCATCAATAACAAAAATGAAATTCAAATTCTGCTCAAGAGTTTGCCAATTAACGATGTGGCCTATATTCGCAACTGCATTACTGAACCTCCTTTTGGAGTTGATACGAATATAGAAATTGTCTGCCCAAGTTGTTTACAGGAGTTCGAAATGGATTTGCCACTTGAAGCAAATTTTTTCTTCCCTCGGCGGAAGAAGGGCAAGACCCAAGCTTAGCGCTTTGGACATCTCTCGCCGAAGAAATTTTCTTCTTCCAATATCACATGGGGCTAGAAATGTCTGGCTCCATGAGACTGCCAATTAGGATGAGACGCTGGTTAATCGATAGATTTATTCAGCAAAAAGAAAACGAAAACAAAGCAATGGAAGCTGAGCAACGAAAAGCCAAATCAAGGTCTAGATAATCTATGGTAAAAGAAAGAACGCAAAATCCGACTTGTGGCGACACCATCAATTTAAGGCTGTTTACTTATAACAGCAATAATAAAAGAGATGTACAGTCGATTAGTGATGTAAAAATTTACTTCATTGATGAATCTCTCAGAACTACTCACAATCCTGAGGGATTGCATTTGATGCAAACTATAGATGGAACTGAAATAATTAAAGATGGCACAGGCCAATATAGAGTTCCACTTTATCTTGATTCAAATCTTTACAAGATTGGCACATACAGAGATGTATGGAGTGTAGTTTTTGAGGATGGAGAATGCCCTAGTGCATCCATTCACAACAACTTTCAAATATATAGTGACTTGTGGTTTACTACTCCAACACCACCAATTTATGACTTCAAATTTGACTTTCGCCCCAACCGTATCAGGAAGGGCACTAAGCGATATATACTAATCAGTGTTACTCCCAATGTTCCACGAGGGGCTGATATCTACCCTTATTATGAATCCCTAACCGTTGTTTCTGAGCTTAGAGTGTCTATGGAATTAGCGTGCGGGGATTGTGTGCCTGCTGAAGCCGATTTGCGTGTTGTAGTAGATAGGCAACTCGTGGAATATAGGGAAAAAAGTTATGGTTATTTCTATTTAGACACAACTCTTTATGACGAAGGCATTTATAACATCTGGTTCGAAGTAGCCTTTGGAGAAAGCGTTTTTGTTTCAGAAAAGAACGCTTTGCAAATTTTCAGCTAATCAAGTTTACGAATTGTATAAGAAGTGGTAAGATTCTTCGTTGGCATCAAAGGGAAAATCATTAGAAAATCCCTAGTTGCCGTTGCCAATCAACGAAGTCGTCAAAAATTTTTTTATTTTTTCAGACTGATCTTGAATGTCCTGCGATGGTCTATTGTCAGTAAGGGTTTGCTGACAATTATCAAACAAAAGGAGCTTATACAATGTCTAGTGTTTTCAATGCTAAGTTAGATTTTTGGGTCAAAAATAATCAAAATGTACTTTTTATTGGCCGACATGGAGTTGGAAAAACTGCCATTGTTAAAGAAACATTTGAACGCCATGGTTTGAAGTGGAAATATTTTTCTGCGTCCACCATGGATCCTTGGGTCGATTTTGTTGGTGTACCTCGTGAAAAAACTGAGGATCAAATCCCCGAACAGTTTAATATTATCAAAGAACTAGGTCGTATCAATCAAAATTTGGCTATTGATTGGGTTGTCAATAATTGGCACATGCCTCAAGATCAAGCAACTGTAGTAGTGCATCATGCACTTAATCGTCAAGAAGGCGTAACACACCTTGATATTGTACGCCCGTTTAGTTTTGCAACAGGCGAAGTAGAAGCTTTGTTTTTTGATGAATTTAATCGTAGTCCTAAAAAGATTAGAAATGCTGTAATGGAACTGATCCAGTTCAAATCTATCAATGGGCACAAATTCCCCAAACTTAAAATGGTTTGGGCTGCCATCAATCCTGATGAAGAAATGGATGGCGGTTCATTGAATTATGATGTAGAAAAATTCGACCCTGCTCAATTTGACCGCTTTCATGTGCCTGTAGCCATGCAATACAAATGTGATGCCGAATGGTTTCGTGCAACCTATGGACAGCGTCTTGCTGATAGTGCTATTGGCTGGTGGGATGAGCTTAACGATGAAGAAAAAGCTAAAGTCTCTCCTCGTCGTCTTTCCTACGCTCTTGATGTTTTCAAGGCCCATGGAGACCTTCGTGATATCCTTCCCATTAGCTGCAATGTTAGCAAATTAAACACAGCACTTAATCAAGGACCAATTACTGAACGCATGGAAGAACTTTTGACAAAGAAAGATCGTGAAGGAGCAAAAAAGTTCCTTGAAAATGAGAATAATTTTGCAAGTGCCATGAAGCACATTCCTCAATCAGCTACTTTAATGGAATTCTTCATGCCTCTCATGAGTAAAGAAAAATTGGCATCCATGATGGATATCAACGAAAAATTAGGGTCTTACATAATCTCTAACATAGATAGCGTAGAGGCATTCCACTCTGTCTGTAAAGAAGTTATGATGGCGAACTTAAATCCTCGCCTAGTTAAGAAGATTCGTCGTGCACTAACTGAGGATAGCAACTTAGCAACTGCTTTTCAACAAGGCCCGAATAAAAAGGCAACAGTTACACGAAGTCCTGCTCCTGCGACTTACAGTAAAAGCAAAGGAGACTATAATGTTGAACTTGTTTCATTGCAAAAAAGTCCTGTTGACACAGAACCTCAACGAGCAACAGTATTCAAAAATATATTGAATACAATTCCTAAGAAAATTGATAGCAATCAAGCATGGTCTACGCTTGAATTATTGGATAAGTTAGTTGTGCAAACATCAAACATGATCAATCCAGCAGAAAGATCAAGTTGGGAATTTGGATCTATTTTGCATAGTCCAGTATTTAATGGAAAGTTCATGGGACTTGTTAATCACTGCTTGCAAGCTATTCATGCAGAAAACGACTCTACAGTTGAACAGATATTCAAAACAGAGCGTAACGGAATCTTAAAAGGGTTATTGACTAAAATTACTGTAGCTGGACTCGAAGATCAATTGCCCAACGAAAACTTTAAGTAATTTAATATACAATCTAACCTATCATCGGTAAGATCAGGGGTCAAACGATCCCTGATCGTTTTTATAAGGATGAATCATGAGCTTAAATACAAATTTTTCTGTTGCTGAATCACCCAAGCACAAAGTGCGCATCACTAATGAAGAGTGGTTTGAAATTTCTCGTGCCTTGGAAGAACATCATGCTGTTTTCTACAAAGTTTGGCAAATGGGGAAGCCCATATTTGATGAATCTATTCCTACTGCTTGTGTTCAATTTGATGAACATGGCAATTTTATTATGTTTCGATTTAATCCTGAATTTTGGCAACGCCTTGATTTAAAAAACAAGCTTTGGGTAATTTGCCATGAAGCCTTGCATATTGTTTTAAATCACGGTATCCGAGCCAAAGATGCAGGCATGAATTCCAAAGCAGCTAATGTTGCCATGGACATTGTTGTCAATCATTCTCTGAGTCGCAATTTTGGTTTTGATCGTGATGATGTTGATAACTGGGAAGAATATTGTTGGGTTGACACCATTTTTAAAGATAAAGATCCTTTACCTCCAAACAATGAAATGTTTGAATATTATTACAATTTGTTTGAAAAAACCTATGGAGATGGTGGTCCCGGTGATGGCAGCAACAATGGCCCTCGTACCGTAGATGATCATACTGGCATGGGTGAACAATCTGGCGATTGGGGCAAAGTCATTGACCAAATCAATGAATCACTTACTGCTGAAGAAAAAGAATCTTTAAAAAGCACAATTCAAAAGCACTTCCAAAAGGAAGGTAAGCCAAATGAAGTTGAAAAAAATTCACCAGCAGGTTGTGGCACAGGAGGTCAATGGACTTTTGTTACAGTTCCTCCCCGCAAAATAAAGCAGAAGTGGGAGACGGTAATTAAAAAGTGGGCTCGTAAATATCTGAATTTTAAAGACAAGGATGTAGAACAATGGGCTCGTATCAACCGTCGTTTTGTAATGTTGCCTAGAGACATGATTCTTCCAAGTGAAATGGAATTTGAAGATTATGATTTTGATAAAACAAAAATTGATGTTTGGTTTTATCTTGATACTTCAGGATCATGTTGGGATTTGAAAGATCGTTTTTTTACCGCAGCTGGAACTTTACCTCCAGAAAGGTTTAATGTTCGCCTTTTTTGCTTTGATACACAGGTTCAGGAAACAACCTTGGAAAGTAAAAAGGTTTATGGCGGAGGCGGAACTTGCTTTTACATTATAGAAGAGCAAATTCAAGCGACTACTTCAAAAGAAAATTGCAAATATCCTGAGGCAGTTTTCATTATTACGGATGGGTGTGGAAGCAATGTTAATCCTCAACATCCTGATCGTTGGCATTGGTTTATTAGCGAGGGTGGAACTGAGAACTATTTGCCCAAAGACTCTCATCGCTATAAGCTAAAGGATTATGAATAAAAATTGATCCCTCGAAAGAGGGATCTTTTCATTAAGCTTTTTATTTTTGCAACATAAAAAAAGAATCTTCAAGCTTTAAGAGATGCTCCAGTGCTATACCTGTCCATTTGCCATATTTGATTGAATATTTGAATTCACAACCTTGAAGGTCGGTTGTTAAAAGAAAGGCTAGCCAAGGCTTTCTTGTGCGTTTCCAACAAAGCATAGGCTTTCTGCCAGAACGACGAGAATCAGCAAGTGCTTGATCCATAAAACTGTCTAATTCGCTATTTCCTCGAACAAAAACAGAATTGATATCAATTCCATCATATCCGCCCTTGCTTTCTATGGTAAATTTAAAGCCTTCAGGCACAACTAAATCACCACTATAAACTTGTTTGGCTTGTTCGGAAAGTTGAACTTTTTGACCCCATCGATTACCAGAACCAACACTTCTACTAAAACCTTTGCCAAAACGAGATGTTAATAGTTTAGACAATTCAAGCTCTACTCGATTGCCCTTTTTCTTTCCATTAACTTTGGATTTTTTAGGTTTTAAATCATCCATGATAAAATCATCTGCATTTTCAAAATTATTGCTCATGCCATAATAGAGTTACTATTAGCGATTTATGATAGCACTAACACTTACCATATCTTGACGCATACGCTCTAAATCAACAAGTAAATTTTCATATTCATTTTTGCTTATAGATTGTTCATTAGCTAACTGCTCGCAATATTGACGAATATTATTTACAACATCTATTATTTCATCACATTTTGAATTGACTAAATCAAGTCGCAATTCTTCAGTAGGTAATATCATTTCATTTTTAGGATTTTTGGTTATTTGATCATTTTCGTTAAGATCTGATACGACTGTAAAATAAGGTTCATCTTTATTTAGTTTGTGATAAAGACCATCATATTCCCATATTTTTGTTTCTTTTTTATGAACTTCATAACGCTCAATATCACAGTTTTGAACTTGACTGCCTTGTAATTTAAAAGACCAAATCTGATGATGTGGAATTTCAATTATTTTTTGACCACTAGTAAAATTACGAAGAACAGAGCATTCTGTAACAGCTTCTTCCCAAATTGATGGCTCAGAAAAGAAAAATATTTGGCCAAGTTTTTCTCTAACATCAGCCAACCAAATAGGTCGATGTTGATTGCGAAAAAGCCATAGGTTTCTTTGCCCATTTGGCAATCTTTCGCCAACACCTACAGCCATATGGCCTTCATTGATAAGACTCCAAACTTGCTTTATTCCATGAAGGCGATTTTCTCCTTCTCCTTCAATAATTCTCAATAAAATTTCTGAATCACAATCTGATTTAGTTTCATATTTTTGTTTAAGAGGTCGATATTCACAATCATCAACTCGACCATTATGAATAAGTGCCAATGTTTTATCAGAACTGGTGAAAGGATGATTGTTTTTATTGATTGCAGGTTCACCAACTCCTTTAGAAGCTCCACGAGCATGAACTAAAAGTAAATTTAATTTAAAAAATTCTACTGTTTTCCAAACTTCATTTTTTATAAATTGCGATGAACGAATTGGCTCTTTGTGATAAATTACAGAACCTTCCGTTCCTGTTTCAGTACCCCAAAAACCTGTAGCATCAATGCCACGATTTTCGCTTTTTTCAAACAATTTAGTGATTAGTTGATATGTTATTGCAGGATTTTTAGATTCCCCGACAAAACCAGCTATGCCACAAATAAAACACCCCCTACTCTAAAATGCATCCAAACCACCTGTATTACCGCCAAGAGGTGGTGCTGCCAAATCTTGACCTGTACTACCTGTAGGAGGCGTTGCTGTAGGCGTTGCATCAATATTTTGAGGTTGTTCTGGTGCTTTGCTTGATGCAACATTATTGCTTGAAGCTTCAGGTGAAGATTTCTGAATAGAATTTTGTGCCTTGTTATTTTTTTCTGGGCCACCTACACCTTTATTATCATCAGAATTACTTTGAGACTTATCAGTTGGAGTCAATTTACTAATTGGAACTCCTAAATCTTCTACAAGTTTTTCTATCGTAGTAGAAACAGCCTGTATTGTTCCGGGTAAATCACTTTTCTTATCAATTGCCATCATTAAAGCTACAGCCGTTTTTTGAAGGGTAACTAAATGAACTTTATCTTCTTTGGGCCAACTACTGTGTAGCACCCTGCGAATTTGATTTACAATTTGTTGAGAATATTGAGTTAAATCACGAGCTCCCATATTTTGGGCGTCATCTCGCAATTCATGAAGAGCAGTAAGTATATCTCCTACTTTTTGAGCTAAGTAGGCCGATTCCTCTTGTAGCAAAAAATGTTTAAATCTCATGTTTTATTTATGTTTGCTGTGTATCAGTTATAGTGTTTTTTTGCATTTGAACTGCAGCTTTTATGAGTCCACTAAAAATAGGTGCAGCAGCCATCAACCGGCTTTTAAATTCTGGATGAGCCTGTGTTCCAATAAAAAATGGATGGATTGAACGATCTAATTCCATAATTTCAATCAAACCTGTAAGTGTGTGAATACCACTTACTTTTAATCCCTTTTTAGAATATTGATCAACATATGAAGGATTTACTTCATATCGGTGTCTATGTCTTTCAGAAATAGTTTTGGAACAATAGATTTCAAGTGCCAAACTATCCTTAGTTAATTCACAGTCATAGCCACCTAGTCGCATATTGGCAGACTTCTTTTTAAGATTTTCTTGCCCTGCCACAAAATGAATAACAGGATGAATAGTTTCTTTATCAAACTCTAAACTATTTGCACCTGTCAAACCGCATACATGTCGAGCAAATTCCACAACCGCCATTTGTAAACCAAGACAAATTCCTAAGAATGGAATTTTCTTTTCCCTTACATATTGAATAGCTTTGATTTTTCCTTCAGTACCCCTATTATCAAAACCTCCGGGAACAATAATGCCATGAAGATCATCAAAAAATTTATAAATACCTCGGTTATCTTTGTATTTTTCTAATTCTTCAGCTTTAATCCACCTAATATTAACTTTGGCATCATTTGCAACACCAGCATGTGTCAAAGCCTCTTTTAGACTCATATATGCTTCATCACAATTATCGTATTTGCCAAAAATTCCAATATTGACTTCATTAGCTTGATTACCAACATACTTCTCAACTACTTCTCGATATTTGTGAATACGACATGAACTTCGACCAAGGCGAAATAAATCTACAAAAAGGTCATCCACATGACGATCATAAAACTCTAAAGGAACTTTATAAATTGTAGAAACATCAGGAGCTTCAAAAACACATTCTCGTTTTACATTTGTTAACTGAGCAACTTTATTCAAGACTGGCTCAGGGATTTTACGGTCTCCACGACAAAATATGATATCGGGTTGCAAACCATGGCGTTGCAATTCTTTAACGGCATTTTGTAATGGCTTAGACTTAAATTCTTTTATGGTTTGAACCCAAAGAACTGGGGCAACCATTACGACCAATAAATCATCTTTTAATTTTTGCTTAAATTGACGAATTGCTTCAAAGAAAACATAACTTTCATTATCGCCAACAGTTCCACCTATTTCAGCAATTACAATATCCTTATCTTTACCCAGATCAATTAGTCGATCAATAACTTTATCGGTTAAATGAGGGCTCATTTGGATTGTTTGGCCCAAATATTTACCCGATTCTTGCTCTTCGTTTAACTCTTTGTAAAGAGTTCCTGAGGTACAAATATTATTCTTAGACATACAAATACCGGCAATTCTTTCGTAATGTCCTAGATCAAGATCTGTTTCTGTGCCATCATCGCACAAGAAACATTCTCCATGCTCCCTAGGAGCAAGAATTCCAGCGTTTGTATTCAAGTATGGATCAAACTTAATGAGATCAATCCTGTGGCCTCGTTGCTTCAAAAGAAGGCCAATACTGGATGCTGAGACCCCTTTACCTGTACCTGAAATAACTCCACCAACCACTACAATGTATTTGCAAGACATTAGCTATTCCGCCTTCAAAAATTGTTCCTTGGTAGTAGAGTATCCTTTATGCTTAACATAAAAAGAACAAAAAAACAAGGTAATTCAACAAGAAATCAAGATGTACAATAAAGCATGTAAAGACAAGTGTTTTTGTGTATCATTTGAACATTTATCTTAAAGCCACAAAGACTAAATTTTTCCATAATTTCGAAACATTTTTTGTATTCATCGGCTTTATTTGCAAATAAACTCCAAACATGAAGCTCAATAGACCAATTTTTAACTTTTTTGATACATTCATCTGGTGTATTAAGAATAAACTCATACTCTCGACCTTCAATATCAACTTTCATAAAATCAATATGTTCAAGATTAAAATCATTTAAAATACGCTCTAAATTGTAAGACTGAGAACCCAAATCTGTCATAACACAACCATAGATGGGATAAATTTTTTTGTTTTTAGTTGTATTGATTTTTAAATATTCATAAGTATCAGAGTCTGCTTCAATCGCTATGATTTTAGTCGCACCTTGACTTGCGGCATATTGACTAAAAACACCTATACTTGCTCCGCAATCAACTACTATATCGCCTTTCTTTATTTTCAACCCAAAGCGATCATACTCTTTGTCTTTCCATATTTCTTGGTAGTAGCGACCATATTGGTCTGCAACCAATTGTCCCCATTCAGGATTAAGTTTAAAATCTGAAAATTTCATTTTCACACCAATATTTTTACTGACAACTTTTACATTCAAGAATATTTCGTGCAAATGCTTGGGCGGCATTTACTGAAATCTGATAATACAAGGATTTAATTCCTAATCTCCAAGCCTCAACCAACAAAGCATTCACATCCTTAGTGGAAACGCTTGGGTGTATCATAAGATTTAAAGATTGTCCTTGATCAATATATTGCTGTCTTTGTGCAGCTTGAATAATAATTTCTTTCGGACTAATTTCCGCAAATGTCTTGAAAACATCTTTTTCTTTTTCTGAAAGAAAATCAAGATGCTGAACACTTCCTCCGTTCATGAGAATGCTCTTCCAAACATCTTCTGTATCTTTTCCTTTTTCACTCAATAGTTTTTCAAGTTCTGAATTCTTAATCGTAAATTTGCCCTTCTGCAAATCCTTGATGTAATAGTTCGTCCTATGAGGCTCTATACCTTCAGAAACTTGTCCAAGAATAAAAGCAGAAGATTTAGTAGGAGCAATTGCCATCAAGGTTGTATTACGACGATTGTAACCTTTACAAACTTCAGGCTCACCGTATTCTTGAGCCATTTTTGCACTTGCTGCATAAGCCTTTTCTTTTATATTTTTTGCGATTTGCAAATTAGCAAATTTTGCCTCCATGCTTTCCCAAGGAATCATTTTGCTTTGCAAATAACTATGCCAACCAAGCCATCCAATTCCTAAAGCACGATGTCTTTCAGCAAAACGAACAGTTCTCTCCATAAACTTGATGTTTTTAGCCTTTTCAATAAACTCGGTCATGACCGCATCAAGTAAATAAACTAGTAATTCAACAGCATCTGTGTCTTTCCACTCATCGTAATGCAAAATATTCATACTACTAAGATCACAAACAAATGATTCCTCTTCGCCATCTGGAAGCATGATTTCAGAACACAAATTTGAATGTGTTATTTTAATTCCTTGGTCTTTATAGCAGTCAACGGAATTTTTGTTAACTGTGTCAATGAAAACAATATAAGGAAAACCAAGATTAGCACGAGTTTCAAGAACTTTAGCCCAAATTTTACGCTTTTCTGCGTTGCCATCGACCATTTCTTGCATCCAGTAATCTGGAACACAGATGCCGTAAGAAAGATCTTGAATTGAAAAGCCTTCAGTTCTTATTTGCAAAAATTCCATAATATCAGGATGATCAATTTGAAGATAAGCCGCAAAGTTGCCTCTTCTTGTTTTTCCTTGACTGACAACATTGATAAGGTTATCAAAAGCCTGCATGAAATGAACTGAGCCAGAGCTCTCTCCATTTTGCTTGATCTTAGCACCACGAGGTCTTAAGTTGCCGAAATATGCACTTGTACCGCCTCCATGTTTTGTCATCATTGCAACTTCAGCCCAAGTATATGCAATTGAATCCATGGAATCGCTTATATTTGATCCAAAACAACTAATTGGCAAGCCTCTATCGTTGCCAAAATTTGTCCAAATTGGGGTACTAAAACTATACCAGCCCTTTTTAAAGTTTTCTTGGAAACGCTTGGCAAATCCCGGTTTATTCAGGATTTTCTCAGCTGCATTACAAATTTCCACGACTCTTTCATCAACGGTTTGACCTTCAATAAGATAATCTCTTTCAAGAAAAATACGAGAAAGATCGGTAAGCCATCTATATTCTGACATTAAAATAAATCCTCTGCTGTGAATGACTTGGTAAACTTTGAATAAGTAACTGGTTTCTTATGGAAGAAATCAGTATTAACTTCGGCATGAATTTCGTCTTCAAACCACTTGAGTTTGGTCAACTTGCTGACATCAACATCAAAATGTTTCTCAGCACCAATCATTGCTAAGCTTTCATTAAAACGATGCTTAACAAATTCTTTGACGACATCTCTCGTAAGAAATGGCAAGTCACCAGCCTCAAAAATCCAATCAACAATCTTAGATTCAGCTTCATATGCTTTTGCACAAGCTCTTTGTAGTTTTGCATAAAAATCAACATTGAACCAATCTGGAAATTCTTTCTTGATTTGCTTGATGATATAAACACCAAGAAGTGCATGGATCGCTTCTTCTTTTTGTGTTGCTTGCACAACATTATCAATATCTTTAAGACAATTCATATGTTTGTTAAAAGATTTGATAATCAAAAATTGAGAGAATAAGCTTACATTTTCAATAAAAATACTGAATAATGCCAAAGTAAGAGTGTAATTTTCATTGCCATTATCAGATGCACCTTTTAAATATTTAGTTAGATAATCAACTCTACCTTGAATAACTGGATTTTGCAAAAGTTGATCAAATTCATTGTTCATTCCCAATACTTGCAATAAATGGGAATAAGCATCTGCATGACGCACCTCTGACTCTCCAAAAGTAACTCCCACTTGTTCAAATTCTGCTTTTGGGAAACGATCTCCAAGTTTAGTCCAAAACTTTTTAACTGATACTTCAATCTGTGAAATGGCAAGCATTGCATTTTTTAATATACTTTTCTGGACATCATTAAGTTTTACATTAAAGTCGTGTATGTCGGAGATAAAATTCCATTCACTTACAAGCCAATAACTGTGATTGATTGCATTCTTATATTCAATTATTTCTGGGTATTCAAATGGCTTAAAAGCTATTCTTTTTTCAAATATACTCATTACAATCCTTTCCGCTACCACATTAAGTGTCAAATAATACAGGGAAGTTATCTAAACAGCAAGGGAAGAAAAATTGAAAATATTTTTCTAAACAACCATTTTTGCAAAACCATTTTCCATAACAAGATTAAGTTGATCTGCTGTTTGTAACATTGCTAGAAGATCAGGATCATGCGTAGTAATAAAAACTTGTTTATCTTCAGCTAGTTCTGCAATCATGTTATAGATGCCTTGTACGCCAAGAGGATCTACATTAGTGCTAACCTCATCAAGAAAAACAAGAGAGGGAGTAGCACCAGAACTCATCATCATAATATGAGCAAAACTTTGACTCACGGCGAGATTAAGACGACGACGCTGACCAGTAGACATGGCGTGATATACATATGGATCGCCGTCTATTGGATTCCTTTCAATCTTTTCATTAAGCTCATTGTCAAATGTAAGAGTAATGCGATTATCAATTAAAAATTGCAACCAATAATTGATACGATTGTTTAGTTCTGGCACTATACCATCAACAATCCATTTGCGAATACCTTGATCGCCAAAACCCATAATCCAGTAATCATAATAAGGCAATTCAGCTTCAAGATCTTTTATATCTGTTTCTTTATCTTGTGCTGCTTTAATTGCTTTTTCAAGTTCAAGCTCATCATTTTGAAGAATTTCTTTGAAAGGTGAATCTCCACTTAATTCCTTATTTTTATCTTCTATTTGCTGTCTAAAGTTTTGAATTTTTTGTTGAAGCAAAGCTTCTTCATCATTTGTTTTCGGTTCACGCACTTCACTGGCCGAGATTAAGTCTGATCTTAATTTGCCAAGTTCTTGATCTATATTTGAAATTTTATTCACAAATTGTGTGACAAAAACTTTAATCTTTTCTTGTTTTTCTTTTGTTGCTGTTGCTTTGATTTGAACATCATTTGCTAATTGCACAGCTTTTTCAATTTTAGAATTGATAATCTCAATATCTTTGTTCAATTGGTCAATATAAGAACTAATATTTTCTTCAACAATTTCACCCTTACATTTGTTGCATTTAGTTCCGGGAATGTTATCTTTTAGATTTTCAATTTCTTGTTCTTTTATTTTGCGCTCTGATAAAAAAGATCTTGATTCTTTGGCAATGTCTGCATAATCATTGGCAACCGATTGTGCTTCAGTTCTAAGTTCTGTTTCTTTTTGACGAGCAAGATCAAGCTTATTGCTAAAATCTAATTTAGATTTCTCAAGATCTGGAATTTTTTCTTTGATATCTCTTATTGTTTGTTGAGCTTGCTCGTAGGCCAACAAAGCAATACCATTATCAGTTTTGCCAAGTCTAGCAATCAAAGAATTTAAACTTTGAACAAGTTTTTCATATTCAATTTTCTTTTCATTCTTCCAACTATTTTCTTTTTCTTTTGTAAGTTTCAGCCTATTTTCAGCACTATCCTTGCTGCCTAAAAGCAATGTGTATTCTTTGCTTTTTATGTCAATTTTATTTTTAATATCTTTGCGAAATGCCTTGGCGTTATCGAACCATTCTCGATATTGCCCCAAGGCAAGCATGTTTTCAACCATTTCTTTTTTTTGTTTATTATCGCACTCTAAAAAACAAGCTCGTTGATCGTCTGTAAAGACACAAATGTTTATAAAAGCTTCATACGACAAGCCTATGATGTCTTCTATCTTTTTTTGAGTAGCCGCCATTGTGCCTTGCGTAATTTCTGTATCATTATCCCATGTGCCATTAGAACTTTCCCAAAGACGCAAAGAATTCTTGCGTTCGTTGCCACCTTCTTTTCTTGTGCGAATAATGCGATAATTATCAAATATTAGTTCAACTTTTGCATCTTTTCCAATTTTATTATGCACAATATCATTAGCTCCTAATTTCTCAGGACGCTTGACTGTTTTGCCGAAAAGACTGTAGCTAATTATTTCTTGAATACTGCTTTTACCTGAACCATTGCTACTAACCTTAAGTTCATCTGAAGGAGATGAACTTTCTAATTGTTTGGCATCTCGATTTTCACCACGAACTAGAATGATGTTTTTGTAATTATCAAAATTGATTTCAATACCTTCTGGCCCGAAAGGTAAAAAGTTATACGCCGCAGCATATTTTATTTTTAAATTGTGCATTTTCAAAAACCTACCAGTTTACGAAAAGAAATAGTAGGCCAATACTACCTGTGAAGACAAATAGTTGCAATCCATTTTCTTTTACTTTTTTGATTCAGGAAAATTTAATTTGAAACGCTTAGGAGAATAAACCTGAAATGCTTGAAGATAATTGTTATAAAGTTCTGGATATCTTTCAATAAATTGCAACTTATGCCTCATTGCAAGACTTTTAAAAACATTAACAATATGAATTCCCGAAACTGGTGAACCCTTATAGGTCAATAAACCTTCTTTTTCCACAAGATTTGCGAGATCGAAACAATTGTAAATGTTAGACAATGTTCCAAAATAATCAGGAAAATAATTTCCAGCAACATAAATTGCACGATTTTCTTTAGTTGCATGACATATTGTGCGAATTGTTTTATAGTTATCCCATGCTCTACTATGTCCTGCAATAACACCAAAATTGTTACTTTTTGAAAATAATACTTTGTCTTCCAAGAGATCAAATATTTCATCAAAATTCTTCTGAAACCAGATATCAGCATCAAAATATAAGTAATTACCTTCAACTTTTTCAGAAATGGACAACATAGCATCGACAATGGATTGTCGATAATCTCCTTTGTCGGGACAATCCAAAACAGTTATGCCAATACCTTTTAAATATTCAGAAATATGAGTGGTAAGACCTAAGTTGAAAACAATGGGCGTAGCTTTAGTTTGTGCAATTTCACGCAAACTGGCAATCCAAGAAATGCCCCATAGCTGCCAATACTTTTCATTTAGTCCAGTAATGACGAAATTCACTGCTGCTCCAATTTTTCACAGATTTTTTTGCCTAGTTGTAGGAGTTTATCTCGATCCAAACCTGTATGGCCGACTTGGTCAGCATATTTGGCGAGCATTTCATCACCCTTGTATAAAATAGCTTTGGCATCATGAATTACATGTTCGTCGATAATTTTTTTTTGCTTTTTTATTTCTAAACTAGCAAATGAAGCGTTTTCATTCATTTCTTTTTTTAATTTAATTAGATCAGTTGATCCAATATCATCGACTCTAATCTGCACATAATTCCCTTCTAAATCATATTTGTCTCTTTCATCAGCGTTGATTACTAAATGCTTTGGACTAAAATTATTTTGAATATATTCTTTTTTTTGAGTTGTTCCGTTAAAAATGATAATATGTTTTTCTTGATATGCCTCTCCAAAACTTAACTCTAAAGGCGAGCCAATATATTCTACCTTATTATTGACTCTTTGCTCAGCATGATAATGTCCAAGAAAAACATGTTTATAATCACTAAAAATAGAAGAACTAACACGAACCATGTCGCCATCATGTTCAATTGCAACATCTGCCTGCTGACTACCATGTAAAATAGCACCATCTAAAGCGATATGTCCAAGAGCATATTCAGTCATGCTGTGTAAATTTTTAAATTCTTGTAAAGATTCTATTGGATTGTGAGTGAATGGAATAAAATCCCAATTATGACCAGCTATTTCATGACGCTCTGGCTTCGATACTATATGCATTCCCGGCAATGCTGATAGCGGTGTTACGCTACTAACTGTGGTTTTTTCATTAAACCAAAGATCATGATTGCCCAAAAGAAGATATTGACGAAACTTGCCTTTGATCATCCACTTGGCAAAAACTTCAAAAACTTTTTGATAAGTGTATACTTCAATTTTTTGACGATCATGAAATAAATCACCACCAAACAAAATATTAGTTATTCCTCGATCTTCAGCCGTTTTAAAAACCCATTCAAGTGCAGCAAGACAATCTTCCAGCCTTTTTTGACTGCGTTTATGGGGATGTACATGAATATCGCTATAAAGTAAAATATCATCAGACATAAATTGACTCCTATCTTTAAAATATTGTCCACGAATTTCTTTAACATTGCAAGATGAACTTGGAAAATGAATTATCAGACATAAATATCATGATGACTACATTTAAACAATTTTTTATGGAAGCCGATGCACCACCTCCACCACCAGCAGGCGGTGGTGCTCCACCTACATCCCCAGCACCTCCACCCCTTCCAGCAGGCGGTGGTGCTCCACCTATGCCAATGCCTAGTGGCGGTGGTTTAGGCGGTGGTTTAGGCGGTGGTCTTGGAGGCCCTCCTCCTAGTGGTGGAGCAGGTGGTCCCCAATCTGCTGCAAAAAAATTGAAGGCCTATAATGTTTGGGATGTTTGGAATAATCTTTTAAATAAAGGTGATAAAGAAACTGCCCAAAATACCGAGGAACAAAAATAGACGAGATACATATGAGCGATAAGTCGCCTCCCCTGTCCGCCGAACAAATAGAATTTGCCTGCCGCATGATGCGACAATGGCTAGAAGTGTGTGAAGAAAATGGTCGCAGTCTCAATGCTTCCAGCATCGATCATTCATCTTTACTTCGTAGATTGTTATCAGGTAAAAAAGCACTTCCCTATCCTCCACCCATGAGATTTGGCTATCCTGCTTGGGAACTTGTCGAAGCAGAAGAAATTGAAATTCAAGAGTTGATAGAAAATGAACACGGCATTCAAATAGATCAACATCAAGGATATTCATGGATAAATTTTGATAAAAAAATAATTCAATATGATCGTCTTAATTTGCAATACCAATATTTAGAACGAGAAGTTATTCCTGATCCCTCAGTAATAAAAGAAGGTCTTGACCCTAAAGAATTTAAATACATATCTAAAGTTTTGAAAAAATTATCTTAATCATAAATATTTGCATGATAAGTTTTAAAGAATGGCTCAAATCTATTGAAGAGGGTTTTGGCCCTTACATTGGACCTTGTATAGACACTGATAGATATCAAGTTCAAGGTGCTTGCAGTAATTACAACACGGAAGTTCAGAATAAACGCATAAAACAAGGTTATGTTGCCCATAAAAAGGTAAAACAAAACAAAAAATGAAAAGTTTCAGAGATTTTATCGCCGAACAAGAGTATGCGAATCAACCTCAATCTTCGCAACAATCAAGCTTTGCACCATCTGCTCCTATTGCTCCAATAATGCAATCTAATTTGCAAGGTCAAAAGAAAAAATGGAGTGCTTCAAAAACCGATATAATTAAATTTTGGAGAAATTTACAAACAACAAGTCCGATTCAAGCAAAGCCAATTTTATATAATCACAAAGGTTCCACCTACGGCGAAGATGGAATTCGAATCACTGGAAGCCCTCAGTTTATTACATCTGTGATTTCTAAGCTGAAGGATTTTTTAGGTTACGAAGGTCCCAACACTAAATTGGCCATTTCTTATAGGGAAACTGAATCGCCCAGTAAATCTGCTGTTGGTCAAAACAAAACATCTTTTGTATTTTACATTGCAGTTAAGGAACGAGGCAAACAGTCTCAGTAATTTCTTTACATATCCACATGCATTTGGTAAAGTTAGCTAGTGATTAACCATTCGAACCAAGAGAACACGATGTTCGCCATCCTTTGCACAGCTGGAGAAATGTCAATTAGCGATGTAGCAAAAGAATGTACAAATGAACAATGGGTTCCTCTTTTAGTGTATCGTAGAAAAGGTGAAACTACTCCCATTATTCCTTTGTTTATTACACAAGATACTGCTAGAAGCTTTGCCAAGCGTAATTTACCTCCACCTCATGGAGCGGTTTTGCTAAGTGAAGAAGATATAAAAAAAATTCAATCTAAAGGTTGGATTCTAGAAATTATGGATTTTCCTAAAAAGATAAAAGAAAGAATCGATATTGATATTGGATTAGAAATTCACGAATTTATTGAAAAACCAGATTTTCGCACAAGTCGCTAATTAGGATTTTGAAATGTTAACAAATGAACAGAAGAATGCACTTCGTCAAATAATGACGAATTTAGAACACCATTCTTATATCACGCTTGGCGGATATGCAGGAACTGGCAAAAGTACAATTATCAAAGTTCTTTTAGAAGCTTTGAAAAGTAAGGGCTTAGGTTTTGCAAGTGCAGCTTATACAGGAAAAGCTTGTAATGTGTTGCGAAAAAAAGGCATACCAGCCAACACAATACATTCAACTATTTATACGCCAGTAACAAATGAAAACAACGAAACAGAATGGCAGCGTAAAAGTATAACACAATTAAAAAATGAAGGCATATATGGCTTTGTAATTGATGAAGCAAGCATGGTCTCTAAAGAAATTCATGAGGACTTAGTTGGCTTCGGTGTTCCTATAATTTATGTAGGAGATCATGGACAATTAGAGCCGATTGGTACTAAATTCAATCTGATGGAATTTCCAATGTTCAAATTGGAAACTGTACATCGCAATGCTGGAGAAATTGCTCATTTTGCAGAGCATCTTAGAAAAGGCAATTCTGCTCATACATTTCAAGGAGAAAAAAAAGTTCAAATCATAGGCGAGTCTTCAATTGAAGATCGCCACCTTGCCGCTGTTGATCAGATCATTGTTGCATTCAATAAAACAAGAACAAAAATAAATGAACGAGTTAGAAAAGAAAAAAATATTGACATGACCTTTATTGCTAAAGGCGAAAAAATTATTTGCTTACGCAACAATAAACAATCTGGCTTGTTTAACGGCATGCAGGGAATAGTAGATAAAGTAAGAAAAAATGATCAGTTTGATTTTGTTTCAGATGGCATCTTGTTCCAAAAAATAAAATATGATCCAGATCAATTTGGACAAGAAACAAACAAATTTGAATTTAATCAACAAGCAAATCCTTTTGATTACGCTTATGCAATTACCTGTCACAAGGCTCAAGGCGATCAATTTGGTAACATAATTGTGTTTGAACAAGATTGCGATAAATGGAGTCATGTGCGATGGTGCTATACTGCCGCATCAAGAGCAGTTAATGGACTTATTTGGTTGAAAAAACATAGATTCATTCCTTCGTATTTAGGTTAAGTTTATCGCAACAATTTTGCCACATACATAGCATTTTAAAATTTAAATAATAGTAAAAACCATAAATATGATGGTTCATTTTATTTTTTAAAGGAGTAAAAAAATGGCTACATCTGCAGCTGATCTCAAACACTTAATTCTTAATGGTACAGTTACTACTAACAACCTTTCTTCTAATGTCATTCATTCATTGGTTGCGTCAGAAGACAAAACTTTAAAATTTACAAGCAGCACCATCGCTATGAGCGAAGCTGTTTGTGCTGAAAAAATTATGGTTCTTGATCGTGCCGCTGGCATGACAATTACCCTGCCTGCTTCTAGTGGCAAAGGTGCTAAGTATATTTTTGTTGTGAAGACTACCGTTACCAGCAATAATATTATTATTAAGGCAGATAATACTAGCGATTCTTTTGTTGGCCGTGCAAATGCATCTTCTGATAATGCCACTACTACCAACAACTGTTGGAATATTACTTCTGGTGATGATACCATTACTTTAAATGGTAGCACCAAGGGTGGTTATGCCGGTGATCACATTGAAATTGTTGACCTTGGTGGCAACCTTTTCTTCGTTCAAGCTCACTTGAAACAAACCGCTACTGAAGCGACTCCTTTTAGCGCTACTGTTTAAGTTTAAAAATTTCTTTTTAAAAAAAGAAATCCAATTTTGGCGTCAGCGTTGTTCATTCAACGCTGACGCCAAAGCGTTTTAATGCAAAATGGCATGGATTCTCTTTTAGTGACTTAAATCTTGTGATACAATCTCGGATTGTAATGAGCAGGAAGCCCGATGAGAGCACAAATTATACATGTAACTGATCATGCCGTTCTCCGTTGGAAACAAAGAGTTTCTAATGGAGAGCAATTTACTGTTTATGACATCATTGATTGCATTCGTGCCGCTCAAGTGATAAAAAAATCAGAAAATCTCCCTTTTAATACCGTTCGTCAACCTAACACTGTATACGCTCAGTTTCAAGAAGCACTTTTTATTTGTGAACCTATGGGCATTGATGAATATAAACTAATCACTGTTATTACTTATTCTGAAACATATACTGTTAAAATCAAAAAATTACCAAAGTTTAAAAAGGTATTTGATGTAGATGAACTTGAAGAACAGCCCAAAAAGAAAATTAAAAGAAAGGCTCGAATTAAACGAGTTTATATTGAAGACGAGATTGATTAAATGCGTTTATTGATTTCTTCTTTAATCTGATCCTTGCGTTTCTTCCAATAAATAAGTGCAAGAGATTTGGCAGTAGATTCGTCAACAAGATCGTCGTTTGTCCAAAGACCTTTTAAATTATCTTCGTAAACTTCAAGATTGTTTGGCAAAGCACGATAAACAACAATTTTTTCCAACTCTCCCATTTGAGCAGATTTTTTAGAAAAAAGTATTTGTCCCTTTTGATATTTTGATTCAGTTGGAAAACTATCTTCATGATAATTTTTACGCTCTGGAACAACTGTTTTAGGCTTAAATTCCATCATCACCAAAGCTTCATTTATTAAGTCGTTAGCTTCAGGTAATGTGCAAAGTTCCTTTTCATTAAAAAGTGAATTCAATATATCAACATACATCACATTTGGTTGCCGATATGTATAACTGTTATTGCCAATCCAAACACGATCAATTTGAACTGGTTCGAGTTTACCCAATTCAGCTTGATGGCGAATGTATGCAACAGAATGTCGTGCAAATTTATAGATAATCGGGATAAGCTCATGATATAAGCCCCAACTACCAGTTCTAATTTGACCGCCACCATAATAAGAATACTTCATATTACGCTCACGCACTTAAAAGCTTAATCATTTCGTCAGCTTGACTATATTGTTGCAAAAGTAAATCATTACAACCAGTTGTCAAATCATAATCGTACACCCACAAAGTTGTCAGACCATTGCTAATTTCAAATTTAATACGATCATCCAAATCATAGAAATAAGATTGAACGGTATAAGAAGAACAATCGGCTGTTGTGTAAACTTGATCTCCGGGAGCGTATGGTATTCTAACCTTAAGAAGTTGTAATATTTCGATATAAGCTGCACCTGAAACTTCAACGCTACCCGAAGAAACAACATTATATTCAGATGCAACTTCAGCAAAGCCATCAACAACAACGCCTTTGCTTGATTTAATGAGAATATTTTGAGCAGTGCCTTCAATAGTGACACCGCCAGAGCCAATTTGTTGGATCAGTTTACTGACAATTGCAGCACCATCAAGAACAGGCCCATTGACCTGCTGTGACAGATTTTGCATAATCCATTGAATTAAAGGCATAAATGTTCCTCTAATTTATATAGAAGACTGCACTCTTTTAAGGTAAGAGGTTTCAGAGGAACAAATATGAATTTGCTTAAAAAATGTCGATATGGCTTGATGATTTATAACAATAGTGATATTTGGGTTGGTCGAAGCTTGGAAAAATATGGTGAATTTAGCGAATCAGAAGTTCAAGTATTTCGTGATTTAATAAAACCCGGATATTCTGTGCTCGATATAGGAGCAAATATAGGATGTCACACCGTAGCTCTTTCTCGACTTGTAGGGCCAAATGGAACAGTTTTCGCATATGAACCTGAACGCAATAATTTCAATACACTCTGTGGCAATGTTTCAATCAATAATTTAAAAAATGTTTATTGTTTTCAAAAAGCAGTAGGATCAACTTCTGGCACAATTGCAGTTCCAGAATTAGATTTACAAAGAACTGTTAATTTTGGAGGTCTGTCTTTAGATCAAGATTATAGTTCTGGAGTTCACTATCCTGTGCCTCTTATAACTCTTGATGAATGTAATTTTATTCGTTTAAATTTTATAAAAATTGACATTGAAGGGATGGAAAAACTTGCACTAGAAGGAGGCAAAGAAATAATTAAAAATCTTAAGCCTTTTCTATATGTTGAAAATGATCGTGAAGAAAAAGCCAAAGCACTAATTGATTATATTCATTCAATTGATTATGTCTGTTACAAACATCTTGCTCCGCTTTTCAATCCAAATAATTTTTTTGAAGAGCCTAATGATGTTTTTTACAACATGGTAGATGGAAAACCACTACAAATTGTATCAGGAAATTTATTTTGTCATCACAAAGACATCGAATGTCCAATTGACACAAATAAATTTGCAATGGAAAAGATCAACCCTTAAAAGGAAGAACTTTTACCAATTCATCAATAGTCGTTTCCCATGATTTATTGTAACGAAAAAGAGTAATTGAATCATACCATGGCGATGTGTTGGAATTGTCCATCCATCGCCAATCTGTTTCTGATCCCAATAAAACCCAAGTAGCTTTGCCCATAGCACCACATAGATGTGCCAAACCAGTATCAACCGTAATTACTAAGTCCATATTTTCAATTTCTCTAGCCAAATCTGAAAAATCTTTTATTTTATCTGAAAGATCTACAAGTTTGAGTGATTTTCGTCCTTCATCCAAATCAACAGTGCCAGTTGACCAATTTCGAATAGCATTTGAACTTTTATTAAGGCTATAACATTCGACCTTAGAATGATTTATCAATTTGCTAAAAAGTTTAACTGGAATAGAACGATTATAATCAAATCTATGATCAGGATTACCACTCCAACATAAACCAACTTTTATTTTCTTTGACCGAACAGCTTTAGCTTTAGTTTTAATTGTGGCTTTGATATAAGGATCAGATTTTACATCATCGGCATTATAAATTTTAAGTACACGGGGTAGACTGCAAATAGAAATGGCATAATCAGATTTAGGAGCTTTTGGCCAATTGTTGCTATTTTCTCTTGAAATAACTTCAACATCTTTGAAATTTTCTTTTATCAAATTTACAAGAGGTTCTTGAACTTCAACAATTACTTTTCCACCTAAAGATTGAACTTTTGGCAAAAAACGAGAAAACATAATAAAATCACCTAATCCTTGTTCACTATAAACAACAAGTGATTTTTTTTTGAATTTTCTTCCATCCCATTCTTCTTGAATAAATCTTTTCTTGAAATTACCAGTTAATTCTGCTGTTCTAAATCGCCATTCATAAAAATCCCACCCTTCTTCAAACTTAGCTTGACGAAGAAGCAAAAGACCAAGATTGAAAGCACTAAAATCATGATTTGAATTGAGTTGTCGAGCAGCACGATACATATTCTCAGCATCAAGTAATCTTCCAGCACCTGCCAAAACAACGCCAGCATTGTAATAAGGATCAAGTACTTCGCCACGAGAACATTCAATTGATTTATAAGCACATTTTATCGCCTTCTCTTTATCATCGATAACACTATAAATATGTGTTAAATTACTCCAAATAAGCCAATTTCCACGATCAATATCAAGTGCATTATATAAACATTTTAATGCTTTTTCATAATTTTTAGCATATGTTGAATATGCAAGCCCAAGACTGTTAAGAGCTTGAACCGCTACGCTTTCGCAAGACCAAATATATTCATGATCTCGCCCATTTTTGTGCAGATTTTCACCTTCTGAATGAAGGTTATACAGTAATTTATCTAAATTCATTTTGCTACCTAGTAAAAAAGTCAAAGCTCGTCATAAATAAGTTATGTTTTTAACAAATCTAATTTTAAGGGCTTAAACATGGGCGATTTATTTAGTACAAACCTAGACTTAACAATTTTAAGACATGAACATATGAAGTTAGTTGCTCAAGCTAATATACAAGCCAGAATGATCAGAATGATTGAATTGCAAGAAGAAATAGATAGATGCAAAGTAGATGTTGAAGCCCAAAACAAAGTAATTGCCGAAGCAGAAAAAAACATAACTATTCACAAAGAAGCTTTAGCTCAAAAAGCTGTTGCCCAAAAGGCATAAAAAGGGGAGATATACTTAAATGGCAGATATTCAAACGCAACTACCAGTAAAAATAACAGACAATACCTACACAGCAGCAATTACTGCTGCGTCAGCACTTAAAGTTGATAATTCAGGTGTTACGCAGCCGGTATCAGGCACCGTAACCGCTTCTCCAAATGGAACTTATACCGTCGCCGGTTCTGTAACGGCTACCCCAACCGGAACCTATACTGTTACCGGTGATATAACTACAACTCCCGGTGGAACTCAAACTGTTGATGGTACTGTTTCCATCGCAAATTTTCCAACCACTCAAACTATTGATGGCACCGTTACCGCTTCACCTACTGGCACTTATACTGTTGCTGGTGGTGTTTCTGTAAGCAACTTCCCTGCCACTCAAACTATTGATGGTACTATTACAGCATCTCCTACTGGCACTTATACTGTTGCTGGTTCGGTTACTGCTACACCAACAGGCACACAAACTGTTGATGGTACTGTTACTGCTTCACCAACAGGCACTTATACTGTTGCTGGTTCAGTTACTGCTTCGC
>Ga0214919_10000153_pt1 | contig 113586 bp, 86 predicted proteins | sample LL1503_MetaG_FD_177994 | JGI IMG/M metagenome (GOLD analysis project Ga0214919, IMG submission 177994) | Freshwater microbial communities from Lake Lanier, Atlanta, Georgia, United States - LL-1503 | ecosystem: Environmental > Aquatic > Freshwater > Lake | place: USA: Georgia | collected...
GGGGGGGGGGGGGGGGGGGGGGGGCGCGCGGTGCGTGGGGCGCGATGTGCGGGGCGGTTTATTTCACGCGGCGCACGCGCAGGGTGGTGTTCTTGCCATCAACGCTCAGAGCAAAGGCGCCGCCGGGGCGGGGTTGGATTTCTACTTCTCGGCCGACGAGTTCGACGGTGATGGGTTCAACGCCCTCCCAAACTTGACCGTTGTCGAGGGCGAAGCTGTTGCCGCCGACCCAGCCTTTGGCGCGGGCTTTGAGGATGGGTTCATTTTTCCAATCGCTGTTAAGCGAGGGTAACCCGAAGCGCTCGAGGCCGCTGCGTTTACGCTCGGTTGCGACTGCGGCGGTGGTAGCGACAACGACTTGCTCGGCGGCTTTGCGCTCGGCGGCGACGCTGACGTTGGCCCTGAAGTGGCGGATGAGGGCGGCGTCGATCACTCCGATCTGGTCGGGGGAGAGGCGGTCGAGGCCGGCGCGGGCGTAATCATCGGCGGTCATAATGACCTTGAGGCCAGGGAAGTCGTCGGCACGGACGACAGTCAGCGTAAGCAACACAAACGCGATGAAGCGGAAGGAGCGCAGGGTTTTCATGAGGGGTACGTGGGAGGAAGGGCGGTGGGAGGGGGAAGTAGAGACGGAGTTTCTGCCTTAATAAAATCGGCCCCAATGGTTTGTGCGGTGATCAGTTCGGCGAAGGCACCGCCGCGGGCCAGCAAGGTATTGTAATCACCTTCCTCGAGCACGGCGCCGTCACGTAGAACAACGATGCGATCGGCGTTTTTGATAGTGCTGAGGCGGTGCGCGATCGTGATGACGGTGCGACCTTGAGCGAGGCGGTCGAGGGCTTGTTGGATCAGGCGCTCGCTCTCGTAATCGAGGGCGGAAGTGGCTTCGTCGAGGATCAGTACGGGCGGATTGCGCAAGATGGCGCGCGCGATCGCTATGCGTTGGCGCTGGCCTCCAGAGAGCGTGACGCCGCGCTCTCCAATCGGCGTCTGATAGCCTTGCGGCATTTTTAAAATAAATTCTTCGGCGTTGGCGAGGCGGGCAGCTGCGCGCACTTCTTCGTCGGTGGCGCCGGCGTGGGCAAAGCGGATGTTTTCATCAACGGTTCCGGAAAGTAGAATGCTTTCCTGCATGACAACGGCCATCTGGCGGCGGATCCAGCGCATGTCCCATTCGCTTTGCGGGACCCCGTCGATTAGGATTTGGCCGGCGGTCGGCGCGTAGAGGCCGAGAAGGAGATTGGCCAACGTGCTCTTGCCGGAGCCGGAGGGACCAACCAGCGCAATATTTTCGCCAGGGCGGATTGTGAGGGAAAAGGATTCGATTACGCGTTTCTCTGTCTCGGGATACGTGAACGCGACGCGATCGAATACAATGTCACCGGAGAGACGTTTTTCGCGCCGCGCTCCATGCCATTCTTCGACGTAGGGCGAATCGATGAGTTCTTTGATGCTCGCGTAGCTTTCTCGGCCCGCGAACCACGGTTCGCTCAATCCGATCACCATCTGCACCGGCGCCAAAATCACGGGTAGGCCCGCGATAAAGGCTACGAGAGTGCCGACCGTCATCTGGCCTTGTATCGCGAGGATCGCGCCGCCGGCCACTACGAGTGCGGCGATGGCTTGCGTGCTCACGTAGGTGAATGTGCCAAAAACCGCGCTCACCCACGATTGATCGACGCGGCTGCGCGCGAAGTCGCCGCTGCTGCGATCGAGCAGTTGCTCGGCCTGTTTTTCTTCGCCGAAGCTGCGCACTAGGCGAAGCGCGGAAATGAATTCACTGGCTGTACCGGTGAGTTTTTCCTGCGCTAGCCGTGCTTCGTGGTTGGTGAGTTGGAGCTTCGCGAAAAAGCGCCACTTGGCGAACGCCCACACGGGCAATGCCAGCACGAGGATCGCCGTGAGCCGCCAATTGAGAAATGCCAGCACTAGAAATACCCCTGTGCTGTACAAGATCACGGGCAGGAATTGATTCAGCACCGAATATAGTAGTGATTCAATTTTCTGTGTATCGAATGCGTACTTCGAAAGCAGGCGGCCTGTTTTCTGACGATCAAGATAGCTGAAACTCAGAAACTGTAGACGAAAGAAAATACGACTGCGTAATTCGACCATCAGTCGTGCCATGACTTTAGCCAGCTCATTGGCGCCTAGGATCGAGAACACATAATGCATCCCGAGTAAGGAGGTGAATAGTGCGGTGTACAGCAGCACGCTGCGTGTGTCGCCGGCCGGCACCGATTGATCGATGATGCGCGCGAAAATCAGCGGGCACGGTGCTATCGCTAGGCTCCGCAACAACGCCAGTCCGACGCCCGGCGCCAGCGCGTGGCGGGCGCGCCAGAGGTAGCCGAGGAGGCTGGGGGAATTGAGCGGCTCGATGGACATGCTCCATTAAAACTGACTGAGCTACGCGTTACGCCAAGGGATTTTGTTTCCTTAGATGCGGTCATTAGCCGGCCACGCAGGGCGCGACAGTTGGCGCGTCCGGGTTTGGGTAGCGCCAAAAAACAGTGGATTATTTCGCCGCGCGGCGCGGGGTGCCGTCGCCGTGGAGGGAGTTGTAATAAGGGTCACCTGCGAGGATGCTGCCGCGTTTGACGGGTTGGCCGGTGAACGCACTCTTGTACAGCGAGGTCAATAACTCGAGCGTGCGTCTTGCTTCCGGGCCACTCAGGAGTGGGCGGCGGTTGTCATCCATGTCGCTCACAAGGGTTTCGAGTTGCGCAGCGTGGGTGGAGCCGACGTCGGCGGGAAAATTTTGCCAGGCTTGCGTAAGCGCGTCGCTCTCCGGCGCAGGCGCGGCCGGCGTGAAGCGCCAGTTGTCGCGGTTGTAACTGTAAAGGTGTGTGAGCTCGACGGTGGCGCGTTGGTAATCGAGGCGAATATAGGTCTCTTGGCGCGGGCTGAGCGCGCTGTTTACGATTGAGGCTTGGGCGCCGTTGGCAAATTGGATGAGCGCCATCGACACGTCTTCGACTTCAATCGCGCGGTCGAGGGTGGCGGCCATGGCGCGGATCTCAGCCCAATCACCGAGCAGGTGGAGGAGATGATCCATCGCGTGGATGCCCAGGCCCATGGTGGGTCCGCCGAGTTCGGTGGCCCATTTACCGCGCCAGGGCACCGCATAATAAGCGGCGTCGCGGAACCAGACGGTATTACAGACAGCGACAAGCGGGCGACCGAGAAGGCCTTGGTCGGCGAGGCTGCGCAGGTGCGCGGTCGAGGAGGCAAAACGCATCTGAAAAACGCACGAGGCAAATTTGCCGGTCCGACGCTCAGCCGCTTCGATCATATCAAGCTCGGCGAGCGAGGCGCAAAATGGTTTTTCACAGAGCACCCAGGCGCCGGCTTCCATGGCGGCGATACTCATCGAGGCGTGTAAGGAGGGCGGCGCGGCGATGAAAACAAGATCGGGTTTCTCCGCGGCGAGTGCGGTCGCGTAGTCGGTGTGCGCGCCAGCGATTTTATATTTGTCGCTGAAGGTCCGCACGCGCGTGGCGTCGATATCGACCGCGGCAGTGATTACGACGCGGCCCTTGGTAGCTTCGGCAGCGCGGACGTGCGCATCAGCGATACCCCCAGTGCCCACGAGAATGGCGCGATAGACTTTGCTCATGATGGAACGCTGGTGGCGGGGTGAGAACGCGCAGTGGAACGGGACATTCGGTGTAAAAGAGCGGGCAGGGGCTTCGCGGGCAAGGCGTGATTACGCTATTATTCAAAAACTTTTACGCAGGGGCAACTGACTCACTTCGGCAATTTCAATAGGAAATTTCAGCCGTGAAGAGTGCTTAATTCTGAATTTTCTTAGGGCAAGAAGGGTCTTCTCGGTGGCATGACCCATCTATCCGGTGCAAAGTCATAGCGCCGGGCGACGAGGGGATTTGCTAGTGCCTTGAATCTCAGGCCACTCCGGCGAGGCGGAGGATTTTCTCGCCGGTCAGGCGGCGCTCGGGCGGCAGAGAATGCGGGGTGCGGTTGCCGTGGATGGCGGCGACGGCTTTGAACTTCTCCTTTGTGGCTTGTACGAATTCATCTACGGGGCGCGTCTCGCCGCAAATCGCCATAATCTCAGGGAGCCACCGGTGGCCGTAGCGGACGTGATTTTGCTCGTCGTTGCGGTCAAAGGCGAGAAGCGTGTCGGCTTCGAAGTCGTTGAGCTCACGTACGCGGTCCATGACGTGGGCTTTGGCGGGGAAACTGCCGGCTTCAAATTCCATTGTCATCATCGCGTAGCGCTCGTGGGGCGGCATCTGGACGAGGATGTTGTAGAGGTCGAGCGAGTGCTCTACGCTCATGAGATCGACGCCAAGCTTGGGCAGTTGGCGGAAGCCGAACTGGCTGTGGCGCGATTCATCCCAGAGGTGGCGCGCCATGTCGTGATGCAGATCAAAGGGCGCTTGCGGCGTGTCGAAAAAAACAGTCGCGAGGTAATCCACGGCATCCATTTCCATCATTAGCCAGACGTAAACCATGAGGCGGATGACGCGGGCATCGGTCTTGGGGTCGACGAGCCAAGGGCGGACGATCGGTGTCTCGTTAGCGTCGTAACTGAACACGCTCGAGCAGGTCGGGTACTTGCCGCGGTTGCAGGTGGCCGGATGGGTGAAGGAGATTTTCGCGTGTTGCCAGACATAGCTAGCCGCGAGGGGTAGGCGGGTTTCTTGGCCGAGCCAGCCGCCGAGATCATCGAGGGCTTGGGTGAGATGAAGCGACCATTCGCGGGTATCGGTGCCGGCGAGGTAGGGTGCGATCTCGCGGAGGTGCCGTTCTTCGTCGGCAATGAATTCTTCGACGAGTTTTTTGGACGGCCAATCGGCTAGCGGATCGGTGACCTTGAGGTAGTGTCGATAAGCGGACAACAGCGCAGGCTTCAGGACTTGGTAGAAGCCGGCGGTGAGCACGAGTGCGTCTTGGGCATTGGTGCCGACGGCCTCGGTGAAGATTTTTTTTACGCTCTCGCGGACCGTCTCGCTCGAGCCAAACGAGGAGAGCTCTCGGCCACGCTCACGCAGAAAACGGGCGTGGCCGGCGGATTCCCAAGCGTGTTGGCAGAGGAGATATTTTAACTCCGGTTCGCCGACGCGGTAGATAAGCGTGGTAACCGTGCGCAGGAACTCGCGCTCGACTTCAAACAGCACGCGAAGTAAGCGCGCCATGTCGTTGACGGCGGCCATTCGGCTGCTGGCGGGCCGGGCGGTTGGGGCGGCAGTTTCGGCGCTCATCGATCAGGGCAATGCGGGTGACGTGGAGAAATTTTCAGCAGATGCGGCCGCGTTTGCCGGCTAAAGTATGGCCGGGGGGATTCACGCCGACCCAACGCTCATCGATGGGCTCACTGGCGCGTTGATAGCGGGCGTCGCTAGATATGCGGAGGCGGTTTTCGGTGCGGTTGTCGAGCGAGGCATGCACGAGGAACATGCCGAAGGTGATGAAGTCGCCCGCTTCGAACTCGGTCGTGAGCCAGCGCCCGCCGAATTTATTTACGACGGCGGGCGGGTTGTGCGAGAGCGTACCGGTAAAGGACCATTTGCCGGCTTTGGCGGCATCGGCGTCTTTGGGCTTGTTTTCACAGAAAGCGTCGACGTCTCGGTAAATGTAGTTCTCGAGGAGATCCATGCGCTTGTGCGAACCTTCGAGGACCATTAGCCCACCGAGTTCGTATGAGATGTCACCGTAGGGAAGCCAGCACGTCATGTGCTTGTGCGTGCCGCGACCCATGTAAGGGAGGTCGCAATGAGGGTTGGTGCCTTTACCGGGACCGATGGCCCGGAGCCAAGTGAAGTCGTAGTGGCGGATGTCTTCGCCGTAAAATTGGCGGTAGAAATCGGGGAGGCGGCCCGAGTAGAGCAGATTCTGGATGCGCGGGTTGTTGTTGGTGAGCTCGGGCTTGAAGACATAGCCTGAGCCGGGTTTGCAGATGCCATCGATGCGCGGGAAATTTTCGTCGAGGACGCCGGCTTCCGCGAGGCCGTCGGTGAGGCTGGCGCGAGCGTCGAGAACCTGGTCGCGATCGAGGTAGCCCTTCATATATAGGTAACCATCGGTGTCGAAGCGGCGGCGTAGCTCGACGAAATCAGTCGCGGCGTCGGAGGAATCCCGGAGGAGGCCGAACTTATCGTCGCTCATCTCTAGTTGATGACCGTAGGACCAGATTTGGGGCAAGGTGGCGGTGCTCATGTGTAATGTGGCAAGATTAAGGGGAGTGGTGGCAGAAATGCAACCTGCGTAGAGTACACCTGAAACTTAACCGACTAAATGGTTGTAATGGGATTTGGCATGTAGATTTTGGTGCAACGATGCCGACCCCATTTCGGACCCAGCCTTGGCTAACGAGCGCGGTGCGCACACCGCTTGGCGAACTCCAGTTAGCCGGTTCGCTCAAGGACGCCCGCGGGCTTGATCCACAGGCGATGCGTGTGCTTGGGAGTTATTCGCTCATCTACATGGTAGATTTGGAGGGTTATTATTGTGATGCCAACGGCGTGAAGCGCGATCTGGTCTCGGGGGATCTGGTGTTAATCCTGCCCGAGCTGGCGCACGCTTATGGGCCGAAGCGCGGGCGAGGGTGGAATCAGATCTACTTTGTGTTTAATGGGCCTGAATTTGATTTCTGGCGGGAGCGCGGTTTGCTCACGCCCGAGCGACCCGTGTTGCACTTGGAACCGGTGGATTATTGGCGGAGGCGTTTTGAGGAAGTTGTGGGCGCAGAATCGCGGCACGGCGCGGGCGCGTCGTTGCGGGCGATGGGCCGGTTTCTCCATTTGCTCGGCGACATTTTGGCGGCAAACGCCGATGCGCGCGGCCACCGCGAGGCGTGGCTGGAGCAGGCTTTGCAATTGCTCGGGAATCCCGGCGACAACGGCTGGCCGACGCCCCAACACGTGGCGCGGACGGTCGGGCTGAGTTACGATAATTTCCGAAAACAATTCGTCGCGCGCACCGGCGTGTCACCGGGCCAACACCAAAAACGCCAGCGCATCGAGCGCGCCTGCGCGGCGCTTTATCAAGGCAACGAAGGGTTTAAGGAGTTAGCGGAGCATTTGGAATTCTGCGACGTGTTTCACTTCTCAAAGGCTTTTAAACAAGTCGTGGGCCTCACGCCTTCGGAATTTCGGCGCAAGGTCCGCGGAGGGTAAACGCACCTCGCCGCGCGTGCGTTTAATTAAATTTCGGCCACGTTGTGCCGGGAGCGGGGAGCCACATCGTATCGGCCGGGATGTGAGGTTTGCGGTTTCGATATTTTTTCATGAGCCGGATTTTTGTGAGCAATAATTCCGGCAGATCTTCGCCGTAGAAGAACGTGTTATTGCTGACGGCGGAGACGGCGGTGACCTCGGTCTTCGTGGTCGTGAGTAACTCATGTAGCGCAGCGGTGTTGGCGAGCTCGAGGTCGATGGTTGTTTGGAGCGATTTCTCGTGGCGCGTGCGCTCGGTTGCCTTGGTCGCGGCGAGGTAGCCATAGACATCGGCGCACCACGCGCAGACGCTGCGCAGTGAGCCGCACCAACAACGATACGCGCGAGCGCGGTCGTAGAGATCGATGAATACAGCTTGCGCCTGCGGCGTCGCTACGGTTGCGGCGATGAGTTGGGCGAGTCGCGCGATGAGCTTATCGAGGCGCGGGAAGACGTTACGATCGAAGTAACGCGTGCTGTTGGTGCCGTGCTCACGACTGATGAGGTCAAAAAGTACGTCTTTGCCGAGGTCGAAGAGGCTCGGGTTGTTAAATTGGAAGCAGCCGTGCTTCTCGTAATAGGCGCGGTCGTTGGCCGCAATCGCGGCGATGTCGGGCACGATCGGGCGGTCCCACGTGCGCTGCCAGCAGAAGCCGAACGCGGTAAAGAGCGGCACCGTCGGTTGCCACGAGACGGCTTCTTCAAACGCATCCCATGCGGCCACGAGCGCGGGCGCGTGCTTCGCGCCGACGTGACGTTGCGCGTAGGTGAGGAGAATGTCGTCGATGGGTGTATCTGGAAAGAACTGCGCGGCGCGGATGGCTTGGGGATTGGGCCAGTACGGCGTGGCGGTGGTGTTGGCCAGACCCCCGAATGCGCTGATGCGCGTGATCCCAGTGTCGCGGACGGCCAGAAGTTTTTGGTGGAGTGCGCGTGGGAACGGAATGCCGAGGAGCGGCTCTTGGTTCATCACCGGGCCGGGCGAATAATAAAGTACGGGCTCTACGCCCTGGGCGCGCGTCTGCATCAGCGCTTCAGCTTCGCCGGGGTCCATCGTGGATTGGAAAATCGAACCGCCGACACCCGCTTGCTCGGGATAACGCGGGTGGTTATAGGGTACGTGGTAGCCCTTGACCATGAGTGATGGCGCTTCCCATCCCACGTGGCCACCGAGCGCGGCTTTGATGTGCTCGTGTTCAACTTTGAACGGCTCGATACGGAGTAAAACATCGAAATCGGGATTCACGGCGGCGGCGGCGCTTTGGAGGTTTTTGAGGAAACGCGCGATGCTCGCACCGGCGGCGGCGGCGACTTTATCATGATTGCGCCATTCGCGGATCATGTAAGGCCCGCCGTTGCGGCCGACGTAAAGCGAGGCGGTGTGTTCAAAGCCGGCACCGCTGTCATTGGTCCAGACCGACATATAACTCAGATCGGGTACGGCGCTGACGAGTTGGCCAATTGCGGCGCGGTAATGCTCGACGGAAATCGGGTGGTCTTGCGCGAGCGTGTAGCGCGGCAGGCGCGAGCGGAACGGATGGTCGATGCGCGCGCCACGTAGCGTGGGGTATTTTTGAAAAAGACGCTCGGGCATAGAGCGCGGTTCAAACATGCACACTCCGGGACGCAGGCCGTAGCGACGCCCAATGTCGGCGAGTTTTTTCAGGTGGTTGAGATTGGCCTCAAGGTACATCTCAGGCCAAAGCCCGCGCGTGAGCGGCGTGGAGAGGAAGTGGTTGAATCCCGGTGCGTAGGTATAAAATTGCGAATAGTATTCGTCGGTGACGAGGTCCTCGTAAGGCATATGCGCTTGGAGCCCGTTGACTTCACAATGGGTGAAACCGCTCTCGGCGAGCGTGGCGGCGTATTGCTCAGGATCGAAGCCGCGGGCGGAGCGCCAGTATTGGGTGTTGCAACCATCCCAGTGCGGTCGGTGCCAACCGAAGCTGGCCGCTATGAAGAGACCGCGCTCGAGTTGCTCGCGTGTGGTATCGCTGAGGCCGTTGACGAGCAAGCGCACGGCGGCGAATAGCAGCGCGGGTTCATCTGCGGTGATTTCACCGCCGCCGCCGGCGATCCGGAGCCACATCCAACCGCGTTGGTCGCGGCTGGCGGTGGGCAATTTTTTTACCCAGTGGCGAGAAGCGAGGGCGATGTTAACGCCGGAGTCGGGGCGAGCGACGAGGGAGATTTTGGCGCCGGTTAGCAGGGCAAGTTCGCGGGCGGCGGTGTGTTCGACGGGTACTGCCGCGGTTGAGATATGCAGGGAGCGAATGCCTAAAGAAGCGAGGGTAGGGGTCATGAATATTTTGGGACTGAGGTGGATTGGTATCCGACGCGGGCTAGCCGCAAGCGCAAAGGCCGCCGCGAACCAGTGCAGACCAAAATTTTCCCAAATCACACAAAGCGTGCGGGAAATTTCATCGCAGGGATTCGACACGATTGCTCGATAGAGTTAATGATGTAAGCTGCAGGCGGGTTGAACTACGCGCTTTGCATTCGCAGTCTCATTTTTTTGCTAAGCTAACCTCTACCCCTTTAAGACCTGTTTGTGAATCCCTGTATCTTCATGTCCTCGCTCGCACGCATATCGCTCTGGTTTGCAGTTTTATCGGTTCCCGCCCTCGCTTCGGCTGACGTAGCCGCTTCCCAACCGGAGCTGCACTCGGTGATCGACCAGGCGTTACACACCTCAGCGGAACAATACGAGTGGATGATTGGCCACCTGCCTACGCAGGAGCGCATGCCGCGAACCATGGAGAAAGGAAAACTCGTCACCGTGCGCGAGCGTGATTGGACGGTCGGATTTTTCCCCGGTGCGCTCTGGTATCTTTACGAAGGCACCCAAATGCCATACTGGCGTGCGGCGGCGGAACGCTTCACGCGCTTGCTTGAGTCGGAGCAGCTCAACACCCGTACGCATGACGTCGGTTTTATCTTAAATAGCAGTTACGGCAACGGTCTCCGGCTTATTGGCGACGCGGCCTATCGCCCAGTGTTGCTCAAAGGCGCGCAGTCCTTGGCCACGCGCTTCTCGCCTGTGGTCGGTTCGATCAAATCGTGGGACCGCAGTCCTGAGGAATACACTTTTGCGGTTATCATTGATAATTTGATGAATCTCGAATTGCTGACTTGGGCAGCGCGCAACGGCGGCGAATCTCGGCTCCGGGATATCGCGATCGCGCACGCGGACACTACGCTGGCGAATCATTTCCGACCCGACAGCAGCACCTTCCACGTCGTAGATTATGATGCCGCCACAGGCCGCGTGCTGCGCCGCATCACGCATCAAGGCACGGCGGATAGTTCCGCTTGGGCGCGTGGCCAAGCATGGAGTCTTTACGGTTACACGATGATGTTTCGGGAAACACGTGAAGTCCGCTACTTGGAAACCGCGGAAAAAGTCGCTCGCTTCATCATGAATCACCCGCGCCTGCCGGCGGATAAAATCCCTTATTGGGATTTCGATGCGCCGGGTCAGCCCAACGCGCCGCGTGATTCCTCGGCTGCGGCGATCATGAGTTCGGCGCTCTTTGAACTCTCCGGCCTCACGCGTGATCCGGCCGCGGCGACGCGTTACGCTGCCTTTGCCGAGACGCAATTGCGCAGCCTAGCCTCACCGACATATCTGGCTGAACCCGGCACCAACGGCGGATTCATCCTCAAACACGCCACCGGCAATTTCCCGAAAAACAGCGAAATCGACGGCCCGATCAATTATGCTGATTACTACTTCCTCGAAGCGCTCATTCGCGCGCGCGCCTTTGCGAGTTCGTCCGCCAAGCCGGAAACCGCGGCGGTGGAACTCGGTCGTGAAGCAGGAAAAAACACCGGAAAATATGCGCCGCTCGAGATCAGGCTCACGGTCCCACTTGATAAAAAATCCGTTGAACTGCGCTTCCGCAGCGCGCGCAACCGCACCATAAGCAAGATCACCGACATCGCGCCGAATCATCCTGCGCCGGAGACCGTGCTGCCTTCGCCAAAACCCGATAAAGAGATCTGGTACCCCGTCGTAGATCTCGGCCTCAACGCCGGCATGAACGGCGTGTTGCGTTGGCAAACTGCGCCGCGGGTGGTCGCGGTGAATCATCATTTTCACGGACAGGTAGAAACCGGAAAAATTGAAATGCCTGTGGCCGCTGAGATCCTTGAGTCTTGGGAAAACAGCGTCTACTGCGAGCCGGCTGTGACGCTGAAGGATTTTTATTTGTCAGCGCGCGTACCGGTCATTAACGGCGCATTGAAATATTCTGTGGCCTCGCTCGCTGAAACGTGGGCAGGTACCGTCACGATGCTGGATACTGCCACGGGGCAGGAAGTCGAAGTGCTTCGTATCGAGCCGAAGCCTTTTGTCTCCGCACAGGTCGGCGGTGCGCCCGCCATTGCGTTAACGACGCCCAATCTCGAGCGCGCCTTGATGGATTCGGTGAATTACCTACTGCGTGCGCAAAATCGTAATCCCGCGAGTCCCACCGCCGGCGGCCTGCATCTCTTTTATGATCTTGATGCGCAGACATATCGTTCTTCGCACTGGATCTGGGGTGCGGGTCCGGCGGTCTCAGCTTTGCTTGAGGCTGAAAAAATATCCGTGATTGCTCGGCAATTTTCGCCGCATTTTTTAACGAATCGGGCCGACGAGATAGGGCGCAGTGGACTAGCGCTGCGGATTCTTGACTCCAAACATCCTGCCTACGGCGTCCCACTTTCGCGCTGGCGCCGGGCGATTGATCTACCTTTTGGCTACGAGCAATGCGCGGCGGTGTCCGATGCGCTCTTTTTGTCCGGTTGGTCGTGGATACCCTTATACCAAGCCACGGGTAATGTCGAATACCTGCGCGCTACGGAACTTCTCGCCGCTTCAACTGCGCGTCTAATGAAGGAGTACGAGCTGGTGCCCCAAGATTATTACGTGGATCGCCGTGCATGGTCCGAACACACGATCGATGAATCTGGCTTTGGTGTGGAAGGCTTACGCGCGCTCTATGCGACTACGAAGGAGCCGCGTTATAAAAAACAAGCCGACGACTACATGAAGCAACATCTCGCTAAGCTCTCTCGCGACGACGGTTTGTGGGAACGCGGTTGGAACCGCCGCACGGGCGTCATGCCGACGATCCGCATGACGCGGGGTTTAGGCTGGGCGATGGAAGGATTGCTCGCTGCACATGAGGCGGTGCCTGAGGGCGATTATCTGACGCGAGCTAAGCGCTTGGCCGAATCGATGATGAACTGGCAACGGGCGGACGGCTGTTGGGTTTTCATCGCGGATCAAGCGGTGGAGCGCAACGGCATTAGCGAGAAAGGTACGGCCTTGTGGTCGTTGTTGTTTTACCGCCTTTATCGCGCTTCCGGCGACACGCGCCATCTCGCGGCGGCACGTCAGGCGCTTTCCTGGTGCATCGCCAACCAATACCGTGGGCCGGATCCTGAAGCTTATGGCGGCATTGTCGGTATGACCGAGCATTCGGCCGTTGGCGCAGGCCACCGCGCTTGGTTCAAGGTCGCGTGCTCTTATACGACCGGCTTCGCGGCGCTCGCGACCATCGAAGAGCTCAAAATCCAAGCGCTCGACGCTAAGACCAAATAACGCGCGAACATAAACCCACCTGGTGCCGCGCATGCCCTCGATGGCTTTGATCTCACTGGGTTAATTAGCGGTACTGCGAAGAAACGGACAAAACCGGTTCTCTCCACTTTTGGCCAAGGGTCCCACACCTTACGCGATGAGCGCTATCGCTACACGTGTTACCGCAACGGCAAAAAAATTATACGATTACAGCATCGATCCCCCTAAATTTTAATATACGGCGCCCCCTCCAGCCTTAGCCCCTGGAATGATAGACCTCGGGAAATATCTGCCCTCTATTGAAGCTCCCGAGGTCGAGTACGCCTCGGCAAATGAAAAGTCTAAGGACATCAACCGTTGGGATGACGCTGTGCTCGATGATGCTAAGTTTTGAGTCGAACGTGCGCTAATCGCCGTGGCCCGAATCGACGAGCGCGCATACTTGTACGAAAAATTGACGAACTGGGTCGGAGCGCTATGGTTCTTTTTATGAAGATACGCGCGCTTTCCGTAATGTGGATTTCGGGGCTATTAGCCGTTTCGGCCTCGGCGGCCTTGTTTCCCCAAGGCTTCACGGACCACTCGCTGTGCTGTGGAATCGGCCCAATGGCCGCGGCCGCACGCAACGGCGCGGCGAATGACGGTGAATCTAGCAGCGGTGGCGCGGCTTTAGCGGGGGGTGCTCCTGCAACCCTCGCGGTCGCTACCCCGGTGGCTTCGGCCCCCGCGGCGAACATCCCGGCCGCTGAGCTCGAAAACGGATATCTCAAGTTGGGCTTTGATCGCCTGAGCGGTTTTAAATTTGTCCCGCCCGATTTCGACCCAGCGGCCAACCCCAACGTCCAGCCTCCTACCGGTAACGAACAGATTCCGGCCATAGTGAAAAGTTGGGGCGGAAAAAAAGCTGTGATCACAGGCTTCATGCAGCCGACCAAGCTCGAGAAAGGAAAGTGCACAGAGTTCATGCTCATGGCTAGCCAGATGGCGTGCTGTTTTGGTGCTGTGCCAAATATCAATGACTGGGTCGTCGTGCGCATGCCTGCGGGTGTCCCTGTCATGATGGATGTGCCGATTTCGTTTTACGGCACGCTCAAAGTCGGCGCTACCTTCGAGAACGGTTACCTCACCGGCATTTACGAAATGGACGGGGAAAAAATGGGCGAAGTGAAGGGCTGAGCGCTATCTATGCGCAGTTAAAAAATCATTGCATCCCTCGCGTTCAACGCGAGATGTCTCGCTGTGTGAGGATGCGGAAGCCGCGGTTGCCGAGCGCTTGGCTGGCGGTGTCGGCGTCTTCGGAACTTACAACGAGTGCGGCGCGGCCTTCAGGGCGTTTGATAAAACTGTAAATATAGTGAATGTTGATCTCGGCTTCGAGCAGCGCGGATAGTACACCTTTTAACTCAGATTCATCGCCGATCTCGACTGCGAGTATGGCGCATTCGGTGTAAGGAAAATCGTTGTTCACCATCAGCTCACGGGCTTTGGTGGGATCGTCCACGATGAGACGCACGATCGTGCTGTCGGTGGAATCGAGGATGGTGATCGCCATCACGTGAACGTTGTTGGTCTTCAACAGCGCGGTGAGTTCGTGGAGTCGACCGACGCGATTTTCGACGAAGACGGAGAATTGGTGGACGGGGTCGGTCGCGATGAGAGTGTTGGAATCGGCCATATAGCGCAGAGTGACTAGCCTGAGTCGGGGCTTAGAATGGGTCAACTCGCGCGTTGAGGTCGGGACGGTCGGGCGTGTAGTATGGACGGCATGTTGTCAGAAATTCCCCTTCACCACGCCGCGACGCAGCGGCGCGCGGAGGCGAGTGCGCGACTAGTGTTACGCGGTATTTTTCTGAACGCGGTGCTCGCGGTGGTGAAAATCGCCGGAGGGATTTTCGGCCATACTTACGCGTTGATTGCGGATGGGGCGGAGTCGTTAATCGACATCTTGTCGTCATTGCTAGTTTGGATGGGATTGCGGGTGGCGGCGCAACCGCCGGATGATGATCATCCGTACGGCCACGGCAAAGCGGAGCCGCTTGCAGCTTTGGCGGTGGCGGTGTTTATTTTTGCGATTGCGGGCTGGATTGGTTGGAGCGCGATTCGAGAGATCATGACCCCGCACCGCGGGCCGCATTGGGCGACGTTGCCGTTGTTGGCGGGCGTCGTGGCGGTTAAGATGTGGTTTTCGGCTCGAATGAATCAGGCGGGTGAGGCGTCAGGCAGCACAGGGCTAAAGGTGGAGGCTTTACACCATTATTCGGATGCGGTGACTTCCGCGGCGGCCTTTGTGGGAATTGCGATCGCGGTGTGGGCTGGCCCGGGTTATGAGATGGCGGACGATTGGGCGGCGCTGTTGGCGTGCGGAGTAATACTTTTTAACGGTGTTATCATGTTTAACAAGGCGCTGGCCGATGTGATGGACACGGCGGTATCGGCGGCCTTGGAAAATGAAATCCGCGAGGTCGCGCTCGACGTGCCGGGCGTGCAGGCGCTCGACAAATGTCGGGTGCGCAAAAGCGGCTTGAGTCATCTTGTCGACATTCAGGTGCGCGTCGATGGCGAGCTCACGGTGCGCGCGGGACACGATATCGCTCACGCCGTTAAAGACGCGTTGCTGGCTTCAACTCGTCACGCTGTCAGCGATGTTTCGGTTCACATCGAGCCGATGAAATGAGCGTGGCGATCCGTCTTGTGCGTTAGATATGAAGTGAAATTAAGCCTGGATTCAGTCTTAATTAAAGCGGTCGTGGCACGGTGACAAAATCGTTTACGGATCTGATCCAATTCTGCGTCCGTATATAGTCTCCCCATTCCTACCCCATGATAAATTCAAGCTTCCCTCTCCGCGGCTTTCGCGGCGCAGCTTGTGCTCTGATGATCTCGTTTGGCACTCTCGCTCAAGGCGCGTTGCCAACGCCGCCGACCGAGGAGGAAAAAGAACATTGGAAACAACACGGACGCACGTTGCCGGTGCCAGAATTGCTCCAGCCAACGTTGGATGTGGGTTTACCGGCGTTTGAGGCGCGACAGAGCCGCGAATTGACCGGTCGTTTTAAGGGCGCGTCTTCCGATGTGTTGATCGGTCTGACCCAAGCCTGGGTGAAGGCGTTTCAACAATATTATCCTAAGGTCACTTTCGATCTGCCGCCGCCCTATGCGGGCAGTCTCGGCGCGATTGAGCTGATCAAAGGCGACCTCGATTTCGTGATGGTGTCGCGTGAGCTGAAACCGACGGACGTGAGTGATTTTAAGGCTAAATTTGGGTATGAGCCGTTGAGCACGCCTATCGCCGGCGGCACTTGGCGGCATTTCGGTTTTCTCGATGCAGTCGTGTTTATGGTGCATCAGGATAATCCGTTGTGTGCGCTGAGTTATGATCAGCTGGATGCGGTGCTTTCCTCGACGCGGCATCGGGGTGGTGCCGCGATTCAGACCTGGGGGCAACTCGGGCTCGGTGGCGAATGGACGGACAAACCGATTCATATTTGGGCGATCAAACCGTGGAATGGATTTGAGGAATTTGTGCGTCAACGCGTGTTGAGCGTCGGGGCGGCGCGCGGGGAGTGGCGTACGGATTTGAACCTGGTGCCCACGGTTTTCCCGGTGTCGGCGAATGTCGCTCAAGATCGTTACGCGCTCGGTTATGCGGGGCTGGCCTATGTCGGGTCCGGGGTGAAATTGCTCTCGCTCAGTCCCAAAGCAGGTGCGTCGTCTGTTTCCCCAGGCTACGAGGAAGTGGCGCGAGCAGATTATCCGTTAAGTCGGCTTTGCTATATGAACCTAAACAAGAAGCCCGGTCGCGCTTTGGATCCGGCTTTGGAAGAATTCATGCGCTTCATCGTCAGCCGCGAAGGCCAACAAGTGATTTTGGATCAGCGGATTTTTCTTCCGTTGCGCGCGGCGCAAGCTGCAGAAAGTCGTGCGTTGATGGCGAAGTGAAGTCGGCGTCATCGGCGCGCAGTTCGGAGCGAAGGTTCATTTGAGTTTAGCTCGCTCGATGGCGGCCTCAGCGGCGGTGAGAGGAAAATAGCCGGAGGTGCGCACGCGTTCCTGGCCCTGGCGGCTGAGGATGTAAGTTAGAAATTCGCGGATGGGTGGTGTGATCGTCGTGCCAGCAGGACGTTCGAGTCGAATGTACATCGAGCGAATCAGCGGATAAGCGCGGGAGGCAATGGTCTGGGGCGTGCCGGCACATGCCGGGGTGTCGTCGCGTAAGGCGAGAGGTAATGCGCGGGTGCCGGGCTTCACTTCCTCAAAAAACGCGATGGCGATGGCTCCGGAGTCCCTAGCGACGGCGGCGATGGTCTCGGTCGGAGTGGCTTCGTGGATGGTCCGATTCCACGGGCCGTCATGGAGGACGAATTCTTGAAACCAAGTCATGTGCGGAGCAGTGCGCGGAGGCACCCAAAGAGTGATAGGTCGTTGCGCCCAATCGCCGTCGAGGCCTAGTTGACCCCAGCGCGTAAGTGGCGCTGCGGATCCGCTGCGGAATTCGCGGCCAAAGAGCGCATCGAGTTGTTTGAGATTGAGCTGGGCTAGAGGATTGCTGGCGTTGACGACGAGGGCGATGGTCTCGGTGCGTCCATTGGTGGCGTGGCCACCTCGGGCGACGCGGATTTCGAGCAAGGTGTTTTTACCGCGCGTTATACCATGGACGAGTTTTTCCACCGGCCAAAGTTCGCGGCCCATGGGAGCGAGGTCGGTTTCGCCGGCGACTAGGGCGTTGAAGCCGTTGATGGTTCCCGGGTGTTCCCAGCGATCGCCGGGGTGGACATCGGGTTGGACTTCGCGGAAAGCACGCATCCAGCCATTCATGAGACTGGCCATGCCGTCGCTGCCAACGCTGCGAATCGTCCCGCGGACGGGTTGGCTGGATTTTACGTAGGTGGGCAGCTCGGCGTCGATGGGCGGAAGCCAGCCGTTGAGCGCGACCTCGCGTTCGTGGGCGACGAGTTCTGCGTTCAAGGGAAAAAAATGGGCGTAACGTGCGACGATTTCTTGGCCTTCGCGGCTGAGGACGAAGCGGAGAAATTCGCGCACGTTTTCCGGCAGAGGTGAATCCGGGCGTTTGTTGACTGCTAGGTAGAGGGGGCGGTGAAGGGGATAGCGACCGTCGGCGATAGTCGCGGCGTCAGCGGTGACGAACGGCTCCGCGGTTGATTCAGCGATGGCGAGGGCGTGCGTGTCGGCAGCCGGGCTCGCCAAAAAACCGGCGATGCCGATGGCGCCGGGTTGAGCAGCGATCGCTTTCATGACGGCGGCAAGGTTGGGCTGTTCGTCGAGATCGGCGTGCCAGAATCCACCGAGAAGAATGCGGCGTTGGGCGAACATGGTGACGCTGCTGTGCGCTGGAAGGGTGGTGCGTACGATAGGGCGAGTGGCCCATTCGCCGGTCAGGCCTAGATCGCCCCAAGTCTGTGGATTGGAGATCGCACCCCGTCGGCGAGTAGAGGAAAAAATGGCGTCGACTTGCGCGAGGGTGAGATGCGCGAGTGGGTTGCTCGCATGGACGTGGACGCCCAGTGCGCCGACCTGTCCGGCTGGGATAAAGCTACCGGTAGCAACGCGTACTAAAAGCGGCTCCTTCATCATGTCGCCGGCAAATTGATGCGCGTAGGGCGCGAGTTCGGCTGGCCATGGTTCGCGTGCGATGGGTGCGATGTCGGTGATTTCCAGCGCGAGGGCCGCGACGGCCGTAGCGCTCGTGAGGTGTTGCCAGCGCGGGCCTTTTTGGAGGAGCGGGTGGAATTTTTGAAACGCCTGCAACCACGCGTCCATCAGCGGTGCCATGTCGTCGTCGCCGACGCTGCTGAGGTTTCCCTTAATTTGGGTCGCAGGCGTGTAAGACGCTAACTGGGGGTCGACTACGCCTTCCCCTTTGGTCTGAGCGATGGACAGGGCGAGAAGTAGCACGAGTATACCGATGGGGTGGAGACGAAGCCGCATGGCGGTACGTTGGGCGGGATTGCTTAAAGCCCGATGAAGTTCCGCCTAATATTCGTTCAGGTTTGTCGGGAATGACTTTTGCCTGAACAAAAATTCACCGGTGCTTAAGACCTTGTTCAGAAAGTTCGGGCACCATTAGGTTACATATAGTCATCTTTTTTAGCACCAATTACACATGAAAAATCCCCTGTCTAGTTGCTTGAAATGGGTCACGCTCATGGGCGCGATTCACCTGATAGTTCCTTCCGTATTCGCCCTCAAATACGCGGCGGTGGAGCATAATTTGAAGGCTGATCCTGCGATCCCTGCGTGGAAGCCGGGTCCAGTTCCCTCCGTCCCGGAAGAGGAATTTAATCTCGTAGGCGCCGATATCATGGACGAGATAACGCTGGGTTGGATTAAAATTTTTCGCGAAGCGTATCCAAGATTGAGCGTAACAATGGAGGCGCGGGCTTCCGGCAGCGGCGTGCCGGCGCTCACCGAGGGGAAGGCCCATGCGGCACCTGTCGGGCGTGAGGCGTTGCCAGCCGAGTTGGAGGCCTTTGTAAAAAAATACGGTTACGAACCTTTTCGAATTAAAGTGGCCACGGGCTCGCTGGGTTCGCTTGGGAAAACGGCGACCTCAATCATCTTGGTCGCTAAGGATAATCCAATCAAAGGACTTACCTTCAAACAACTCGATCAGATTTATTCTCAATCCCACCACCTCGGCGGGGCCGAAATTACGCGTTGGGGCCAACTCGGACTTACCGGCGATTGGGCCGATCGCCCGATTCACACCTACGGCTTAAAACCGCCGAATGGGATCGAGCAGTTCGTAAAATGGAAAGTGCTGCAAAACGGCGAATGGCGTGATGGCATCCAAAACGTGAAAGGCCAAGGCTTCACCCATGCCTTCACAGTGGCATCGAACGACATGAAGACGCAGCTTGGCGGCATCACCTACGCGTTGCTCGCCAATCTGACCCCGGATGTGCGCGTCGTGCCACTCGCCGAAAAGGACGGCCAGCCGTTCATCGCACCGACCATTGAGACAGTCTATAATCATACGTATCCGCTTTCGCGCTACGTTTACATTTACATCAACCGCCCACCCGGAACCGCGCTAGAGCCCAAGACCAAGGAATTCCTGAAGTGCGTCCTCTCGCAGCAAGGTCAACGTGTCGTCGCTGCCGAAGGCGTCTTTATGCCGCTCTTGCCTTCTGTCGTCGCCGAAGAACTCGCTAAACTCAACTAAGGTGAAACGCGCGGCGCGATGGAGTCTTCTTTTACTCGTATGTGCGTTAAACACGACGAGTGCAACGGAGCTCCCTTGTGCCTCGGCGGAAAGCATGGATGAACTCATGCAGCGTTGGACCGGAACGTTTTCGGCCCAGCACCCAGTCACGCCCGCCCGCGTCACGTATGAAAGTAAATTTTCGGCTCAAGCGTTTGACGCTTTGTTGGCAGGTACGATCGCCGTAGCGCCTTTTGCGCGGGAGTTGTTTCCTGCTGAACGCGCTCGCTATCTAGCTCAACACGGGACCGAACCTCGGCTGGTGCCCGTTGCGACCGGCAGTCGAGATACCCGCGGCGGCACGCATGCGATCGCGATTTTCGTCAATGCCCGCAATCCACTCACTCGGCTCTCGCTTGACCGACTCCGTGAAATTCTGACCCGCGATGGTTCGATCACGACTTGGGGTCAACTCGGGCTCGACGGCGCTTGGGCGAAGAAAAAAATTAACCTCCACGGCATGAGTGTGCGCCGAGAAACCGGCAACCCGCCTGGGATTGTCAATTTTATCGAACAGCGCGTCCTCTCAGGACTTAGCTGGCGCGATGACATGACGGCGCATGCTGATACTCCAGGAGGGCCGCAGGCACTTGAGCAGATCACACGCGCGGTCGCTGCTGATGAGTATGCCTTGGGTTATAGCGGTTTTTCTTACGCCGCTTCGGGGACTAAAACCCTCGCTTTGGCTGAGTCCTACGCGGGGCCGTTTTATGCAGGCTCACCGGAGGAAATCGCCCGCCGCGACTACCCGCTCACGCGTACGATTTATCTCTGCATCAATCACAATGCGGACGCGCTCACGGTAGATTTTGTACGCCACGTGCTCTCGCCCGAAGGTCAACGCTGCATCGCCACTGAGGCGCGGAAATTTTTTCCGTTACCCGCGCGTGTGTTGGCCACAGCGCAAGCCAGCCTCCGTTGACTCTAGGTTCCCCTTATGAAAATACACCGATTCTGCGCCGTGTTTATCTTTAGCCTCATCGCGTGGGCTTGCCCGACACTATCTGCCGCCCAAGGTAAAGGGGCCAAGGGCCCCGTCGCGATTTTTCTCACCTACGAAATCAAACCCGAAAACCGCGCGCTCGCTCGTGCCGCATTGCTGAGCGAAGGGGTCACGCAATTTGAGGCCTGGAAGTCAGCTGGAGTTTTTAAAAATTACCTTCTGTTGTTTCCCAATTACGTGCACATGAACACGACGCGCTGGGATTTTCTCGTTATTTTAGATTTCGAGACTTACGGCGATACGGACAACTGGAAAAAAATCGAGCGCACTTCTCCCGGCGGTCTGTCGCCGAAGTTGCTAGAACTCGTTGTACCCACGAGTACCAACCTCGCGCAGATTTTGGGACAGGCAAAACTCCATGAAGGCGTGTCGGAGCGCCACGTTTATTCCGTTTCGCCTTATCGTTTCAAGGCCGGTGCAACTGCTGGTGTGCCTTACGTGACGGCGTACGTCCAACCTCAACTCGAACCCTTTGTGCAAGAAGGCGTGCTAGCGGGCTATGGACTTTACTTGAACAGCCATGATCTCACGGATTGGAATTATCTTTTGATCTCGGAGTACGCGGACACCGTGGCTTTTGGCACGCGCAATAAAGGCGCCGCACGTGGCCCCTTGCTGGACGATCCGGCCTGGAAAGGTCTCCACGAGATTAAATCAGAGATCCGTGAAGAAATGCCGATGTTCTTCGCCGAGCGTCTCGCGCCTCTATCTAGATCAAAATGAACTTATTGCACTTCTTCAAACTCGTCCTAGTTGGAACAGCCTGCCTTTCAGCCGTCCCTTTTCTCCGGGCTGAGAAGCTCACGCTCGCCGGACATGATGAAGCCCTCGTCGCGATCATGCATCTTTGGGCTAAGGATTTTGCGGTAAAAAATCCTAATCTAACTCCGATTGAAGTGGTCGAGTTACCCGCTCCCAAAGCGGGGCAGGGGACTTTGGACGATCCGGTCGCGCCGCCGCTGGCGCCGAATTTATTACGTTTTGGGCCCACGGCTTGGACCATTTCCACCCGCGAACGCCTCGAGCTCGTGCAGAGAAACGGGCACCCGCCGCTCGAGCTCACGCTGGGTCTCGGGGCCGCTGCTAGCAAAGGCAAGCCGCACGCAATCGGGATTTTTGTCCATCCGGACAACCCGCTGCGTCGCCTAACCCTCGCTCAAATCGATGCTGCGTTTTCGGCGGATCGCCGCCGTGGTCACGCTAAAGTAACGAACTGGGGCGACTTGGGTTTGAAGGGTGAATGGGCGAATCAGCCGATACACATTATGGGCCGGCGACTTAATAATACGGTGTCAGCTTCATTGCGTGAAGTGCTTATGCTGAACGGTGAATTTAAACCGAATTATCATGAAGCCGCCGATTCTGTTGCAGCCGTCGTCGCGGTAGCGAGCGACCGATTGGCACTTGGTTTTTTCGGGCTAGGTTTCGCTACGGCTGAAGTTCGCGCGATCGCATTGGCTGAGTCAGAAACAAGTCCGTATATTGAACCAAATGAGTCTACCGTCTCCGACGCAGCTTATGCGCTGCGTCGTGATTTTAAACTCTTGGTGGATGTGGCCCATGGCCTACCTAAACCTGGCACGTTGACGCGTCAATTTATCGATTATTTATTCTCGGCTGAAGCCCAAGCTACGCTCGCTAAGGAAGGTCTTTATCCTCTGCCGCCAAAGCTACTCGCAGTCGAGCGCGCCAAGATCAAATGATTGTCCCCCCCATTCACCCGCGCGATGATATCGAGACTTTATACGCGTAGTCGCGCTGATCGACAACGCACGGCACTTTGGGCCACTTGGCTTTACGCCTGTGTGCAAGTTAGTGCTTTCGCGGATGAATTGGCTGAGCCTGCTCCTCTTGCGCCTTCTGCAAGCGCGGCTTACCTACGGAGTGATGGCGCGATCGCTTTAGTCGGCTATAACGACATGCAGGAGATGCTCGAGTCTCTGTCGGCGCGATACACGCAGCTGCATCCCACGCTGCGCTTCGCTCTTGAATTAAAAGGGACGCGGACTGGGCCGCCGGCTCTGGCAGCGGGCACGGCGGCGCTGGCCCCGATGGGGGCGGAGTTTTCGCCGCGCGAACTCGCCGATTATCGCGCAGTTACCGGCAGAGAACCCGTGGCGATTCGGATAGCTCATGCCTCGCTAGATCCGCGGGCTTTAAGCGGGCCACTCGCGATTTTGGTGCACTCCAGTCATCCGCTCGCAGCTTTAACGGTAGCAGAGGTCGCGGAGATTTTTTCGGGAAAAAATCGTGCGCTGGGTTTGATTCCAGTTGGGCTTAAGCCGGAGACTGCGCTGGGTTTGTTTTTTAAGAAAAAAGTCCTCGGTGAAGCTAGTTTTTCATCTGATTTTATCGGGTTGAGCCAATCGCGTGACGTTGTGAAATGGGTGGAGGAACATCCCGGTGCGATCGGTTTCGCCGCGGCGGTGCGTGCTTCCGATAAAGTAAAAATTCTCGCGTTAGCGGCCCGAACTGGCGCACCTAGCGTGGAGCTCAACCCTGAAAATCTAATCGCTGGCCGGTACCCGCTGGACCGCCATCTGTTAATGTATGCTCGGGCGCCTCTCGAGCCGTGGGTGCGCGATTTTCTCGACTTTATTTTATCAGTCGAAGGTCAACGCGCCATTGCTAAAGGGCATCTGGGCTATCTGCCTCTTGGTGTGGCGGAAGTTGAGAATGAGCGCGCTCAATTGCACCTCGGGCCCTGAAAAAAAATTCAGAAAATGTTCATTCAAACTTAACGCCCTAGGTTTAAGTAGTTGTAGTATTTTGACGCTTACCCCGCGTCCACCCCTTTACCCCTATGAAAACTGTTTGCACTTATTTTAGCTCTAATTTTAAATTAACTTCATTAAGCCTTGGCTTGATCGCCGCTTCGTCCTTCGGGCTAAGTCAGCCGGCAACGAGCACCTCCTCGGTCGCTACGGGTGACGACGTGATCAAGTTGGATGCCTTTCAAGTAACGACGACACTTGGGCATTACACGGACACGACGAGTGATTCGGCTATGAAGGTGTCCATTCCTCAGATCGATTTACCCTTTAGTGTCCAAGGCCTGAATGCGGCTTTTCTTGCGGACGTGCGCACCTCGCGACTCGAAGATGCCTTTGGGTATGTTACCGGCCTCAACAAACAAGGTGAAGCGGCCAATCAATTTACTCTCCGCGGTTTCACTGCTGCTGGCTCCAATCTACAGAGCTTGCAGATTGACGGCCTGCCTGGTCCCACCTCGCGTTTCGCTTCGCCGCCTACGATCAATGTTGAAAGACTAGAAGTGTTGAAGGGACCGACTTCGGTTCTATACGGACAGGCTAACCCCGGCGGTTTGCTTAATGTTATCACAAAAAGCCCGCAGGCGACCCAGCGCACTACGCTATCTACTTTTGTGAGCACCTTCGCCGGCCAGACGAGTAGTTTTTCAGAAGATAATAGCTACACGGTCTCGCTCGATACAACCGGCGCGATCGACACGCAAAAGCACTGGCTTTACCGAATGATCCTTAGCTATGAGGATCAAAAAAGTTATCGGGATTACTATTATCAGAATAATAAATATTTTTATCCCTCCTTAACGTATCGCTGGAGCGCGGATACTTTTTTGACCCTCAAAGGCGATTACGTTCGTGAAAATCGGCAGGCTAATGACGGACTCGCCGTGCCGTTTTTGGATGTCTCGCTCCTTCCGCCCATTAACGTATCTTACACTGCACCCGACGCGAAAGATACGGATTATGGTGAATCGCTCACCGCCTCTTTCCAAACGAGATTAGCCGATAAGTGGACGGTGCGTACCCTTTACCGTACGACCTACCACACCGATAGCCGCTCAGCCCTAGAAGTGGCCCAACAGGCAATTGTGAGCAACGCCACGGACTACCGTCTCTCCACTATTGCTCGCCGCTTGCGGCTGCAGGAAAACGTCAAACGGTATAACTTTCTCGACGCCAATATATCAGGCGCGCTCGGCGCTGATGATTTTAAAAATACGCTTATTGCGGGGGTTAACGGCGGCAAGGAGTGGCTCGACACCAGCACGATCGCCCAAGGAGGCACGACTCCAACCCTAAGCGTGATCAATCTCTACACGTCGGTCCCGGAAGTTGATGCGGCTCCGACTTATCCCACAGCATTTACCGCAGCTGGACTCACCGCTCAACGTCGACGCCAAACACCTTTTTGGAACTACGGATTTTACGCCTCCGATCAGATCAAGCTGGGTAAATATTTTGATGCCTCCCTCGGCGTGCGTTATGATCGCCAAGACTCTTATCAGAAGACGACCGCGCTTGCGACGGGTGCGACCTCGGGCTTAAAGCAACGTGTCTCCAAAACAATGCCCTCCACCGGTCTGGTATTTCACCCCAATACGGATTTTTCGCTCTACGCCAGTTATTGTGAAGGCTTTAAACCCCAGGCTCCTGGCAATGTAGATATCAACGACAAATCGGATTTCCCGCCGGAAACGTCCTCGCAGCTAGAATTCGGAGTTAAAGCAGATGCCTTAAACCATAAGCTGACGGGCGGTCTCAGCGTTTATGAAATTAAAAAAGAAAACGTTCTAACTTCGACTGGCACCACCTCCGCGACCGGCAACCCAATCGCCAACCTCTCTGGCTTGCAGAAAAGTAAAGGGATTGAAGCCAATGTGGCCTATCAACCGCTCCCAAATTGGCAGGTTCAAGTAGGTTATACTTACATAGACGCACGGGTTAAAACCTCTACCACTGTCACTCTTCCGGGCGCGCTGCTCGATAACACTCCCCATCACGCAGGTAATTTATGGACTCGCTATAATATTCCGAAAGGGACTTTCAAGGGGCTTGGATATGGGCTTGGTGTGGTCTATGCTGGTGCTCGCCAGGCTATAATTACTAATATTCCTCGCACCATCACAATTAATCCTACCACTCGGGTAGTGACCGCAACGGGTCGGCTTGAGCTACCAGGATTTACTCGCACTGACTTGGCGGTTTATTATAAACGAGGTCGTGTTGATTATGCGATTAACGTTAGCAATATGCTAGATCGGTCCTATATTGCTGGTGCTATTCCAGCGGATGCTACCCGCTTGAAGGCCGGAGATCCACGTAAAGTTTCATTTTCCGTTAAATACGATTATTGAGCAATATGTTTCTAATCTGTTGCCATAATTATGTATAATTACTCAAATTGACTATTAGTATTTATGATCTATTGAATGATTTTTATACGGGCCTATTAGCTTAAAGCTCGTTCCGGAGGATGATATTACAAGCCTTAGAATCTAAGCTAGTTTTGCTTAAAAGTATTCACGGACAGTTACTTTTGATCAACTTTATCAGTGTTGGCACCTGGTATTTTCGGACGTTTTCAGGCTATTTAAGTCTTGTTATTTTCATCGGTTCTATCGCCTTGGGACGGCCACCCATCGAAACAGAAGACACAGGTACCCCCGGGGACGGAAAATGGGAAATCAATACTGCATGGACTTACACCCGCAGTTCCTGGGCCACTGATTCCACCCTTCCAACCTTTGATCTTAACTACGGCATCGGCTCGTGCGTTCAGTTAAAATATGAAATTGCTGGCTTGGAACGAAGGGCCGCTGGCGAAAAGATCCAACGCGCGATCAGCGATTCAATCGCGGGAATCAAGTGGCGCGTGCGCGATCAGGAGAATTTTCCGATTTCCGTCTTTCCTCAGATTCAATTTCAAACTTTTGGTTCCAAGGCTCAAAAAAAAGCGCTATCCGAATTTGGTATCACGACCTCGATTCCATGGCAAACCAGCAGTGTGATCGCTGAGACCTCGATTGATCTGGAAATGGGACCGGTGTTTCACAACCACTCCAATCCGCGCTGGATTTCCGGGGTAGCCCTCACGCGTCCTCTCGGTCAACGGTTGGAGCTCGCCATCGAATTTCGTGCCGAAGCCAGTTCGGATTTTGCCTGCAGCATGATGTCGGTGAATGCCGGCGCTCATATCAAACTGATGCCAGATGCGGGTCTGCTAGTTTCAATCGGACGTGAGATCTATAATCACAACTCCGTTTGCGCGACGCTCACCGCTTACCTGGGCTGGCAAATTCTGCGCTAGTTACGTTCGAGATCACGGCGCGTTTAGCTAAAGAAAAATTCATGCCTCGTTCAGTCAGTTCTCAGTCTAGAGGATTAAATTACTACTGTTTCTATAACCCACAAATCTATGAAAATTATTCCAGCCCTACTATTCTCGCTTGTACTTGGCGCCTCGGCGCTCTTTGCCGCGACTGCTCCTGCTGCCGCACCAGCAAAGAAAAAAAACTGGGTCGCCCCTGCGCATAAAATTTTTGCTCAGCAACTAGCAGATAATATCCTAAAGCTTCACCCTGAACTAATTAGTGTGACTCTACAAGGCACCCCGCCCGGTGCCGCACAGGATATTTACACGATGTTTGCCGGCTCGTTTCCTGAGCGCATTGGTAACGCCTGCGATCCCGACGATGTTGATGTCATCCTGAAGGGTATCACGATCCTAGATCCGCGCTGGCGTCGCACCAATGATCCTGTAAAAAAATTTGTTATTCTCACTCCCCTCCGTGATGCCAAAGGCGAAAACATTGGATTACTCGTTCTTGCCTATAAAAATGATGGCATTAACGCCAAAACGGACGACGCATTTTATGCCGCAGGTATGAAATTAGGTTTAGAGATTCAATCCCAGATATCGAGTTTCGCCGCACTGTTTGCTCCTTCGAGTTAAAATTTATGACTACGCTCAACAATCGTTGGCTTCTGATTTTTTTAATTGGGTCAGCGCTGGTATCGCCTGTCGTAGCTGGTCCTTTTTACCGGCTCGAATCTGCACTCACGATTAAAAGCTCGAGCCTGCCCAATTGGGATTATCTCAGCTTGGACGCTGAGCGCTCGCTACTTTACATCGCGCGCCGCGAAGATGGGGTTCTAATCTACGATACGATCGCGCGCAAAATCACGGGAGCTTTGGAAAACACCCGCGGGGGTAATGCCACAACGCTGGTGCCCGCATTCGACCGTGGTTTTGTCACCAATCTCGATGGGTCCGTTACCGTGTTTGAACTCTCTACCCGTAAGACTTTGGAGCGCCTAAAATTTGGTGAAGATGCTGATAATGCCTTTTATGACCCTGTGACTCAGCAACTCTTGGTCACCATGGGTGATAGCAAGCAGGCCGCTTTTCTCGATGCGCGCACGGGCAAACTCATGGGTGTACTCAAAATCAATAGCGAAAAATTGGAAGGCACTGCAGCCGATCATCACGGCAATTTTTTCATGGCGCTACGTGATCGCGATAAAGTGATCCGGATCGACGCTCGAACCCGTAAAGTGACCGCCGAGTGGTCCCTTCCCGGTTATACTTTGCCCAACGGACTAGCCTACGATACAGCGTACGAACGCATCTTCGTTTCCACTCGTGGGGAAAACCCGTCGTTACTTGTGCTTGAGGCCTCCAGTGGAAAAATCGTCGCTCATCCGGCTATCGGCCGCGGTAACGACGTGGTGATCTTCGATGCCGAGGCGAAAAAAATATACACTTCAAATGGTTTCGACGGAACGCTCGTCATCATTGATCAAATCGATGCTGACACCTATAAACTCTCAGAGGCGACTACAACCCGGCCGTACGCTCGTACCATGGCTGTAGATTTTAAAACCAAACAGGTCTATTTAGTCACGGCCGAGGGTACAGTAGATCCCTCTAAGACGTGGAAAAGCAGCATAGCTCCTTTTTATCCCAACACCTATTTTTCTGATACCTTCACATTACTGACGTACAACCGGCGCTGATTTTTTTTTTTTCAATCTATGACATTGTTTTTCCTTTCTCGTCTATTACTCGCTGGTGTCGTCCTTGGCTTCAGCTTGATCGCTGCCTCGGCCGCGCCTGCTCACGTCTTGATTCGAGTGCCCGCAGGCCAGCCGATGCCGGTCGAACTGACGCCCTTACTTTCAAGTTGGCGTAAGGCCGGCAATGTTGCTGGGTTGTTGCTGCTCACGCAGGGTCGATCGGAAAAATCGGAGCGTACGGCAAAATTTGAGTCCTTAGCGGTTTTGGAATTCTCGAGCGAGCAGGCTTATTTGACTTGGCAGCATGATTTAGCGCCTCGTTTGCCCGCTGGTTTAATAGTACGGCGAGCAGATATTCTCGCTCAAAACCAAGCTCAGAATATCGATCACACACGCGCAATTTTTGTAGTTAATACCTACGCGCCCAAAGTGCCGCCGGCGCGATTCAATGAATTTGTGCAAGGTTACGTAAAGCCACTCTATGAAGTGATGTTCGGCACGAAGCATCTTATCGGTTATGCTGCGTATCTCGAGCGTGGAGAACCAGGTCAGGCGGACGCGATTAATGTGCTCGAATATCGTGATGCTGCATCGTTTAGCGCCATAACGGTCATCAAAACTAATCTGCGCGATCAAGTAGCCGCAGCCGTTCCAACTTATAATCAATTCGATAAAATCAAAGACACTCTCCGGGTTGATGGGTTCGGCACCACAGCAACTTATTCTCCAATTCCATGAAACCCACTTTGCGTCGTTGGTTTCTATCTCTTCATCTTTGGATCGGACTTACCCTAGGTCTATTTATTGTGAGCCAAGCAATTTCTGGCTCAATTCTAGATTGGCGGCCGCAGATTGAGCCTTTGATCAGCTCCAAATTGCTGGTGGTTGAGCCGAGAGGGCCGCGTCAATCGTTGGATGTATTGGTCGCCCGCGCTCGGGCAGCGCATCCGACTTCGGAATTGGATTACGTGCGTCAGTTTAAAGATCCAGCAGCTTCCGTGTTCATTCGTTTTACGAATAAAGATTTCGTCTACCTTAACCCCTACACCGCCGAGGTTCTTGGGATGAGAAATCGTTATGGTCACTTTTTCGGTTGGTTGGAGGGATTTCACCGCTTTCTGATGCTTAATCAAAAGGTGGGTCAGCCGATTATCGGCACCCTCGCCGGAATTTTCGCCGTTAGTATCATTTGCGGCATTGTATTGTGGTGGCCGGCCAGCCGTAAAGCCATGCGGGCCGGTCTCACGCTCAATCCTGTGTTTACGGGGCGTGCTCGCATATTGAACTGGCATAAGACTCTCGGAGCATATACGGCCGTTATATTGTTGTTCAGCTCGCTAAGTGGGATGCCTCAAGGGCTGGAGTGGGTTAAAAGCACGATCTACACGGTGACGGGAACAGAAAAAGATTCATCTCCGAAATTTAAAACCCTCTCAGCAGGAGAATTTGTCGGTATGGAACTCATGGCCCAAAAAATTCATACCTTAGTCCCGTCCGCACGAGAGATGTTGATCCATTTTCCAATGGAAGGGATGGTTGAAGCTTTCGCTATTCCGCCGGATGCGCCTCATCCTAATGCACGCAGCATGATATGGATGAATCAGGCTAATCCGGCTGAAGTGGAGTTTTTGCTCTACGAAAAAAGCAGCGTGGGCACCCGTCTTATTTTTTGGGCGCTTTCCTTGCACATGGGTTTGGTGGGTGGCGTGACCGTTCAGATTTTATTATTCCTCGGGGCGTTATCGGTGCCCGTTCTAGCATACACGGGTGTTGCCAGTTACCTTAAGCGTCGCGCAAGTGCAGAAGTGCGCTCCGCCACCAGCCCTGCTTAGAAAATCAGCGCTCCTGCTGCCATCACTTTATAAATTCACGCCCATGCAAAATACCCCTCCTGCTCCTCGTAATCATACCCAAACCCCTTTTTGGCCCGAGGGTTGGTGGCGGTTGATGGAGATCCGAGTCGGGATTCTACCCTTGCCCGTGGTCGTCACCTTGGTGGGTCTACTTACGGCTTTTGTGGTTTCGGGAAAATTCCCAGCTTCCGGCAAGACGCCCCAGGACGTCTGCACCATGATTGCGGTATTGGCGGTTGGTGGTTTTGTGTGCGCGGAGATCGGAAAGCGCATTCCTTTGATTAAAAACATCGGCGGCGCGGCAATTTTCGCGACCTTCATCCCCTCATGTCTGGCTTTTTATCATCTCGTGCCGCCAGTTATCATCCAGACGGTTACAGATTTTACAAAAGCGACGAACTTTCTATATCTTTTCATCTCCAGCATTATCGTCGGCTCGATCTTAAGTATGGATCGGACGGTGCTTATCCGTGGTTTTTTTAAGATTTTTATCCCGCTTGCTGTTGGATCAGTGGTGGCGGCATTAGTTGGGACAACGGTCGGCGCTTTTCTGGGACTCGGCGCTCGCGATACTTTTTTCTACATCGTCGTGCCGATCATGGGCGGTGGAGTAGGTGAGGGTGCGATCCCTCTTTCGGTCGGATACGCGGAAATTTTACACCTCAAGCAAGGTGATGAATTTGCCCGTGTTTTACCTCCGGTGATGTTCGGCAGCCTAACGGCTATTTTGCTTTCCGGCGCCCTTAATTTTGTTGGTAAAAAATACCCTCATCTCACCGGCGAGGGCCGTTTGCAGCCTGGGGAAAAAGATGAACTTCACTCCAAGGAGGAAGAGATCACCGGGCACATCGATGTGAGCCACATTGCGGCCGGTGGTAGCATCGCGATCACGCTCTATCTGCTTGGTGTGGCGGCTAGTTCCTTACCCCCAGAAATGTTTCGGTTTCCTGCACCCGTTGTTATGTTATTTATCGCGGTGGCCGTGAAATTGGCTCACGGCGTGCCTCCAATTTTGCAGCAAGGGGCTGGCGTCGTTTACAAATTTTTTCGCACTGCGGTCACCTATCCTTTGTTGTTCGCCATTGGTATCGCGCTCACGCCTTGGGATAAACTTATGGCTGCTCTGCATCCGGCCAACCTTGTCACCATCATTGCTACGGTGGTGACGCTCATGACGACGGGCTTTTTTGTGGGACGCTGGGTCAAACTTTACCCAATCGAAGCGGCAATCGTGAATGCTTGTCACTCGGGCCAAGGGGGCACCGGTGATGTAGCGATTCTCACCGCCGCGAATCGCATGCAGATGATGCCGTTTGCTCAGATTGCCACCCGAATCGGCGGTGCGTTTACCGTGACCGCCGCTCTAGTGGCGCTGAAGATGCTCTCCTAAACCCCGCTTGAATCGTCCGGGGGAGCGCTCAGACTAAAGAGTTGGCGGGCAGTTCGAAAACTACGCGTAACCCACGTCCGTTGGGTGCTGCTTCCGCGTAGATGCGGCCTCGGTGCAGGCCGACAATGCTTCGTGAGATCGCCAACCCTAATCCGCTGCCAGAACTGCTGCCGCCCAGTCGCACGAATCGCTCAAAAATTCGTTCGCGTTGTTCGACGGGTACGCCGGGTCCTTCATCTTCCACCGCGACCGACCATGTTTTAGCACGAAATTGCGAGATTAAGGTCACCCGCCCGCCCCGCGGTGAAACATTGAGTGCATTCGCGAGCAAATTGAGTAGTACCTGACGGATCCATTTCCCATCGATCGCGACATTCCCCACGTCTTCTAAGCGCTCGATAAATTTGACGCCACGAGATTCGGCAAGCACCCGGGCATCAATCGCAAAAGCTTCCAGCATCATGCGTGGGTCTTGGAGTTGAGTCTGGAGTGTGACGGCCTGCGATTCGGCCCGGGAAAGAAACAGTAGCTCTTCTATGATCTGGTTAAGCCGGGCGATTTCCTCCAACGCCATGTGCACCGCCTCCTCTTGGGCGGGCTTTAAACCACCCTCAAGCGCCAACTTTTCAGTCTGCAGCCGCACCAACGAAAGCGGCGTTTTTAGTTCATGTGAAGCCTCCGCGGTGAAGCGCCGCGTTTGGTTAAAGGCGACCTCAATGCGATCGAACATTTCGTTAAGTAACCTCGCCAAATTTGAAATTTCATCATGCACTGCAGGGACTGGAATGCGTTCGCCAAGATTATCCGAATTGATGCGAGCAGCCGTTTCCTGGATCAAACGGACCGGCTGAAGCGCCAGCCGACTTAAGCCATACCCGACTGCGCTACTGGCTATCAGCATCACCAGTAGCAAACCCACAAAAAGTTGCTCGTAGGCCTTCATCACTCCTCGAACCTGTCTTTTGGAGGTGGCGATCATTATTTCCATGGGCTCCATGATAAATTCTGAAACGCGCAGCTCCCCAATGCCGTTTACTACAGAATTATAATGGATGCCCGGCTTATCTGGTATCGACTGCCCTTTGAGATTACTCGAGCGAAACACCGTCCCGGTTCCTCTCCGATGAATTTCGATATAAAATAATACGGAAGCGTACTCCGTTGTTTCGCGCAGGCGCTCTTCAATTTCGACCGCAGAGAGCTTGGCGTAGTCGGGGCCTAGCCGCGGCCGAATTTGTTCAAATTCCGCGGCGTTCAATAACTCGAGCGCATCGATCGCATGCTTTTCTAGATAATACCGACCTCCCAAGAAAAGTGCCGCGAAAGTCGCCGTCGAAGCAAACGCATACCAAAACGCGAGGCGAATACCGATCGATTTCACAGCAATTGATAACCCACGCCACGCATGGTCTTAAAACGAGGATGCGCGGGATCTACTTCGATTTTTGAACGCAATTTGCTCATATAAACATCGAGCAGGTTGGTATCCACGTCGTAATGCGATTCCCAGATTTTTTCCGAAATGAGTGTGCGCGGCAAGATGCGGCCTGGATTGTGTAGGAAAACTTCCAGCAGCGCAAATTCGCGGCTGGTTAGATCGATCGGTGCGCCATTAAGCGTGACCGTGCGACCCAGTAAATCCATGCGCAAACCTCGATGCTCCAACACGGTATCTTTGGCCGCGCTTTGGCGCCGGAGTAGGGAGCGCACGCGAGCGAGTAATTCTTCGAGCGAAAACGGCTTGGCCAAATAATCATCTGCGCCGAGATCGAGTCCTTTAATGCGATCTTGGACCGAGTCGCGCGCACTCAGAATCAGCACGGGCTCGTTGAAACCTCCGCGGCGCCACTCGCGCAACAACTCTAGGCCATCGCCATCGGGTAAACCGAGATCGAGAATGATGGTGTCGTAATGGGTTTCGCAGAGTGCGTCTCGCGCGGCGGCGCAGGTTTGCACCCAGGTTGCGGTGTAAGCCTGCTCACTCAGGCCTTTTTTCAAAAATTGGCCGAGTCGGCGTTGGTCTTCGACAATGAGGATTTTCACGGGGTGGGGTGGTTCCGATCTTGTGTTTATTTAAGCGCCGTTTTTCCGGCCCGCGAGGGCAAACTCCCTGAAGTTTTCTTCAGACCCCATTCACTTCAGATTTATTACTGGGATCTAAAGTAATTTTGAATGCCTTTCTCTTTTTACCGTTTAGCTTTATTTTTCACGGTCCTCGTCGTGTTGCGCCCACTTGCGCAGGCTTCGCGCAGTGGCCTGAACAACACTCCCATCGCCGATGTTTCGGCGAGTGGCACCGGCGTCGTCCAAGGCTATTCGGCTTTTGGGGAAGATCGTAAACCCTCCTTTTTTACGGGTGCGCGCGCGGGCTTTAATCCATTCGGCGAAAGAATCGAGGCGGGCTTTGATACGCGCTGGAAACCGGGTGTTTCGGTGCCGGTTTATTTTAACGCCAAATGGGCCTCAACTTGGGACAAGGTTTGGCCGATGCTGGGTCTCGGCGTGGCCAACTTTGCGCCAAGGGCCCAAGACCGTGATCGGCTGGGACAGCCGCAGACGTATGGCGTGTTCAGCTACGATACAGGCGTCGTGCGTTTCCACTCTGGCTACGCGATCCAGCGCAAAAATAACGCGACGTTTTTTGGTTTGGATCGCTCATGGCTGATTGACGGTCGCAAGCTCACGTTTCGCTCCGACTTAATCGAGATTCAAGACGCCGGCCAATGGCTGGGGAGCGCCGGTTTCACGTATAAATTTACCGATGCACTGGGTGTCGAGCTGTGGGAAAGTAAGCCCACCGAACGCGGCAAAGCTTACACGACTTTTAAACTCGGCTATTCTTTCAAGCGTTGAGGTAGATCCGCGCGGTTAATCGAAAAATTTCCGCGCGAGTTTCCAGCTCACGTAAACTACCACGAGACTGCCGATGCCGCTCAGCATGAAGTTGGTGAAAAAATCCCAGCCCAGCGCCTCGCCCAACCACCAGCCGAGGTAGCCGCCGATGGTAGTGCCGATGAAGATGCAGAGTTTGTTCACGGTTTAACAGGTGCGGTAAGCGTGGGCTTGGTGGCCGCGGCGGCGAGCAGTTGCTCCATCAGGGATTCGGCTGCGGCCGTGGCGATGGCTTGAAGCATGACTCGGTCCGTGTTGTCGCCGACTTCGTAGGTGCACGTGGGGATGCCGAATTCGCGATACGCCCAATTATGCGAGGTTGTGATCGTCGGCTTGCGCTGCGTGGAGCGTTTGGGGGTGTTGTGCGGCAGGCGGGAGGTGATGCCGGCGATCCAGGCGGCAGTGAAACCGGGTAACTGCGAGGGCCAATCGTCGGGCTGCGTGTAGAGTCCGTCCACAAAGCTCGAGTGAAAATCGATGTGGAAATAGTGGGGACCGCGCGCGCGCATGGCTTGAAATTGATCGCGCACGGCGCGGGTCTCGGGGTTTTCCCACAGGCCCCAATCACGGTTGAGGTCGACGCCGCGGGCGTTGTGGCGCCAGTAGCCGCCGTTGACGCCGTCGGGGTTGACGAGGGGTACGAGCATCACGGCGAATTTTTCGCGGAAGCGGTGCGCAAGCGGCGTCTCGGCTACTAGGGTTTCAATGAAGCGGAGCAGCGCCTGCGAGCCGGTCGTTTCCGGTGGATGTTGGCGGCTCACTACGGTGATAAAGTTGGGCTTTGTTCCCGTCGGCACGGCGTTGATCTCGAGTTTGTAAATCGGTTGGCCGAGCTCGGAGCGGCCAATCTCGTTGCGCGTGACGAACGGCAGGCGTTCCAGCGTGCGGCTCCATGCATCGAGGCGCTCGGTGGAGATAATTTCCTGCGCCGAAACCCACAGCGGCTCCGGGCCAACTTTCAGCGTGATCGTGCCTTCATCGGCGGCGGGGCCGTGTTTAAAAGCCTCGGCCGGTAATGCGATCCAGCTCGTGCCATCGATGCTGATTTTGGGAATGTAGCGCAGCGCGGTGCCTTCGCAGCTGACGTGGATTTTGATGATTTTTGCCGTTTTGGCGGTGACGCGGAACGCGAACCACGGGCTCGCGTTGATCGGGCGATTTTCCGGCGAGGTCACGACCGCGAAGTGATCGCGAGCGATACGCGTGCAGGCGTTGATACGGGCGGCGGAAAATTGCGTGTCAAACGTGACTCCGTCCTCGCTGAATTCCCAGGTGCGCGCGGGGGTGGCGGTGAGCGAAGGCTTCGCTGGCGTGGCAGCGTGCGCGTACGGCAGGACGAAGCTGAACGTTGCGGCAGTGATGACACCGGCAAGAATTAACGAGGGTACGCGGCGAGCAATTATCATGGCAACGAGTGGGGCAATGAATCGAAGAGAGTATCGGGATTAATTAGGGATTGGGCCGGCGCACTCTGCAAGACCGTGCTCGAATGTGTAGGTCTGCGCTGCCCACTGTCGAAGTCCCTCCCTAGGCAAATAATTGCACCTAGTTAGCATGGCGGGTCAGTTTGTTCGAATTTTGTTCGATTCTTGGGTTTTTGCATCATATCATTTTTCCTCATTTTGACGAAGTCTTGGTACATTTTTATCGCGATGGCTCTGCTAGGCTGGTCCGGACTGGGCGCGCGGGCGGCTGAACCTGGGGTAGCACCGCGCGGAAATTTCATGTTTACCCACGGTGGGCATACCTTGCGGGTTTGGTATTTTCGCTCGGCGGCGACGCCAGCTGATGCTCCGGTGTTGTTTGTGATGCATGGGGTGGGGCGCAACGCCGAAGAATACCTTGATGATTGGATCGAACTTGCCACGCAGAAGCAGTTTCTCGTGGTGGTGCCGGAGTTTTCGAAAGCAGAATTTCCCGGTGAAGAAGCGTATAATTCTGGCAACATGTTCGACAAGACGGGTCATCCGACTCCGCGCGAACGTTGGTCTTATTCAATGATCGAGCCGTTGTTTGACGCGCTCGCACCGCAACTCGGCCATCATCGTAAAGATTACATGCTCTTCGGGCATTCGGCAGGGGCGCAGTTTGTGCACCGTTTTGTTTATTTTATGCCTGAGGCGCGTTATACGCGGGCGGTAGCGGCCAACGCCGGTTGGTACACGTTGCCGAGTCTCGACGTGGCTTTTCCCTACGGACTCAAAGGAAGCACGATTGATGTCGCGGCCTTGCGGGCGGCGTGGGCGCGTCCGCTCGTGGTTTTGCTTGGTGAAGCGGATATCGACCCGAAAAGTTCGGCGCTCCGCCACACACCCGAGGCTGATGCGCAGGGGCTATATCGTTTTGCGCGGGGCCAGTTTTTCTATGCCCAGGCGCGCGCTGCGGCTGCGACTAGTCACGCGCCTTTTAACTGGACCCTCGCCACGGCGCCCGGAATCGCCCACTCTAATAAAGGTATGGCTCCGTTTGCGGTTCACCATTTTTTCCCTTAATTATCACCTGTTTCTATTTTCCTAAACTACCATGACAACACCAGCTAACCCCCCACGCCTAAACCTCGCTGTCGCCTTGTTGGCGAGCGCCGTGTTCGCCCTCACCGCCTCCGCTCAGTCGGTCGATCAGACCGTCAAGCTCGAGGCTTTCACTGTCACCGGTTCCAACGTCAAGCGTCTCGATCAGGAAAAAGTCCTGCCCGTGACCGTGTTGGCTGCCAGCGAACTCGAAGTGCGCGATGCCTCGCAGCCTTCCGAATTGTTGACTGCGCTCCCGCAGGTTACCGGCCTCCCTGGCAACGAAACTGCGACCCTCGGCGCCACCGCTCGCGGTGACAACGCCAGTGTCTCGCTCCGTGGTATTCCCTCGAGCAATACGCTCATCCTCCTCAACGGTCGTCGTCTCACGCCGCATCCCATCAGCCAGTCTGAAGCCGGCGCTCCGACGCTCTCGACCAACGTCAACACCCTGCCCAACCGCGGCCTCGAGCGCGTTGAAATCCTGCGTGACGGCGCCTCGTCCATCTACGGCACTGACGCCGTCGCTGGTGTCGTGAATTACGTCACCAATAAAAATTTCCGCGGCACCGAGCTCGCGTTGCGCTTTGGCGAGACCCGCTACGGCGACGGTCAAGAAACCCGCGCGACGCTCACTCACGGCTTCGATTTCTCGAAGGGCCGGGGTCGCGCCATGATCACCGCCGATTACTACAGCCGCGAAGCGATGTACGCCCGCGATCGTTCTTTCTCTGCCGAAGCCGACAACAGCTACCGCGCTCCCGCGCCGTGGAATCTCTCGACGGTCACCACGTTCAACCTGCGCTCCGCCACGACCCAATATGGTAATTACCTACTCGGCACCGTGGGCGGCACCGATGCTTACGGCTCGATTAACTCCTTCACCGGCGCGCGTCCTACCGGCGTTCCTGCGACGTTAGCTGCCACCTCCGGCGCCTTCTTCCTCGTGCCCAACGGTACGGGCGGCGCGGCTTTTGCCACCGCCACTCCAAGTCGCGCTGGCGTGACGGCCGATTACTACTGGAACAACAACGCCGTGCGCGTCATCCAGCCCAAGTCCGATCGCGCGAACATTTTTGCTAGCGGCGAATTTGATCTCACCAGCCGCATCACCGCCTTCGCCGACGCCAGCCTCTATCAAGCCCAGTCTATCACCTACCGCGAAGCCGACGGCATCACCCAAAGCACTGACGGCTACATCGTCGTGCCCGCGAGCAACCCCTTTAACCCCTTCGGCGACCGCTTCTGGTCCACCACTGGCGCCGCTAATACCGACGGCACCGCGCGCCTTACTGGCACGCCTTCTGCCGTTTCGATCACCAACAAACGTCTCTCCGATCTGGCGACACGCACCGATTACGTCGACACCTCCGTTTATCGCGGTGTCATGGGTCTCCGTGGCAAACTTAGCGGCTCTTGGTCCTGGGAAGCTGCGCTGCTTTATTCTGCGGCCCGAGTGATCGAAAATGAAACCGGCCCTAGCCGGAAAAGTAAGTTGATCGCTGCCATCAACCAGACCGATCCCGCCAAAGCGTTCAACCCCTTCACCCGCACCTTCGCCGTGCAAAACGGCACACTCGTCGCCACCGGCAATTATAAGAATCCCGACAGCGTCACTTCAACGTTCCGCTCTGAATTTATTCGCAATGGCATCACGAAACTCGGCAGCGGCGACGTCCGCGCCTCCGGCGATGTATTCCCCATCTGGGGCGGCAACGCCATCGGCGGCGCTTTCGGTGGCGAGTTCCGTTACGAGACCTACGACGATTACCGTCCGCCCTACGCCGGCTTGAATCCCGCCGGCTCCGGCCTCAACCCCGAGAGCAACGATTTCCTCGGCTTCTCGCCCAACTCCGACACCCACGGCAACCGCCACGTCGCGGCCGCCTACCTCGAGACTGTGGTTCCGCTCGTCGGCAACAAATTCACGCTCCCGCTCGTGCGTTCTCTCGAGCTCACCGCTTCCGCGCGCTACGAGAGCTACACCGACTTTGGCTCCACTACCAAGCCGAAGTACGGCATCAACTGGCGCCCCAACTCTTGGATCATGGGTCGCGCTTCCTACAACGAAGGTTTCCATGCGCCTAACCTCGCCCAACTCTTCACCGGCACGCTCATCCGCACGGTCACTGGCAGCACCGATTCTTACCGCAGCGCGGTCACGGGTTTGACCACCGATGGCCCATCAAATCGTCGCAGTGTCGCCTCTGGTAATCGCGCTCTTAAGCCCGAGACTTCCTCCGGTAAATCCGGCGGCGTCGTCATCGACGTACCCTTCGTGAAGGGGCTCTCCGTCTCCGTCGATTACTGGGAAATTGAGCAAAAGAGCATCATCTCTTCATCCGGTTCAATCGCCGATGACACCGCGGCTCTCCAGGCCGCCACGCAAGCCGCCCTCGCCGCGGGCCAGAACATCAACTCCATCGACCTTGGCTCCGGCACCGCCAACTACAAGGGCGACGGCTCCGTGGTCCGCCTCGCGGTTACTCAGGCCGATCGCGATTTCTTCACCACGTATAACGCCAAGCAAGTCCCCGGCAATCAACGCGCCGTCGTCGGCTCGATCGATATCCTCCGCACGACTTACTTCAACAAAGCCTCCCAGTTCGTGAACGGTTTCGACTTCGATGTGAACTACCGCTTCCCGAAACTCGCCCTTGGCAACTTTGTGTTTAACACTACCTGGACCAAGCTCAACGATTTCCACAATTACAGCGTCACCGGGGCCGCTCGCACCGAACTGCGCAACACCAACGCCGCTGGCGGTGCTTCGCCCAACTGGCGCGGCGCCTCCACGCTCACCTGGCGCCGCCAGCAATGGGGTGCGGGCTTTGGCTTCTACTACATCGGCAGCTACACGGACACAGGCGCTACCACCACGCAGGCTACCTATGAGTCGCTCGGTTCCCCGAGCTACATCACGCCCATCGTGAACAACGGCGCGGTTTCTTACCGCTACACGGTCCACGATACGAAATCTTACAACGTTTACGGCTCCTACCGGATCGTTTCGCGCAACACCTACCTCAACAAAACCGACATCCGCCTCGGAGTTAATAATCTATTCGACGCCAAGCCCCCGCTCTCGAGCGACTCGCGCGGCTACGATCCAGCCGTTTATAACACCATGGCGCGTGGTCTCACTTGGTCGGCGCAAGTCACCAAAAAATTCTAAGCCCGCTTAGAATCTAGACCGCCTCTTCGGTGGGGCGGTCCCCGCCATCACGCAGTCGGCTAATACTGAACTGAAATTAACTTCTGTTCATCAGCATTGGCCGGCTTTCCCGTTTACTCATCTCACGATCGATCGCATATTATTATATATGAAAAAGCGCAGCCTCTCCACGCCACTCAGCACAAATAAACATCTACTGCGTTGGGTTGAAAAAATGGTAGAGCTCTGCAAGCCCGACGCGATCCACTGGATCGACGGCTCCAAAGAAGAATACGACCAACTCTGCGCTGAGATGGTCGCCGGCGGCACCTTCATCAAGCTGAACCAAAAGAAATGGCCCGGCTGTTACCTCGCCCGCTCGGATGCCAGCGACGTCGCCCGCGTCGAAGACCGCACGTTTATCTGCGCCCTCTCCAAAGAGGCCGCCGGCCCGACCAATAACTGGGTCAATCCCTTCGAGATGCGTAAAACGCTCAAGGGCCTCTTCAATGGCTGCATGAAGGGCCGCACCATGTATGTACTGCCCTACAGCATGGGCCCGCTCGGCTCGCCCATGTCGCAAATCGGCGTGCAACTCACCGACTCGCCTTACGCTGTCGTCAATATGCGCATCATGGCGCGCATCGGCAAAAAGGTTTTTGAACTCATCGACCGCGATTTCAAGCGCGTGGTCCCCTGTGTCCACTCCGTTGGCGCGCCCCTCGCCAAGGGCCAAAAGGACGTTTCGTGGCCGTCGAACAAAGAAAAATACATCGTCCACTTCCCCGAGACGCGCGAAATCTGGAGCTACGGTTCCGGCTACGGCGGCAACGCGCTTCTCGGTAAAAAGTGCTTCGCCCTCCGCATCGCCTCGGCCATGGCCCGTGACGAAGGCTGGATGGCCGAGCATATGCTCATCCTCGGCGTCGAAAATCCACAGGGTAAAAAAACCTACGTCGCCGCCGCCTTTCCTAGCGCTTGCGGCAAGACCAACTTCGCCATGCTCATTCCGCCTCCGCATTTCCAAAAGCAGGGCTGGAAAATTTGGACCGTCGGCGACGATATAGCGTGGATCAAGCCCGACGCCGAGGGCCGCCTCCGCGCCATTAATCCCGAGGCCGGCTTCTTTGGCGTCGCCCCCGGCACCGGTGAAAACACCAATCCAAACGCCATGAAGGCGCTCTCGAAAAACACGATTTTCACCAACGTCGCGCTCACTGACGACGGCGGTGTTTGGTGGGAAGGTATGACCGAAAAACCGCCAGTGCACGCGATCGACTGGCAGGGCAACGACTGGACGCCCGCGCTCGCCAAAGAAAAAGGCGTCAAAGCCGCGCACCCCAATTCCCGTTTCACCGCGCCTGCGAAACAATGCCCCACGATCGACCCCGACTGGGAAAAACCCGAAGGCGTGCCGATCAGCGCCTTCATCTTCGGCGGCCGCCGCGCCACGACGATGCCATTGGTCTATCAGGCATTCAACTGGTCGAGCGGCGTCTACGTTGGCGCCACCATGGGCTCCGAGATGACCGCTGCGGCCGCGGGCACGATTGGTAAAGTCCGCCGCGATCCAATGGCAATGTTACCGTTCTGCGGCTACAACATGGCTGATTATTTCCGCCATTGGATGAACATGCAGCGCAATCTCACAGAGACCCCGCGCATATTCCACGTGAATTGGTTCCGCAAAGACAAAGAAGGTAAATTCATCTGGCCCGGTTTTTCCGAAAATATGCGCGTGCTCAAATGGATCTGCGATCGTGTCCGCGCCGGTGGCCGCGCCAAGGAGACGCCCATCGGTTGGGTGCCTCGTTATAAAGATATCGACTGGACAGGCCTGAATTTTTCAGAGGACAAATTCGAAGAACTCCAAGCCTTTGACCGCGCCGCTTGGCGCGCCGAAGTGCTGGGTCACGAAGAACTCTTCCTCGATCTCCACTCGCATCTGCCCAAGGAAATGATCTACGAACGCGAGTTGCTGATTTGCCGGATGTAATCCGGCCGAAATAAAAAGCCGCTTCTCAATTCGTGGGCGGCTTTTTTATTTTTACTCAATCTGACATAGAGAAGGGCCGTCACGCCATTCTCCGCTGATCATGATCGTCTTCGGCACGCTCGGTATACCGCGTTCATGCCGATGGATTTGTGCTACGACAGATTCCACAGTCACCGATCCCAGCAGATCTGGTCGGTGGTTGATGCCGGCGCAGGGCACGCTCCGCTCGTTCCAATTGAGATTAAAAAATCCCTGCACGGGACCTTTTCCCGATCGCGGAGCATTTAACCACTGCACGATGGTGTCTTTGTGGCCGATTAACACGTCGGGTTGATAGCGCTCGTTCCACGTGCGAAGATCTTTAGCCGTGATGATTTTTTTGCTGAGCACCGGCACGCGACCCAGCGCGGGATGCGTCGCTTGGTAGCCGAGAAATGTCCCCAACCATTTAAATTTTAACCGAGCATCCTTGTGCTGTTCGATAAAAAGTCCGGGGCGCCGATAGCCAAGTTGCTCCAATCGCTCGAGTGCTCGGGTGAAGGTGTTGTGGTGGTCTGGACACACGCAATGGAGCGCTTGGCGCGCCGCGCCATGGTCGAGTTCCGCAACGGAAAATTCGTCCCACGGAAAATCATCCAGCTCCATCGCTCGCCCCTCGTGAAACACGACGAGTCCCAGCACGCTGCGGGCGCGTAGCATGCGCAGTACCGCCACTATACTGAGTCCTTCGGCCCCGAGATCGAACACATCGAGCGCAAAACCTAGTTCGCTCGCTCGTCGCTTCGCTCCATCCAAAATCGCTTGGTGAAAACTCAGCCGCTGCGGCCGCCCCGGCGGATGCACATCGAGCACCGCGAGATTACCGACAAAGTGATTTTTATTGGCGCGTCGCACACTGGAGAGCACCGCGCCAACCAGTGGTTCGCGCCGATAACCCACCGCCTTGGCCGCTTTTTCCACAAGAAGTCGTGTTGCAGGATGGACTGTTTCTAGTCCACGCAGAGCCCGCGAAATCGTGGCGACGGAAAGGCCCGTTTTCTGGGCGACATGACGTATACCGAGAGACATGGGATCGAGGGGGATGCTCGCGGGTAGCAGCCCCGCTGAAATAGTGGTTAAAATGTAACTGTTGCATGATTTCAAGACCACGCCTCCGAACCGCACTTGCCGAAACCGATCGAACACGCATAGTTTGAGAAGCCTATGCCTCGTGCATTTTACATTTTAATCTTGGTCTGCTCGGCTCTTATTGGCCGATCCGAAGTCCCTGCGTTGCTTGGTGAGGCCTTGCAGCATACACTGCGCGATACAGATCGTTGGGCTTATACTCAAACCTCCGTCGAGCAGGACGGAAAAGGTAAAGTGATCAAGCGCTCGGTCGTGCGTTTTGATCCCTCCAAACCCTACGCTGAACAATACACCCCGCTACTCATCGACGGGCGTGAGCCGGATTCCGGCGATCTTAGAAAGTATCGCCGCCGGGGCGAGAAGCGCGGCGAACGCATCGAAAAAGCCGAACGCGAAGGCGCCGACAGTACCGAGGGCAATCGCCAATCGCTCGGTGAACTCATGGACCTTGAACGCGCGACCTTGGCCAGAGAAGACGAAAAAACGATCACCTTTGAAGTCCCACTCAAAAAAGAAGGCAACAAACGCCTGCCGCCTGACAAATTTCGCGTCCTCGCCCGTGTTGACAAAAACACCCGTACTTTTGAGCGCATCGAAGCGACTTTGCGCGAACCCATGCGCGCCGTGCTTGTCGTGAAAATTAAATCAGGTGAAGGCTCGATCGATTTCGCCCGCGTCGACCCCAAATTTGCCCCGGCCCCCGTCGCGATGCGCGGCACGGGCCTGTATTCGATTCTCTTTGTGCCAGGTGGACGTAGCTACGAGGCCACGCACACCGAGTTTAAGCGCGTGAAGCCCTACGGCGACCGTTTCGGCGTCCAGATCGGGACGATGAAGACCATTGATTTTTAAGCGCAGCGATTTCGCCCACTTTGACGCCTCTAAAGGTGCGGCGTCTTGGCGCTCGCGCTTCAGCCCGAGCAGCCTTAGTTAGATTTCTGCGACTTTCCGTCGCGCCACTGTGTTGTGCACATGAACGATGAACCTCCCGTGCCAACTTCACCCCCGGGACTAATCCCCCCGAACGAATTCACCACGTTCATGCGCGATTACCAAGACATGGTCTTCAGCACGGCGGCCCGCATTACCGGTAACGCGACGCAGGCTGAAGATATTGCGCAGGAAGTTTTTATGAAGGCCTTTCAGCACTTTGATATGCTGAGCGCCAGCCCCACGGCCGGTGGTTGGTTGAAGACGGTCGCGACCAACCTTTCACTCAATCATCTCACGCGTTATCGCAACCGCTGGCGTTTTTTCTCCGAGCTCCGTCGTAATGATGCTGGCGATGCCTCCGATGCCCCCGAAATCAACTTCGTCGCGCCGGAGGTTTTTTTCAACGCCATCGACGCCGATGAACGCCGCGCTCTCGTCGAACGTGCCCTCGATGAACTCCCTGCCCATCAACGCGTCCCGCTAGTCCTGTATCATTTCGAAGCGATGCCCTATGACGAGATTGCCCAAAAACTCGGCGTGTCTCTGGCCAAAATAAAAACCGATATCCTCCGCGCCCGCGCTGCGCTCGCCAAAACTCTGCTCCGCGCCGCCGGCCCCGATGCCGAAACTCTGCGTCCCTGATTACCGCGTTACGCCATGAAATCTCCCGCCCATTCTCCACGTGATCTGCATGAATCGTTCTTTACTCGCGTGTTGCGTGATCAACCTCCACGCCGCGCCCCCGCTGCTTTAGAATCCCGCGTGCGGGCGGAGCTTGCGCGTCGCGCCACGCTTCCTTGGTGGCAGCAATCGTATGCGTTTTGGCCTGCGCCGATTCGTATCGCCTTCCTAGTCGCCTCGGCCGTTGTGGCGGCGGCGCTTGTGGTTGGGGCAAGTGTTTTTTTCCAAGGCCCTGCGCACCACTTCGCGGCCCGTTTCGCCGCGCAGTTTTCTGGCGTGGCTCGCGCCGCTGATGGGATAGTAGTTAGTTTCAGCACCGCTCTCACTCTTTGGCGCGCCCTTCCGCCACTCTGGGTTTACGGAGGTCTGGCGATATTGGGTACAGCGTACGGGCTACTTATTGGCGTGGGCGCCGCGGCTTATCGCACCATCAACGTGCCACGCTTCTGAATTCCTTTATTTTTAAACTCTATCGATGTTTATGAAAACCTTTTCTCGACTCCTGAAAGCCAGCCTATTTGGCGTTTCGTTTTTACTGTGCTCGTGGGCGCTGCGGGCGCAGGAACTAGCCGCGCCCGCGGGTGAACATTCTACACTACGGGCGATCGGTGCGCCGACTGAGTCGGCGAGCTATGCGGTTAGCATCACCCAAAATAAATCGGAGGATAGGGTTAAAATCGCCGACGATATCCACGTCGCCGCGGGCGAGAAAATCGAAGGCAAGCTTGTTGCGGTGATGGGCGATATCGTGATCGACGGCATTGTGTTAGGCGATGTCACCGCCGTCTTGGGTAACATTAAACTCGGCCCTAAAGCAGTCGTGGAAGGTAAGGTAAATGTGTTGGCCGGCGAACTGCAGCGCGATCCCGGTGCAATCGTACTAGGCAAAATTACAAAGGAAAATTTTGGTAGTAAGCTCCATTCACCAGAGTCGTTGCAATCGTGGTGGACGCATGCCCTTAGTCACGGTGCGTTACTCGGCGTGGGTCGTGGATTGGGTTGGTTGCTAAAACTCTCGTTCGCCGCCCTCGGGTTTTATGCGCTGCTCGCGCTCGTGTTTCCTAGTGGCCTACGCCGTACGGGGGAGGTGTTGGTGGAACGTCCCGCTGTCGTAGTGCTTTCCGCGTTTCTAACTTTATTGGCGCTACCTTTTTTATTTTTGCTGTTGTGCGTCACGATCATCGGCATACCGGTGGCCTTGCTAGTTTTGCCCTCGATGATCATTTTCGCAGTGTTGTTTGGGCAGGCGGCGATTCAAGGCCTTATCGGTCGTCGGGTGCTACGTGAACGTGGTTCGCTATTCGTCGCTGTTTTGGTCGGTAGTTTGATTTTTGGGGTGCTCTATCACGTGCCTGTGATCGGGTTGCTCGCGGCCATGATGATGGGAGCGCTTGGATTGGGGTGCTCCGTGGCGGCGTTGCTGTCGGTCAAAAATAAAGTAGAAACGCCTGCTGCCTCCGTCGCTCCAGGGGCATCGTCATTTGTGACTTCAGAGAGCGTTGCGGCCGAGGCGATGGCGGGTGCACCGACTTCAGTATCCGAGGTCTCATGGGTGCCGCCGCTGATTGGTTCGATTTCGCCGGCGAGTGCCTTACCACGGGCGGGTTATTGGCTACGCATGGCGGCGATGTTCATCGATCTGATTTTAGTCGCAATGATTTGCGGACCGACGGGTGCAGGAGCGTTTATTTTGCCAGCACTCGCGGTTTACGGCGCGGTGATGTGGAAAATCAAAGGCACGACGATTGGTGGAATCGTGTGCGGGCTTCGCGTAGTGCGGCTCGATGATCGGCCGCTGGATTGGCCGACGGTGGTCGCACGCTCGCTTGGATGCTTTTTATCATTGGTAATCTTCACGCTTGGTTTCCTGCGCGTGGCCTTCGCGGCTGATCGGCAGTCGTGGCACGATAAAATTGCAGGCACCGTCGTCGTGCGCGAGCCGAAGGGAGTGTCTCTCGTTTGAGGTAAATCAGCGCTGGGGCGGAGTCCAAGCGTCGGGACGGAGTGTCGCGACGGTGAACGGCGCGAGATCGTCGATTTTTTTTAATTCGGCGGCGAGCGTTTGCGTCATCGCGGCAACGCGCGCGGCGTGTTCGGGCAACGCGGCGAGGTCGTGGATTTCGTCCGGATCGTTCCCGAGATCGAAAAGTTGGGTGCGATCGATTTGCGGATAGCGGATGAGTTTGAAGCGCTCGTCGCGGAGGGCGCGTTGGACTTTTTGATAAGCGAAGGTGAGCGAGGGGCGAGCGGGTTTGCGCGGATCGCGCATCGAGGAGCTAAGGTCGATGCCTTCGTTAGTCTTGGGGCCTGGAACCTGGGTCAAGGCGCCCAGGGTGGGGAGGACGTCGTAGAGGTAACACAGGGCCTCGGTTGTTGTGTTCGCGGGAACACCGGGGCCGGCGATGATGAGCGGGACGCGCAGGGAGTGCTCGTAGAGGTTTTGTTTTCCAATGAGTCCGTGGCTGCCGCGAGCGACGCCCGAATCGGCGGCGAAAACGATGAAGGTGTTGTGCGCGGCAGGGGAGGCATCGAGCGCATCGAGTACTCGGCCGATGAGTTGATCGAGGTAGGAAATGTAACGGTAGTAATCGGCGAGCATGGCGCGGATGTCGGTGGCGGTGCGCGGCCAAGGGAGGAGTTGCTCGTCGCGGATCGTCATCTCGCCGTTGTCGAAGGGATGTTGGGCGAGAAAATTAGCGGGAAGAGGGATTTTTTCTGGGTCGTACTGAACCGGAAATTCGGCGGGCACAATGTGTGGATCGTGCGGACCGTCGAAGGCGAGGTAAGCGAAGAACGGGGTCGGGTGGGGTTCTTGGAGGAACGCGATCGTCTCATCGGCGAAGGTGGCGCAAGCGTGTTGGGGTGAAATTTTGGCGGGACTCATTTTGCCGTTTTCGAGATTGCTGAGTGGCGCCCGGAGCGGATTTGTCATGCCACCGGTGAACAATTGGCGGGCGCGTTGGAAACTTAGCGGGACGGACGCGGCGGTGTTATGCCATTTGCCGCTGATAAAGGTCGTGTAACCGGCGCGGCCGAAGGCGGCGGGCCACGTTTCGTCGCGAGTGAGTTTTTCGTCGATGTGAAACAAGGAGCGCCCAGACAGCAGCATCGCGCGTGACGGGACGCAGGTCGCGCCGTTCATGCCGCCTTGCATGTACGCTCGGGTGAAGGCGACGCCACGACGCGCGAGTCGGTCGAGGTTGGGCGTTTGAATGTGAAGGTTGCCGAGGGCGGCGATCGTATCAGCGCGCTGGTCGTCAGCGAAAATAAAGAGCACGTTGGCTGGAGCGGTGGCCGCATAGGTGAGACGCAAAGCCCAGGTGAAAACGAGCAGCGTGAGGACGCGCAAAATTGAGGTGTTGAGGCGGGACATTTTTAATCGGGTTATTGGCGGGCTCAGTCGCCTTTTTTGGGCGCGGGGGCGCGGGCGGTGGGATTGCCGGATTGCGCGCCCTCAGCCGCGATCTCGGCGCGGAGTTGGCGGAGCGTGGCGGTCATGGCGCGGACGCGCTCGGGGTGTTGCTCGGCGAGGTTTTGCTTTTCACCGAGATCAGCGGTGAGGTCGTAGAGTTCGACGTGCCTGAGCGTGGCGTCGGCGAGGAGTTTCCACGGGCCGTCGCGGAGGGCGAGGGTCCACGGTTTTCCCATGGAGAAATCGTACTGCCAATAAAGCGGGTGAGGACGTCTGAGCGGTTGACCAACAAACAGCGGGAGTAGGTTCGTGCCGTCGAGGGCGCGGTCGTGCGGAGGCGCAATGCCGGCGAGCGCGCAGGCGGTAGGGAGGAAATCGAGGTTGCAGATCGGTTCGACGCTGGTGGCGCCGGCGGCGACGTGACCGGGCCAACGGATGATGCCTGGGACGCGGTAGCCAGCTTCGGTGACGTGGAGTTTCATGCCGCGCAGCGGGCCGGGGGAACCGTAGCTGCGCTCGGCGCCTTTGTAGCGCTTGAGCGTTTCTGGGCCGTTGTCGCTAGAGAAGTAGATGAAGGTGTTGTCGCGGAGGCCGTGATCGTCGAGGTAGCGCAGGAGCTGGCCGACGGCGGCGTCCATCTGCGAAGCGGCGCCAAGATAGTGGCGGCGGTCGGGGTTTTTCTCATCGGGATAGAGGGCGAGAAATTCCTCAGTGGCGGCGACGGGCTCGTGGGTTTCGTGAAACCAGAGGTTTAAGAAAAACGGAGCCTCGTCGGCGCGCTTGGTTGCTTCGAGCCAGCGTTTGGCCTCGGCGACGACGAGATGGGAAGAAGGACCGTTGAGCGGGCCGGCGGGTTGGCCGTTGCGTATGAAATTGCGGGGATTGAGGTGGCTGGGAGCGGCGTTGTTTTGAGTGTAGAGCCAGTGGTCGAAGCCGGCGTCACCGGGCGTGGGTTCGGAACCGTCGGTGCGGCTGTTGAGGTGCCACTTGCCGGCGTGGAACGTGTGGTAGCCAGATTTTTTCAGGAGCTGGGCGATGGTAATTTCGGCGGGGCGCAGGAAGATGCTGCTTTGAGGGGGAATCCAATCGCGGATGCCGAGGCGGTTGGGCGTGCGGCCCGTCATGAGGCCGGCACGGGAGGGCGAACACACGGGCGAGGCGGAATAACAGTCGGTGAAGCGGGTGCCTTCGCGGGCGAGTTGATCGATGTGCGGCGTGCGGATTTCAGGATGGGCGAAGCAGCTGAGATCGCCGTAGCCGAGGTCGTCGCAGAGCAGCACGATGATGTTGGGGCGCGGCGCCGGTGCGGCTGCAAACGCGAGCGCGGGCACGGCGCACCAGAACGTGAAAAGCAAGTGACGGACGGCGCGCGGGAAATTCATCGGGAAAGCGTAAATGGTATCGGCGATGCCAGGGCCACAGGTTAGTTACGGCGAGAAACGTCCGGGGGCGCGGACGCCGGCGCCGGTGCGTTGGGTGAGTGAGTCGCCGAGATCGGCGCGGCAGATTTCGACGAAGGCGAGGAGGCGTTGGACGACGTCGGGGTGAGCGGCGGAGACATCGGTGGTTTCGCTGCGATCGTTTACGAGGTCAAAGAGAACGGGTTGTTTGAGCGCGTGATTTTCGTATTTGGCGGGGAGGCCGTCGCGCCCGCCGGGTCGTCCGGCGAGCGTGCGGTACGTGTGCGCGAGCAGGAGCTTCCAATGGCCGTCGGCGCTCGTGACGGATTGTAGTTCATTTTGGTTGTACCACGTGGCGTAGCCTGCGTGGGGGTTGTTGGCGCCGGTTTGGCTGGTGAGGAGTGGCCAGACGTCGAGGCCGTCGATCGGAAGCTCAGGAAGCGGAGCGTTGATAAGACGCGCGAGCGTGGGCAACAAATCGATGGTCATCACGTAGGCGTCGCTTTGGGTCTTGGCGGCAATGTGTCCGGGCCAGCGCATGAGACAGGGCACGCGGGTGCCGCCTTCCCAAGCGGTGCCTTTGCCTTCGCGCAGCGGGCCTGCGCTACCGGCGTGCTTACCGTAGCTAAGCCAAGGGCCGTTATCGCTGGTGAAGATGACGAGCGTATCGCGCGTGAGGTCGTGTTGTTCGAGCGTGCGGAGGATTTCGCCCACTGACCAATCAAGCTCCATCATGACATCGCCGTAGAGTCCGGCGCCGGAGCGACCTTTAAACGCAGCGCTCACGGCGAGCGGTACGTGCGGCATCGGGTGCGCGAGATAAAAGAAAAACGGTTGGTTGTGATGGCGGTTAATGAAGGAAACGGCGCGCGCGGTGAATCGTTGCGTGAAGTCGGCCATCGAGGCGGGCGAGACGTTGGAGTCGATGATGCGACCGTCTTCGTAAAGCGGAAGCGGCGGGTATGTGCCGGGTTTGGCCTCGGGGTGATACGGCCACATGTCGTTGGAATAGGGCAGGCCGAATGATTCGTCGAAGCCGTGGCGATTAGGCAGAAACGGTGCTTGGTGGCCGAGGTGCCATTTACCCGCCATGCCGGTGGCGTAACCGCGCGCTTTAAAAATCTCGGGTAAGGTCGTCTCTTTGGCGTTGAGGCCGTGGGTGGCGTTGGGCCCGAGTGCGCCGTGAATGCCGATGCGGTTCGAATAAGCTCCGGTGAGCAAGGCGGCTCGAGAGGCGGAGCAAACGGGTTGGGCGACGTGGAAATTTGTGAACATCGTGCCCTCGTATGCGAGACGATCTAAGTGCGGCGTCGCGTAGCCCTTGGCGCCGTAGACACCGAGGTCACCGTAGCCTAGGTCGTCGGTTAAAATCACGATGACATTTGGCGGCCGAGGGACCGGTGGTGGGGGCGGCAGGTAGCCAAGGGAAACGAGAAACGCATCGGTCGCAGCGAGGGTTTCGTGGTAGAGGCGGTTGTCGGCGCGGGTGAAGTTGAAGAAGCCGTGGGATTGGCCCGGAAAACGCACGAGTTCGCAGCGGTTGCCGGCGGCGCGCATCACGCGTGTAAATACTTCGCTCGCCGCGAAGGGAATCGTGGTGTCGGCATCGCCATGAAAAATAATCGTCGGCGGCGCGCCGCGCTTTACGTGATGTCCGGGTGAGAGCGCGACGGTTTCCGCACCGAGGCGTTCTGCGCTCAGGGCCGTGCCGAAACCCGTGGGCGTGTAGCCTTCGAGTGGCGCGAGTACGAGGCCGGGATTAAACAGCACGAGGGCATCGGGTCGGCAACTGACGGCTGTGGCTTCGCCTGGTTCCTCTAGGCCAGGAACCAGCGTAGCCGCCGCGATGTGTCCGCCGGCCGAACCGCCCGCAGCGGCGATGCGCTGCGGATCGAGGCCGAGGCGTGCGGCATGCGTGCGGAGCCAACGCACCGCGGATTTTGCGTCGGCGACGCAGTCGACGGGTTTGGCTTTTTGCCGCGTGGCGACGCGGTAATCGGCGGTGATGGCGACGATACCGCGCGCCGCGAGGGCGCGGCATTGCGGTTCAAATTGGGCCGGCGTGCCGGAGTTCCAGCCGCCGCCAAAAAAGAAGACGATGGCAGAGCGATTTTTTTGCGCGGGGCCGTCGGGTTCGAAAATATAGAGCGAGAGCGCGGTGTCGCCGACGGTTTTGTAGATCTCTACGCGGGCGCCCGGTATCACGGGCGGGTACGCGGTTTGAGCTGCAGGTAGACGAAGAAAGGCGCTCAGAAAAAGTGCGAGCGCGAGGCAGGAGTTTCTCATGGAGGATAAAATTACCTAAAAAGATTAACTTTTTTTGGCCGCTCCCTCTTCCATTTTTCGATGCGGGTCCATGGTGTGAAGTTGCGCGGGCGTGGGGCCGCCACCGAATTGGTTCCAATAGAGCTCGGCAAACGGATTAAGGCGCGGACCGATGACGTTTTCGTTGACGAGCTGAGGTTGGACTGAGTCCCACCATGTATCGTAGCTGCGAGCGATTCGTTGGACGACGTCAGGGTGTTGTGCGGCGACGTTGCGGAGTTCGCCGCGATCGGTGCTGAGATCAAATAGTTGCCAAGCGGGCGCGCGGCCACCCTCGATCGAAACGAGGTGCCAACGCGGTTCGCGCACGGAGCAGTTTTTGAATTTAGCGAGTGCGGGATCGGAGAGCTTGGGCCAGCGACCAACGTGGGTGAAGAGCGTGCGCTCGTCCCACGGCGTTTTTGGATTTTGAAGTAACGGCAGGAGGCTACGGCCTTCGACTTGGGCGCGCGTGCGCTCATCAAGCTTCGCGCCGGCGATCTCGGCGAGTGTAGGAAAAAAATCGATGTGAGCGGTTAGGGCGTCGACGTCCGCGGGTGCGAAGTGCTCGGGCCAGCGCCAGAACGCCATTGCGCGGGTGCCACCGAGCCAGGGTGTGCCTTTTTGCGCACGCATACCGGCGTTGAAAATCTTGGTGCCGGCAGTGCCGCCATTGTCGTTCATGAAAATGACGAGCGTGTTGCCGGAGAGTCCCCAAGCGTCGAGTTGGGCGAGGAGGCGGCCGACGTTTTCATCGATGTTGTGGAGCATGCCGTAGAAGTTGGCAACGGCTGCGGCGTCAGGGCCGTTGCCGACTTTATCGCGATACAGCGCGGCGTCGGCGGGGCGAGCAGTGTAAGGAGAATGTGGGGCGTTGGTGGTGAGAGTGACAAAGAACGGTTGGCCGGAGTCTTTACGGGACTCGATCCAGCGCGCGGCTTGGGCGAAAAAAAGATCGGTGCAGTAGCCGTTAGTTTTTTCAAAGGTGCCGTTGTGGAGGAGGGTGGGGTTGAAATAGGTATTGCCGGGGGCGTCACCGCAGGAACCGGGATAACTTTGGCCGATGCCGCCGCCACCGTGGATGTAGCTCTCATCGTAGCCGCGTGCGACTGGTTGATAGGCGGGCTCGTCACCGAGGTGCCACTTGCCAAAAATGCCGGTGGTGTAGCCGGCTTTTTTCAGGACTTGGGCGAGGGTAGTGGCCTCGAGGGTGAGGCGTTCACGCTCTAAGATGGTGTGGGTGATGCCGTTTTTAAATTCGTGGCGGCCGGTGTAGAGTGCGCTGCGCGTGGGGGCGCAGGTGGGGCTGACGTGAAAATCGTTGAAGCGCACACTCTGGGCGCGAAGCGCGTCGAGGTGCGGGGTTTTTAGGATCGGATTGCCGTGGGCGGAAAGGTCGCCGTAGCCCTGATCATCGGTGAGAATAAAGAGGATATTGGGCCGCGTTGCGGTGGTGGCGGGTGTGGCGGCAAACAGAGCCTGACCGGCCAAAAAAAGCAGCGCACAGGCGCGTGGAAGCAAGACGATGAAACGAAGGGGCGACATAAATGGGCGAATGACTTGGCCGTGCGGAGCGGAAGGGGCATTTTTAGTTGAGTCCGAGAAGGACCGGGCGTCGAACTTGTTTGTCGAGAAACTTGAAAGTTTTCGCCGTTGAAGCGCGCGCGGCGGGCGCTTTGCTAGGCCTCATGGTTAAACCTCTCGTCGGAATCATCATGGGTAGCACGTCGGATTGGGAGACGATGCAGCACGCCGCCGCTCAACTCGAATCGCTTGGCGTGCCGTACGAGAAACGCGTCGTGTCGGCGCACCGAACACCAAAATTAATGGTGAACTACGCAGAGAACGCCGAAAAGCGCGGCCTCAAAATCATCATCGCCGGCGCAGGTGGCGCCGCGCATTTGCCCGGTATGACGGCCTCACTCACGACCTTGCCCGTGCTCGGTGTCCCGGTAGAGTCACATGCGCTTAAGGGCATGGATTCGCTGCTATCGATTGTGCAGATGCCCGCTGGTGTGCCGGTGGCGACGTTTGCGATCGGTAAAGCGGGTGCGATCAACGCCGCCCTGTTTGCCGCTTCGCTGCTCGCGCAAAGTGATGCCGCGACACGGAAGGCATGGAAGAAATTTCGCACGACACAGACCTCGAAGGTGTTGTGCGCCAAGCTGCCATGATCGCGCCTGGAAAAACCATCGGCGTACTCGGTGGCGGCCAACTCGGTCGGATGCTAGCGCAAGCCGCGCAGACGCTCGGTTATCGCGTGCACGTTTACGAGCCGCAGATTCATTGTCCCGCGGGTGCGGTGGCAAACCACGAAGTCAACGCCAGCTACCAGGACGCGGATGCGTTGCTGGATTTTGCACGCGGCGTGGACGTGGTGACGTATGAATTTGAAAATATACCGGCGGCGGCGCTGGCGGTGATCGCGCCGCTGGTGCCTTTGCACCCAAGCGCCGAGGTGTTGCACACGACGCAAAATCGCCAGCGCGAGAAAGCTTGGCTCAAGGCGAACGGTTTCCCGCACGTCGCCTACGCTGAGGCGCTCGACGGAGATATTGCGCCGGCTGTTGCGCAGGTAGGTTTGCCGTGCGTCGTGAAAACGGCAGACTTCGGCTACGACGGTAAAGGTCAGATGAAACTTTCGACACCGGTTGACCTGGAACAAGCGGTGGCAATTTTCCGCGGTCGGCGCTGCGTCGTCGAAGCGTGGTGTGAATTTTCCTGCGAACTTTCCGTGATCGTCGCGCGCAGTACAACGGGTGAGACGCGAGCGTTTCCGGTTTCCGAAAATATCCATACGTATCACATTTTAGATTTTTCAATCGTACCTGCGCGCGTGTCGACGGTGGTCGCGCAAGCGGCCGAAATGTTGGCGGCGCGGATCGCAGAAAAAATTAACGTCGTTGGCCTGCTCGCCGTTGAAATGTTTCTCACTACCACCGGCGAACTCGTGGTGAACGAACTCGCTCCGCGCCCACACAACAGCGGTCATTGGTCGATCGATGGCGGCGAGACCAGCCAGTTTGAGCAACACGTGCGCGCCGTGTGCGGGTTGCCTTTGGGCGCTGCGGCCGTACGCGAGCCAACCGTGATGGTAAACATTTTGGGCGACGCCTGGAAATGGGCCGACGGTAAAGTCGTTGGCGCACCTCGCTGGCCGGCAATCCTCGCGGCACCACGCGCGAAGTTGCACCTTTACGGCAAAGCCGAGCCTCGGCCTGGCCGCAAGATGGGTCATTTCACGGTCCGCGCAGCGGATATCGCCACGGCGTTGGCTCAAGCGCAGGCGTTGAAGGCGCAGCTTTAACGCGCTTCGTTTTAGACGGAGACGGAGTTTTGCGTTGCGACCGGTCGGATGCGTGTGCGCCCATGCTGGCGCCCCGCTTAATTTTTTTATTTTCCCGCAAACTTGCTTTCATGAACTTGAACTTATTCCGCTTCGCTCGTGTATTGAGTGTGATTTTGTTTTTTGGGATTAGCCTGAATGGGCCAGCGCAGGCGGCGGCGACGCGGGCGCCGAATATCGTTTTCTTTCTGATCGATGACTGGGGTTGGACGGATGGTGCAGGCTTTGGCAGCGCGCTTTATGAGACGCCGCACATCGACCGACTCGCGGCGCAAGGCATGAAATTTACTCAAGCTTACGCGGCCTGCACGGTGTGTTCGCCGACGCGGGCGGCGTTGCTCACGGGAAAATATCCCGCGCGTTTGCACATCACAGATTGGATCGCGGGCCACAACCGGCCGTATGCGAAACTCAAAATCCCGGATTGGACACTGCAGCTTCCGCTTGAGGAGAAAACGATCGCGGAAGAGTTGAAGTCGCGCGGCTATGCGACGGGGATTTTCGGGAAATGGCATCTGGGCGGTCCGAAGTTTTATCCGGAATACCAGGGTTTCGACGTCAATGTAGGTGGTTGTGATCGCGGCCAGCCCGGTGCGTATTTCCCGCCCTATGGCGTCGTTAATATTAAAAATGAGCGACCCGGTGAATTTCTCACCGATCGGCTGACGCGCGACGCGTGCGCGTTTATGGAAGCGAATCGCGACCGGCCTTTTTTCGTCTATTTGCCGCACTACGCCGTGCACACGCCGCTCGCGGGGAAAGCGGCGGTCATCGAGAAATATAAACAAAAAATCGCCGCCGGAAAATTTATCCACACCAACGCCGTGTACGCCGCCCTCGTGGAAAGTATCGACGACAGCGTGGGCGAAGTGATGCGAAAACTCGCCGAGCTGAAACTTGATGAAAACACCATCATCGTGCTCACGGGTGATAATGGCGGTTTGAGTGGCACCGTGGGCGCGCAAGGTTGGCGGCCCGGTCCGACGCGCAACGATCCGCTGCGCCTCGGCAAAGGCTCGGCTTACGAAGGCGGCGTGCGCGTGCCGCTGGTGGTGAAATGGCCGGGTGTGGTTAAGTCGGGCGCGGTGCACGCGGCGCCGGTGACGAGCGTAGATTATTTCCCGACGTTGCTCGAGATGGCGACGGGCGCACCGGCGGCCGGTGTGGATGGCGAGTCGATTGTGCCGCTGTTAAAAGGAGCGGAAAAATTAAAACGCGCGGCGATTTTTTGGCATTACCCGCATTATCATCCGGGCGGTGCGACGCCTTACAGCGCGGTGCGTGCGGGCGATTGGAAGCTCATTCACTATTTCGAGGACGACCGCGTGGAGCTCTATGATTTGAAAAACGATCTCGGGGAAAAAAACGATCTCACGTTGGCTGAGCCGCAGCGCGTCGCCGCGTTGCGGGCTCAACTGGATGCGTGGCGAAAAAATGTCGGTGCGCAATGGCCCACGCTTAATCCCGCGTACGACGAGGCGAAAAAATGGGAAGGTGATGCTCCTACGCCGGCCGCAAAAAAGAAGTAAACGCGCTCAAGAACTTCGGGTGCGAAGCGCGGCGACGTCGGCGGGCGTGTCGAGATCTTGGGCGAGCGCGGGTAAATCCACAGCGGTGACGTGCTCAGGGTCACCGTTGAGCAGATCCCGCGCGCCGGCTTCACCCGTGAGCACAGTGAGGGCGGCGAAATGTTCGCGCAGCAATAATGCCGGTGCGCCGTGGCGTCCGGCGTAACGCGAGGCGACGATGCTGCGGCCCGTGGCGCGTTGGGCGGTGAGGAGTTGGGCGATCACCGCGGCGTCTAAGGCAGGTTGATCGCAAAGTGCGATGAGCGTGGCGTCGAGGGTGCGAGAAAATTGGCCGAGCGTCGTGATGCCGGTGCGGATGGACGCGGCCATGCCCTCGGGCCAAGCGGAGTTTTCGACGGCGAGCACGGGCAGGCGGGCGAGCGTGGGGCGGATTTTTTCGGCGTGGGCGCCAAGGACGACGACGACGGGCCACGCGCCGGCGGTGAGCGCGGCTTGGGCGGCGCGGACGACGAGAGGTTGGCCGTCGAGGAGGAGAAGTTGTTTCGGTGAGCCGAGGCGCGTGGAGGCTCCGGCAGCGAGGATGATGGCGCCGAAGCGCAGGGCCGTGGGCGCGGGGTCAGTCATGGATCGGGCGGGTGCGGTCGCGCAGGGGGCGGGCGTCCCGACCGGAGCGTTGGGCGCGGATCTCAGCGAGGATACTCAAGGCGACGTCGGCGGGAGCATCGGCGCCAAGGTCGAGCCCGATAGGAGCGTGAAAGCGGGTGCGTCGCGCCGGCGTGGGCGCAAATCCGTCGCGGGCGAGATCGGCGAGGATGCGGGCGGCGCGTTTTTTCGGACCGAGGAGTCCGATGTAGGGGAAATCGTAGGACAATAAATCGCGGAGGATCGGCACGTCGTGGACGTAGTGGTGCGTCATCACGACCGCGCACGCGTCGGGTTCGGGAGTGACGCGGGCGACGAGTTCATGGGCTGGAGCCACGATGAGACGGTCGGCAGTGGGAAAACGGGCGGCAGTGGCAAAGGTGGCGCGGGGATCGGCGATCGTGACATGCCATGATAAAGTATGCGCGAGTTGGGCGAGAGGTTGGGCGTCGTCGCCGGCGCCGAAGATGATCAACGACGGTGCGGGAGTGATGGTTTCAGAAAAAACGGCAGAAGTCGGCGAAGACGGAGATGCGAGCGCTTGCTGAGACGATAGCTCGGTGGGGGCGAGTTGAGTGCCGAGGGGTTGGCGGGGATCGGTGCTGCGCCAGGTGACGGCGAGCGGGGTGGGGCGGCGTGCGGCGAGTCGGGCGGCGAGCGTGTGAACCCACGCGGGCGCGGGCGAAGGGATGGGTTCGAGGAGGACGTGAACGATGCCGTGGCAACCGAGGCCGACGCCCCAGACGAGGTCGTTTTCGGAGGAGGTGTCGTAGGTGACGAGTTCAGCTTGGCCGGTGGCGGCTACTATGCGGGCGCGTAGGAGGACGTCTTCTTCGAGGCAACCGCCGCTGATGGAGCCTAGGCGTTGGCCGTTGGCGGTGACAATAAGTCGCGCGCCGGGGCGGCGGTAGGATGAGCCCGCCACGGCGACGAGAGTGGCGAGCACGGCGGGTCCTCGCTGGTGGTCCGTAAGGTGGGTGATAAGGGCAGCCAGCTCGGTCATGGGGAGGTGGCGCGCATGCGGTTGCGGAAGAGATCGAATACTATTATTCCGTCTTGGAGGGTTTGACGGTGGGGGTGCCGATTTTCACCCGGCCTTCAGGAGTGTTCATGCTGCGGGCTAGAAAATCTTCGACACGGCGAAAGTATTCTAGCCGGTTTTCGATTTTGCGGAAACCGTGGCCTTCGTTTTCACCGACCATGATTTCGTAAGTTTTGCCATACTGTTTTAAGCGGCTTTCGAGCGTGAGCCACTGGTCGAAACGGACGCGCGGATCATTTTTGCCGTAGGCGCAGAAAAGAGGGACTTGGATATTGGGGATGTGCTCGACCGGGTTGGTCGCGCGGATGATGGCGATGTCCTTTACCGGGTCGAGGTTGCGGATAGCATTGCCCTCGCGAATGACTCGCGGACCAGCGAAGGTGCGGGAGCCTTGGCGGCCTTCGATATCGGAGACGCCAACGTAGTTTACACCGCAGCAGTAAAGTTCTGGGGTGAGGGTGAGGCCCGCAAGGACGGCGTAACCGCCATAGCTGGCGCCGTAGATACCGATGCGGGCGGGGTTGGCGAAGCCTTGTTCGATGCACCATTTGACGCCATCGGTGAGGTCGTCCTGCATCTGGCGGCCGTAGCCTTTGTACCCGCCGAGTTGGAATTTGAGACCATAACCCCCGCTGCCACGGTAGTTTACTTGGAGGACGGCGTAGCCGCGATTGGCGAAAAATTGCACGTCTGGGTTGTAACCCCAAGAGTCGCGTGGCCCATAGGGGCCACCGTGGGGGATGACGAGCATGGGCATGTTTTTGGCTTCTCGACCGGCGGGTATTGTGAGATATCCGGGAATTTCCCAGCCATCACGCGCAGGGAAGCGAATGGGGCGCATCTCGCTCATTTGAGCGGGGTTAACTGCTTTGCGGACGCGACCGATTTCGGTGAGCTCTTGTTTGGTCTTATCGTAGAGGTAGTAAGTGCCGGGGTCGCGGTCACTAGTGGCACGCACGACCATCAGATTGCCCTCGCTGGTGGCGCTATCGATAGAGTTTTGGGTGTCGGGCAGCGCGCGGTTCAGGTCGGCAGAGAGGCGAGCTAGATTAGGGTCAAACCAATGGATTTCTGATTTTTCATCCTCATATGCGACACCTCCCAGTTCACCGCTGGAGTTGAAGATGAGGCCATCCACGGCGGCGCGGGAGGAGAGCCCTCCCCGGCGATAGTTTGCGAGTCGGTTGCCGATTTCGACACGGGGGTGGGTGAAAAGTACAGGACCCCATTTGCCGGTTTCGGGGTCGAGAGTGAGCAGCGCGGATTTATCGTGCTCCATGAAGCTTTTGACGTAGAGCGTGCGGTTATCTTTGGCGAAAACGCTGGGGCGCCAATGCGGCTCGATGGGGGCCGCTTCCTCAAAAAAAAGAGATGTTTCTTTGGAAAACTCACCTAGGGTTCGCCATGCGCTTTTGGCATCGGAGCGATATTTGACGCTGATGGGTTCCTCGAAGTCGGTGCAGATGGCGACACGCACCACCCCGTTGCTGTCGGCGATCCAAGTGCGGGCGTTGATGTAGTTGCGCTCTTCGACGGTTTCCTTGCCGGTTCGGATGTTAACTTTAATGAGATCGCCAAGAAAGGAGCTGCCGCGGATACGGTTCATCAATATGTGATCAGGATCTTTGGGAAGGGTGCTGACCAGGCTCTTGGGAAGATCGAGTTCGCTGCTAGGAGGGGCAGCTTGTCCGGCGCCGTCGGCATCCGCCTCGATGCGTTGCAATTTATTAATGATAATGAGGTTACTCCCATCGGGGTTACAGGCGAACATGCCATATTCCTCACGACCGGCCCATTGTTGGGCGAAAAGTATGCGATCTTTCTTAACCCACTGGTAAGCGGTCACACTTTCCTCTTTCATATCGGTGAGCCAACGCAATTTATTGGTCTCTCGGTCAAGAATTGCGAGATTGATGCGCTGATTTTTAGGGGCGAGCCAAGTAAGATAGCGTCCTGTGGGTGAGATGGATACCGAGGTCATATCGACTTCGGAAAACAGGGTCTCAATGGGTATCTGTGGGGGCGGAGCGGCGTGGATGGAAAACAGCGTGCAGCAGGCGACTAGTAGTTTTAAAAAGCAAATTGGCCTCATAAGTGAATTTTTTTTTGGTCTTAATAATGCCGTTATCGCCTGTATGAGTCAACCCCTTCGGTTTTATGAGGTGAGGTTACGATTATGAAAATTCGCGTTGATTTCCATTTCCCTGCGACTCATGCTCATTGGGTTAAATTATCGGAACCTAGTAACTACCCTGGGTCCGCACCTGCTACATCCTAAACCAAAAACCATGAAACAAACGCTGACCACGGCCGCTAACGCCGCATTGCGTCTCACGACTGCTTCACTTTTCGGTGCCGGCCTTCTGGTCGCGCAGACGACTGTGAAGCCCGCTGCTGAGACTGAAACCACCGACTCCTCCGCTAAGACAATCAAACTCGAGAAATTCGAGGTTACCGGTTCTAACATCAAGCGCGTCGACATTGAAGGGCCTTCCCCAATCAAGGTCATCAGTCGCCAAGAAATTGATGCTACTGGTCGCACTAACCTGACGGACTTGCTCCGTGACCTGCCAGAATCTGGCGCGGTCGGCATTAACGAAGGTGGCACCACGGCTTCCGTCCGTGGTTCGACCGCTCTCGACCTACGTGGTCTCGGAGCTAACAATACCTTGATCATCGTCAACGGCCGTCGCGTTGCCCCCACGGGTAACAATTCTGGCGGCACGGTCTTTGTTGACCTTAATCGCTTCCCGTTGGCCATGGTCGAGCGCATCGAAGTGCTCAAAGATGGTGCTTCTGCTATTTACGGCGCGGACGCGACTTCCGGTGTTGTGAACATCATTCTGCGCAAAGATTACACCGGCGCTGAAGTCGGGGTTAGCTATGGTAACTCTCTTAACACCGATGTCGCGGAAAAGAACTACTCCTTTTTTGGTGGCGCTTCTAGCGGTAAGGCTAGTGCCACCGTTGGCATTACCAAATTTGAGCGCGGCGCTTTGAAGGCCTCTAACACCGACTTTGCTAATAACGCTGACCTGACCACCAAGTTCGCCGCCCTCGGTGGCAACTACGTAGCCGATGCCGCAGCGGGTTATTTCGATCTTCGATCCGGCACCGGTCCTCAGGCTCGTATCGGCCTGACCGGCGCCGCCGCTGGTCAGATCAATGGCGTTAACGGTGTTAATATCCCCGGCTTGGCCGCGGGCGCTGCCATCACCCGCTTGCCTGGTACGGGCGGCGCCGTAGCCGGTACGCTCTCCTCGGCTACTCCCAGTTTCACCAGCCCTTCGCGCTCCTCCACCGGTGGCACTTATAACGCCGCTGCTGCTGGCACGTATGAAGTGCAACGTCTCTCGCCTGGTGGTAATCCTTCCAATCTTTATAACTTCCAGGAATTCGTTTGGCTGACCCCAGAGGTTCAGCGCACCGGTATCAATACCACCTTCCGCTACGACCTGACGGCCAACACCAACTTCTACCTGGAAACTGCTTTTCAGCAGAATAAATCGCACATCGAGTTGGCTCCTTCGCCTATTTCGACCGCTGGCGATAATAACATCATTGTCCCGAAGACCAATTACTGGAACCCCTTCGGTGTCGACGTCTCGTTCAACTTTCGCCCAGTCGATATCGGACCACGCAAGGCTGATATCACCAATGACTCTTATCGTCTCTTGGCTGGTATCAAAGGCACGATCCAATCGCGCTGGAACTGGGATACCTATTATTCCTATGATAACGACAAGGTCGTTGACCAAACCACCAATGCTATCTCGGAGAGCCGCCTGCGTGCCTCCCTTGCTAAGAGCACCCCTGAAGCTTTGAACATCTTCGGTGGAGCTTCCTATGCTAATCCTCAATCGGTTCTCGATGCCATTCGCGTCACCACGCAAAAGGGCGGTTACTCCACCCTCGATCTCTGGCATGGTCAAATTTCGGGTGACCTATTTGAATTGCCTACCGGAACTCTCGGCGGCGCGTTCCTGTTGGAAGCACGTAAGGAAAAATTTGGTGAAGCGAACGACTCGATCTCCACAAAGTTGGATGATATTATCGGTCAAGTGAAACTAGCCGATTCTACCGATGCTCGTCGCACGGTGCAATCGGCCGCTATGGAGCTCAATGCTCCCCTGGTTAAGCCTGGTTTCCTGCCTTTTGTTAATAGCCTAGCTCTAACCCTCGCTGGCCGCTTCGAGAAATTTAGCGAAGGCTATGATTCTGGTGTGAAACCCTACTACGGTATTAAATACCAGCCTTTCAAATCCCTGGTTCTGCGCGCTACTTACAACGAAGCCTTCCGCGCTCCTACCTTGCCACAACTTTTCGGTGGTATTCGTGAGTCTCTCCCAAGCGGATTGCCTGACCTTCGTCGTCCTCAGGCCCTCACGGGAGACCCCTTCGATGGTTCTTCTACTCAACGCCTTGTGCGCGCTGGTGGTAACCCGAACCTCACCCCAGAAAAAGCTAAGGGTATGCAATACGGCTTTGTTTATGAAGTGCCGTGGAAGAAGCTCCAAGGGCTCTCCTTTGGCAGCTCTTTCTTCCGTATCGAACAAGAGAATGTTATCACCACCACCGGAACAAGCTTCATTCGCCAGAACGAAGTCGGTGGTGGCACGGCCGGCCTGATCACTCGTGATCCTGGCACGGAGACCTATACCAACAAAACAACTGCTGCCATCAACGTCTTGAGCGGCCCCAATGCCGCGACTACAGCGGTTGCTCCCGGTCAAACCGTTACGGTTCCCGGTCGTATCATCTCCATCTTGGATGGCGTGCTCAATCTCGCCTACCAAAAGATCGAAGGCTACGACATCGAGGTTAATTATCGTAAGCGCACGACCAACTTTGGTCAGTTCTCCTTGCGGAGCAGCGGCTCTTATAACAAGTTCTATGGCTTCACCCGTACGACCGATCCCATCAATGTGGCGGGTCGCGCTGGCTACCCACGCGTTCGAATCCAAAGCAGCATTCTTTGGACCCGTAAAGAGCACAGCGCTGGTATTACCAACAACTTCGTCGGTCCCTATGGTGACTACGTGCGTGATGGCTACGAGGTGGATTCCTATTACACCTTCAATGCATTCTACGGTTGGGATATCCCCACCGGCATGATTCCATTCGTGCAGAACACTCGTATGACCGTGGGTGTCGATAACGCCCTCGATAAAGCGCCTAACCTTTATTATAGCTCAGTGGGCTACGACCAGAGTTACGTGTCTCGCCCTGCGGGTCGCTTCTTCTACGTGTCTTTGCGTAAGACCTTCTGATTTTTAGTCAGTTAGACTCTTGCCTTTAGACTAGGCGGCCGGATTTTCCGGCCGCCTTTTTTTGCGAAATCCTCAATCGATATTTTTGCATATTATTAGCATTAAATTGTAACCTGAATGTTAAAATAGCGTTGCCCATAACTTGTTTAGCCTGTTGGATATACTCAAATTAAACTGACACTACTTTCCGTCAGCTAGTTTTTTCACCACCACAAACCTAGCATATAAATGAATAATAAACGATTCGATAGCTTGCGTGCGCCGCTCAGCGCTCTGATTGCATCCGCGAGTCTCACGGCCTCTGTCGCTACTGCGGCGCTGACTGTGGCACTTCTCGCCTTTGGTTCTTCGATGGGTTACGCTCAAAGTAACACTGAAGGCTACATCTTCGGCGCGGGCGCTCCTGCCGGTTCCACGGTTTCGGCGGTCAGTCTCACGACGGGCCAAAAGCGCGACGCACTAGTTGATACCTCGGGTAACTACCGCATCTCTTCCCTGCCGGTCGGTGATTACAAAGTCACCCTCAAGGCCAAGGGTCAGCCCGACCAAGTCGTGGACAACGTCAGCGTTAATCTCGGTACCGGTTCTTCGGTTCGCTTCGGCTCCAAGTCCGATGTGATCTCGCTTGAGAAATTCAGCGTCAGCGCGGGCTCGGTTTCCCCAATCGACGTCTCCTCGGTTGAATCCGTCACGGTGTTCAACCAGCAGGTCATCAAGCAACTCCCGGTGGCTCGCAACACCACGGCGGTCGCGCTTCTCGCGCCTGGAACCACTCAAGGTGTCTCCGCCTTCGGTAATCTCGCCTCTTTCGGCGGTTCCTCCGTCGGTGAAAACGCTTACTATGTTAACGGCTTCAATCTCACCAACGCCCGCAACGGTCTCGGTGGCGCTAGCGTGCCCTTCGAATTTTACGACCAGTTCCAAGTTAAGACCGGTGGCTATGGTGCCGAGTTCGGTCGTTCGACCGGCGGCGTGATCAACACCACCACCAAACGCGGTGGTAACACCTTCAAGGCCGGCGCGAATATTTACTACGAACCCGAGCAGCTCGTTTCCCGCTCACCCAGCGTCAACCAGCCCAACGGCTCCCCTTACATCAACCGCACGCGTAGCGACTCCAGTTCGCTCAACGCTAATGTTTACGCCAGCGGCGCGCTCATCAAAAACAAGCTGTTCTTCTACGGTCTCTATAACGCCCGTGATAACAAGTCCGAAGGTGCTGGCGTATCGACTTACAGTCGATCCCGCAGCAAGGATCCGTTTTACGGCGCCAAGCTCGACTGGAACGTGAGCGATAACCACAGCTTCGAACTCACCGCTATCTCGGACAAACGTAAGACCGAAACCGAGACCCTTGGTTACACTTACGCCACGGGTGCTATCGGCGCCTCCAATGGTATCTCCGAAGCCAAGCGCGGCGGTAAAGATTACATCTTCCGCTATTCGGGGAAACTCACGGAAGACTTCAATCTCTCCGCCCTCTACGGCAAGAGCACGGCTAACTTCACGGATGCTGGCGCCGGTGACAGCATTCCTTACGTTCTCGATGCCCGTTCTGGCACCGCGATTCTTATCAGCAAGGCGACCACCGCTCAGCCCACCACGCTCCAAGACTCGCGCAAAGCGATGCGCATTGATGGTGACTACAGCTTCAAATTTGCCGGTGCTCACCAGCTCCGCTTCGGTCTCGATCGCGAAGACAATACCTCCAACACCCTCCAGGCCTATTCCGGTGGCGTCTACTGGCGCTATGTCGTCACGGCCCCAGGCAAAACCCTCGCCAACGGCGGCATCGTCCCTGCAGGAGTGACCGAATACGCCCGCAAGCGTATCTACGCCAACGGCGGCGCCTTCCAAACTCTCACCAACGCCTACTACGCCGAAGATAACTGGAAGCTCCTCGATGACCAATTGCTCCTCAGCCTCGGCCTCCGCAACGAAGGCTTCGATAATCGCAATTCGGAAGGCGCGACCTTCGTAAAGATCAACAATCAGCTCGCTCCTCGCTTGGGCGCTTCCTTTGACGTGGAGAAGAACGGTAAATCCAAGATCTTCGCCAACTACGGTCGCTATTACCTACCCATCGCCACCAACACCAACATCCGCCTCGCCGGTGGCGAAACCTACTACGAAGAATATTATGCCCTAACCGGCGTTAAAGCCGACGCCACGCCGAATATCGGCGCCCAAATTGGTGGCCGCAATGTGTTCGCCACCGGTGAAATCCACAATCCTCTCGAGATCGTCGACCGCAACATCAAGCCCATGTATCAAGATGAATACATCCTCGGCTACCAGAAGCAGGTTAATAAGGATTGGACCGTCGGCATCCGCGGTACCTATCGCAACGTCGGTCGCTTCATCGAAGACGAAGCCATCGACGAGACGCTCAACGCCTACGCCGCCAAGAATAACATCAAGGGCTTCGCTGCCGGTGGTAACGACTATTACGTCCTCACTAACCCTGGTCAGCCCATGACCACCTATGTGGACTTCGGTGATGGCAAAGGCCTTCGTGCTGTCAGCTTCACTCCCGCGGAACTCAAATTCCCCAAGGCCAAACGCGAATATGTCGGAGCCGAAGTCTTTTTTGAAAAAGCCTACAACGGCAAGTGGATGCTCCAGGGCTCCTACACCCACTCCTACAGCTGGGGTAACGACGAAGGCTCCGTGCTCTCCGACAACGGCCAGACCGATGCCGGCCTCACCGTCCTCTTCGACCATCCCGGCCTGATGGATCACAGTAACGGCTACCTCGCCAACGACCGCCGTCACAAGTTTAAGCTCTTCGGTGCTTATAACCTCACCAAGGAATTCCAACTCGGCGGCAACTTCCGCCTCGAGTCCGGCACGCCTAAGAACGCCCTTGGTTTCCACCCCACGGATCCATTCGCTGCCCAATACGGCGCCGCTTCCTTCTTCTCCAACAGCAAAGCCACCCCGCGTGGCTCCGCGGGTCGCACGCCCTGGAACAACCAGATCGATTTGACCTTGAAATATCGTCCCCGTTGGGCCGCCGACAAACTCGGCTTCGGTTTGGATGTGTTCAACGTCCTCAACCTGCACACGGCCACCGAATATAATAATGTCGCCGAGACCGGCCTGAACGTCTCCAGCCCCACTTACAACCTGCCTACGTCCTTCCAGACCTCGCGCTACGTTCGTATCAGCGTTTCCTACGATTACTAAGCAACGGCGCGCGAGCGCCTCGCTTTAATCAACTTTACAAGGCGGCCGGATCATCCGGCCGCCTTTTTTGTGCCCACCCGCTTCAATTTCCCCGCCTTGTCATGAGTGCCGCGTGACGCCTTGCTTTTTAATCTCAGATGCACGTCACGGTTGAACGCTTCTTTATTTCCCCGGGCCACAATTTTTTCGGCCGGCGCAGTCTGCCAGCTGGTACGCATCCCACCGCCGAACCCGCGACGATCCGCTGCCGCGCCGGCTGGGGCATAGAGGGAGATCGCTTCTACGGCTACCGGCCGGATTACAACGGGCAAATCACGTTTTTCTCGGCTGAAACGCTCGGAGTGTTGCGTGCGCATTTCACGTTGCCGACGCTTTCGGAGGGCGTGTTGCGACGTAACGTGCTTCTTGGCGGCATCGACCTAGCCACGCTTATCGGCCGCACCTTTACGCTAGGCGGCATAAGTTTTGCGGGCACAGGCGAGGCGCGGCCCTGCCACTGGATGAATCACGCCGTCGCCCCGGGCGCCGAGGAATGGTTAAAGGGCAGGGGAGGGCTGCGCGCGCGGATCCTCACCGATGGTGAACTCTCACTCGGCGCGACGGAGCTGACCTTAGCCGAGAAAATTCCTCAGCCAGATCACCCCGCTCGTTTCATCCGCGAACGCACCGTCGAGCTGCGCTTCGAAGGCGGCGTCTAGTGCGCGTTTAAATTCCGGGCCGGGCTTTTGGCCGAGTGCCATCAAATGCCGTCCGAGCATGAGCGGTTGCGGCGCGAGTTGCGCCAGTTGCAGGCGCTGCGCGTGCGCGGTGAGCGCGGTGATGCGTGCGATCGTCTCGGGCGACTCTAATGGCGGACGGCCGCGACTATCGGCGAGCATGATGCACGCCAGCTCATCGATGGTGGCCGGTTGTAGGCGTCGCGCGAGGCGCCGCATGGCGTTGTCGGAAAGTGGCGCGCTGTTGCGATCGTGCGCGTGGTGATTTTCCACTAGCGCGCGTACCGGCGCATCGAAGCGCAAGGGCGCTCCAATCCGCCGTAAAAATTGCTCCGCGAGCGGTCCGCCTGCCGCCGCGTGTCCTGGACTCAGCCAGCGCAACACCCCGTCTTTTTCAGCGCGTACCGTGGTCTTTACCTTCCCGAAATCATGGGCTAAAACCGCCCACATCAGTATAGAATTTCGTTCTGCCCCGCGGGCGCGCTCGTTCTCCATCAGCGCTTCTAGGCAAAGTTGCGTGTGGGTAAACACATCTCCTTCCGGATGCCACGCCGGCTCTTGCAGCGTGCCGCGCAACGCCGCGATTTCCGGAAAATGCACCAGCCACCCCGTCGCCTCAAGCACTTCGAGCCCGCGCGCCGGCCTGACCGCTTGGTTCGCCCATTTCTCCCACTCGCCCCAGACACGCTCTACTGGCAATTCCCGAAACGTGTCCACGATCTGCCGGCTCAACGCCGCCGTCTCTGGCGCGAGCGTGAAGTCAAAACGCGCGGCAAACTGCATGGCGCGCAATACCCGCAGCGGATCCTCCCCAAACGCAGCGCTAGTGTGTCGCAACACCCGCGCCTGTAAGTCCGCCGCGCCACCGTGTGGATCCATTAACGTGTCCGTAAACGGATCATATGCGATCGCATTGACGGTGAAATCCCTCCGTGCCGCCGCATCTGCGTCGCTTAATTCTGGGTCCGGTTCCACTGCGAATCCCCGATGCCCCGCACCCGTCTTCGATTCCCGTCGCGGTAAACTGAAATCATATTCGGCGCCGCTGGTTTTGCCGCGCACTTTGATCACGCCGAAACTGCGCCCCACCACATCTGTTGGCCCGAAAGGCGCCAGCGCGCGATGCAACGTCTCGAAATCCACTTGGCCAACCTCGATGTCGAAATCTTTTGGCGCGAGCCCCAGCAACCCATCGCGCACGCCACCCCCAACCAAGCGCGGTCGACCAACGTGGCGCACCGCATCGAGCATCGCCCTGAGCTCCTCGGGAATCTGTGGCGCAAACCGCATCATTTTTTTTTCGACTCGACCCCGCGTGCCGCCGCGATCACGCAACCCCAGCCGATCAAAAACGAGATACCGCCCAACGGCGCCGTTGAAGCCCCGAGCCAACTCGGCGCCTTCAACGCTAAACAGTAGAGCGACCCCGAAAAAAGAAACACCCCGGTCAACCACCACCGCACTGCCCAACCGATTCGCCGCGCCGCCGCGCTCGCACCCGTGCTGACCTCCAACCAAATCGCTGCGGCGAGAATAGCCACCGCATGCAGCAAGTGATAATGCACGGCGGTTTCCCAGCGATCCCGCGTGCCGAGCTCAGTGAGTTGCGCGCGCAACGCATGCGCGCCGAAAGCACCGAGCGCGACCCCGCTCAGCCCCAAAATGCCAGCGATCAACAGCGCGCGGGAAGGTTTCATGGCCGCCACGCTCTCAGAAATGCGCCGAGAAACAAGTTCACGCTGCGTCTCAGAACGGGTTAAATGAAAAGGTGAATAAGGCATGAAAAGAGCGTGAAATGAGGCATTGACACGGTCTTTGCGAAACCTAGTTATTAACCCCTTTTCCCATGAAAACGTTTCTCGCCAAGAAGGAGACTGTGCAGCCCAAGTGGCATCTGATCGATGCCGAAGGCGTGCCGCTCGGTCGCCTCGCTGTCAAAGCTGCCAACATCATCCGTGGCCGCCACAAAGCCTCCTACACCCCGAGCGTCGACAACGGCGATTTCGTTGTGGTCATTAATGCCGAGAAGGTTGTCCTCACCGGCAAAAAGGAGAGTCAGAACGAGTACATGTTTTTCTCCGGCTTCGTTGGTGGCGAAAGCTACCGCAGCCTCAAGCTGATGCGCGAGCGTCATCCCGAGTTTATCATCGAACACGCGGTCAAGGGCATGCTCCCGAAGAACCGCATCGCAGCCAAGATGTTGACGAAACTCCGTGTTTTCGCCGGCTCGAAGCACACGCATGAGATGAACAACCCCGCTAAAATTTCCGTCTGATTACGCCCATGAGCACACCCGCGAACGTTTTCACCGCCACCGGCCGCCGCAAGACCTCTACCGCCCGCATCCGTATTACGGAAGGCAAGGGTAAGCTGACCGTTAACGGCCGCAGCTTTGAGAACTATTTTGTGCCAGAGAGCTTTGCCAAACAAGCGGCGATGCCCCTCATCACGGTCACCTTGAGCGACAAATTTGACGTCAGCGCCAATGTTTCCGGCGGCGGTCTCGCCGGCCAAGCTGGTGCTGTCGCCCACGGCATCGCCCGTGCGCTCCAAAAGTTTAACGCTGAACTTCGTCCCGCCCTAAAGAAGGCCGGCCACATGAAGCGCGATCCCCGCGCCAAGGAACGTAAGAAAGCCGGTCAACCCGGCGCTCGTAAGCGCTTCCAGTTCTCGAAACGTTAATCCGGTTTTACCGCGATTTTATTCGCGGTATATACGGCTTATTTGGGCCGACGTCGCTCGTGAAGCGCGTCGGCTTTTTCGTCACCTATTTCCCGGTTTTTCCGGCACGAGGGAACTTGGCAAGCCGCTTGCTTACTTACCCCCGTGCCCGGTTCTTTCGGGCTGTTACGCTACACCATAACCACCAAACTAAAGTATGAATAAACTATCCTTCGCACTCCTCAGTGCTCTCACCTTGGGCTCGCTCTCTCTGAGCGCTCAGACCGCTCCTGCGCCGGCGCCGGCCGCTCCTAGCGTCGCAGTGACGGTTACTCCGTCGTTCGCGTCGCAGTACATGTTCCGTGGGCAACGCCTCGGCGGGGCCTCCTTCCAGCCCACCGTTGAGCTGGGTTACGGCAATCTGACTGCTGGTGTCTGGGCTAACGCTCCGATCAAGAACAAGGTCGTGGGTCAATCGGATCCTGAATTCGATTTTTACGCCTCCTATACCTCCGTCGCTTCGGATTCGTTGAGCTTCGTGCCCGGTGTCACTTTCTACTCCTATCCCTCGGCTAACGAAGCTAACGGCTTCTACAAGATGACCTTCGAGCCCAGCTTGGCGGTGAACTACACGATCTCCGGTGTGAAACTCACCCCCAAGATCTACTACGACTTCGTTCTTGATGGTCCTACCTTTGAAATCACTTCGACCTATGCCTTACCTCTCAAGGATCTCGGCACGGAGCTCGGTTTCACTGCCTCCTACGGATCCTACCTCGCCAATGATTTCATCAAAGGCTCGGTCCCGCAGACCAAGGCCTGGGGTAATTATTGGCTGCTCGGCGTTGCTGCGCCCTTCCAGCTCACTAAAGAATCCAAGGTTACGGTCGGTTTTGCCTACACCAAGGGTGACAGCGCCTATGTGAAGACCGGCAGCGCTCCTAAGTCCTACAACACCTCGGCCGTCGGCCGTGGCGTCGTGACGATCAGCTACTCCTACGCATTCTAATGACCTCACGCGCGTGCGCGTGATTGCTGCTTCGGCCCGCGCCTTTCAAGGCGCGGGCTTTTTGTTGGCCTAAATCGAACGAGCTGGAAATTCCGTCTCGATTATTTCCCCGCCACTTTGAATGCTGCGCCTACTATGAAAGTCGGTGTTGTCGGCGCGTCCGGTTATTCGGGCGAAGTCTTAGTTAAACTCTTACTCAATCACCCGCACGTGGAACTCGCGGCGGTGACTTCGCGCACGCATGCAGGCAAGGCCTTGGCCACGATCATGCCGGCGCTGCGGGGCCGTGATGCCGGTCTGCGTTTCGTTGATTCCGATCCCGCAGCTCTCGCGGCCAGTACCATCGACCTTTTTTTCCTCGCGCTGCCCCACGGGGCCGCGGCGACGTACGCGAAAGCGCTGGTTCCCGCGGGCAAGCGCGTGATCGACCTCAGCGCTGACTTCCGCATCGCTGATTTGGCGACTTATCAAAAATATTACGGCGAGCATCACGCGCCGGAGCTGTTGCCCGCGGCGCGTTTTGTCCTGCCCGAGCTCACCCCGCCAGCGTGGAGGAGCGAGGCGAAACTCATCGCCGCGCCCGGTTGCTATCCAACGAGCGTTTTGGTGCCGCTGGTGCCTCTGCTGCGAGCGGGCCTTGTTTCGCGCCAGCATATCGTGGTCAATGCTTTCAGCGGCGTGAGTGGTGCGGGTAAGAAAGCCGAAGAAGCCTACCTTTATTGCGAACGCGCCGAGAGCGCCAAGGCCTACGGCCTGGTGAAGCATCGCCACCTCGCCGAAATCGAGGAGCAACTCGCGCTGCGCACAGGCGCCGCCACCATCATCCAGTTCAATCCCCATCTCGCGCCCATGCGCCGAGGTATCGCGACAACGATAACGGTCCCGGCCGCTGCCGATGCTACGATCGACGCGCTCTATGCTGCTTGGCGTGACACTTACGCCTCCGCTCCATTTGTGCAGGTGCTCGCGGCGGGCGAAACACCGGATACGGCGCATGTCGTCGGCACCAATCGCATCGACATCTCCGCGGTGTACGATGCGCGCACCGGTAATTTCATTCTGACTTCCGCCGAGGATAATCTCATGAAAGGCGCGAGCGGCCAGGCCGTGCAAATCATGAATCTTTGGAGCGGTTTCCCTGAAACGTCTGGACTGATTTAATCAGCCAATCCCTTCATGAGAAAGTGCCGCGGTGAGGACCAGGGCGTCGCGTGCAGTTGAAGCGTAGTTTCGTTGGTTGTGATCAGCTCCGGTAGTCCGCGTTTTCGCTGACGTATTCATGAGTAAGATCACCACCGATGACGGTCGCGCCGGCGGCACCGTTGCCGATTTCGACGTCGATTTCGACGCAGCGCTCGTGCGGTGGATAATCGATCGCCGCGCAGAAAACGCCGTCTTTCGGGGGCGCACTCGCATACAGTTCCGCGCTGCGGAGGTGGGCGACGAGGGCGGTTTCTTTCTCGGGATTGAGTTGAAAAACTCCGCCCGAAAAAATTTCGATTCCGCCCAACCGCAGCCGCAAACGCGCCAGATCAGTCTCGGGCGCGTGGGCGCCGATGTATTTTCCGATGGCCTGCACGAGCCGGCCGACGTTGGGATCGTTGCCCGCCACGGCGCATTTGAAAAGCGGGGCGTTGACGATGGCCTTGCCGATCGCGCGCGCCAACTCAGTCGTTGCCGCTGCGCTCACCGCGACTCGGATCACGTGGCGCACGCCCTCGCCGTTGCGCACGACATCTTCCGCGAGATCGCGGCAGACCTGCGTAAGCGCGGCTTCGAAGGCAGCGACATCGGGGCAGGGCACCCGCCCCGAGGAAATGAGCGCAACGGTGTCCGAAGTGCTCGTGTCGCTATCCACGCTGATCGTGTTAAAACTCGTCTCGACGGCGCGCTGGAGGGCGGCGCGCAGGGCTGCGCGTGGCACTTTCAAATCGGTTAGCACGTATACTAGCATCGTGGCCATGTTGGGTTCGATCATGCCCGCGCCTTTGGCGATTCCGACGATACTGCCCGCGCCGACGCGGGCTCGACGGATTTTTGGATAAAGGTCGGTCGTGACGATACCCTCTGCCGCCGGCAAAATGGATTCGCCGGTTAGGCTCGCGGAAGTTTGAGGCAACGCGGCCATGATGGCCTCAACGGGCAGGCCCCAGCCGATTACACCGGTCGAACTCGGCAGAATTTGTCCTGGCTTGAGGTTAAGTAAGTTAGCCAGATGAGTGCAGATTTTTTCCGATGCTTCTACGCCGCCGGGCGCGCAGACGTTAGAGACCTTGTTATTCACGATCACGGCGCCGAGTGTGGGCTCGTGGAGGCGTTGCCGTCCGACGATGATGGGCGCGCCGGGCAGCGCGTTACGGGTGAACATCGCGGCGAAATCCGGCGTGGGTTGATCAAGTGCGATCAACGTGAGCGTCATCTTCGCAGGCTTCGGTGCCTCGCGCGGCATGAACTCGAAACGCGAGGTGCCCACTCGAAAACCGAGCGGAAGTTGGGCTTGGCTGACGAGCCAAGCACGATGAGTTGCACGGTTGGAGAAAGTAAGAGCGGTACTGGCCACTGGGGAGAAGTGGGCCGGTGTGGGCACGGAGTGAAGCCGAATTTTTCGCGGCGTTGACCGAATAATTTATTTCCGAGCCCTGCGAATGTGATGGAAAAGCGCCGCCGGAGTGCGCTAGTAATTTTCCCTCGATTCTAAAACGTGCACGCTGTTCCTAGTTTTCTCTCGCTCCCTGCGGCTGTTGGCCGCGGTCTTTAATCTGCCATGAATGTGAATGTTGCTGAACTCACCGCCAAGGCGAAGGTGCTCCTGGAAGCTCTGCCTTACATCCAAGATTTTCGCGGATCCACGTTTGTGGTGAAGTATGGCGGGAGTTTTATGGATGATCCCGACCCGGTCGCCCGCACGCGCGTGGCCTTCGACATCGCGTTCCTCGCAGCCGTCGGCATCAACGTCGTGGTCGTCCATGGTGGCGGTAAGGCCATCACCAAGGCCATGGAATCTTCCGGCCTTAAAGCCAGTTTCATCAATGGCCTCCGCGTGACCGACGAAGCCGCGGTAGCCATCGTTAAGCGCACGCTCGACGAGATCGTGAATAAAGATGTCTGCAACGCCATCATCACTGCGAACGGTAAACCCAAGGGCCTCGCCGGCGATAGCGTGCTCGTCTGCCAAAAACTTACCCAAGACGACGACGGCAACACCGTGGATCTCGGCTACGTCGGAGAAGTCACCGAAGTAAAAGTGAAGCTCATTAAAAAAGAAATCGCCGAAGGTTTCATTCCGGTGATTTCGCCGGTCGCCGAGGGCTACGATGGCAAGCCTTACAACGTGAACGCTGATCTCGTTGCGGGTCGCGTTGCGAGCGCGTTGCGCGCGCGCCGTTTGGTTTACATGAGCGATGTCCCCGGTTTGTTGTCCGCACCACCTGATGCCTCGACGCTGATTTCGACGCTCAAGATCAGTCAGGTCGAGGGCCTGAAGGCCAAGGGCATTATCGATAAAGGCATGCGCCCAAAAGTTGGTAGCGCCGTGCGTGCTCTCGAAGAAGGCGTCCAACGGGTACACTTCATCGACGGCCGACTGCCGCACTCCTTGCTATTGGAAATCTTCACCGATAAGGGCATCGGTACGGAAATCGTTCACGGGTGAGCGCTTTTTGCGCGGGTTCTCGGACGATCAAGAAAAAGCGAGAGATTTTTGCGCTTAATGGTCGCCGCGCCCGAGCCGTTTTTGCTCTCGTCCGCCACGGGGGCTTTGTCCTAGATTTTTCTTTTTAAGCGATGAAACACTTCCTGAAAGAGACCGACTTCAAGTCCCATGAACTGGGTGAAGTTTTTGCGCTCGCCCGACAATTCAAGGCCAAGCGCGGTCGCAACGCCACGCCCGAGCTCGCCGGTCAGACTTGGGCGATGATCTTTTCCAAATCCTCTACGCGCACGCGCGTCTCATTCGAAGTCGGTATCCACGAGCTAGGCGGCAATCCGCTTTTCCTCAACAAAAACGACATCCAGCTAGGCCGCGGTGAATCCGTCGAAGACACCGCAAAAGTCCTCTCACGTTTCGTGCATGGCCTGATCGTCCGCACCTTTGATCACAGCGAAGTCGAGCGCCTCGCGGTCGCCGGTAACATACCTGTGATCAACGCACTCACCGATTTCCTGCATCCGTGCCAGATCTACACAGATGCGTTCACAATGACCGAGCGCTGGGCTAAAAACGACGACCTCGTCGGTTCGTTGCGTGGTCGTAAGATTGCGTTTCTCGGCGACACGGCCTGCAACATGGCTAATTCGTGGATACTTGGCGCTAATCTCTTCGGCATGAAAATCTCGCTCTCGGGCCCGGCGGAATTCGCCCCCGGCGCTGAATTGAAGGCCCAGCTGCAGCGCGAAGGCTTCCCGGTCGATTCCTACCAATTCACGACCGATCCGTATCAAGCCGTGAAGGACGCCGATGTCGTTTACACCGACGTCTGGGTGAGCATGGGCAAGGAAGACGAAAAGGTCGAACGCATTCGACAGATGTCGCCCTACGCCGTTACGGCTAAACTATTCGCTGCCGCCAAGCCTGACGCGCTCTTTATGCATTGCTTGCCGGCACATCCCGGAGAGGAAGTCGAACAAGCCGTGCTCGATAATCCGCGCTCGATCATTTTTGACCAGGCCGAAAATCGCCTTCACACGCAGAAAGCCATCATGGCCGTGTTGGCTAAAGCCGCGCGCAAATAAACCCACTTTCAGTCCTAAAAACTCTATCCATGAAAATCGTCCTCGCATACTCGGGCGGCCTCGACACGTCCGTCATCGTTAAATGGCTCAAAGAAACGTACGACGCTGAGATCGTCACCTTCGCCGCCGATGTCGGCCAAGAAGAGGAGCTCAAAGGCCTCGACAAAAAAGCGCTGAAGACCGGCGCTTCGAAACACTACACGCTCGATCTTGTTGAAGAATTCGCGAGCGATTTCATTTACCCGATGATCCGTGCCAACGCGATCTACGAGGGTCAATATTACCTCGGTACCTCCATCGCGCGCCCGCTCATCGCCAAGGCTCAAGTCGACATCGCCAAGAAAGAAAAAGCCGACACCGTCGCGCACGGCGCTACCGGCAAGGGCAATGACCAATGCCGTTTCGAACTCACCTATATGGCGCTTGCGCCGCAGCTTCAAATCATCGCCCCGTGGAAGATCGAGGCTTACCGCGAGCTCTTCCCTGGTCGCGCCGAGATGATCGCTTACTGCGCTCAGCACAAAATTCCCGTCGAGGCTTCGCTCAAGAAGCCGTATTCGATGGATCGTAATCTTCTCCACATTTCCTACGAGGCCGGTATTTTGGAAGACCCGTGGTTTGACCCCACAACCAATGCCAACAAGGGCATGTTCAAACTTTCCGTCTCGCCCGAAGATGCGCCGAATAAGCCCGAATACGTCGAACTCGATTTCGTAAAAGGCGATTGCGTTGCCGTTAACGGCAAGAAACTCACGCCCGGCGGCGTGTTGAAGACACTCAACAAACTTGGCGGTAAACACGGCATTGGCCGCGTCGATCTCGTCGAGAATCGTTTCGTCGGCATGAAATCACGCGGTGTGTACGAGACGCCTGGCGGCACCATCCTCATGCAGGCGCATCGTCAGGTCGAATCGCTCACGCTGGACCGCGAAGTACTGCACTTGCGCGATAGTTTTATTCCAAAATACGCCGAGCTCGTTTATAACGGCTTCTGGTTCGCTCCGGAGCGCGAGATGCTCCAGGCGATGGTCGATGAGAGCCAACGCTATGTTACGGGTACCGTCCGTCTGAAGCTTTACAAGGGTAACATCATCACCTGTGGCCGTAAGTCGAAATACTCACTCTACGACGATAAGATCGCTTCTATGGAAGGCGTGAAGAGCTGGTACAACCAGAGCGACGCCACCGGTTTCATCCGCCTCAATGGTCTGCGTCTGCGCGCGCGTAATCTTGCGCAGGGCGGCCCGAAGGTCTGAGGTTTTTTTAACGCCGACTCAGCGACCGAATCGCGGTCCAAGTTGCGGCCCTAATTAAGGCGCAGTGGTAATCCCCACCGCGCCTTTTTTTTGCGCCTGTTTACCCACCTGGCTAGATCAGAACAAGACGTTGGCGGCGGCGCCGACGGCGGTGATGGGGCCGCTGTCTCCGAGGCTGTCGATGGCGCGGTCAGCTTTTTTGAGCGTGCTTTGAGCGCTCAGATAAAGGCTGTCGTCGGTGAGCAGTTTGCCGAGAGTGCCTTCTCCTTTGGCGATTTTTTCGGAGATATCGCGGAGATTGCGCGTGACGATTTTTAGGTCGTTACCGGCGGTCTCGTCAAAGATGAGCGCGCCGAGTGTGCCTTTGCCTGATTTGACTTGGTTCACGAGGATCTGTGCGTCTGCTACGAAAAATTTTGCATCACTGGCAGCTGCTTTAATTTCGCTCACGGTGGCGACGAGCTCGTCGTGGAGTTTGGAATCGTTGAGGAGTTTGCCGAGGGTGCCTTCGCCTTTGTTGATCTTATCGGTGGCGGAGGCGAGGTTGGTCATCGTGGTGTCGATTTTCGTGGAGTTGTCGGTCACCAGGCGGTCGAGTTTTTGAAAGAGGCCGGGATTTTTACCGTCGCCGCTGACGGTGGTGGTGAGGGAGCCGAGCGCGCCCTCGAGTTTTTGGCCGAGGTTGCCAAGTTCGGTCATGATGGCGTTGATGTCGGGGGTGATTTTAGTGCGAAGCTCGGCACCGTCCAAGAGGACCGGCGCGCCGGGGCTGCCGAGGTCGAGGCCGATGTAGTTGGTGCCAATGAGGCCGGCCATCACGATGGTGGCGGTGGCATCGGAGGCGATCTTGATGCCGGGCTCGATACGCAAGACGGCTTCGGCGCGGCGGCCGGCGAGGCGGGTGCGCTCGACGGAACCGATTTTGACGCCGGCCATACGGACCTCGTCGCCTTGTTTCAGTTCTTTGAGGTTATCAAAGCCGGCGACGAGGCTGTAGCCGGTTTGTTTGAAGAGCTTGCCGTCGCTGAGCGTCTCCCAAGTCACCCAGGTGAGGGCGAGGCCAAGGAGGAAGAAAAGACCGACGCGGGCGGTTTGTTGGGCGGTGTTCATGGTGGTGGGTCCGTTGCTTTTAAACAGGAAAGGGCGGATCAAGTTTCGAGATTTTTGAAACGTGGATTTTTCAGGTCGATGCGCGGATGGAAAAAATCGGCAATGCGGGGGTCGGCGGGCTGGCGCAAGCTGGCGGGTGGGCCGAGGAAAACAAGTTCGCCACCCATGAGAATGCCGACGCGGTCGGCGATGCCGAGGGCGAGCTCGCGGTCGTGGGAGACTACGATGGTAGTGACGTGATATTCGTCTTTGAGCGTGGCGATGATTTCGCTGATCGTGGCGCCCATGACGGGGTCGAGCTCGCTGGTGGGCTCATCGTAGAGCATCAGTTGCGGCTCCATGACGAGGGCGCGAGCGATGGCGACGCGTTTGCGCATGCCGCCAGAGAGTTCGGAAGGGAATTTTCGTGCGGAGTTTTCCAGGGAGAGAATCTGGAGGGCGCGCATGACCTTGTCGCTGATGGTCGCTTCGTCGCCAAAGCGGTGTTCGCGCGGGTAGAGGGCGAGGTTGTCGTAGACGCTGAGCGAGTTGAAGAGCGCGCCGGCTTGGAAGACTAGGGCGATGCGGATTCGCTCAAGGGTGTGTTCGGCGGTGGCGTCTTGGCCGTTAATGAGCACGCGGCCGGCGGTGGCGGTTTCGAGGCCGACGATGTGTTTGAGGAGCACGCTTTTGCCGGAGCCGCTGGGGCCCATGAGCACAAAAATCTCACCAGGCTCGACTGAAAAGGAGACGTTTTTCAACGCTTGGAATTTGCCGAAATTTTTCGTCAGGCCGTCAATGGTGACGCCCAGGGCCGGGCTCTCGACGGCGGTGATGGGATTGCGGTGGATCGGATGAGTCATGGCGGGCGTCACATGAGGACTTTCGTGACGAAGTAATCGAGCACGAGGATGGAGATGAGGGAGACGACGACGGCTTTAGTAACCGAGGCGCCAATCTCGCGCGGGCCGCCTCGAGTGTTGAGGCCGATGCTGCAGCAGATGAGCACGACGACGAAACCGAAGATCTCGGCTTTCATGAGGCCGATGCCTACGTCTTTGAATTTCATGTAGCGACGCAGCGCTGAAAAATAGGCTTCGGGCTCGATGGCGATGGATTCGACGTATTTGCAAACGACCGCACCGCCGAACCAGCCGATGAGATTACCAATGATCGCGAGCACGGGCATCATCACGAGCACCGCGGCCAGACGCGGGAGCACAAGGATGCGCGCCGGGGGAATGTTCATCGTTACGAGGGCGTCGATTTCCTGATAAACTTTCATCGACGCGAGCTCGGCAGTGATCGCGGAACCGACGCGGCCGGCGACGAGGATGGCGACTATAACCGGGCCTAGTTCACGAGCGAAGGAGAGCCCAACGAGCGAGCCGATGAACTGTTTTGCGCCGAAGTTTTCCATCGAGTATCCAGACTGCAGAGCAAGCACGCTGCCCATAAAAAAGCACAGAATGGCCACAATCGGCAGTGTCGTGTAGCCGATAAGGTAGCACTGATCGATGAAGCGAGCGCGTTGGCGGGGGAGGGTGCCGGCGAAGCGGGCGGATTGAAAGAGCAGTTGCACAGCGCTACCGAAGCCTTCGAGAAAATGGGTGAGTTGTTTCATATCAGCGGGCCGCGGCCGGGTTGTGCTCGGTCGAGGTGTGGGAGAAATCTAGCCAAAATAATCGCCAAGCGCGAGTGCCGGGGGTGCGCGAGAGGCCGATGAGGCCATGGCCCAAAGCGATGCGTTGTTGGTGAGAGTCCGTTTGCACGCTCAAGATGGGGCCGAGGTTAAAGGCGCTGAGGCTGCGGGTGTCGTCGCGGGTCCAGGTGATGGCGTCCCAAAAAAGCGAGGCGCGGATGTCGCCCGGGGCGCGCTGGTCATAACGATAAAGGGCGAACAGTGGGGTCCAGCTTTGGCGTACCGTTTCGTTATTGGGAAAGAGGGCCTCAAGAGGGCTGGGAAATTGATACTGGCGGCGACCGGCGCCGTTATCCCACGCGCTTAGCAGAGGCCAGACGTGGACTTTCTTAGCTGGCGCGGCGGCTGAGTTGCGCAGACTGCGTTGCACCAGGGCAGAGTAGAGAAAAAACAGGAGTTCAGTCTGCGTCTGAGCGAGCCCGTCAGCTTGCCATTTAGTTTGGCGCCAAAGGGGCCATGCGATCCAGGTCTTGTCGGTGCCTTTGATGGTGGAATGGGTGTAAAATGGCCCCCAGCGGTTGACGCGACGATCGTCGCCGTGGCCTTGTACTAGAAACGGCCAGAGGTAGCGCGTCTCGTGGTAGCGATACGGAGTGGTGCGCTCGGTGTAGCCGAAGAAGGGCCAGAGGAAATTTTCGTTGATCATACCGGGGCCTTGTTCGCGGGCGTAAAAAGGTAGCGCGCCAATTTGGCGGCTGGGCTCAGTGCCTGCGGGGGCATCGGGGGCCGGGGCTTGTGTGTGGTTCCAGATGAGCGGCCAGAGCGCGTAGCGGCTTTGGAATTTGCCGGGGCGGTCTCGCCAGCCAAAGAGCGGCCACAAGGCGAAGCCTTGCTCCGCGCCGCTCGTGAAACGCAAGAACGGCCAGGGTGCTAGGACCGTATGCGCATCGTGTTTATCCACCTCCGTGTAGAGCGGAAACAGCGTCCACCTGATGCGATCGTAACCCAAAAAATTCTTGATCGAGCCGGCGACGGGCATCAGCCCACGGTAAGATGTCGCTGGGTCGCCCGTCTGCTGGGAAAAATAAAACGGCCACACGGCAAATTTTTCGGCGTTGGCGGTCTGAAGTTTTGGTGAGGCTCCAGGTTGGAGTCCGGAGCGGTTGACTAGGTTTAAAATCGACCACGCGTAGGACTCGTCATCGCCACGATAAAAATAAAACGGATAAAGCGCCGAGGCGTTGGTGATGCGGCCTGCGGCTTGAGTGCGCGTGAGGTAAAACGGACGAAATCCCGACATCAGATCACCCTCGGGCATAGCTTTTTGGAAAAAAAGCGGACCGACCGCAGCGGTTGAGGTGATGCCTCCCGATGCGTCGAGTTGCTGGACCATCAATGGCCATGCGTTGCGCTCTTCGGCCCTGATGCACTCGAACGCGCCTGCGGCAAAGCCGAGGCAGGCGAGTAGGATGCAGTGGAGCTTCATAGTCTTTTTTGTTTAAGCAGTGCCCTCCAACGAGATCAGCGATAAGTCGGAATCGCTAAAATGCTGGATGGTTAGGCTCCTAACTAAATGGATGAAATTCACGGGACGGCAAACGTTATATGTGTGGATTTTCTCTGCATTCATGAACCGCAATGCAGTTATTGGTTCCGAGCGGGTTCTAAATTGAGTGAAACTATTTATAATCTAATAATAGCATAAAATATGCATTAATTGTTATTGATGTTAATATGCGATAATAGCATAATGCGGTCAAATTTGGGTAACCAGAAAGCAGCAGGATGGATTGTTTATATAACGGCGGGTTGTTTCGCGTTTGCCACGATGGGGTAGGTGTTTTTTCTGCGTGGGATGCGTATTTCTGGTGGTGTCGCCCGCGGGATTCCCCTTGTCGTGCCGAAGGGCGATGCGGTACGTCCGGCGACCGACGGCATGCGGCAGGCGGTTTTTTCGAGTCTCGGCGCGCGTGTACCGGGGGCGCAATTTTTGGATTTATTTGCGGGGAGTGGTTCCTACGGGCTCGAGGCGTTGAGCCGGGGAGCGGCGGGCGGGATTTTTGTGGAGAAAAACGCGAAGGCGGCGGCGTTTGTGCGACAAAATATCGCGGCTGTGTGTAAGTGCCTCGGACGTGATCCGGCCGAGAATCTCACGCTACTCGAAGTGGATGCGCTCACAGTGCCGCTCGGTGGCGAGTTGACACCAGATCTGGTGTTTATTGATCCACCGTATGAAATTATCCTGGAAGTGGCGCCGAAATTATTCGCGCGTTTGAGCGAGGTGCTGGCGGCGAAGCCAGAGGCTTTGGTGGTGTTTGAGGCGCCGGGTGAGATTGAGTTGGCGCCGACGGGTTGGAGCTTGCGTAAGCGTTTGGGCAAGGGGCGTGGGCAGCCAACGGTGATGTTTTTTCGGCGGGACGTTTGAGGCTTCCTGGCTGAATCCTTGATTGGGCGCTAGGATTCGGAATAGTACGGAGCAATGAAACTTACCCTGTGGCGGTTGGCGTTGATTCTGGTTGGTGCAACGACGAGTGGATTGGCGGCACCGCAGACGTGGGCGGCGGATCGGGCATTAGGGGTAAAAGATTTAGAGGATATGTGGACCTTGGTCGGTGATCCCAGTCGCACGATGGGCGTCCGCGGGCTCTTTCGTTTTGCCGTCGAAGCCACGGGACTCAGTTGGCATCCGGAGCGAGTTGAAGTGGCGTTGGCGCGGGCCCGCGCGATGCAAGATCTCGATCCAGCAAGTAAGACACGCGGTAATTTCAAGTGGAACAGCGGCCAGAACGGTGTCGTCGATCTCAATGCTGTGGAATTTGCGTCGCAGCTCATGGGTTACCTGCGACGCGTGCAATCGGCGCAGTTGTCGGCAAAGGCGCGTGCGCAATTGGATGAGATGATGACCGACGCGATTGATGGCTTGCGCAGCCACGTCGTGAAAATCGACTACACAAATATTTTTGTGATGAAGGCCTGGGGTTTGATCGCGATCGGCGAGACGTTGGGACGTGCGGACGTGGCGGCGGACGGTTACCAGCGTTTCGACGCGTGGATGGAGTTCACAATGCGGCATGGCATCGGGGAATACGGCGCGGTCGTTTATTATGGAATCGATTTAGATTCCTTGGCGTTGCTGGCGCGGTTTGCGGGTCGAGCCGAAGCGCGCGCAAAGGCAGAAAAGGCGATCCAACACGTGTGGACCGATCTCGCGGCAAATTGGTGGGCGCCGGGCGATCGCATGGGAGGGACGAATGCACGGACATACGATTATATTTACGGACACGGTTACACCGAGGCGCACACGTGGACGGCGGGTTGGTTGCGTGAACGACCGGAGTTGGAAGGCGCCGGCTGGGTGACGGGCGTGCGTTACAATCTCTCCACGTTCCGCGATGCGGTGATGTGGCGGCCGTCGACAGACTGGACGGAGTCGATCCGCTCGCAGGTGCCGCGCACGGTGGTGCAGAGTTGGGGCGAACAGCCCGAGCAACGCGCGGTGAATTGGATAGGACGGCACGTGAGTCTCGCATCCTCTGGCATGGCGCGTAGCCGCGATGAGCGCACGCTCGTGGCCAATCTCGGGGATTTACCAGCGGTGCCGCAGTTGACCCTTTTCATGGAAGGCCGGCGTGATCCATACGGCTATAAAAAACAGGTCGGCGGCAAGGCGCTGCATTTGATGCCGTTCGTCGCAACGGTGCAGCGCGGGCCGGAAGTGTTGCAGGTGTTGTCGGACGATCCCTTAAAGACAGACAGCCGAAACAAGCCCGGTGATCTCGTGAATTTTGTCACGCATTTCACGGTGCCGGTGGTGGCGGAGGTGTGGTCGGGCGACGTGCGTGTAGAACCGGGCTCGGCGGCTCGTCCGACGCTTCTTGCGACCGGTGCGCCGATATTTGTGCGGCTCGGCGATGCGGTGATCGGCTTGCGCTGGCTCGTGGCGACGACCACAACGGGTGAGTCAGCGGCGCTGGAATATATTGAGGACGCGGCGGGTGGTGTGGCGCGGCGGTTGACGTTGACGCACTGTGCGACGGAGCCGCAGGGGCGGGCGACGGTGGTGGTGTGGCTGCGGGCGGCTGAAGGGCTCGACGCGGCGGGTTTTGCGGCGTGGCGGAAGGAATTTGCAACGGCGCCTGCGCAGGCAAAAATTTCGGGTGATGTCATCGTGGCTGAGGTCCCAGGCGCAGCGGGTGCGTTGCGGATTGAGGCCGATGTGTTAAATAGCGAGCGCAGGGTGCTTATGGGGGGCGAACCGATGGCGCTATTGAGCGTGAACGGGCGCGAGGTGAGTCCGTTGCGTTGATTTTCATTAGGCGCGGGCCGCAGGCGGACGTGGAGGCGGCCGGACTTTGACAGTTATATTTACGGACTCTTGCCAACGAACGATATTCGGTTGGTTTCATAGGTATGCCCTTACCCCTCGCGGCGATTATTCCGCGCACCCTCGACGTTGTTGATTACATTTTGCTCGCTGCTTATTTTGTGGTGAATCTCGGAATCGGCTGGTGGTGCTCGCGCCGCAAGCAGTCGAGCGGTTCATTTTTTCTCGGCGGTGGGCGCGTGGCGCCGTGGGCAATGGCGGTGAGTTTCTTCGCGACGAGTACCAGCAGCATCAGTTTCATGGCCTTGCCAGCGATGAGTTATTCGACGGATTGGATGGCTTATGGGTCCTCGCCGGCGCAGGCGTTTGCCGGTATTTTGGTGGGCTTTGTTTTTGTGGGGCTGCTGCGGAAACTTAATCTTACGACGGTGTTTGGTTATCTCGATCAACGTTTCGATCACCGCGTACGGTTGCTGGGCGCGGGCTTGGCGGTGTTGTTGAAGGTGTGCGGGCGTATGAGCGTAGTAATGCTGTTGCCGGCGCTCGCACTTTCTACGGTGACGGGGCTCAACGTCTATCTGAGTATTTTAGTGATGGGCATCGTGACTACGATCTACGCAATGGAGGGCGGTTTCGAGGCGGTCGTCTGGACGGATGTGTTGCAATCGGCGGTGATGATTGGCGGCGTCGGCGTGGCTATTTATTTTATTTCGAGTGGTGTGGACGGCGGGCTCGTTGGGCTCATTCAAACCGGACAAGAGACGGGAAAATTTAAAATGATATCGTGGGATTGGGATTTTACGAAGCCCACGGTATGGGTTTTTGTGGGCATGTTTTTTGCGACGATTCCAACACAGGTTGGTGATCAGCCGCTCATGCAGCGCATGCTGGCAACTGCCGATGTGCGCGAAGCCAAGCGTACAGTCGTAATGGGTAACGTGATCGGGCTCGCGGGCTCGGTATTATTTTTCTTTGTGGGAACGGCGCTTTTTGTTTTTTACCGCGCGCATCCTGACCGGCTCACGGCGGATCTACCCAACGATAAAATTTTCCCGTACTTCATTGCGAACGAACTACCGCACGGGATCGTGGGCTTGATCATCGCAGGCCTGCTGGCGGCGGCGATGGGGGCCCTCAGCAGCGCGATGAACGCGACTGCGGCAATTCTGGTAAGTGATTTTCAAGGTACGTTGAAGCCGCAGGCGACGGAGCAGCAACGTCTGCGTCTGGCGCGCGTTTCCACCATGACGTGCGGTCTGGTGGCTACGGGAATGGCGGCTTATTTGGCGTCACTCAACGTGACGTCGTTGTGGGATCAATTCCTGCGCTTGATCGCGCTTATCGGTGGCGGTTTTCCAGGCGTATTTGCACTCGGGCTGTTATCGCGGCGGGCTAATGCCTCGGGCGTTATTGTCGGAACTTTTGCGAGTATCGCCATCACTGCGTGGGTTCAATACAACACGAAGATGGTTTCGTTTCTCCACACCTTTGTCGCCATCGGCTCCTGTATGGCGATTGGCTACATCGCCAGTTTCTTCTTCGCCGCGAAAGCGGAGAAACGCGATCTGCGCGGGCTCACGCTCTGGGATTTGTCGAAGTGATCGCAGCGAGCCTCGGCTGAGGCTCGCGCTCAACGGAGTGATATTACAACAAGCCGAGTCTCGCGCGCACCAGCGTAAGTGCTGCAGTGACGGCAGTCTCGCTTCGTAGCACGCGCGATCCGAGATCGACGAGTGAGAAACCATTTGCGCGCAACGCCGCACGATCCGCCGGTCCCCACCCGCGTTCGGGTCCCAGCGCGAGGACGATAGAAGTGTCACTCTCTAGGTGACACTTACTCAGAGGAGCGGTGGCTTCGTAGTTGTCGAGAGCGAGGCGGGCTAGGGTTGTTGTCGCGGGTGTGTGCGTATTGCCGTGCGAGGCGGTAATGCTGGTTGCGCTAGGTAGCTCACCGAGCGCGGAGTTTAGGCTGCGGTCGTGCGAGACGACGGGCAGTCGGGTGGCAAAGGCCTGTGCGGCGCCGGCTAGGCAGTGGCGGCGCCATTCGCCGGCAGTCCAGAGCGTTGCGGCGGCGTAGTTGGGATCGGTGCGTTCGGTGGTGATGAAGTGGATGGCGCCTACGCCGAGCGTGGTGGCATCACGTAGGATATCGCGGGCGGTTTGTGGGCGCGGTAGACCGATCAAAAGTGTGATAGGTACGGCGGGTTCAGGCTGTGGGCCCCACGTAAAGGTAAAGGTGAGGGCGTCGTCGGAGATATTGGCGAGGGTGGCTTTGCCGAGCGGACCGTCCACGAGGCCGACGTCGAAGCTGTCGCCGATCTGGCGGCGGAGTATTCTTAGGATGTGCTCGGCGCGCGGATCGGTACGCGGAAGCTCGGCGGAGATTTCGGCGGGCTCAAAGAGAATGAGGTTCACGCGTAGCTTACGTAAGTTTGAAGCCGCGCGGATTAAGCGAGGATCGCGTCGACCTGCGCGAGTTCGGCAGGGGCGAAAGTGAGATTCGCGAGGGCAGCGAGGTTATTTTCGAGTTGGGAAACTTTACTTGCACCGATGAGGGCGGTGGTGATGCGCGGGTCACGCAGGACCCAAGCGAGGGCCATCTGCGCGAGGCTCTGGCCGCGAGCTTGGGCGAGGACGTTAAGCTTCTCGATTTTGGCGAGGATGGCGGGAGTGATACCGGCGGCTTTGAGGAAACCGTGGGGTTTACCTGCGCGGGCATCGGCGGGAATGCCGGCGAGGTAGCGGTCGGTGAGGAGGCCTTGGGCAAGCGGGCTGAAGGGGATGCAGCCGATGCCTTCTTGGGAGAGTACATCGAGGAGCTGGGGTTCGATCCAGCGATCCAGCATGCTGTAGCGAGGTTGGTGAATAAGGCAGGGGGTGCCGAGGTCGCGGAGGATTTGAGCGGCGCGGGCGGTATCGGCGGGTCGGTAATTGGAGAGGCCGACGTAGAGAGCTTTGCCGCTGCGCACGCCGTGCGCGAGGGCGCCCATGGTTTCTTCTAGGGGCGTGTCGGGGTCGGGGCGGTGGGAGTAGAAAATGTCTACGTAGTCGAGTCCCATGCGGCGCAGCGATTGGTCGAGCGAGGCGAGGAGGTATTTACGGGAGCCCCAATCACCGTAGGGGCCTTGCCACATGGAGTAGCCAGCCTTGGTGGAAATGATGAGTTCGTCTCGGTGGGCGGCGAGATCGAGCCGGAGGAGCTTACCGAAATTTTCCTCAGCAGAACCGGGCGGCGGGCCGTAGTTGTTGGCGAGATCGAAATGAGTGATGCCCAGATCAAAGGCGCGGCGGACAATGGCACGTCCAGTGGCGAAGGCATCTACGTCGCCGAAATTGTGCCAGAGTCCGAGTGAAATAAGTGGAAGTTTGACGCCACTGCGGCCGCAGCGGCGGTAAAGGGCGGGGCGGTCGTAGCGCTCGTTGGCAGGAAGGTAGGGAGTAGCCATGTTGATTGAACGGGGCCGAAATAAAAACGCGCCCAATTGTTAAGGCGCGAGCAATTGTAAAAACTGGAGTGGAGCGGCTAGTCAGAATCGAACTGACGAGACCACTTTGGAAGAGTGGAGTTTTACCACTAAACTATAGCCGCAGACTCGAGCGGAATAGTCTTCGAGTTGAGGCGTGGGAGCAAGATTTAAGAAAAACAGGGCGCGCTGCTCGCGTAGGGGCGCTGTAACCTCGGCTTGCGCTTCGTCGGTGGGTGGCGGGATGGTAGGGCGTGAACTCTGCGGAAAACCTGTGCTTGGCGTGCGGTCTGTGCTGTGATGGGTCGCTTTTTGATAACGTCCAGTTGGGCGCGGACGAGGATGCGAAGAAATTGAAGGCGCTGGGTTTACCGTTGGCGGTCACGCGCGGCCGGGCGGCGGTTACTTATTTTCGTCAACCGTGTGCGGCATTGTGCGCGGATCGAGCTTGTCGGGTTTACGCGGATCGTCCGGGGCAATGTCGTGCGTTTGAGTGCGGGGTTTACAAGGATGTACATGCGGGCCGGATCGAGGAGGCTTCGGCGCTAAGTTTGGTAAAGAAAGCGCGGCGAAAGGCGGACCATATTCGTCGGCTTTTGTATGACTTGGGTGATACCGATGAAACGCGATCGCTGGGCGATCGTTTTCGCCGGACGCAACGACGGATGGAAGCGGGCGGCGGCGATGCGGCGGCGGAGGCGATGTTCGCGGAATTGGGCTTGGCAGTGCACCAGTTCAATCTGCTGGCGCATGAAAAATTTTACACGAAGTCAGCCACCGCGAAATGAGGTTTTGGGCGAGCCTCAGATCGCGAGTGTACGCCAATTCCAATTGTAATCGTCGCTGAGCGGGGGCGCGATGATTTTTATGATCCTAGCGAGGCGGGCTGCGTTTTTGGCGTCCGCTCATTTTTTCTTCGCGGCGGGTGGTGGCGGGGTCCAAGCGAGGACTTGTTTGTCGGCGAGGAGCTGGGCGCGGAAGCGCATACGATCGATTTTTTGAACGGAAGTTTTTTCTGTGATCGCTTGGGCGGCGGCGGTGGCGGCGCTTTGGCCGAGGACCATGAAAACGGGTTCCATGCGGATCGAGCCGTAGGAAATGTGCGTGGCTGAGAGGGCGACGGGTACGAGCAGATTTTCGCATTCGGTGGCGCGCGGGGTAATTGCGCCGTAGGCGATCGGGTAGGGCGAAGGTACTTTGACTTGAACATCGCCTTCGTTGGCGACGTAGCCGTTGGCATCGACGTAGCGCTGGGTGTTGTGCGAATCCATGTTGTAGGCGCCGAGGCCGACGGGATCGGGGGCGACGGCGCGGCCCGTACAGTTGTGCTCGGTCATGATGTAGGCGCCAGTCATGCGGCGGGCTTCGCGCACGTAGAGTTGGGTGGGCCAGTTGGCATTATCAGTAAACTCGTCGCGGGAGAGACCCCAGCGGGCGGCTTCGGCGCGGATTTTATCAGGGACGCGTGGGTGGTGAGTGAGGGTCCATAGCAGGCCTTGGGTGTAGGCGAGGTGGGCGTCGCGGATCCGGTCGCGGGTGGCGTAGTCGGCGTCCGCGTAAGCATAATTTTCCCCGATGAAATCAGTGGAGAACCCCGTGTTGTTGTTGGTGTCGGTCTTACGGTTGGGCATGTCGGCCGGGTGGAGCGGGAGAATTTTTAGGCCAGCTTCAAAATTACGCAGGAGTAATTCGTAGTTGCGTTCGTTATACCCTGAGGGCTTTGGGAAAGGGATACGGTTGGCGGGGGCGTCCGTAAAACACAGGCGAAAATTATAGGCCTGGACGCGGGTATCACCGGTGCCCTCGGCGCCGGGGCTGGTGGAGGCGACGCCGGGCAGGAGGCCGCTAGTGGCATCGCCGGGAATGACGTAGGGCGAGACTCCTGGAAAAAATTGGTGGGCGGTGGCGTGGCGAGTTTGAACACCGTTTAGGGTTTCACCGTGTTCGACGTTGGCTTCGCGGCCGACGCGGTAAGCGATGCCGGCTTTGGCCATGAGGTCGCCCTCGTAGGTGGCGTCGATAAACATCTGGGCACGGACGCTGCGGCCGGATTCAAGGTAGATTGCGGTGAGTCGGGCACTAGTTTTCTCGACGTCGCGGGTAAGATCGAGGCGCTCGTGGCGGAGCACAGTAATTTTATTTTCACGAACAAGGTCTTCGAAAATTTTTTCGGCGACGTGGGGCTCAAAGGTCCACATGGCGGGTTCCCCGGGCTCGGTCGCGGATTGGCCGATACTGCGGTAGGAGCCGAAGGGTTGTTGGGTCCAGGCGGCGGGTTTGGCGTAGTGTTGGGCGACGCGTTCGTAGAATTGGCGGGCCAGCCCGCCGATGGCGCGTTTGTTGCCGATATCGGTTTGGCCAAGGCCGCCACTGCTAAGACCACCTAGGTGCGCATCGGGGTTGATGAGTATGACGGATTGGCCGAGGCGGGTGGCTTGGACGGCGGCGATGACGGCGCCGGCGGTGCCGCCGTAAACGCAGATGGCGGTATCGAGTGGAGCGGGTGGGGGGGCGGCGCGGAGCAGGGCCGTAGTGAGCACAAGCCAAGTAACCATGGGGTAGGGTTTCATGCGGTGCGATTGAAGGCAGAATCAAATCTCGGTCAATGCGGCTGCTCACAGGTTGATTCGCAAGTCGGTGAAACAGTTAAAGGATTTTCTGGCGCGCGGGCAAATAGGGCGTTTGTCTATCCGAGATGTTCACCCGCCCGGGTGGCGAAATGGTAGACGCATGGGACTTAAAATCCCCTGATCGTAAGGTCGTGCCGGTTCGAGTCCGGCCCCGGGCACCAACGATTTATGAAATTTAAGGGTGAACTTTTAAAAAACGACTTGCCGTATACTTGACAAGATTCCGGTGAACCCTTGGGGGTGAAAAAACTCATCCTTTCCTGGCAAATCTCCGGCACCAACATGAGTTTTAATTAGAATTCGGGTTGTTAAATTGTGCTTTTATCCGGCTAGCCCGACCTTTTTTTATCGGTTGGTAAATTAAATCAGGACGGTGACCTTAGGTTCATTTTGGCTAAGTTGGTCACAGGTTGATCGGAATTTGATTTTTTCAGGCTGGGACTGGTGAATTTTGAAACGGTTCAGCTAATGACACACGGTCTCCCTTGTTTGGGTAGTTCCGGTCGTTCCCTCTCTATTAAATAGTGATTTCAAGCCATGTCTTGGCTCCTGCGGATGGTGGGGGGACGTAATGCGATGATTTGTCTGGCACCAATCAAACAGCGGGTTTGCTCCAGCAGTCTGTATGGTAAAAACCTGCATATTATAACTTAAACCTATCTACAAATCTTAGTCGCTGCATAAAGGACTACACCTCCATCGAAGGTTTCGGAGGAACTGCCGATTTGCTGAATACCTAGGCGGAGTGACGACGCCCCTTGCCGCTACCTCAACCACGCCGATGACCGTTGACCTGAAGTCCTCGCTTTTAAGGCCCAATGCTTAACGCCTCAATACCTGCCCAGCGTTTTTATTAAAACGCAAAAGCACAAATCTATCCCTCTTTGTCTATTCTTTTAAGACGATGGAATACGATAATCTCAGAAAGAGTTATCACTCTCGCATTCAAAAACCCCGACACTCGCCCATGAAATCCCACCGTCTCTTGATCCCGCTGTTCGCCTCATGGATTACCCTGAGCGCACCCATGGCTGCGCAAAGCGCTATCACCGCCGGCGTCGACAAAACAAAAACATCTAGCGACGCCACCCTGCTTTCAGTCTTCACGGTATCGGAAGATACAAGCACGGGCTACGCATCCATGCAAACCACCTCCGGGATGCGCACCGTGCAGGAGCTCAAGAATGTCGCCAACTCGATCTCGGTCGTGAACTCGGAACTGATCTCGGACATCGGAGCTACTAATCTAAATGAAGTGTCGAAATACTTCGTGAGTGGCGAGGAGAGCCAGAACCCGACCGGGTTCCAGATTACGGTCTTCCGCGGCATCTCGACCGGCTCCGGTGCCCTGCGGAACGGCTGGATATGGTATTCGCCCCAGGACGCCTATGTGACGGAGCGGGTGGAACTCCTGCGCGGGCCGAACGCTTTTCTTTACGGCGAGGCCGCCTTGGGCGGCGGGAGCAACAACATCACGAAACGCGGCCTCTTCACGCGCGACTTCACCCGGGCGAAGGTGACGGGAGGGGCGGGCGGACCGTCGTCGGATGTCTCCTTGTCCAACTACAACCTGCGCCGCGTGGAGCTTGATATCAATCGCGTGATCAAGCCCAACACCCTCGCCGTCCGCGTCGCCAGCGTCGCGAGCAACGGTGCCGGTTGGGACGACAATGCGAGCAGCCGGATCCGCGGCATTTACGGCGCCGTCTCCTACCGACCGTTCCGCTCGACCCAGATCGACGTGATGGTAGAGCGCACCCTGACCACCAACGTCCGGGCCCAGGGGCTTTTCACTGATCAGTTTTCCTACACCACGAGGACGACACTCACCAACGCCAACGGCCTGATTTATGTCCCCGCGGCCGGCCAGACCTATCGCGCCACGGGCCAAGTCCGCAGTGCCGGCCCGGGACTGACCATCGTCGATCCGACCGTCGTGCCCCGCGGCTTTCAGGTCACCGGCCCGAACAACACGCACCGGGACAATTACAATTCCTTTTCCATCGAGGTGTCGCAAAAGATCGGCCGGAACCTCAACCTGCTGCTCTCAGGGAACGCCTACCAGCGGAGAACCGACCTCTACGGTCAGGCGGCCGGCGCGGCGGTTTACCGCGATCTTTCGCCCTTGCTGCCGAGCGGTGCGACCAACCCGAACTTCAACAAGCTTTACACCGAGTATCAGCGCACCGATGTCTTCAGCGGCAACACCGTCCGGGACATGCGTCTGTCCGCCGTCTACGATCTCAACACGTCGTGGATGAAGCAGCAGATCGTAGCGAACCTGCAGCAGCATCAGGACACGCCCAAGGCGCAGAGCGGGGCGAAATTCGGCGAATATATCGACCCGGCAAATCCGAACTTCGTCGGGACTCTGGATTCCTCAGTCTCCCTGGCAGCGAACACCACGAGTCGCGCCACCCTGGCGAATAACCGTTTCTTCCGCCGCTACTATCTCAGCGACGGCGATGCCGGAGGGCTCACGGGTGAAATGACCGGAAGGCCGGGCGTTTCAACGTGGTTTCCGGATCTGGGCGGAGCGGTGGGCGCGGCCAATGCCACCTATCGCCGTTTCTACACCCCCTCGGTCGGCGTGGGAGCATCGGGCAGCTATTTCAAGGACCACTTGTTCACGCTCGTCGGCTTCCGCCGGGACCATTTCAACATGCGGACCGAGTGGGGGGTGGTTCAAGCGTTGCCCGGCTACACTTGGAAAAACAACTATATCGCAGGGCAATCTCAGCCCTCCCCGCAGTTCTACAACGTCACGGCGGACGGTTCCAACTACGGCGCCGTGCTGCGCGTCAATGACATGCTCGCTTTCTCCTGGAACCGCGGAAAATCGTTCCAGATGTCTGTCGGCGACGGCTCGGGGCTATTTACCCCCGGCCAGGTGCAGACCATCCCGCGGGGGCAGGGTCAGGATGCGTCCGTGCGCCTCACACTCTTGGGCGGCCGATTGGAAGTTAACACCACCTACTATGACAACTTCCAACCCAATGCCCGCATCTCGCCTGCTCCCAACGTTGCCATCCAGGACGAACTCACTGCTATCTTCGGATCTGGGTTTAATCGGGCTGGCACGGACTACCAGACGCTAAAGACCAAGGGCTACGAGCTCGAGTTGGTCGCCAATTTCACCCGCAACTGGCGTCTCATGCTCAACGCGGCGACTAACAAGCTGGCCCTCACCAACCGACTCCCGCAGCTCAAGGGCTTTCAGGCAGCGGCCAAGGGTCTTAACAATGCCACCCCTCTGCTGGACGCGTTTCTCCTCACCTTTCCCGAAGGCGTGCCCAGCGGCGGCTACACGAAGACGCGCGCCAATCTGCTGACGCGTTATGATTTTCGTCAGGGAGCCCTCAATGGTTTTTATGTCGGAGTCGGCGTCAACTGGCGTGAGCCAACCTTCCGCGGCAACGCCGTCCTGGTGCAGGGTGGCACCGCGCAGGCACTGTGGTCACCCTCCTACACAGTCGTGAACCTGCTCGCGGGCTACCGCACCACGTTGCTGGAACGACCTGTCACTTTTGCGCTGAACCTGGACAACGCGCTAGACAAGCAATACTACGTCTCGGGTGCCGCCAGCAGTGGCCGGTGGGGCGCGCCCCAGAATTTCCGCTTCTCGACCAGGATCGATTTCTGAGACCGGGTGACTTCCATTCCGTTTTCTACTACCATCGATTTCTGAGCCAGATGTAGCGATGAACGCCGCTTTCTTGGCGTTGGTCTAAACTCCGACCTGAGAGGCAGCGGAGATAGCGATCAGAGATACTCGTGATCTCTGATCGAATCCAATTCGGTGAATTCCCGGGTCACCTTCATGCGGAGGCTAATCAAACCTGCGCGCTATGAGTCGAAGGCTTAGGCGGCTTGGAAAAAGGCCCGTGCTGAGCGCGATAATCGCGTGGCGAAAAACCGGTGTGACGCCTAATCAACTTAGAAAAGTGATAGGGATCAGGCAAACCCACCGCCTCACCGATCTCAGACACCGGCTGTGCGGTTCTAAGCAACAACTCACGCGCCTCCTGCAGTTGACGACCGATTACATAACCTTTGGCCGAAACACTCAGATGCCGACGAAATAATTTCAGCACATGGGAGCGACTTTTACCTATAATCGCAGCTAAATCATCCACCCGAGGGGCAAGATGAAAACCTCGATCAATATGTACGAGTAGTCGGTTCAACTCTTCGGGTCGGCTGCTGGTTGGTGGCGCCCCGAAACTTTCAGTTGCTCGTAAAATTTCAGACACCAGCAAATGCCCGATTGAACGCGCTTCAGATTCATTTCGCTTGGATTGTAAGAACCAGCGGATGGAATAATCGATCAAGCGACCCAGGGGTTCGTCAATTTGGGTATGTAAGCGCACCACTCCCTCCAATTTAGGCCAGCAAACATCCCTGCGATCCGGTGAATCAAACTCTGCGTCATCTATCTCATGGGGCACATTTGGCACCCACTTCGCCCCGTTGCGATACCAAGGCACAATGTGCACGTGAGCCGTGTACATCGGCTCCTGCGCCGAGGGTAGATAGGTGATCTGTCGATTCCACGGCAATAAATACAAATCATTCGGTTCCAGACGGTATGTCACACCATCCACCACAAACTCACCTCGTCCGCTTTGACACCAAAAGAGCGCCCTACTCTGCACGCACCCGTTGGTAAAATTTTGCTGGGCGGCAAATTGAAACATGCCTCCACGACATACGCAGGGCGACCCGATCTCTGCACCAGACCGCTTGGCTACCACTTTTTTACCGCGTGACTTGGCCCGTCGCATGAGACGCAAAAGTACAAAATTTTACTCAGTTGTCCATGGATTTCACTGGTCGTCATCTGTTACCTTCGAGCGGCAAGTTACATACTAAGCCCCTTTAATCAGCCCTCTCATAACATGAACTTGAGCATAAAATTCGTAGCCGGATTTATCCTTACCCTTCTTCTTGCCCAAGGTTTGGCAGCACAGGATGTCGCACCCGTTTATGACCTCGTGATTTACGGTGATTCCTCCAGTGCAGTATCAGCCGCCATCGCGGCCAAACGGCAGGGACGCTCGGTCGTTTTAGTTAATCCCACCCACTTCGTCGGCGGCATGAGCGCCATGGGCCTCGGTGGCATCGAGCTCGCCTCGATGCTCGACCAGAGTCTCCTCCCCGCCCTCGCTGGGTTTCCGTCCCCGTGGGTTTCGCCCCTGGACGAACTCTACGTGATCGACAAACTCTGGCCCACCGCGAAAGCCCTCGCCGTCGCTAAGAGCGAAAAAGACGGCAATGACTACGCCTGCATATGGACCAATAGCTACCACGGCACGCGCGTCTTCGGCACGACCTTCGGCCACAGCAACGCGACCTGGTCCGACCCGACCTTCATCGCCCTCCTCGCCCACGGCCTGCACTGGGCCGCCAGCAAGTAAGCGCAGCGTTCGACTTAAAGGCCAAGGCCGGCGAGATCAAAACCCCCAAGCCAGAGAGGCGTCAGGGCGGTGATCGTCGGTGTATTCGTCGGATTTTACTTAATAAAACGCCGCCGAATTAAAGTTCCCGACGAGTTTAACTCGATTGCGAAGCGTTTTATCTTTGGGGAAACGCGTCGCACCTATGGGGCAATATGTTTTTCAGTTGGGGCAATGCGTCTCCCCAATGGGGCAACGCTTATCCCCAATAGGGCAATGCATCCTACCAATGGGGCAATGCATTCTAACAATGGGGCAACGCGCTTCCCCATTGGGGCAATGCGTTTTGTAGTTGGGGCAGTGCGTGGACGATGTTGGTTAATCGGCTGGCCGGTGTTCGGCGTCGGATAGGCAAGATCCCATTTCCCGCACGAAAGGGCTTCGGCGCGAACTTGCAGGCTTCAGATCTGACGCGCCCCAACCACGAGACCGGCCCGAGCGAGTCCCTTGTCATGAAATGCAAAAGTACAAAAATTTGAGCATTTCTCCACTTTACTAGCGGAGCGCAGCCGGGCCGTCTCGTCCCAGAAAGCCCCCCTACACCTCACCCCAACATGAAGATCCCGCTCTCGTTTCGCCGCGTCGTCATCGCACTCGAATGCGCAATTCTCGCCACGGTCGGCTCCGCCCAAATCGCACCAAACCCGGTCGATCCAGCTGCCCTCGCCAGGTGGGACAAGAACAAGAACGGTCGCCTAGATCCCGACGAGCTGGCGGCCAAGAACGCGGCGGAAGCTGCCGGCACGACAAATGAAATCATCGACCTCACACCCTTTGAGGTTTCCGTTGACGCCTCCGACACCTACCAGGCCACGAACACCAATTCCATCACCGGCACCAATGTAGCCCTCGGCAAGACCGCCCTCGATGCCAAGGTGTTTAACAGGCAACTCATGGACGAGTTGGGCGTGGTCGACATGACGGAAATGTTGTCGAAGCTCGGTGGTCTCGGCTCCGCCATTATCGCCGGCGGCAACGAGGAAGTTCGCGGCGACCTCGAAGGGGACCGGCAGGACCCGAAAAGCATGACCATGCGCGGGCTCACCATCAACAACCCCCGGCGTGACGGCTTCCTCCGGGCCGACACTGCACTGATGGACTCCTTCGACGTCGAGCGAGTCGATGTACTCGGCGGCTCCAATTCACTGCTCTTTGGCTCCGGTGATGCCGGCGGCGTCATCACCACCAACTCCAAACGTGCGCTCGTAGGCCGCAGGCAGCAGGGCAGCTTCACCGCGGGTGGAGATTCCGAGGGCAGCCGCCGCTACACCCTAGATTTCGGCGCCGGCTTCAAATATTGGGGCTTTCGCATCAACGCAGTCCACGGCGACACTAAATATTTCCGCCCCGCCAACCGCCAATTAAACGAAGGTCTGACCCTAGCGACGACCGTTCGGCCATGGAAAAACCTCGAGATTCGCGGTGAGTGGCGCCACTTGATCCGCGACACCACCTATCCCAACTCCGGCACCGTGCGCGCCCCGCTCACGCAGCTACTACCCACGGGGGAGCGGGTAGACAACCAGAGCACCCGCTACCTGGCGGCCTTCCCGAATGCAAGTGCGCTGACCGACGGACTCATTGATGTCACGAAAGCCGATACGCTCTTCGGCCCCTACTACGCCTTTGCTTTTAAGAATCTCAGTAGGTCGGTGGTCGCCGAAGCCAAGCTCGCCGAGGGCCTCGGCCTGCAGGTGCGCTACGGCCACGACGCGCGCGTCAACAACGCGCTGAGCCCGACGAACAATTCGATCTTTGCCCCGGGGGCGGCCGGCAACCTTTACGCGGATCCGGCGACCGGACTGATCGGCACGAAATGGGCGTTCAATATGAACTTCCCGGTCTTGAATCCATTTCATACCGGAGCCCGCGGCTACCGCGCCGCCCTGGCCTACCAAAAGAACCTCGGTCGCTGGGGATCCCACCAAGCCAGCGCGTTTTTTCAGGACATGGAGTCTTGGACGAATCAAGACCAGTGGAGATTTTATGAGGCCGACGCGTCCGGCAACGCGCCCGTGAACCCAGCTCTGATCACCGTGGCCGACCTCGGTCGCATCCCTATTCCGTCGTTCTGGGTCCCCATCAATCCCACGGGGCTCGTCGGGGGCAAAAAATGGCCCTTCTCTTCGCTCGTGCATCCCAACGGCAAAACTTACGTCTCCCAACCGCTGATTTTTCCAGGTGCCGTCCCTCCCACTGCGGGCAACCCCCTCGGTCTCTCCGGACCGATCAACCCGACCACCGGCCAGAGCACCGTCGGAGGCTATTCCCAAGAGGACGTCAACGAGCGCAGCAGTGGTCTGAGCGTGTTCAGCGAATGGTGGAAGGGGCGGATCGATACGATGGTCGGTTACCGGACCGAGGAAGCGAGCGGCCTCCGCAGAAATGTGGGTCTAAAGCGCGGTCCAATCAGCTACGACAGCCTGACGACCGGCGCCGTAGTCGACACCCCCCTGAAGGGCGTGCGCGTCTCGTTTAATTACGCCACCAACGCCAAAATCAACTTCGACACCACGCGCGACATCTACAATCAACCCCTTCCTCCCGGCAAAGGCGTGAGCAAAGACATAGGCCTGAAGTTCGGGCTCTGGCAGGACCGGGTTTCGGGTAATTTCAATTACTACCAATCCGAAGCCCAGAACTTCACCGCCACATTCGGCAACCGGAATGACGTTGATCCCGACGGCATCAACGGTCGCAACGGCGGACCCTCCTACACCTACAGCAAGACGTCCGACGGTTACAACCTCACGCTCTCCGCGCGCCCGACCCGCGGCTGGGAAATCCGCATTAACTTCGCCACCGCCAACGGCAGCGAGCGCACCGACGTCGACCTGCCGCAATTCTACAACGACCAATTCAATACCACCACCGTCGGCGGTCAGACGGTCGTAGGCGTCCGCGCCACCCCGGGCGGATCCGTCACACCTCTGCTCGTTCCGTCCGACCCGAGCAACCCGGCCTCGGCCCGGATTCCACTCTCCATCGCGATGATGAAGGATCCGAACAGCCCTTACGCCGCCCAGCTCGACATCGAGTCCGGCCAGATCCTCAACGCCCAACTGCTTGGGCTCCTCACTCCCGGCGTCGGCACGGCTGTCACCGGACTCCCGCTCAGCGACCACCAACTAGGTTTCGTCTCGCCCTCCGGCGGCAGCCTGATCGTCCGTCGCTCCGGCGAGAAAACCTTCGGTTACGCCGAACAAAGCTACAGCCTAATCAACCGCTATCAGTTCAACGAAGGAAAGCTCCGCGGACTTGTCGTCGGCCTCAGCAGCAGCCTGCGCCACAACCAGCGCGGCTACATGTATACGGACGCCGCCGACGCAAACAAACGGAAGATGTTTTATTCTCCCGACCGCCTCCTGCACGATCTGTTCGGTACCTACCGGTTCAAGCCGATCGGGAAAATCCGCACCTCCCTTCAGATCAACGTTTCCAACCTGATGGACGCAAATGAAGTCGTCTATCTCGTCCGAGCGACCAACGGCACGCTCCGGTACGCGCAATGGCTCAACTCCCCGCGCAAACTGAGTATCACCACCACAGTTAGTTTCTGAGTGCGGCAATTTGTCCCGGTTGGGGCGGCACCAAGAATTTCCGTTTTCGACCACCATCGATTTCTGAACCAGATGTAGCGACGAACGCCGCTTTCTTGGCGTTGGTCTAAACTCCGACCAGAAAGGCAGCGCAGATAGCGATCAGAGATACTCGCAATCTCTGATCGCACCAATTCGGTGAATTCCCGCATTACCTTTATGCGGAGGCTAATCAAACCTGCGCGCTATGAGTCGAAGGCTTAGGCGGCTTGGAAAAAGGCCCGTGTTGAGCGCGATAATCGCGTGGCGATAAACCCGTGTGACGCCTAAACAACTTAGAAAAGTGATAGGGATCAGGCAAACCCACCGCTTTACCGATCTCAGACACCGGCTGTGCGGTTCTGAGCAACAACTCACGCGCCTCCTGCAGTTGACGACCGATCACATAACCTTTGGCCGAAACACTCAGATGCCGACGAAATAATTTCAGCACATGGGAACGACTTTTACCTATGATCGCGGCTAAATCATCCACCCGCGGGGCGAGATGAAAACCTCGATCAATATGTACGAGTAGTCGGTTCAATTCTTCGGGTCGACTGGTGGTTGGCGGTGCCCCGAAACTTTCTGTTGCTCGTAAAATTTCAGCCACCAGCAAATGCCCGATTGAACGCGCTTCAGATTCATCTCGCTTGGATTGTAAGAACCAGCGGATGGAATAATCGATCAAGCGACCCAGGGGTTCGTCAATTTGGGTATGTAAGCGCACCACTCCCTCCAATTTAGGCCAGCAAACATCCCTGCGATCCGGTGAATCAAACTCTGCGTCATCTATCTCATGGGGCACATTTGGCACCCACTTCGCCCCGTTGCGATACCAAGGCACAATGTGCACGTGAGCCGTGTACATCGGCTCCTGCGCCGAGGGTAGATAGGTGATCTGTCGATTCCACGGCAATAAATACAAATCATTCGGTTCCAGACGGTATGTCACACCATCCACCACAAACTCACCTCGTCCGCTTTGACACCAAAAGAGCGCCCTACTCTGCACGCACCCGTTGGTAAAATTTTGCTGGGCGGCAAATTGAAACATGCCTCCACGACATACGCAGGGCGACCCGATCTCTGCACCAGACCGCTTGGCTACCACTTTTTTACCGCGTGACTTGGCCCGTCGCATGAGACGCAAAAGTACAAAATTTTACTCAGTTGTCCATGGATTTCACTGGTCGTCATCTGTTACCTTCGAGCGGCAAGTTACATACTAAGCCCCTTTAATCAGCCCTCTCATAACATGAACTTGAGCATAAAATTCGTAGCCGGATTTATCCTTACCCTTCTTCTTGCCCAAGGTTTGGCAGCACAGGATGTCGCACCCGTTTATGACCTCGTGATTTACGGTGATTCCTCCAGTGCAGTATCAGCCGCCATCGCGGCCAAACGGCAGGGACGCTCGGTCGTTTTAGTTAATCCCACCCACTTCGTCGGCGGCATGAGCGCCAGCGGACTCGGTGCGAGCGATTTCTTGGGTAAACGCGGCACATTTGGTGGCATTGCGTCCGAGTTTTACGATGCGATCGCTGCGGCTTACGGTGCAAAATATATTCGCAGTTTTGAACCGCACGCGGGTCAACGTGTGTTCGAAAAAATGATCGCTGATGCCGGCTTAACCGTCGTGTTCAACGAACAACTCAACCGCACCCCAGGTCAGGGCGTGACGATGTCTGGCAAACGCATCACCGCAATCACGACGCTGAGCGGAAAAACTTACCGAGGCCGGATGTTTATCGATGCTACCTACGTTGGCGACCTCATGGCTGCCGCAGGCGTGACCTATACTGTCGGGCGTGAAACCGAAAAACAATACGGCGAAGACATGGCCGGGGTCAGGCGCGGCGATACCCAACCGCGCGTCCACTACACGCAACGCGACAAAGATCACTTCGTGATGAACGTGGATCCTTATTTGGAACCCGGCAATCCGAGCAGCGGACTCCTGCCTTACATTTTCAAAATCGACGGACTCACCAACGGCCAAGGCGACCGCAAAATACAAGCCTACAACTACCGAGTCTGCCTTACTACCGATGCCGCAATTCGTATTCCGATAGAAAAACCTCCAGGATACCGTGCTATCGATCACGAATTACTTCTACGTAATTTCGATGCCGGTGATGAACGTCTGCCTGCTTTGATCGAGCCTCTCGCTGGCACCGGCTCTAAGGTGGATTGGAACAACATGCATGCCGTAGGCTCCGACCTGCCTGGGGCCAATTGGGATTACCCTGAAGCGAGCTACCAGCAACGAAGAGAGATTGAGCACGAACATCAAAACTACATCCGCGGTTTTCTTTGGACCCTCGCTCATAGCCCACGTGTGCCGGAAAAGATCCGCCAGCAGGTCGCGGGATACGGATTATGCAAAGACGAGTTTACGGACAATGGTGGTTGGCCTTGGATGATTTATATCCGTGAAGCCCGTCGAATGGTTTCTGACTACGTCATGTCTCAGCTCAATTGTGAAGGAAAACGCTCAGCGGCGGATCCCGTCGCTCTCGGATCCTTTGGTATGGATTCACATGTCGTGCAGCACTACGTGACCGAAAAAGGCTACGTTGTGAGTGACGGCGTGATCTGGCGCGTTCCACCCAAGCCCTATGGAATTGCTTATCGCTCCATCGTTCCGCGCCGTGGTGAATGTGAAAATCTGTTAGTTTCTGTATGTCTTTCAGCCAGCCATGTCGCCCATGGCTCCATTCGGATGGAACCGGTTTTTATGGCGCTGGGCCACAGCGCGGCCATTGCCGCTGGTGTCGCGATTGATACCAACGTAAGCGTACAGGATGTAGCCTATTCAGTGTTACAGGAACGCTTGGTCGCCGAAAAACAAATCATCCAATAAATCGACAATCGGCGATAAGGAGTTCGTGTATGAAGACAAAGTACACCGCTTTACGCTTTGGCCTATGATTTCACTAAAACGTTCGTAGCTAGAAACGTCACAAGCCGCTATCCATGAAATCCACCTTCAAAATCTTCGCTTTGCTCGGCTCGCTGCTGGGGTCTGATCTCTTTATTAGCCATGCCGCTCCGGTGCATTTGGTCGATGAAGCGCCCGTATCGATCACCGTTGCGTCACCTGGAGTTTTTCTCGTCGATTTTGGCCGAGTGGCTTACGGCAACATAAGAGTCACACCTCCTGCTACTGTCTCTGGTAAGATAACGTTTCATTTCGGTGAAGCCTTCACCGCGGGCCGTATACAAAGAAAACCTCCGGGCACGGTGCGTTATGCTGCGACCACGGTTAGTCTTATGGGAGGCAAATCCCTCGTCGTTGCCCCGGCCGCGGATGCACGTAACACTCGTCAAGTCGCACCTAACGAAAAGCCCGACGAGTATGGCCAGATTGCGCCGTCGGCGGTCCTGACCCCAGCAGCTTGGGGCGTCGTGCTCCCCTTTCGCTGGATCGAAATTGAAGGCTGGAACGGCGAACTTCGACCTGAACATATTCGTCGTCAATCAGCCTTCTCCTCAAATTGGGATGATGGTGCCGCAGCCTTCCATTCGTCCGACCCAGTCTACAATCGAATCTGGGATCTCTGCCGCTACTCAATCAAAGCCACAACCTTTGCGGGTTTGTACGTTGACGGTGACCGGGAGCGCATCCCGTACGAAGCCGATGCCTATCTGAATCAACTTTCGCACTATACGACGGATAACGACATCCAGATGGCGCGCGACACTTACGATCACCTCATGGCCAATGCCACGTGGCCGACCGAATGGGCCTCCCATATGATCTTCATGGCTCACGCGGACTGGATGCATACCGGCGACACCACTTGGCTTGCCCCACGCTACGAAGCCCTGAAATCAAAACTCTTACTCGCTCGCTCCCGTGCCGATGGGCTCATTACCAGCAGCGCCGCTCACATCAGAAAGGGCGATCTCGTCGATTGGCCGGTGACCGAACGTGACGGTTTCGTCTTCACGCCGGTCAACACCGTAGCCAACGCATTTTACCTCCGCGGTCTCGCCCTGATGACCGACCTCGCCCGCGCTTTGGGTCACGATGTAGATGCCGCCGACTACACTCGACGTGAACGCACGGGTCGCGCCGCCTTTCAGGAAAAACTCTTTGATCCCACGCGAGGCGTATATCGCGACGGTGAAGGCACCGACCACGCAGCCCAACATTCCAACCTCTTTCCTCTAGCCTTCGGCCTCGTACCCGAGAGCGAACGCGCCCGGGTAACGGCGTTTGTCGTTTCCCGAGGCATGGCCTGCTCCGTCTACGCCGCGCAATACCTCATCGAAGCGCTTTTCACCCACGGCGCGGCGAACGCCGCTCACGCCCTCATCACGGCTTCCGGCGACCGTAGTTGGAAACACATGGTCGAAAGTGGCACCACAATCACATGGGAAGCTTGGGACCAAAAATATAAACCCAACCAAGACTGGAACCACGCTTGGGGTGCAGCCCCAGCTAATCTGTTTCCCTATTTCATCCTAGGCGCCCGCGCGGTCACACCAGGCTGGAGTCGCGCCACAATTAGTCCGCAGCCCGGCCCGCTGAGCGAAGCTGAGGGCAAAATCCCCACGCCTCGCGGCCCTATTATGATCCATTGGACTAACACTTCCACCTTCCGCCTGAGCCTCATGTTGCCGGCTGGCATATCCGCGCAACTCAACCTCCCCGCTCCAGCCACTTCCCGAGGTGTTTTCAGCGATGGAAAATCTATTTCCGCCCAACGTGCCGGCGATCGGTGGATTATCGATCAGACTTTCTCAGGTACTCAAACCTTCGAAGTGAATTAAGTCACCTCGATCTATGTTCGTCCGCATCATTCTTCTTTCGGCCTTCTCGGGCTTTTCTTTTCTAGCACGACTATCTGCGACTGAGTCTAAGCCAATCAATATACTTGTTCTGTATGCAGACGACTGGAGGTTCGATACACTTGGCGCTGCAGGAAATAAAATTGTACAGACCCCTAACCTTGACCGGCTTGCCGCCGAGGGCGTGCGCTTCACACACAACTGTGTCACGACCGCCATATGCGGAGTCAGTCGCGCCACCCTCTTGACCGGTCAATGGATGTCGCGTCACGGCAACCCCGCGTTCGCGATGTTTAAAACCCCATGGGCCGAAACCTACCCAGGCCTCTTACGTACTCACGGTTACTTTGTCGGCCACATTGGCAAATGGCACAACGGCCAGTTCCCCCAAGAACAATTCGACTATGGTCGCTCCTACCAGACCACGCATTGGCAGAAACAGCCTGACGGCTCGTTGATCCATGTTACGCAGAAGAACGAGAACGATGCGCTTGATTTCTTGCGCACTCGTCCTGCGGATAAACCGTTTTGTCTCACGCTCGCGTTTTTCGCACCTCACGCCGAAGACCAAAATCCCCAGCAATACCTCCCGCAACCTGCCAGTATGACGCTGTATAAGGACGCGGTCATTCCAGTACCCAAGACCTCGTCCGACGAATATTTCCATCGGCTTCCAGCTTTCATCGCAAATGAACAAAATGAAGGCCGCGTCCGCTATCACTGGCGCTTCGATACGCCGGAGAAATACCAGGCGATGATGAAAAACTACTACCGTCTTTGCTCTGAGGTAGACGTCACTTGTGGCCGCGTGATAGAGGAGCTAAGACGGCAAGGGGCCCTGGATAACACCCTCATCGTATTCACAGGAGACAACGGTTACTTCCATGCGGAACACGGGCTCGCCGACAAATGGTACCCCTACGAAGAAAGCATCCGCACGCCGCTCATCATTCGCGATCCACGTATGCCCGCCGATCACCGTGGCAGCACAGACGACGCTATCACGCTCAACGTCGATCTCGCCCCCACCTTCCTTTCCGCAGCCGGTATCCCTGCTCCATCAACGATGCAAGGTCGCGACATTGCTCCTCTCTACCTTAATTCTAAGCCGACCGAATGGCGCACAGAATTCTTTTATGAACATGCGACCATAAACCGCGTGAGCTTCATTCCGTCTTCTCAAGCACTCGTCCGCAAAGATGCAAAATATGTTTTCTGGCCTGACTTCAATTATGAGGAGTTTTTTGACCTCAAGATGGATCCAGGAGAAACTAACAATCTCGCTTCAGACGCTGCCTATGTTGCGCCGGTAACAGCCATGCGCCGTCGTTTCAACGAGCTTAAGCTATCAGCGAGGTGAGGTCGATTTATTAACGGTAGCACGAGGCATCGTCATGGGTGTCGTGCGATATCTCCGCACTATCCGAAAGCAACCTTCATTCTATCAGTTGGGTGCTGCCACTATGAATGTGTGTGCTGATTCGGATGGTTGAGCGAACGCAAAAGCACATGAAATTACCCGCTTAGCCATGGAATTAGGCTGATGGAACTCGGTAAATTAGAGGCCTCAATAGGTCTATCCCCTTCGGTTCCTAAACCCCGAAATCCTCAAGCATGAAATCTCCAGCTCTACCTCTAGCTCGACGCAGAAAATCGTTAATTAGTCACTTCGCCATGTGCGCCTATCTTGTTAGCACAGCGATCGCCCAAACAATCGCCGGCACCGGTTCAGTCAGCGGTCGTATCTACAATCCCGCGACCAAGGAGTTCGTTAAAAATGCCGAGGTACGGATCGAAGGCACCGCGATTCTGACCGCCTCCGAAGATGGCGGTTATTACAATCTGCAAGGCGTGCCTGTAGGTCAGGCCATCATTTCGGTCACTTACACCAGCTATCAAAAAACGACAAAATTGGTCTCAATTCAATCCGCGCAGTCGATTATCCAAGATTTCGAACTCACTTCGGCGCGGTCCTCGGCTGAATCCGGTGCAAGTGTTGTGACGCTCGGTGCTTTCGTGGTTTCTTCCGGAGCAGAAGGCCAAGCCAAGCAGATCATGAATCAGCGTAATTCAATGACTCTAGGGACTTCGGTTTCCTCCGACCTTTTTGGCGATGTGACCGAGGGCAATGTTGGTGAGTTTCTAAAATACCTCCCCGGTGTTGAAATGGAAACCGTTGAGGCCGATACCCGCGGCCCCCGCCTGGGTGGCATGAATCCCGAGTATGCTGGCGTCTCGGTCGATGGGATGAAATCCGCCAGCGCAGATGGTTTCGGCGTCTACGGTTCCACCACGAATGGTGCCTCCGGCAGCGCCACACGTAGCTTTAGCTTTGAGCAGGTTTCGATTAACAGCATCGAATCGATTGAGATCTCCCGTGTCACCCCCGCGGACCTCGATGGTGATGCCATTGCAGGAACTATCAACATGAAGATGAAGCGCGCCTTTGACACCAAGGGACGGCGGACGACTTGGGCGGTGAGCGGCGGCTTAAACTCAGAGGAATTCACGTTAAAACGAACCGCTGGCCCCGATGACAGCCACGGCCGCAAGATCAGACCCACAGCCAGCTTAAACTACTTGGAAAGTTTTCTCGGCGGGCGCCTCGGCATCCTTCTTGGTCTGAGCGAATCCAATCTCTACAACGAACAACAGCGCGTGCAAAATGCCTACGGTCCCGCCACCACCGGTGGGCAACCTGTCGTCACTTCGGTGATTTTCAAAGACGGGCCCAAATGGACCGAGCGTAGCACCGCAAATATGACCATTGATTTCAAGGCGACGCCCAAGCTCATCCTCTCGCTCAACCTCAGTTACAACGGCTATGAAATGTTCGCCTATAACCGTCTGACTACGCTCACGACAGGCGCCAATCAACTCGCCGGCGCTGATCTACTTAACATCAAGACCGGCGTCGGTGCCGCCAATATCGCGAACGGCAATGGCAACATCAACAAGCGCACGATGGGCTACACGGTTATCCCTAAATTTGAATACCGCTGGCGCAGTTTCATCTTCGACGGCGCTTACTCTGCTTCCGTTTCTCGCAACACCTACGGCGCTCTGCGCAACGGCATGGCTGGAAACACCCTTCTCAACGCCAACAGCGCTCTCACTGTTGTGGCGACGCGCCCGAGTGTGACTTCTAGCGCTTGGCAAGTCGTGCAAACTGGAGGCCCAGATTGGAGCGACCTCGCTAACTACAAAAACCCCCGACTCACCGACGATGTTCGCTACGTCTATAACGAAGTCACTAATGCCACCTTGAACGGTAAGTGGAATGCGCCGTTCCGCTGGCCCACTTTTTTCAAATTTGGCGGTAAGTATCAGGAGCGAATCACCAACGCCGATAACACCGGCACACTTTACAATTACAGCTACGTCGGACCCGGCGGCGGTACCAACGGTAGCTACGCTGCATATCCGACGAGCTTCATTTTTTCACCTGACGGTCTTGGTGTTTCGTTCCGCTCCATTAACGGCGGAGCAGGTCCGGCTTATGCCAACCGCGACGCCGTCGGCCAACTCTACAAAGCTCATCCCGAATATTTTCTCAGCACAACCACCGCCGATAATTATTACACCGCCGCCTTCGCCCAGCGGAAACGGTTCACCGAACAGATACCCTCCGCCTATATCTTGGCTAACACCCGAGCCGGATCGTGGCAGTTTCAAGCAGGTTTACGCTGGGAGCAGACCAATACCATCTCCGATGAGTTTAATCCTTTAACCGCATCTCAAGTCGCCAAGGCCGGCTACGCGGTCAACGCATCCACGGGTCGCGCGACTACGGTTCAAGGTCTCGATTACCAATATCGCTCCAAACCTAAGGTCAAACGCGAGGGCCAGTACGATAATTTATTCCCGAGCGTCACCGCCAAGTATCGTTTCTCCAATGCGCTCATTGCCGACATCGGTTACGGTAAAGCCATCAACCGCCCCAACGTGCTCGATTTGACCGGGCTCTTTTCGATCAACGAGACCACGCAAGAAATCCGCGCCTCCAACCCCGAGCTCAAGCCCGAGAACTCCGATCGAATCGCCGCCAGTATCGCCTACTATTTATCGGGTAATGGCAGCCTGCGCGCTACCTTCACCGAGACCCAAATCGAAAATCTAAAAACGCTCACCGAGTTCACCGCCGCTGAATACGGTCTCACGGATCCCGAGTTTGCGGGCTATACGGTGATCACCAATACGCAGGGCAATGGCACGCGGCGATTCCGCAGCATGGAGCTTGAGTACCGCCAGCTCTTAAACTTCTTGCCCGCGGCCTTGGGTACGACGACCGCGTTTGCCTCTTACACTCGCACTTACGCCAGTGAGCGGCGCATCGGACTCACGCCTCACGTCATCACCGGCGGTATCGATTACCGGATCAAGCGACTCTCCCTCGGCCTAAAGACTCGCTGGGAATCGAAAGCCCCCTGGAGCAACGCCACGCGCTTCCGCCCGGAAGTCATCAAGTACGACGGCAATATCGACCTGCGTCTAAGCAGCACCTTAACGCTTTTTGTGCAGGCCCGAAACATCTTCAACCGCCCTTACGAAATCTACGAGGGCAACGGCAGCCTCTCGTGGGCGGATAACTACGGGAGCAATTGGGTCTTCGGTGTGCGCGGCCAATTTTAATTCAGACCGCCTTAAATCCCCAAAGCCTCCGCACTCATTTTTTTAAGATTCCATTCATGGCGTCACCTCGACCACCGAACATACTCTTCATCATGACGGACCAACAACGGTTCGACACGATTGCGAGTCTTGGCAACTCCCACGCGCACACCCCCAACTTCGATCGCCTCGTCCGGCGCGGCGTCGCCTGCACCAACGCCTATTCGACCTGCCCGGTGTGCGTCCCCGCGCGCTACTCGATCATGACGGGGTGCGAACCCTCGAAGACAAGTTGGTTGAGTAATTGGTCCCCCGGGAATAACGTCGCCAAACGTTGCGGCTCCTACCTCGCCGAAACTCTAGCCATCCGCGGATATCGCACTTGGGGTTTGGGTAAATTTCATACCGAGCCACGTCACGAAAACCTTGGTTTTCACGTACACGAACACAGCGAAGAAATCTGGGAAACGGAGGAAGAATTCTTGGGCGACGACTACGTGTGCTGGCTCCGCGCCCACGCCCCGGCCTTCCATCACTTGGAACAGGTCCACGGCGAACGCAGCGACATGTATTACGTGCCGCAACTGCGGCCCATGCCCGCAGCTCTTACTGTGGAATCTTGGCTCACCGGCCGCGCGCTTGAGGAAATTAACCGTGCCGAGACTCAGCCCTATTTCGGCTACATCTCCTTCATCACCCCGCATCCCCCGATTGCCCCGCCCGTGCCATACAATCGAATGTTCGATCCAGAAAAGATGCCCGATCCCATCATCGGTGATCCTTCAGTGGATTCGGCCGACGATTACTTAGGCTGGATGAATTACGCCGTTTGGGCCGATTCGATCTCACCCCTGCAAACCCGCCAACTGCGCGCCCGCTATCTAGGTTCCATCGCCTTCATCGACGATTGCATCGGCCGTATCCTCGATGCCGTCGAAGCCCGACCCGATGCCGACAACACCTTGATCTGCTTCTTCTCCGACCACGGTGACCACATGGGTGATCATGGGGCTTGGCAGAAAGAAAGTTTCTTCGAATCGGCCTGTCGCATTCCCATGTTAGTTAGTTGGCCCGCTGCACTGCCCGCACAGCTACGTTACTCCGGTCTCACCGCCCTCACGGATCTTTTCGGGCTCGCCACATCGGCCAGCGGTGAGGCCGAACTGCGCGACGGACATGATCTTCTCCGCTCTTTGCGCGAAGAAACGACCCAACGCGATTCGCTACTTGGTATGTTTGGCCCACCGGGAGAACGCCAATTTAAGTGCATGATCCGCCGCGACGATTGGAAATACATCTGGCTCGCCAACGGTGGCCGCGAACTGCTCTTCAACGTTCGCACTGATCCCAACGAAACACACTCCCTAGCCGCCGAGCATCCCACCACACTCGCGCAACTCCGCGCCGAGGCTTGCACGATCCTCGCCAGCCGCGAGCTGACTCAACCAGCGCTCGATCAGCGTGGACTTAAGGCCTTCAGCTTCGAGCCTTACCCGCGCGTGCGCATCAAGCAATTTGCCCGCGGTGTGACCGATTTCGGTCAAGGCCCGACCTCGTCCTGATGTCCTCCGCGGCAGAGCCAGCCCCGTCTCCTTCGAGTAGCTCGGTCACGCCTGAATCCGATCACGTCACCTCGGGCACCCGTGCCGCTTACGGCGCCTCCGCCTTCGCCGAAAACTTAGCCCTGAACTCCGTCAACCAACTCGCCAATCCCATCTTCAACCTGACTCTTGGCGTCAGTCCCGTGCTCGTCGGCACCGCGCTCGCGCTCCCGCGCATCTGGGATGCCGTGATGGATCCTTGGATCGGTTCGATTAGTGATCGTTGCCAATCGCGTTGGGGTCGCCGCCGGCCATTTATCTTTATCGGCGCATTATTGACGGGGCTCTGCGCGGCGGGGATCTGGTATTTTCCGGCAGGGCGCTCGCCTTTGTTTTATTTCTGCTGGCTCGCCCTTGGCTCCTTATTACTCGCTACCGCCTACTCGCTTTTTGTCGTTCCCTACGGTGCGCTCGGCCTTGAGCTCACCTGCGACTATCATGAACGCACTCGGTTGATGGGATCGAAATCGATACTCCATAAACTATCGGGCGTCGTAAACCAGTGGTTGCTGAAAATCGTCCAAGTCATAGGCAGTAACACTCTGGTCTCGGGCAGCCGCATCTGTGGCGTGATCATCGGGGTGGTCGTCGCTGCGTTGGGCGCTCTCACCGCTTGGCGGGTACGCGAGCCCGTCCGAGCTTTGGCCGCGCCGGGACCCACGTTTTCGGTCTGGCGCGGGTGGCGCGAGACCGTGCGCCACAGAGATTTTATCCGTCTCGCTTCGGCCCAATGCTTCATCTACGCGAGTTATCTCGTGATCGATAATACGGGATTTTATCTCAATATCTTTTATGTAAACCACGGCGACCTCGCCAAGGGCGCTCTGTTAAAAGGCGTCGCCGGCATGGGCTTTCAAATCGGCGGGCTCTGCGCCATACCCTTAATCGTCCGCCTCTCGCAGCGGTTGGGAAAGAAAAACGCCTTCCAGCTTTGCACTGCTTCACTGGTTATCGCCGGCATTGCTAAATGGTTTTGCTACGTACCCGACGCCGGCTGGCTCTTGGTCATCCCCTCGCTCCTGCTCGCCCCTGGTCTTGTCGCCGTGATGGTCTTGGTCCCATCGATGACGGCCGATATTTGTGATCTCGACGAACTCAGTACCGGCGCTCGACGCGAAGGCATGTACAACGCCGTCCTTGGTTGGATGCTCAAAGTTGCTCTATCCGGCTCCATTTTCCTCGCTGGAGTCGTACTCCACTTTACCGGTTGGGACACCGCACTCAAAGCCGCGCAGGCACCTGAGACGTTTTTGGCGATGCGTATCCTATTTAGCGTGGGCACAATCCTTTTTGCCCTAGTGGCCGCGACGTTGATCAAAGGCTATCGCATCACCGAAGCTGATGTAGCGACCTCACGTCGCATGGTCGCTGCTCGTATCGCTTCCACCTAAACCAGAAAAGAATTAGGGTTTAGCTGGGCGGTGTATCCGTCGGGCCTCGCTGACATATGGCTCGCCGGTGACTACGAGGTGATCCCCCGAAATCAGGTTCACTTGCATTGTAAAGTTAGTCAGTGGCCCCCTAAAGGAACCCAGACCTTGAAAGGCAAAAGACACGCGACCGAATAGAAGGTGAAGGCCCGCAGATTGCGTAAGGCCGATGGCGGCGAGCTTATCTCTTTCTAATCTAGGGTAAAGAGCGACACTCTGCAAGGCCCAGTTTTCGGGACTCGCTCAGAAAAATTACTCAATATAGCGTCACACATAAAAATGATACGTTACTGCAGTTTAGTAACCGCTCTCCAGTTGGTTAACCTATATTTGCTGTGACTGGGGGTGGGCATAGGGGTGGAGTGGTCTGGCTTAACGTAATTTAAAAAATTATAAATCAATAATTTACAAATCGTTTGTGCCTGTAATTTTCAGTTAGTTGGCAAGATCCACCTGTATTCAGACGCTCGTCTATTTGGTCGAGTTCCTGAGTCGCCCTTTTTGACTACTTCAATGATGTTGTACTCTTTGCGGAATTCCGTAAGCTCCCTATGTCCATGTATTTTAGGATCAACTCTTTTGCTCAACTCCGCGCCCGACATAAAAAACGAACGATCGGGTTTACGTTGTGATAGGTCTTTTAATATCCTGAATACCGTCTTTTGTCTTTCTCTAAGTGCTTGATAAATAATTATTTCATACGATGATAAGCGTTTTAAATAGCCTAATTCCTGCCCGTTCCAAAGTGCTTGAAAAGACTTCAAATGTTCTTCCATCGTGCCTTTAAAGACGTCGTTATTTATAATAAGTAGTTGTTCAGCAATTAATTGTGCATTAAAATAAGACATGCTGGTGTAGGCAACAGGCACAAATTTCAACAACGTCTCATTTCTCTTATTCGGTGCTATTTCGAGGAGTGGGGATATGATCTTTTGGTATAACTCATAGAGTTCAGGTTGTTTATTTTTGAACTCATTGAACTTTGTGATTCTCAAGGCAGTTGTGTTGATCTCGGGGTTTGAGATTTGTCCTACAGATACAGTTCCAGTTAAAGGTTCAGTCGCAGATAAAGACTCAGATGAAGGATTAGTTAAAGTATCAGATAAAGGCTCAGTATCAGCCACAGTCCAAAGGGGAGGGAGGGGGGAGGGCATTGGC